>JAAGKN010000111.1_pt1 | contig 158696 bp, 109 predicted proteins | sample 6206371 | NCBI WGS metagenome assembly JAAGKN01 (sample SAMN11533720, study PRJNA540317) | gut metagenome | isolation source: fecal pellets from male and female animal of same cohort | host: Peromyscus leucopus | place: USA:CA | collected 2017 | reverse complement strand
ATATGGTCAGACCCATCAGAGCAATACCCTACTTCTGGTACCAACTTTTGTCTTAGTTTGGGTTTTTATTGCTGTGGAAAGACACCATGACCATGACAACTCTTATAAATGAAAATGTTTAATTGAGGTGGCTCATAATTTTCAACTCTTAATTGTTAAGTATAAGTGGAATGCTCGACGTGAAGCGTGACATATTGCCCCTCAAGAACGCCATGTACCGCATGGCGCTACGCATCACGTCCGGCAGTCATGAGGCGGAAGACGTCGTGCAGGACGTGATAATCAAGCTGTGGAATATGCGTGACCGCCTTGACGATGTCGATAACCTCGAAGCCTTTGCCATGCGCATGACACGCAACCTTGCCATCGACCGCCGGCGTATGCAGGCCAACCGTACCGAGTCGCTCGACGCGGCGATGGAGCAACCGCAGGCCGACAACGGAGACAGTGAGGCGCGGGAGCAGGTGGAAAGCATAAGGAAGATAATGCAGCTGTTGCCGGAAAAGCAACGCTCCGCCATGCAGTTGCGTGACTTTGAGGGGTACAGCTACAAGGAGATAGCCGACATCCTCACCATGACGGAAGACCAGGTGAAGGTAAACATCTTCCGGGCAAGACAATTCATAAAGTCAAAGTTAACACCTTTTAACTGTTAATCCTGTAACTTTTTGCGCCTCCCATCCGTCATGAATATAGAAACGGGCGCGAAAGGTCGTTTGCAAAGCAACAGAGAAAGAACCGAAAAAACAATGACAATGGACTATACATACATAGAACAACTGCTTGAAAAGTACTTCGAGTGCGAGACGTCACTCGGTGAAGAGCAGGTGCTCCGCGCGTTTTTCGCGCAGGAGGACGTTCCGGTACGCCTGTTGCCATACCGCCAGCTCTTTGTGGAGGCGGCACAAAATGCTGCTGAGGAGACACTCGGCAGTGCGTTTGACGAGAAAATCCTCAGCCTTATCAGCGAGCAGGAGGCAATGCAGCCCCTTCGCGTGAAAGCCCGTGTGGTGACCATGCAGCGCCGTTTGAGGCCGCTTTACAAGGCTGCGGCCTGCGTAGCCGTGGTGCTTGCGCTCGGTCAGGCGGCGCAGATGCCTTACAGCGGGGATGCGGCGGAGCAGGAGAACATAGCCGGCGTCATTAAGAATCCTGACATAAAGCAGGGACAGAATGCCGTGGCCAAGACAGATTCCGCTGCCACAGCCGACAAGGTCACGCCGCTCCCGGTGGCTAACTGACGTGCCGGCAACGGGGAAAGAAAAACCCGGTTGCGGCGTCAACAGATGAAGACAATATTTTTCTATGCTTAATACCTATACAAAAAACAAATCTTAAAAGCAATTATTAAAACACTTTCTGCCGTAAACCCGTGACGGGTGAGTGGGCAGTTGCAATCTTTTTATGACGATATTGGAAGGCTTTTGGTAGGAATACCGATGCCTTCCTTTATTTTTTTGCCCGTTTCCCGGACTTCCGTCCTTTGTCTTTCCTACTGCCGGTATGGCCTCATGCCCTCTCGTTTGTGCTTGATACAAATTTGGAAATGCGGATACCGGGCTATGTTATGTCGCTCTTTCAGAGCTTTTATGGTTGTTTGTGCGTTGAAAACAATGGCCTTTGAATGCGTAGAATGTATGTGAATATCCCCGCAAACGGCACTAAAATGCGCGTTTGCGGGGATGATAGTATATTGATATTGCCATCTTTTTATGGGCGTAACGCACTGTCATTGGTTCTCCCATCCAACTCCAATCTCCCAATGGTAACTGATTTTCACCTCATAATGAACGTCGGTTAGGTTGAACTCGTCCACTATCATGTTGATAGCCTTCTCGTTCCCTTTAATCCAACTGCCCACCATGATTTGATAAGTGTCAGTTTTCGGGTTGTAGAAGATGCGTCCGCGTGCATGGTCTTTGTAGTCTCCCACATACGGCCCTTGTCCGTTCAGCTTGTATTTTTGTTCCTTGAACTTCTTTTTCCAGACATCCTTGTGCAGTTCGGTGCATGAAATCAATCCTCCGCCCACATTGGGTCTTGCGAAAGAATCCTTGTTCACGGCAACCACGCCGAACAGCCTTTCGCCTTGAATCTGGTACCAGAATATACCTACTTTGGGCTTGTTCTGGTTTCCGAGGTTCGCCGCCATTGCCTCCATGGTCATCTCCGCCTCCTCTGCCGTAGCCCTGCTTATGGAGATTTTCTTGTTGGCGGGTTCTGTATGTGTATGTTCCGAACCTGTGGCTGCGGCCTGACGCTTCAGCACTTCCTCCACTGCCATGGCGGCGGCGTTCTTTGCCGCCGTTTCCGTCGCTTTGCGGATAATCTGTTCAAGTTCCTTGTCTGTAAGGGTAAAAGTCATATCTTCCAGTGTAATGTTAACCTTGCTGCAAAGTTAACACCTTTTTCTCTTATCGCCAAAAATACCCGGCAGTTTTTTCGCCGTGCCCCCGCGGTGTGGTGAAAGAGGCCTTTTTACAGTGTGAACAGGTGCTGATTACACTGTAAAAGGGCCTCTTTTGCAAGGTAATCAGCACCCTTTTGCAAGATGTTGGCAATGACGGCGTTATGTGGCATCGTGTGGCTCGCTCCTGCGGCGTGTCCGTATGCGTCGGTGAACGGCGGAAACTCAAAAAACGCCCGAAGTGCATAAATAATGTTAAAAACGTTGCGCAATCCGCTGAAATTCCGTATCTTTGTACGGATAAACAAGATTTTTATGCCGGCGTGGCGTTGCCGCGCCAACAGATGTAAGTTAAAACAATAAAGATTTTCAAAACGATTCGATGAATGTAATTACGAAGACCGTCTCCCTGCCTGATGGACGCACCATCACCATCGAGACCGGAAAGCTGGCCAAGCAGGCTGACGGCTCATGCACGCTGCGCATGGGCAACACCATGCTCCTTGCCACCGTATGTGCCGCAAAAGACGCAGTGCCGGGCACAGACTTTATGCCACTGCAGGTAGAGTACCGCGAGCAGTATGCCGCAGCAGGCCGTTTCCCCGGTGGCTTCACCAAGAGGGAGGGAAAGGCCAATGACGATGAGATTCTCACCTGCCGTCTTGTGGATCGCGCTTTGCGTCCGCTCTTCCCCGGTGACTATCATGCCGAGGTTTATGTTAACGTGATACTCTTCAGCGCCGACGGCGTTGACCAGCCCGATGCGCTTGCCGGTTTCGCCGCTTCTTGCGCCCTGGCTTGCTCTGACATACCTTTTGAATGTCCTATTTCCGAAGTCCGCGTGGCGAGAATAGGCGGCGAATACGTCATAAACCCGACCAAGGAGCAGATGGCTGAGGCCGATATGGATCTCATGGTGGGCGCGACCGCCGAGAACATCATGATGGTTGAGGGCGAGATGAAGGAGGTTCAGGAGGTTGACCTGCTCAACGCCCTCAAGGCGGCGCATGAGGCTATCAAGCCGATGTGCCAGCTGCAGGTGGAGCTTATGAAGGAACTCGGCACCGACGTGAAGCGTGAATACTGCCACGAGGTGAACGACGACGAGCTGAAAGAGCAGGTGAAGGCCGAGTGTTACCAAAAGGCTTACGACGTGGTGAAGCAGGCTTTGGAGAAGCACGCGCGCGCAGAGGCCTTCGAGGCGATAATAACCGAGTTCAAGGAGAAGTACGCCGCAGCCCACAGCGAGCTGACGGAAGACGAGCTGGAAGAGAAGAATGCCCTCGCCGACAAGTACTACCACGACGTGGAGCGTGACGCAATGCGCCGCTGCATACTTGACGAAGGCGTGCGCCTTGACGGCCGTAAGACAACGGACATACGCCCGATATGGTGCGAGGTGTCGCCGTTGCCGATGCCTCACGGAAGCTCTATCTTCACCCGCGGCGAGACACAGTCGCTCACAACGTGTACACTCGGAACGAAACTGGACGAGAAACTCGTTGACGATGTGCTGGAACGTTCATACCAGCGCTTCCTCCTTCACTATAACTTCCCGCCGTTCTGCACCGGCGAAGCCAAGGCACAGCGCGGCGTGGGACGCCGTGAGATAGGCCACGGACACCTCGCATGGCGTGGACTGAAAGGCCAGATACCCGCCGACTTCCCTTACACCGTGCGTCTGGTGAGCCAGATACTGGAGTCAAACGGCTCTTCTTCAATGGCTACCGTGTGCGCAGGCACACTGGCACTGATGGACGCCGGCGTTCCGATGAAGAAGCCTGTCAGCGGCATTGCGATGGGACTTATAAAGAACCCCGGCGAGGATAAGTACGCTGTCCTGTCGGACATCCTCGGCGATGAGGACCACTTGGGCGACATGGACTTCAAGACTACCGGCACGAAGGACGGCCTTACGGCCACCCAGATGGACATAAAGTGCGACGGACTGTCATACGAAATCCTTGAGAAGGCATTGATGCAGGCCAAGGCCGGACGTGAACACATCCTCGGATGTATCACCGATACCATAGCCGAGCCGCGTCCGGAGCTCAAGCCGCACGTACCGCGCATCGTGCAGATAGAGATACCTAAGGAGTTCATCGGCGCGATAATCGGCCCCGGAGGCAAGATTATACAGCAGATGCAGGAGGACACCGGCGCCACAATCACCATCGACGAGGAAGACGGTGTGGGCAAGGTACAGGTGTCAGGACCTGACAAGGCGTCCATCGACGCGGCTCTCGGAAAGATCAAGGCCATTGTGGCCGTGCCGGAGATAGGCGAGGTTTATGACGGCGTGGTACGCTCGATAATGCCTTACGGATGCTTCGTCGAGATACTGCCGGGCAAGGATGGCCTGCTGCACATATCCGAAATAGACTGGAAGAGGCTTGAAACCGTTGAGGAGGCAGGCATCAAGGAGGGTGACACTTTGCAGGTCAAGCTGCTTGACATCGACCAGAAGACGGGCAAATACAAGCTCTCCCGCAAGGTACTCCTTGACAAGCCGGAGGGTTATGTGGAGCGCGAAAGACGCCCAAGACCCGAGCGCAGGCCCCGTCCTGACCGCGGTGACCGCGACCATAACCGTCACAACGGACAGGAATAAGGCGCGGAAAACATAATGATTAGCCCCACCCCCAGCCTCTACATCAACAAGAGAGGGCGGGGGAGGGGCTTTTTTAATGCGACAATCTTTACATTATGGCATCAATGAAATCACTGGCCAAGGACACGGCCATATACGGACTCAGCAGCATTGTGGGCAGGTTCCTGAACTATTTGCTCGTCCCTCTCTACACACATGTAATCTCTGCGGCCGGCGGAGGGTACGGGGTTGTGACCAATCTGTATGCGTATGTCGCGCTGATACTGGTCATATTGACCTTCGGAATGGAGACGACCTTCTTCCGCTTTGCCAACAAGGAGGGTGAGAACCCGCACTGTGTGTTCTCCACAAGCGTGGTGACGGTAGGCTCTTTGGCGGCAGTCTTCATGGCGGCGGTATGCCTTTTCATCCGTCCCGTGGCCATGACGCTGGGCTATGCCGGGCACGAGGACTACATACTCATGATGGCTTGCGTGGTGGCTTTGGACGCAATACAGGCCATACCGTTCTCTTATCTCAGGTACAAGAAGAAGGCTTTGAAGTTCGCTTCGCTCAAGATGCTGTTCATTACGCTCAACATCGGGCTGAACCTTGTCTATTTCCTGTGGCTGGGCAAGGACGACGTGTTCTACGTTTTCGCGCTGAATCTGGTTTGCACGGGGCTTATAACCTTCTTCTTCATACCCGAGTTTGCCCATGAACACGTGGCGGCGAGGGAGTACTGCAAGGCCAACGGCATTCCGTTCCGCATCGTTGACTTCGCGCTTCTGCGCCGTATGCTTGGGTATTCGTGGCCTGTTCTCGTGCTCGGCATAGCTGGAATCCTCAACCAGACGGCCGACAAGATACTCTTCCCGCTGGTCTATCCCGACGCAAAGGAGGCTCAGGTGCAGCTCGGCATCTACGGGGCCTGCGTGAAGATAGCCATGATTATGGCGATGATAACGCAGGCTTTCCGCTACGCCTACGAGCCGATAGTCTTCGCGAAGGCCAAGGACGGCGACAAGAAGGAGTACTATGCGCAGGCAATGAAGTACTTTGTCATCTTCACACTGTTCGCCTTTCTCTGCGTGGTCGGCTATATGCCGCTCCTCCAACGCATACTCGGCGTTGAGTACAGGGCGGGTCTTCGCGTCGTGCCGATAGTCATGGCGGCGGAGATTATGATGGGCATCTACTTCAACCTGTCCTTCTGGTACAAGCTGATCGACAAGACAATATGGGGCGCGTGGTTCTCCGCCGCCGGCTGTGCGGCGCTTGTCGCGGTCAACGTGGCGTTCATTCCGCAGTACGGTTACATGGCCTGCGCATGGGGAGGAGTGGCCGGTTACGGCACGGCCATGCTGCTTTCATACTTTGTAGGGCAGCGCAAATACCCCATTCGCTATGACATCAGAGGCATGGCGGAGTATGTCGTGATAACGGCGGGAATGTATCTCGCCATGGACTACATAGCCTCCTCACCGTCACTGCACCGCATGAGCTGCGGCACCGCGCTGCAACTCGTTGCTAATACGTGCATGATAGTGGTCTATTTAGCGGTTGTCGTGCGCAGGGACGTGCCCCTGTCGTCGCTTCCGGTGATAGGAAAGAAATTCAGAAAGTAATACACCGACATGAAGAAAACACTTTTCCCGTTATACCTTCTCCTGACGTTCCTCACCCCATCGGCCATGTATGCCGACGAGGGTATGTGGACATTGTATAACCTTCCCGACGCTGTCTATGGGCAGATGCGTGCCGAGGGCTTCGCCTTGCCCAAGTCATCGCTCTATGAGGACAGCCTTGCCCTGAAGAACAGCGTGGTCAGTTTCTGCGGATACTGCACCGGCGCCGTTGTCTCTCCCATGGGACTGGTGCTCACCAACCACCATTGCGGCTTCGAGGCGATACGCAGTCACTCCACCGTCGAGCACGACTATATGCTCAACGGCTTCTGCGCCGACTCGCTCGGGGCTGAGCTTCCCAACGAAGGCACGTTCGTCTCGTTCATGCGTTCGCAGCGTGACGTGACGCCGCTGATGGACTCTCTCGGCGTCGATACGCTCGACTCCTACGGCAGGGCGATGCTCGTGGATTCCATACAGACGCTGCTTACCTCCGAGGCGAGAGCCGGGGACAGTACCCTTTATGTGATAATCGACGCCTTTTATGAGGGCAACGCCTATTACGCCACAACCTACCAGCGTTACGAGGACGTGCGCCTTGTCTTCGCCTTGCCCAAGAGCATGGGCAAGTTCGGCGGCGAGACGGACAACTGGATGTGGCCGAGACAGACGTGTGACGTGTCCGTTTTCCGCATATACGTTGACCCGAAGACCGGCGGTCCGGCCAAATACAGCCCCGACAACGTGCCGATGAGGCCGAAGACGTGGCTGCCCGTCAGCACGGAAGGCTACCGTGACGGCAGCTTTGCCATGGCGATGGGTTTTCCGGGTTCCACGAAACGCTACCTCAGCAGCTTCGGAATACAGGAGATACGTGACTGCGTGAACGACCCGATGCAGCAGGTGCGCGGCGTGAAGCAGGCGGTGATGAAACGCCACATGGACGCTTCGGAGGAGGTGAGGATAAAGTATGACTCGAAATATGCGCAGAGTTCCAACTACTGGAAGAACTCCATCGGCATGAACAAGTGCATCGACTCCGTGGGCATAGTGCGCATGAAGCAGGCTTACGAGAGCCGCATCAAGGCTTGGGCGGACACCGCCAAGGCGGCACCGGAAGGGCTTGACTTCGCGCTCCTGTCGCGTCTCTACGGCAAACGCAGGGAGGCCATGAGGGCGTTTACATTCTTTGCCGAGACATTCACGCGCCGCAGCAACAACGAACTGGCCGTGAGGGCGTCGAAATACTATAACGGTATGCCCGTATATGGCCCTGCCGACAAGCCGGGGAGGCAGTACGTGAAGTTTGCGGACAACCGCAAGAACTGGGACAGGGAACTGGACATCGAGGCGATGGCCGTGCTGCTGCGCAACTACCGCGGGCAGACGCCGGAGAAGTACCATCCCTCTTTCTATAAAAAGATAGACGATGAGTGCGGCGGGGACTATGAGTCCTACGTGCGCAGGGTGTGGGACGAGTCTGTGCTGATGCGTCCGGATGCGAAGATACCCGTGCGCATGACGCGGCGGATGAAGAAGGATTGGGGCATAGAGATGAGCCTCTCGCTGGTGGAGACGCTGTCGGACATAAAGCTGGTGCTTGACGAACTGGGCGACAGCATAGCCCGTCAGGAGCGTTACCTGTGCCTTGCCAAGCTGCGGATGGAGCAGGATATGCCGCTATACAGCGACGCCAACCTCACCATGCGCATGACATACGGACAGGTGGGGGGCTACAACCTCGGCGGATATGATTCGGGTTACTACACCACGGCGCAGTCCATGGTCGATAAGATAGCCCTTGCCGACAAGGTGGAGGACTACTTCGCCGAGCCGGAGATGTGCCGCCTGCTCTCTGCGGAGGACTTCGGCGTGTTCACGGACAGTGTGTCCCGTACGCTGAACCTGTGTTTCCTGACCAACAATGACATCACGGGCGGCAACAGCGGCTCGCCTGTCATCGACGCGAAAGGCCGCCTGCTCGGTCTCGCCTTCGACGGAAACTGGGACAGTCTGTCGGCCGACATCTTCTTCGACAGCACCCTTGCGCGCTGCATTAGCGTCGATATTCGCTACATACTTTACATGATGAGCCGCTGGGGCAACGCCTCACGTCTCGTGAAAGAGATGGGGGTGGGAGAGGGCAGGTAACCCCGTGGCCCGTCAGTGCAATGGTGTCGGGACGATAAGACAATAGCGGCAGGCGTTTGCCGTGCCGGTGACGCCGTTTGTAGGGACGCACCTTGGTGCGCCCGAAATCACGGACAGACATCAGGAAGAAGCCCCGTCGGGACGACATAACACAGCACAGGGTGTAAGCCCTGTGCTGTGTTATGTCGTCCCGACGGGGCTTTTGTTGAGTATCTTGCGCAAGAACCACCGTATATCCGGACGCTCAGACAAACGAAAACGGACGCACCAAGGTGCGTCCCTACAAAGCGTTGAAATCTAATGTGTTGTAAACAGCACGGTAAAAGGGTGCCGATTACCATGTAAACGGGTGCTGATTACATTGTGAAAGAGGCCTTTTCACAGTGTAATCAGCACCCATTTGTAACGTCATTGTCTATCCCGGTACGGGCGGTATAATATAGGGTAGGGCGCAAGCCCTATCTATGTGGCATATTATAAGGAAAAAATGGCATCCCTACTTTATGTCATCCACGAAGCGGAAGAGGCGTGACCAGCGTATCGCGTCGAAGCCTTTTCTGTCCGGATTGCTTGACCACCAGATGAAGATGGGCTTTCCCACGATGTGGTCTTCGGGCACAAAGCCCCAGTAGCGGGAGTCGGCGCTGTTGTGGCGGTTGTCACCCTGCATCCAGTAGTAGTCCATCTTGAAGGTGTATTCCTTCGCCTCCTTGCCGTTGATGAGTATCTTCCCGCCGTCGGTGACGGTGAGGTCGTTGCCCTCATATACGCGGATGGGACGCTCATATATGGGCAGGTTCTCCAGCGTCAGCTTTACGCTCTTGCCCTTTTGGGGTATCCATACGGGGCCGTAGTTGTCACGTGTCCAGCCGTACCGGGCGTTGAGGGGATATACGTCGCCCACTACCTGCTCTTGGTTGATGGCGATGGACTTCACGAGGTCCTTGCGCGATTTCAGCACTTGGGCCGCGTGTGCGGTGAGAGGCATATAGCCGTAGGTGTTGTACTGCTGTATGTCCTCCTGCGATATGCCTAATTCGTCGATGAGTTCCTGCGGAAATGGCTCGAGGAGCTTTATGTGATAGGTATATTGCACGTTGTCAGGCTCCTTGTCGGGCTTGCCGTCAAGATACACTATGCGGTTCTTTATCTGCAATGTCTGGCCGGGAAGTCCCACGCAACGCTTGACGTAATTCTCCCTGCGATCGACCGGTCTGCTGATCAGTCTGCCGAAGTCGTTGGGATTCTGGAGTATGTATCGCCGTCCGGCGGCGTATGCCGTGGCATAGTATTTGCGCAGCGTCATGGGCGGAAGGCTGTCCAGCTGCGGCGTGATGCCGTTCTGTTGCAGTATCTGCTGGCCGTAACCATAGACCATCTGGTAGTAGTCCGTGGCCTGATATGCCGGTTCCGCCACCACGGTGTCGCCCGCGGGGTAGTTGAACACCACTATGTCGTTGAGCTGTATCTTGCCCAGTCCCGGAGCACGGCGGTAGTCCCACTGCGGCCACTCGATGTATGACTTGGTGCCGATGACGGGCATCGTGTGCTGCGTCAGCGGCATGGTGAGCGGTGTCTGCGGTATGCGCGGGCCGTAGCTGGCCTTTGACACGAAGAGGTAATCGCCTGTAAGGAGCGACTTCTCCAGCGAACTTGACGGGATAACGTAGTTCTGGAAGAAGAAGAGGTTGATGAAATAGACGGCTACAAGGGCGAAGACAAGGGCGTCAACCCATGACATTATCATGCGCATGGGGTTCTCAAGGTCTTTCCACCAGTCCCACCTTATCTTGCGGGAGATGTAGGCATCGTATATGAACGGCAGCACAATGAGCCCCAACCAGCTCCTTAACCATAGCAGGAAGAGCAGGTAAAGCGCCGTGACCACAATGAACTTGGTCCATTGCACCTTCATGTTTGGCTGATTTTTTTTCTTCATCGGTTGCTTGGTGGTTCACTAAAACTTGAACATATCGTCGATGGTCAGCAGGCCGTTGTGCTGTGCCGTGTATTCGGCGGCGAGCACTGCGCCCAGCGCGAAGCCCTGACGTGAGTGCGCATCGTGGGTTATCGTTATCCTGTCCGCCTCCGAATCCCACGTGATGGAGTGTATCCCCGGCACCTCGTCACGGCGTATCGAGTTGATGGTCACCTTGTCCTTGTCCTCGCTTTCGGCCGGTACCACGGTGCCGTCGGGCTGCGTCAGCGACCCCGTCTGCCAGTCTTTCTTGCGGTCAAGGTTGGCGACTATCTGCTCGGCGAGCGTTATTCCCGTCCCTGACGGGTGGTCGAGCTTGTGTATGTGGTGCACCTCCGTCTCCTCGACGTCGTACTGCGCAAAGCCGTTCATTATCTTTGCGAGGTACTTGTTGACCGCCGCGAAGATGGCGACGCCTATCGAATAGTTTGAAGCCCAGAAGAGAGTCTTGCCCTCTTCGGTGCAGGCGCGGCGTACATCGTCACCGTGTTCTTTCAGCCATCCGGTCGAACCGCTCACCACTTTCACGCCTTTCTCCCATGCGCGGAGGTAGTTTCCGTAGGCAACGTGCGGTGCCGTGAACTCTATCGCCACCTCTGCGGAGGCGAAAGCGGGGCTGTCGAAGTCGTCCTGATTGTCTATGTCTATGATACTTACTATCTCATGGCCGCGTGACAGTGCTATCTGCTCTATCATCTTGCCCATCTTCCCGTATCCTATAAGTGCTATTTTCATTGCTTTGACTATGTTGTTTTATGCGTTTCTATATGCTTCCGCCTCGGCTTTGGCTATGATGTCCTCGGCGGAAACGTCCTTCGGCGATGTCTCTATGTCGTCCAGCGTCAGCTTATCTACCGCCTGTTCCGCCTCCGTCACGTAGCCTGTGCTGTCTGTTCCGGTGCCGTTTCCTGCGGTTTCCGCCTTCTGGCTTACGAAGAAGTCGTTGTCTTTCCGTTCCTCTATGACGGGAACGGACATGGTAGGCATCTCCTCCATCTGTGTCCTCTCGGCCTTTGCGGCGAACACTTTGTCGAGGAACTTGCTGTCGGAACGCAGCCTTTTGAGCGTGATCTCACACGCTTTCTGCTGGCTTTCCTTCTTGGTGAAGCCCTCGGCGGTGCCGCCTTCAAGGCCTTCCAGCGTCAGTGTATAGACGAACTTGGGCGAACCGTGGTTGTCCGAGGACTGTTCCTCGAGGCGGAACTCCATGTTTACGCGGTTTTTCTGCGCCCATTCCAGCGTCTTTGACTTGAAGTTCATCTCCTTGTAGGCCATCTTCTCCACGTTAAGGTACCGCTTCATGACTTGTCTTGTCCAGAAGTCGTAGCAGGCTTTGTAGCCCCTGTCGAGATAAACGGCTCCCACGAGTGCCTCGAAAGCGTTGCCTCCGATGTAGCTGTTGTGCGTTGCCGTGCGGCTGCTTGACAGTATCAGCTTGCAGACTCCCATCTCCTTTGCCAGCCGTCCGAGCGTTTCCCGCTGCACAAGTTTGGACCTTGTGTTGGTGAGGAAGCCCTCCGGCTTGCCGGGGAAGTAGTTATATACCATGTCACCCACTACCGCGTCGAGTATGGCGTCGCCCAGAAACTCAAGCCTTTCGTTGTTAAGCTGTCTGCCGAGCTTGCCTTTTCTGTTGCCGTTCCCGTTGTCCTCACGCTGTTTCCGGTATTTACCTTTGCGGCGGTTGAACTGTCCGTAGCGGCTTTCCTCGTCCTTTTTGCCGTCCTTTCCCTTCTTGCTTTTCTTGCCTTCCAGCACTTTCAGCTCTTCGGGAGTGGCCCGGTGTCCGATGCTTTTGTGCATCAGCGCTATCTTGTAGTAAGTGATGTTGTGCGGATAGAAGCCGAGAATGTTGTATAAAGCAAAATAAAACTCCTTGTCCTTTCGGAAAGGGAGTTTTATTCTATCAATGAGATTACTCAGCATACTTCTTGAAAATGACGCACGCATTGTGGCCTCCGAAGCCGAAGGTGTTGCTCAGTGCCGCGCGCACCTCGCGCTTTTGCGCCTTGTTGAAGGTGAAGTTCATGTTGTAATCTATCTCCGGATCGTCGTCTCCCTCCTCGTGATTGATTGTGGGCGGTATGATGTCGTTGTGCACAGAGAGGGCGCACGCCATGGCTTCCACTGCTCCCGCCGCTCCGAGCAGGTGTCCTGTCATTGACTTTGTGGATGAGATGTTGAGCTTGTATGCCCAGTCTCCGAAGAGTTCCTTTATGGCTTTGGCCTCCGATATGTCACCAACCGGCGTTGAAGTGCCGTGAACGTTGATGTAGTCGATGTCTTCCGGCTTCATGTTCGCGTCTTTCAGAGCCTCTTCCATCACTATCTTCGCGCCGAGACCCTCCGGGTGTGACGCCGTGATGTGGTATGCGTCGGCGGACATTCCCTCGCCCACCATCTCGCAGTATATCTTCGCTCCGCGTGCCTTGGCGTGCTCCAGTTCCTCCAGAATGAGGCAGGCCGCGCCTTCACCCATTACGAATCCGTCTCTTGAAGCGGAGAACGGGCGGCTCGCTTTCTGCGGTTCGTCATTGCGGGTAGATAGTGCGTGCATTGAGGTGAAGCCTCCCAGACCCGGGTCTGTGATGACAGCCTCTGCGCCGCCGCTTACTATTATGTTGGCTTTTCCGAGGCGGATGAGGTTGAATGCGTCCGCCAATGCGTTGGTAGAAGAGGCGCACGCGCTTGTGGTGGCGTAGTTGGGGCCGTGGAATCCGTAGCGTATTGAAATCTGTCCCGGTGCTATGTCACCTATCATCTTCGGTATGAAGAAGGGGTTGAACTTGGGAGTCTCCTGACGTGCGGCATAATCTACTATCTCGTCCTGCATGGTTCTGAGGCCGCCTATGCCCACGCCGTATATCACGCCGATGCGGTTTTTGTCAACGGTTTCGAGGTTAATGCCCGCGTCCTCGATGCCCATTGCCGCGCTGGCGATGGCGAACTGGCAGAACTTGTCCATCTTCCGCGCCTCTTTCCGGTCTATCCACTTTGATGCGTCAAAGCCTTTCACCTCGCAGGCGAAGTGTGTCTTGTATCTTGTAGCGTCAAACTGCTTTATGTCGTCGGCGCCGCTGACGCCGTTAAGCATGTTTTCCCATGTCTCCTCTGCTGTGAGACCAAGTGGTGTAACGGCACCGATGCCTGTTACCACAACTCTTTTTAGTTCCATTGTTATATGTATTGGTTGTCGTTTCTTGGTTATCTCTTTCTCCGTATCCCCGTCTTCCGTCCGCCTTGGTGCGGGCAAACCGTAAGTTATAAGTTATAAGTCTGCGTAGCTTTCTGTCATTGAATGGCTTATAACTTATAACTTCCCTGATGCCAATTCCGTGGTTTGCGCCGTTGTCACCGGCCGTCCGGCAGTCTTGACTAACATGAAAGGGTGATGACGGGGAGATTAGTATCACCCGGCCACCACCCATGTTATCGTACGGATTATAGCACGCAAGCAGTGTTTGTTTTACTTGCTGGCGTTCTCTATGTAAGCGACAGCGTCGCCGACAGTCTGTATTTTCTCTGCGTCAGAGTCAGGGATTGTAACGCCAAATTCCTTCTCAAGCTCCATGATGAGCTCTACGGTGTCCAGTGAATCAGCGCCAAGATCGTTAGTGAAGCTTGCTTCCGGCTTAACTTCGTCCTTATCTACACCCAGCTTGTCAACGATAATGTCCTTTACTTTTGATTCGATTTCGTTCATGATTTGATTTCTTTAATTAATATTTCGTTTGCTTTGTAATAATTTTCCTTATTTGAATTTGGGTGCAAAATTACACATTTTCTTCTTGATAGCCAAATATTTTCACGAAAAAGTGCGTTTTATTGCACACTTATATATGGTTTGTGCAGTAAAAGTTTTAATTTTTTAATGAATATTTGATTTATAATATGTTATCCATACAGGGTGAAGGCGTAAGGTTGGAGACCGCGGGTTGCAATGTGGCAGGAAAGTCCTGTATTGGGCATGACCGCACGGTTATGCCGCATATTGTTATTGTCGTTATGTGCAGGAAAAACAGGCCGTTCCGCAATCAGCACCTGATTACCCTGTAAAAGGGTGCTGTTCACAATGTAATATGGTGCTGATTACAGTGTAATCAGCACCATATTACAAAGGCATCCGTTTTTCGTGTCTGCGGCATTGTTTGTAGGGACGCACCTTGGTGCGTCCGGATGGCGTGCAGGCCGGTTGCGGCGGACGCACCAAGGTGCGTCCCTACAATGGCGTTCGTGCGTTGGCCTGCAATGCGGTACGGCGTCGCTCACCTTGCCGCGTCCAGCCGTTCGAGCGCGCACTTGATGAAGTCGTTGCTTTCGTTGGTCACCCGGAAGTACTCCGTCATGGTCCACAGGTCGCGCGCCACGAGTGCCTTCATCTGCATGGAGACCATCTTCACGGTCTGTTCCCGCTCCGCTTCGTCCTTCGGCTTCAAGCCTTGTTTGCCGGCTTCCTCCATTATTCCGTCCATCACCTCCTGCGGAATGGTGTAGTCCCGCATGAAGGCCGCAAAGCCCTTCTTGGCCTTGTTGTCCTCGCCGATGCAGTTCACGCCGTCGGGGTAGGGGTCTTTGCCGTAGCGTTTGAGCAGGTCTTTGCGCGCGCTCTCGGCGTATCTCAGGTTCGCGTTGAGTATGATGCTCTTGGCGGACAGTTCCCTGTGGAACTTGGTATATCGCGTAGTGTCGAGCGGCACGAAGTAGTCGGGCATCACGCCGCCGCCCCCATAGACGGTGCGGTGCAGCTTCAGCGTCTCGTATTTCAGCGAGTCGGCGAAGTGTATGCTGTCACTGCTGGTAAATTCCCCGTGCTTGTAACGCTCTTCCAGTTCGTGCTGGTAGTCCTTGCGGCCGCCTTTCACGTATGGCTTCTGTATGCACCGCCCCGAGGGAGTGAAGTAGTGCGCCACCGTGAGGCGTATCATCGAGCCGTCGGGCAGGTCTATCGGCCGCTGCACCAGTCCCTTTCCGTAGGTGCGTCTGCCCACCACCGTTCCGCGGTCCTGGTCCTGTATGGCGCCGGACACTATCTCGGCCGCCGAGGCGGAGAACTCGTTTACGAGCACCACCACGCGCCCTTTGCGGAAGAGACCGTTGCCTTTGGCGCGGAACTCCTGCCTGCGCACGGTGCGTCCCTCTGTATATACCAGCAGGTCACCGGCTTCCAGCAGCTCGTTGAGCACGTCGGCAGCGGCTTGCAGATAGCCGCCACCGTTGTCTTGCAGGTCTATGACGAGGTCTTTCATGCCCTGTTTGTCCAGCTGCCTGATGCAGTTGACAAACTCGTCACGGGTCGTCGCGCCGAAGGAAGAGAGGCGTATGTAGCCTATTCCGGGGCGAAGCATATAGGAAGCGTCAACGGTGTTGAGCGGTATCTTGTCCCTTGTGACGGTGAAGTGGATGACGTCGGCTATCCCGCCGCGCTTCACCCCTATCCTTACCTTTGTGCCTTTCGGCCCCCGCAGGCGGCGCATTATGTCCTCTTTCGACATCTTCACGCCGGCGATGGCTGTGTCGTTGACCGACACGAAGCGGTCTCCGGCGAGTATTCCGACCTTTTCCGACGGGCCGCCGTTTACCGTCTGCACCACGAGCAGAGTGTCTTCAAGCATGTTGAACTGCACTCCCACACCCTCGAAGTTGCCTTTCAGCGGTTCGGTCAGCGCCTTCACCTCCTTCGGTGTGGAGTAACTGGAGTGGGGGTCGAGGTTTTCCAGCATCCCGCGTATGGCGTCCTCGGCGAGTTTCTTGTCGTCAACGCTGTCAACGTAGAGGCTGTTTATGGCCATGGTAGCAATGGCAAGCTTGCGCAGGCTGTTCTCTTCCGCACTGCCGCTGCGCTTCTGCGCGCCGGCGTTGAGCAGCGCCATACAGAGGAGAAGCGGTAGGATTATGTTATGTTTCATAGTCCGGTAGTTTATTGTTTAGTGTGAAAACCGGGTACAAAGGTAGTAAAAAATATCCATATACCAAGCGTATGCTATTGCGAGTTAGGGAAAAAGTCCGTAATTTTGCATACGGAAAACATTACAACATATAAAATATAGTGTTATGGCAATAGCAAAATCACTGACCGAGCTTATAGGCAATGCGCCGTTGCTCGAACTTGACAGGTTTTCCGCCGTGAACGGACTGGACACTCCCATCATGGCGAAAGTGGAGTTTTTCAATCCCGGCGGCAGTGTGAAAGACCGCGTCGCGCTGGCGATGATAGAGGATGCGGAGGAGAAAGGCGTGCTGAAGCCGGGGGCAACGATAATAGAACCCACCTCCGGCAACACCGGTGTGGGGCTGGCTTTGGTAAGCGCGGTGAAGGGGTATCACCTCATCCTCACCATGCCGGAGACCATGTCGGTGGAACGCCGCAACCTCGTGAAGGCGTATGGCGCCGAGGTTCGCCTGACGAGCGGCGCCGAGGGAATGGCCGGGGCGATAGCCATGGCCGAGCGGTTGCGTGACGAGATACCCGGCTCCGTGATACTTCAGCAGTTTGAGAACCCCGCTAATCCGGCGTGCCACTACGCCACTACCGGGCCGGAGATATGGCGGCAGACGGACGGCAAGGTTGACATCTTCGTGGCCTGTGTGGGTACGGGCGGCACGGTGTCGGGCATAGCGAGATACCTTAAAGAGCGGAATGCGGACATAAAGGTGTATGGCGTGGAGCCTGCCACGTCGGCTGTGCTGAACGGCCGGCCTGCCGGCCCGCACAAGATACAGGGCATCGGCGCGGGATTTGTGCCCGCGACGTATGACGGCTCGGTGGTTGACGGGGTGCTTGCCGTGGCCGATGACGACGCCATACGCACCGGCCGGGAGCTTGCCGTGCGTGAAGGACTGCTGGTAGGCATAAGTTCCGGTGCGGCGGTGTGTGCCGCAACGCTTCTCGCCAAGCGTCCGGAGAACAGCGGCAAGCGCATCGTGACGCTGCTGCCTGACACCGGCGAGCGGTATCTCTCGACCGTTCTCTACGACTTTGACGGCTATCCGCTTTGACGGTTTGTTACAATTCGCCGTTGTAGGGACGCACCTTGGTGCGTCCGCCAATAAGGGTGAATACGGTGATTCGGACGCATCAAGGTGCGTCCCTACAACACGTTGCCGTTCAAAAGCGTTGCAAACATCGTCGCGACATGATGCGTTGAACCCCGAAGGGGTGACATATTACAGCACAGGGTGTAAGCCCTGTGTTGTCGTACAGGCGTTGAGAATAGTATCGGGAACCCCGAAGCCGTCAGGCGAGGAGCACAAGGTGCGACGAGGGGTGACATAAAATAACAAGGTAACACCACCATATATTTATGCCATGGCCTATGATATGCGATGGATATGTCACCCCTCGGCGGCATACTCCCGCCTCGCCTGACGGCTTCGGGGTTCCCGATACGTTTTGCGGGCATGACACCTTAACACAGGGCTTACACCCTGTGCTGTAATATGTCACCCCTTCGGGGTTCGCCGGTGACAGTCAACGGCATCGTAAGCACACGTGGGACACGTTACGGTCCGGATGCACAGGCAAATGAATTCGGACGCACCAAGGTACGTCCCTACAACACGTTGCTTTTCAGAGTATTACAAAAACCGTTGCAAAAGGGTGCTGATTACCCGGTGATCAGCACCTGATTATACAGTGAAAGGGTGCTGATTGCAGTGTAATCAGCACCCTTTTACAATGGGGGTAGTTATAAGTGCAATTTACAACGGATAAATTGTACATTATAAATTGTCAATTATACATTACTTCAAGACCTTCTTTCCGTTTATGATGAATATGCCGTGCTGCGGGTTGGCGACGTAGCGTCCGCCGAGATCGTATGCCTTTCCGTCACCCCTTGCGGCTTCTTTGCCCACGCTGTTCACGTCGCTGGCGAGGGGGAAGCGCACCGCTACGTCATCGTATGCGAAGTACGCCGGCTGTGAGAAGCCGTAACCGTTGTCGGAAGAGCCTGTCAAGTTGAATGTGACCTTTGTCACCTCGCCAAGCACGGAGAGGTCGAACTTGGTCCAGTCCATGATGATTTCCTCCGGACCGTTGCACAGATATATTTCCGCCGTGCCGGTCTTCTCGTTGTTGTTGTATCCCGTCGCCACGATTTTCACCCAGTCGTCAGGGCCTATGTTGGCCGTCAGGGAGTTGCCGTTTACGTAACAGTTCAGGGCGTAAGTGGAGTTGTTGACGTACATGTGGTCGATGACGCGAGCCGTGTTGTCGGCGAAGCGCAGCGTAGGCAGCGCGTCTTCGCCCAGTCCCCAGCCTGAGTTGTCGGAGTATCCGTAGTGCATCGCGAAGTTGTTGGAACCGTTATGCCCGTTGCCTGTCTGTGAAACGTCGTCGCCGGCGGCCTTGTTGAACACCGTAAGCTGGCTTTCGATGCCGCCGAAAGCCTCTATGTTGCTTGTGCCATAGTTGGAAATGGCGTGTCCTCCGGACCAATAGCACCATGTGCCGTAGCCCTCTGAGAGGATGTTTGACAGCCATGTGTTGTTGTCGTCGCTCCATTTGTAAGCCTCCTCCACGGACGATACGCCCATGCCTGACTCGCCATAGAGCAACGGGCCGCCATACTGCGGGTCGCTGATGAGTGAAGACCAGTCGCTGCCTCCGGCGAAGTTGGCGCCGCCTTTGTAGTCCGCATCCTCGAAAGTGAGTACGCGCAGTTCGTAACCTTGTTGTGCGCCGGCGCACAAAGACGTTGCCGCCAGCATGATGGAAAGTAGAGATTTTCTCATAATTGTTATTGTTTTGTTATACATTTGTGTTCATATCTTCACTTGACGAATATCTTTTTCCCGTTACATATATATATGCCGTGCGTGGGATTGCTTACCTTTCGCCCCGTAAGGTCATAGCAGGCGTCCGGCTGTCTGCCGCCGCTGACGGCTGTATTTATGCCCGTCGGCTTGCGGGGTGTTATCACAATGGGGTTCTCGTCATAGCCTTCCACAAGGTGAAGGTCTTGGAATCCCGCCACTTCGGTCGATGTTTCGCCGAGCCATCCGCAGTATTGGAATATGCCGCACACCACCTTTATGAAGTTTATCTCCTCCAGATCGACGTGCCTTCCCTCGTCATCCACCGCCCAGTCAATGTCAAACGTGGAGTAGTCATCGGTGTTAAGAGACGCGTCAACGTAGCCGTAGGCATCGGGAGCGTAACGGTACAGCACCCAGTATGTGCCCTTTCCGGACTGCTCTATGGCGTTGTTCGGCAGCTTGCCTCCGCTGAATGTCAGCGTCTCCCCGTCCTCCCAAAGCGGCCAGTAGGTCTGCTTGTGAAAGGAATTCTTTATATGATAGCCCGCGGAATCGCGCCGTTCGCCGTGCTCTGTCCATGTAGCCTCCCAGCGGATGTAGTCGTCATAGACCGAGCTGAACTGCGAATGCTCTCCCGTTTCGGCCGTAGGCTTGTGGTAAGTGATGGTGAAGTCGTGGATTTCCGTGGTGTAATACTCCGAGCCTGCCAGCTCATACCACTGTGCGTCATCCACATTTTCCCCTACGCCTACATACACAATGCCCGGCTCGAAGGAGCCTCCTATGGTCTCGCTGCCATATACCGGGTCGGCGTTCGCATAGAAACCGTTGCCGAGAATGCGCAGGTCAGAGCCCCGGAGGTTCTTCACGGGGTGGTCAAACCGTACTGTTACATATCCGCCGTATGTGCCGAGGTGTATCAGTTCGCCGTTGCGCAGGCTCTCGGTAGCCTTCCGGCACATCTCATTGTGCGTGGATCCGGCCGTGGCCTCGGGCAGAGTGTTCACGAACTGGCCCGGTGCCGGGTGGAGTTGCAGCACCGTTACGTCCTGCGTCTGCGCCTGTGTGCCGAGTGACAGGCACGTCATGGCGGCAAGAATTGTGGTCTTTGTCTTATTCATTTGCTCTTCTATAATTAGGTATGGCCAGTATATGGGCCGGGTTTATGTATGTCTTCTGCGGGCGGAACAGTTCCTCTCCCGTGTCGGAATACCCGTAAAGGTATCCGGCTGTGGCGTAACTCTTCGCGTCGGTGAAGTATATGTTGCCCGTATATGGCGACACATACACCTCGTATGGCGACTGCAACTCTTTCAGTTTCTGGGTTACCGCGTCGCCATATATGCCGTATGTGGCCTGCATTGTGGCCGGGTCGATGGTGTAGATGTGATAGACATACTCGTAGGTGTTGTATGAAAACTCGCTCCCTATGGTGTAGAACAGCCTGCCGTCGGTGGTGTTGTACGTGCAAGGGAAGTCGAAGACGCGGAACTGTTCCGTGCGACAGTTCAGGATAACGGTTCTCGGCGGCACGTCGTAATAGTCCCCGCAAGAGTTTATGCAGAGGTATTCCCCGGCCTGCGAGACTTCTCCGTAGAGGTTGATGCACCCCGTGTCGATGGTGCGCAGCGTGCGCATTGTCGCGGCATCCACCACCTGTACGGTGGTCTCATAGCCGTGATTTTCCGAGAAGGAGTAGCCGCCGGTGTTGGCGATGTACAGCCGTCCGTCATATATGCGCACCCCCTCAGGCTCCCATCCCGTCTCGCACGTGGCCACCACTTCCTTTGTCCGCAGGTCGATTTTCGCCACATAACCCTTGGTGAAAGCCTGGCTGCCGCACTGGTGGGCGTATGACGTGACGTACAGATAATCCTTGTCGCAGCACATACGGCGGTTGTTCGGCACGTTCTCCGTGGCTCCGCAGGCGGTGCCGTCGGGGTGAATGTACTGTATTATGTTCGACCAGTTCACGGCAATGGCTATCAGCGTGTCGTTGACGTGCAGTATGTCGTTCGGCGTGTCGCCGAGCTTTGTGCCGTTAATCTTCCTGAACCACTGGTTGGTAAGCTCTCCCGTGGCGCCGTCATAGTACGACAGCTGGCCGTTGTCGGACTGCCAGTTGCCCTCGTTGCAGATGATAAGATTCTCGCTTTCCACCTCCGCGGCAGGCTTGTCGGGAGGCGTTTCCGCCGGTTTCTCTTCGGGAATGTCCGTCTTCTCGTCAGGAAACGGCGACGTGTTGTCGCAGCCCGTGGCGCATAACGCCACCACCGCCGACATGATGATAAACAGGTAATGCCTCATAGTCGTTATGTTTATGCAGTGCCACGGTGCCGTCCCGATGCAGGCCGGCGCCGCGCCACTTGGTGTCTGATGTGCAGGCATACGGGCAAAGACAGGACCTGCCGCACGGCATCCGTCTTCTGTTGCGTATATATACAAAGGTATTTCCGCGTCCATAATCCCGTGGGCGCATCTTACTTTCGGCAAATGGCAGGTCTTCTGACTTCATCCTTGACAGACGGCTCGGCCTTCCCGGACTATCAGCGCCGACGGATAACAAGCACCGTCGGCCATCCAGTGACCATTGTCGGCCGTCCTTGAAAAAAGGACTCACAGCATCGGGTAATGTCGCAGAGTCACACTGCGTTCCCATCTTAGTCCGGCCTCGATTGTGTATGGGCCGGAAACCAAATGCGGTGCAAAGTTACAAAATAATCGTTAACTGGCAAAATAAAACAGCGGAATTTTTGTTTTGCACCTCCGTATCCTCCGCTTTTTTCGCAAATTCGGACGCACCCGCTCGGCTTTGCCGCTTGCCATAGGCTTTATGCCGGCGGCAAGAAGGTGTGTCCCTACAACACGTTGCTTTTCAGAGTATTACGAAAGCTATGGCAAAAGGGTGCTGATTACACTGTAATCAGCACCCTTTCGTATGGTAATCAGCACCTGATTGCAAGGTAATCGGCACCCTTTTGTTTTTGTGTTGCATATTGCTTATTGAGACGATGTGGTACATCGTCTCTACATTGCGGGCCGGAACGCGGTGATACTTTTATTCAAGATACGTGTAACCGTACAGCCCGGAGCGGTAGTTTGACAGGAACTCCTTGCCCTCCTCAAGGCTTATCTTTCCCTCTTTCACGCTCTTCGTCACCCATATCTCAAGCTGGCGCACCAGTTTCTTGGGGTTGTACTGCACGTAGTCGAGCACTTCCTCCACCGTCTCGCCGTCGAATACCTGGTCGATGTGGTACTTCCCGTCGCGCATTGAGATGTGGACGGCGTTGGTATCGCCGAATAGGTTGTGCATATCCCCGAGTATTTCCTGATACGCCCCGACGAGGAACACGCCGATATAGTAAGGCTCGTTCTTCCTGAGAGGGTGTACGGGCAGGGCGGACGAGAGGTGGTTTGAGGTCACGAAGTGGGCTATCTTGCCGTCGCTGTCGCAGGTGACGTCCTGTAATGTGGCCAGACGCGTGGGGCGTTCGTTGAGCCTCTGGATGGGAACGATGGGGAATACCTGGTCGATAGCCCATGAATCGGGCAGTGACTGGAACAGGGAGAAGTTGCAGAAGTATTTGTCCGCCAGCAGTTTCTCCATGCCCCTGAGCTCTTCCGGTACATGCTTCATCGTCTTGGTGAGCGTCAGCACCTCCCGGCATACGCTCCAGTACATGGACTCTATCTCCGCCCTTGTCTTCAGGTTTACCATTCCCATGGCGAAGAGGTTGAGCGCTTCCTCGCGTATCTGCTCCGCGTCGTGCCAGTATTCGAGCAGCGAGCGCGAGTCGATGTTGCACCAGATGTCGTACAAGTCCTTTACGAGCTGGTGGTCATTGTCCTTCGGTTCGAACTCTTCCCGCATCTCCGGAAGCGACGCTGTCTCCAAGACGTCGATGACAAGGACGCTGTGGTGCGCCGAGAGCGAGCGTCCCGACTCGGTTATGAGGTTAGGGTGCGGCAAGCCGTTCTTGTCCGATGCCTCCACGAAGGTGTATATACAGTCGTTCACATACTCCTGTATGCTGTAGTTGACGCTGCTCTCCGAGCTGCTGGAGCGTGTGCCGTCGTAATCTACTCCCAGCCCGCCGCCACAGTCGATGTACTCCACCTTGTAGCCCAGTTGGTGCAGGTTGATGTAGAATTGCGCCGCCTCTCTCAGGGCGTTCTGTATCCTTCTTATCTTGGTTATCTGGCTTCCGATGTGGAAGTGTATTAGTTTCACGCAGTCGTGCATGCCGATTGAGTCGAGCTTTGCCAGTGCCGTAAGCAGTTCTGACGCCGTAAGGCCGAACTTTGAGGCGTCTCCTCCGCTCTCCTCCCATTTCCCCGAGCCTGAGGAAGCGAGCTTGATGCGTATTCCGAGGTTGGGCATCACGTTGAGTTTCCTTGCCGCCTTGGCTATGATGTCTATCTCGTTGAGTTTCTCCACCACGATGAATATGCGCTTGCCCATCTTCTGTGCCAGCAGCGCCAGCTCTATATAGGCCTGGTCTTTGTAGCCGTTGCAGATGATGAGCGAGTCACTTTGGCACTGCACCGCTATCACCGCGTGCAGTTCCGGCTTTGATCCCGCCTCCAGTCCGAGGTTGAACTTGCGCCCGTGTGATATTATCTCCTCGACCACGGGCTGCATCTGGTTCACCTTTATGGGGTAAATCACGAAGCTCTCGCCCTTGTATCCGTACTCGTCCGCCGCCTTTTTGAAGCACGATGCGGTCTTCTCAATGCGGTTGTCGAGTATGTCCGGGAACCTGAGTAGCACCGGGGTGGATATGTCGCGCAGCTGAAGCTCGTCGATAATGTCGCGTAAGTCGGCCTCGCTCCCGTCCTTCAGCGGCGATACACAGGCGTTGCCTTTCTCGTTGATACTGAAATAGGACGTTCCCCATCCTTTCATGTTATACAGCTCCTTGGAGTCTTCAATGGTCCACTTCTTCATCGATAGTGCAGTTTGTTGTATTGTTTTATTGTTCGCGTTTTGCTATTTCTTTCACTTTGTTTACGGTTATCGCTATCTTGTCGGGGCTTTCCATCAGCGTCACGTCAACGATGTTGTCCGCTTTCATGTAGTACTTCTCCCGCCTTTCCAGCTGTTCTCTTATGAAGGCCATCAGCTCTTCGTCGTTCTTTCCCAGCAGCAGCGGCCTTACGCCCTTGCCCATTTTCAGATGGTGGAACAGCACCTCGGGCGAGCATTTGAGGTAGATTACGGTGCCTTGGCCGTTCATGTACTCCATGTTGTCGAAGAAACACGGTGTTCCTCCGCCGCAGCTGAGCACCACATTCTCAAATTCCGCCACCTCGTGCAGCATGTTCCGCTCTATCTTCCTGAACCCATCCTCGCCCTGTTCGTCGAAGATTTCCTTCACTTTCTTGTGCATTCTCGTCTCTATATACCAGTCGAGGTCGTAGAAAGGCAGGCCGAGTTCCTTGGCGAGAGCCTTCCCGACGGTGGTCTTTCCGGCTCCCATATAGCCGATTAAGATTATTCTTGTCACTTTTTTTAATTAATAATTAAGAGATAATAATTAATAATTATGATTACTTTTTACGGTTGATTATAAGGTGGTCAATGTCTGTTTCCCTTTTATTTTGTGGTTTTTCGCGTGCTTATAATCCGTTCCTCTTGGTCGTGTTTATTATCGCCACAAGGATCTTTATTATTTCTTCCGCATCATTATTCATGGAGTTGTATTCCGTATCGGTCAGACTTTTCGCCGTGTATAGCTTTCTTAACCAATAGTCTGTCTCGTTGGCTTCTTTCAAAGCGATACTAAGTTTATGCACAAAATCAGCCCTGCTTTGCGCATATTTGCTTTCGCATACGTTAGCTCCGATACTTGTTCCAGATCTGAATATTTGCTTTAATATGTTATTGTCAGCCCCCTTGTGCCGCAAGTAGGCAGACATTCTTATTATTCTATCTGTGAATGCCTCAGACTTTTGTACTAATATGTTTTCTTTTCGTACAAGCATATAGAGGTAATCATAATTATTAATTCTTATTTTTTAATTTTTAATTCGAATAATCTCCATGCACTCGTCATACGTAAGCTCCGCCGCTTTGTCGTGAAGGGCTTTCGGCAGGCGGTAGTTCTTGCCGTCATACACGATGTACGGGCCGTATCTTCCGTTCATGACCTCCATCTTCGGGTCTTCGGCGAAGGCCTTTATGTGGCGCTTCTGCTCCGTCTTGCGGTTTTCGTTTATAAGTTCCACCGCCTCTTCCAGCGTGATGGTGAGTGGGTCCTTGCCCTTGGGTATGGAGACATACTTCTTGTTGTGCAGCACATACGGGCCGAAACGTCCTGCTCCTATGATTACGTCCGTGCCCTCAAAACTGCCCGCCGTGCGCGGCAGGCGGAACAGTTCCAGCGCCTCTTCCAGCGTTATCGTCTCGATGGAGTACTCCTTCGGCAGTTGCGCGAACCGCGGCTTGTCCTTGTCATCCGCCGTTCCTATCTGCACCACCGGGCCGTAGCGGCCTATCTTTACCGACACGGTCTTGCCGCTCTTCGGCTCCTCTCCCAGTATGCGTTCGCCCGCCTTGTGCTCGCTTCTCGACTTCAGCGTGCTCTCAACCGTCGGCTCGAAGTCCTTGTAGAAGTCGCGAAGCATCCGGTGCCAGTCCTCCGTTCCGTCCGCTATGGCGTCAAACTTCTTCTCCACGTTGGCCGTGAAGTTGTAGTCCATGATACCGGGGAAGAACTCCATGAGGAAGTCATTGACCACCATTCCGATGTCGGTAGGCAGCAGTTTGCCTTTCTCGTTGCCCGCCATCTCCTTCTTTGTCTTCGTGGATATGCCCTTGTCGGTCAGCGTGTCTATGGTGTATGTGCGCTCCTCACCCTTCTTGTCGCCCTTCATCACGTACTCGCGCTGCTGTATGGTGGATATGGTCGGGGCGTAGGTTGACGGTCTTCCTATGCCCAGTTCCTCCATTTTGTGCACCAATGAGGCCTCGGTGTATCTCAGGGGGCCTTGCGAATAGCGCTCGGTGGCGGTTATCTCCTTTCGCGAAAGCGTGTTGCCCTCCTTCATCGTGGCCGGCATCAGCGTTCCGTTCTCGTCCTTCTCGCCGCTGTTGTCATTGTCTCCGTCGCTCTCGCGATATACTTTCAGAAAGCCGTCAAACGTCACTACCTCTCCGGTTGCGACGAATATCTCCTCGCATCCGGACACGTTGATTTCCACAACCGTCTTCTCCAGCTCCGCGTCCGCCATCTGTGTGGCGGCCGTGCGCTTCCATATCAGGTCGTAGAGCCTGCGCTCCTGCTGCGTGCCTTCCACCTCCTGCTTGTCCATGTATGTGGGTCTTATGGCCTCGTGAGCCTCCTGCGCCCCCTTGGAGTGGGTGGTGTAGTTGCGTGACTTGCTGTATTTCTCGCCGTAAAGAGCCGTCACCGCCTCCTTGGCCGTGCCTATGCAGAGGCTGGAAAGGTTCACGGAGTCGGTACGCATATATGTTATGTAACCGTTCTCATACAGCCTTTGCGCCACCATCATGGTCTGCGACACGGTGAATCCGAGCTTTCTTGCGGCCTCCTGTTGCAGTGTCGAGGTTGTGAACGGCGGTGCCGGCGTGCGTTTCAGCGGCCTTTTCTGTATGCTGCCTATGGTGAACAGCGCGCCCTTGCACTTCTCAAGGAACGCCAAAGCCTCCTCGCGTGTGGTGAAACGGCGGTTCAGTTCCGCCTTGATGTCGGTGCCGTCGGCGTTGAACACGGCCGCCACACGGAAGTAAGGCTCAGCCTTGAAGGCCTGAATCTCACGTTCCCGCTCCACTATCAGCCTTACCGCCACCGACTGTACGCGGCCTGCGGAGAGCGAAGGCTTTACCTTGCGCCACAGTACGGGCGAGAGGTTGAAGCCCACAAGGCGGTCAAGCATACGGCGTGCCTGTTGCGCATTGGCAAGGTTCATGTCCAGATGTCGCGGTGTCTCGATGGCTTTCAGTATTGCGTTCTTCGTGATTTCGTGGAACACTATGCGGTTGGTGTTCTTCTCGTCCAGTCCGAGCACCTCGCACAGATGCCATGATATGGCCTCTCCCTCGCGGTCTTCATCGGAAGCCAGCCATACCTTCTTCGCCTTCTTCGCGTTGCTTTTCAGCTCGGCCACGAGCTTGCGCTTCTCCTCCGGAATCTCATATTCCGGCTCCAGCGTATCTATGTCGATGCTTATTTCCTTCTTCTTCAAGTCACGGATATGTCCGTAGCTTGACATTACCTTGAAGTCCTTGCCAAGGAACTTCTCAATGGTCTTGGCCTTGGCGGGGCTCTCTACGATAACTAAGTTGTCTTGCATATTGTGTAAGTATGTTTATTTTCAATTTGGATGCAAAAGTACAAATATTTTTCTTCACACCTTATTATATATATCTGATTTTGTTTTTTTTAACTAATTGGCGGTCTGTTGGGGCGGCGGTAGCCTGCCTTTATGTAGGGACGCACCTTCTTGCCGCCGGCATAAAGCCTATGGCAAGCGGCAAAGCCGAGCGGGTGCGTCCGGATATGCTGTGCTGATGGAATCGGCGGACGCACCAAGGTGCGTCCCTACAACCATCTCATTCTGCGGGGGGGTATAACCGCTTGGAAATCAACTGTAACGGGATGGCGTTGCAATCAGCACCTGATTAGGTTGTAATCAGGTGCTGATCACTCGGTAATCAGGTGCTGATTGCAATGTAATTAGGTGCTGATTACTGAGGGGGTGTTTGTCCGCGGTTGTAGAGACGATGTATCACATCGTCTCATGCGCCTTTCTTCCGCCCCTTATGTCATTGAGACGATGTGGTACATCGTCTCTACCGCATCGCATATATACCGTGACCGCCCGCCCGTTAATATTATTTATGCCGGCAATGGCGGCGTAATCCGGGGGAAATGCTTATCTTTGCAAGCGGAAATAAAAAACAATGATTAAGAGATGAAGATAAGACACTTTTTTGTTCTGGTGCTCTCCCTGTTGTGCTGCATGACTTACGGACAGGCTACTTTTACGTGGGACGTCACGAAAACGGGTGCAAAGGAGGTGACACTCACCGTCTCCGGCACTCTTGCGGACGGCTGGCACGTCAGCGACCGCACGCTGACGCTTGAGGCGCATGACGGCTTGCAGCCCTCGGGCGGCCTGTCCGAGAGCGGTGACGGGGTGGGGCAGGACGCCGACGGCGGTGCCGCGGTATATAAGCAGCGGTTCACCGTGACGCGTGATGACTGGCACCTTAAAGGCTATCTGCAATACGTGCTGTGTACGGACAAGGCTTGTCTTGCCCCGCAGACGGTGGAGTTTGAGCGTAAGGGAACGCCCGCCTCCGCCGCGGAAAAGGTGGCGGCGAAAGCGGAAAGTGCCGCCGAGGCCGGGGAGAATGCGGCGGACGGTGACGGAAAGGCTGTGGCTTCGGACAGTGACGGTGCTGTTTCCGCGGTGCAGGAAGACAGCTCGGAAGTGGCGGACTTCACCGGTTCGCCCGCTTGGCGGCCGGTGGTTGACAAGCTGAAGGCCTTTGGCGGAGTCTCGCCTGTGGTCGCTCCGCAGACGGAACAGGATGGTGGCGTCTCGCTGCTCGCCTTCTTCTTCCTCGCCTTTGCCGGCGGACTGCTCGCCCTGCTGACACCCTGCGTGTGGCCGATGATACCGCTTACGGTGTCGTTCTTCATGAAGCGTGGCGGGAAGGACGGCAAGCCGGGCGGCGACGTGAAGGGGGCGGTGCTCTTCGGAGCCTGTATCGTGGTGATATTCCTTGCGCTGGGATTTCTGCTTACCATACTGTTTGGGGCGGACGCGCTTAACAAATTATCTACGGACGCGGTGTTCAACGTGACCTGTTTCGTGCTGCTGACGGTCTTCGGACTGTCGCTTCTCGGTCTGTTCGAGCTGCGTCTGCCGTCGTCATGGGCCGATTCTCTTGACCGCAGGAGCAGTGCCACCACGGGCATAGTGAGCATATTCCTTATGGCACTGACCATGGTGGTGGTGAGTTTCTCATGCACAGCGCCGATAATGGGGCTGCTGTTGGTCGAGATTGCCACGGTGACCACAGGCGGAGGGGGGATGGAACAGTTGCTGATGCCGGTGGTGGGAATGACCGGCTTCGCCCTTGCGCTGGCGCTGCCGTTCACGTTTTTCGCCCTGTTCCCAAAGCTGTTGCAGCGCGTTCCGAGGTCGGGCAGGTGGATGACAAGCGTCCGTGTGACGCTGGGTTTCGTGGAGTTGGCCTTCGCCTTGAAGTTCCTCAGCGTGGCGGACCTTGTCTACGGGTGGCACATACTGCCCCGCGAGGTGTTCATCGGGGTGTGGATTGTTCTGGCCTTTGCCTGCGGCGTCTATCACACCGTTGACTGGTCGCGCGGCAGAATCAATCCCCTGCGCCGCCAGAAGGTGGCGGTGGTGTGCTATGCGTTTGTGTTTTACCTCATACCGGGGCTGAAAGGTGCGCCGTGTACGCTGGTGTCCGCCTTTCTGCCGCCTGCCGCCGAGGCGGAGGAAGTGGTGTTCACGGACTATGAGGAGGCTCTTGCCGAAGCGCGGAAGCAGCGCAAGCCGGTGTTCATCGACTTCACGGGATACGGTTGCGTGAACTGTCGCAAGATGGAGGCGGCGGTGTTTACTGACTCGCGTGTGCGCGATATATTAAGGAATGAGTTTGTGGTCGCGCGGCTGTATGTGGATGACCGCACGCCGTTGCCGCGGAAACAGACTGCGGACGGCCGCGTGTTACGCACCGTAGGCGACAAGTGGGCGTTGCTGGAAAGCCACAAGTTCGGCAATGCGGCGCAGCCTTTCTATGTTATTGTCGATGCGGACGGCGAGCCGCTGACGGGCAGCTACGCCTACGACGAGAGCGTGGAGAGGTTCGTCGGGTGGCTGACCGGGTGGAGAAATCATTGACAGTGGCGCATACCCCGCCTCATGTAGGGACGTACCTTGGTGCGTCCGCAATATAGATTTCCTTTTAACAAACAAACCCATCGTCCGTTAACTTCCGGCGGTGTAAACCGCATAACTCCCCCTTAACTCCTTATAACTCCCACCCTTTGGTGCGTCCGCCGCAATGAAAATAACGGAAAAAGCGTGGAAAGGCTTTGCAGCCCTTCCACGCTTTGCTGTATGTGAGGTTGTTACAGTTTCTGTTCCACCTCTATCTCTGTGAATGTCTCGATGATGTCTCCTGCCTGAATGTCGTTGAAGTTGACAAGTGAGATACCGCATTCCAGTCCGTTCGCCACGTCCTTCACGTCGTCCTTATAACGCTTCAGGGCGTTGATGGCGCCGGTGTGTATCACGATGCCGTCGCGTACCAGACGCGCCTTGTCGCTGCGGTGCACCTTGCCTTCCGTGACAAAGGCACCCGCCACCGTTCCGACCTTGGATATCTTGAATACCTCCTTGACCTCGACCTGTCCGGTGGAAACCTCCTTCTTGATTTTGTCAAGCATGCCTTCCATGGCGGCCTTGATGTCGTCCATGGCGTCATAGATGACGGAGTAGGTGTTTATCTCCACGCCTTCCTGCTCTGCCAAGCGCTTTGCGGGAACGGAAGGACGTACTTGGAAGCCCACGATCATGCCGTTGGCGGCGGTTGAGGCCAGCATGACGTCGTTCTCGGAAATCTGTCCCACGCCCTTCATTATGACGTTTACCTGCACCTTTTCGGTTGACATCTTGATGAAAGAGTCGCTCAACGCCTCCACGGAACCCTGTGTGTCGGCCTTGACAACGAGGTTAAGCTCGTGGAATTCACCAAGTGCTACGCGGTGAGCTATCTCCTCAAGAGAGAGCGTCTTGGTGGTGCGCAGGCTCTGTTCGCGTTGCAGTTGCAGTCGCTTGTTGGCTATTTCCTTCGCCTCCTGCTCGGTCTCCATGATGTGGAAAGAGTCTCCCGCCTGCGGTGCTCCGTTGAGACCGAGGATGATGACAGGCTCTGCCGGCCCTGCTTTCTCAACGCGTTGGTTACGCTCGTTGAACATGGCCTTGACGCGACCCCATGCCGTTCCCGCAATGACTATGTCGCCCTGCTTCAGCGTTCCGTTGCTCACCAGCACCGTAGAGACGTAACCGCGGCCCTTGTCGAGTGACGATTCTATCACGGAACCGGTGGCCTTGCGGTTCGGGTTGGCCTTAAGGTCGAGCATTTCAGCTTCAAGGAGCACCTTCTCCATCAGCTCTTCGACGCCCAATCCCTTCTTGGCCGAGATTTCCTGACACTGGTATTTGCCGCCCCATTCCTCCACAAGGAGGTTCATTGCGGACAGATCCTGGCGTATCTTGTCAGGGTTTGCGCCCGGCTTGTCTATCTTGTTGATGGCGAAGACCATCGGAACGTTCGCCGCCTGTGCGTGTGCTATCGCCTCTTTTGTAGTCGGCATGACCGAGTCATCGGCCGCTATTATGATGATGGCGATGTCGGTTACCTGTGTACCGCGGGCTCGCATGGCGGTGAATGCCTCGTGACCCGGGGTGTCAAGGAACGTTATACGCCGTCCGTCGGAGAGCTTTACGTTGTACGCTCCGATGTGCTGCGTGATGCCGCCGGCCTCACCTGCTATGACGTTGGTGTTGCGAACGTAGTCGAGCAGCGACGTCTTACCGTGGTCAACGTGTCCCATTACCGTTACGATTGGCGGCCTGTGGGTCAGGTCATTCTCGTCATCCTCGGCTTCTTGGATTGCCTCGCTGACCTCAGCGCTTACATATTCCGTCGTGAAGCCGAACTCATCGGCCACAAGGTTGATGGTTTCCGCGTCGAGACGCTGGTTTATTGACACCATGAGACCTACCGACATGAGTGTTCCGATGAGCTTTGTCACGGGAATATCCATCATTGTTGCCAGCTCGCTGACGGTCACGAACTCCGTGAGCTTGAGCACTTTGTTCTCCGCTGCCTCCGCTGCCATTGCGGCATCACGCTGCTCTGCCGCCGCGTCACGCTTCTCCTTACGGTATTTCGCGCCCTTCTTGTTCTGGTTACCCTTGCTTGTCAGTCTTGCAAGAGTCTCCTTTACCTGACGTGCTACGTCCTCTTCGCTAACCTCCTGCGGCTGCTGTCTGCCCCTCTGGCGGTTGTTCTTCTTGCCCGAGTTGCCGCCGTTCTGGTTGCCTCCGTTGCCTTGGCCGTTAGCTCCCGGCCGTCCGTTCTTCCCGTTTTTGGTGTTCTTCCCGGGCTGGTTTGCCGCGTCGTTAATATCGACACGCTCCTTTCCGATGCGTGTACGCTTCTTCTTCTCGGTACTGTTCTGCGCCGCTTTGTCGTCCCTTTCCCTTCTTCTCTCTTCCTTGGACTTCTTCTTCGGACGGGTGTTCTGGTTGATGGCCGACAGGTCTATGGTGCCTATCACGTTCGGCCTTACCACTGTTTTCCTGTCGCTCCGCAGCGTGAACAGTTCCGTTTTGCTCTCTGTTGCGGCTGTCTGCGGCTTCTCCGGCTCGGCGGCAGTGGCTTCCGGTGCCTTGACAGGCTCTTCAACCGGCTTCGGTGCGGGTGCTTCCACAGGCTTTTCCGCCTCTTTCTTCACCTCTTCCTTCGGCTGTTTGGTCTCTGCCGGCTTTGCCTCCGGCGTCTGTTGCGCCGCTTTTTCCTCTTTTGCGGCAGGCGCATTCTTCCCCTTTGCGGGCAGTTCTATCTTGCCGAGCGGCTTGATTTCCTTCTTCGCTATTATGCTGTCACCGGGTGTCACGGCCTGTGTCGGTTTCTTCGCGGCAGCCTTTTCCTGCTTTTTCTTTTCAGGTTTCCTCAGCAGTTTCTCTGCCTGCGTGCGGACTTCCTTATCCCCCTTGAATGCGGAAACGAGCGCATTGTACTGTTCTTCCTTTAACTTGAAAGACAGTTCGTTCTTCACCTCGCCCAGTTCGGGTCTCTTTTCAAGGAAGTCAACAGCCGTTTGCAGACCGATGTTGAGTTCTGATATTGCTTTGTTTAGTCTTATACTCATCTTGCTTGTTTAGTCTTTTACTTGGTTTGGCGTGCTGTGCGCCATGTGGTTTACTGCTGTTCGAACTCCGCTTTCAGCACATTGAGCAGGTGATCCACCGTTTCTTCCTCGAGGTCAGCCTTGGTGATGAGCATCTCGCGCGGTGCGTTTATTACCTGCTTGGCCGTATCCAGTCCGATGGCCTTTACCGCGTCTATCACCCATTGGTCTATCTCGTCGTTGAATTGGTCAAGATATATGTCCTCTTCATCCACGCTGTCGTTCTCCAGTTCGCGGAATACGTCGATGGTATATTCGGTCAGCATACTTGCGAGCTTGATGTTCTGTCCGCCCCTTCCTATTGCGAGCGACACCTCTTCCGGTCTCAGATATACCTCAGCCTTGCGCTCTTCCTCGTTGAGCACGATGCTGTTTATCTGTGCCGGAGCCAGCGCGCGCTGTATGAACAGCTTGGTGTTCTGCGTGTAGTTGAGCACGTCGAGGTTCTCGTTGCACAGTTCCCTTACTATACCGTGCACTCTTGCGCCTTTCACGCCTACGCACGCTCCGACCGGGTCGATGCGGTCGTCGAAGCTCTCTACGGCTATCTTCGCGCGCTCTCCCGGTATTCTGGCAATCTTTCGTATGGCCACCAGACCGTCGGCAATCTCCGGTACCTCCGCCTCGAGCAGCCTTTGGAGGAACAATGTGGATGTGCGCGAGAGTATGATCTTGGGATTGTTGTTCTCGTTTGTCACGCGTTCTATCACGGCCTTCACCGCTTCGTTCTTGCGGTACTGGTCGTTAGGTATCTGTTCGGCGCGCGGCAGCGTCAGCTCGTTGCCCTCGTCGTCGATTACGAGCACCTCTCTCTTCCATATCTGATAAACCTCTCCCGTTATTATCTCGCCCACGCGATCCTTATATTTATTATAGAGCGTGTCGTGTTCCAGTTCCAGTATCTTGCTGGAAAGCGTCTGCCGCAGGTTGAGTATGGCGCGTCTGCCGAACTGCGCGAAGTTAACGCGCTCGCTGACGTCCTCTCCCACCTCGTAGTCACTTTCTATCTTCTGCGCCTCCGACAGCGCTATCTCCTTGTTCTCGTCCGCCACCTCGCCGTCGGGAACCACCACTCTGTTGCGGTAAATCTCGAAGTCACCCTTGTCAGGGTTTACGATAACGTCGAAATTGGCGTCGCTGCCGAACAGTTTTGCTATTACATTGCGGAAGCTCTCCTCCAATACGCTGACGAGAGTAGTGCGGTCGATGTTCTTGGTGTCCTTAAACTCCTTGAACGTCTCAATCATGTTTGGTACTTGTTCTGTAGTCTTTGTTGCCATGTTTGCTTTTATATTGTTTTTTTGTTTGTCAGTGATTGTTACAGGGCGTCAGCCCGTATATGTTCAGAATTTGATGATGTACTTGCAGTATTTCACGCCGTCCGTCCGGAAGGTACGCTCCACGTCCTTCACCACGGGGCGTTTCTTGCCCTCTTCCTTCACCTTCTCCTGCGTGGCGATGGTGAACTCCCCGTTCTCCACCCTGCGCATCTCTCCCTTATACTTCTTTCCGTCGGCACTGAGCACCTCCACCTGTTTGCCTACGCTGGCCATGTACTGCTGCTCCACCCTGAACGGCTGTCCGATGCCCGCGCTGCCCACTTCCAGCTCATAGTCCTCTTCGTCGCGGCTCAACCGCTCCTCTATGTAGCGGCTCAGCGTCACGCAGTCCTCTATCCACACGCCGTCAGCGTGGTCTATCTCCACCACTATGCGGTCGTCAGGTGTCACCTCCACGTCAACGAGGAAGTACTCTTTGTCGTTGAGCCATTCCTCCACAATCTCTTGAACTTTCTTCTTTTCGATCATTGTCAGTCTCTTATGTTACGGAAATCTCCTGTCCAGCCTCCCCGTCCCGGCCTTTTCATGCGGCATGGCGGTGCGGCGTTGAAAAAACGAATGAGGGACTCTTGTGTGAGCCCCTCATTCCTCTGAACGTTGCAAAGGTACGCAAAATAATCCGTCCCCGCAAATATTTTCGTCATTTTTTGTGGAAAAACATTATAAAAGGTTATTTTGACGGGGTGGGGATGGGGTTATACCCCGACATCACCTATGCGCGAAAACCGCGGCAATGCGGATGCACCGAGCTTCTTCACTGCCTCGCATCGCCATAAATTGTGTTGTTATCCGCCCTTGTAGGGACGCACCTTCTTGCCGCCGGCATAAAGCCTATGGCAAGCGGCAAAGCCGAGCGGGTGCGTCCGCCGGCACAAAATCCGCCACCTTCCAATCCGCAAATCCCCGATAATGCGGACGCACCAAGGTGCGTCCCTACAACGCGTTGCTATTCAATTAATTACTATTCCTATTGTAAAAGGGTGCTGATTACACGGTAATCAGGTGCTAATTGCATTGTAATCAGGCCTCTTTCATGATGTAATCAGCACCCTTTTACAACGGCGTTTGTAATATATAGGTTTATAATGCGTCCGGATGCAAACAGGAATTGCGCCGCAAAACGGGCTGAAAGCCCAACAAGCATGTATCCCGGGGCAGAGCCCCGGGGAATAATGGGAACGAGCAAATACGCCCTGAAAGGGCAAAAGCGTTTATCATCGGGTGTTTATCGTTTGCGATTATACGCTTTTGCCCTTTCAGGGCGTTGACGGATAACGGCATATAAAACCCGGGGTGTCGCTTCGCTTTGCCCCGGGCTCTGCGCTTATTGGGCTTTCAGCCCGCCTTGATACGTCCGAATTGCTGCATTTCCCCGCATCTGTGAGGGTGTGCCAAGATAGCGTCGAACCCCGAAGGGGTGACAGAATACAGCACAGGGTGTAAAGGTTTAGCTCGGCGTTAGCCAACCCTGGGAACGTGAGTGTTACAAGCAAAAAAACGTATTGGAACCCCGAAGCCGGCAGGCGAGGAACACAAAGTGTGACGAGGGGTAGCAAAGAGAATAGAAAGAAAAAGGAATGCAGGATGTATTTGAATGAAGAAAAAGGATGAACACCCCTCGGCGGCCTACGTCCGCCTCGCCTGCCGGCTTTGGGGTTCCAATACCTTTCATCGCCCATCGTAACATAACACAGGGTTGGCTAACGCCGAGCTAAACCTTTACACCCTGTGCTGTGTTCTGTCACCCCTTCGGGGTTCGACGCCAATGTCTTTGTACTTTGTGTTTTGACAAATCCATATACACCGTCAGTTTATAACCATCATATAAGGAACCGGGCGCTGACGGGGTCAGCTGTTCTTCCTGTAACTGTAAATAGCCCAGCCCCATGTGGCCACGGCAAAGGCCGTCAGTTTCAGGAAATGGGGCATGAGGTCGTGCAGGGTACTGCCTTTCAGGTAGAGAGCGCGGATGGCCTCGATGAAGTATCGCAGCGGGTTCAGGGTGGTTATGGCCTTCGCCCACGACGGCATTCCGGCCACGGGGGTGAGCAGTCCGCTCATGAGGATGAAGATGACAAGGAAGAAGAATATCGTCAGGGCGGCCTGCCGGGTGGTGTCGGAGTAGTTGGAGACGATGAGGCCGAGGCTCGACACCACGAGGATGAACACCGTGGCGAAGAGGAATATCACGCCGATGCTGCCGGCGGGGACGTGCCCGTGGATGACGTATGCGAGCGACATGGCGTAGGCAAGCATCACCAGTCCCACGCACCAGTAAGGTATCAGCTTCGAGAGTGTGAACTCAAAACGCCCCACGGGGGTCACGTTCATCTGTTCTATCGTCCCCCTCTCCTTCTCGCCCACGATGTTGAGCGCGGGCAGGAAGCCCACGGTAAGTATCAGCAGCATGGCCATCAGCGCGGGAATCATGAACCGCTTGTAGTCGAGGGTGCCGTTGAACAGGTAGCGCGGCACGACATCAAAGCCTTGCGCCATGGTGACATCGCCGGCGGAAAGGCCGTGTTCCTCACGCAGTTCGGCGGAGTAGGAGGCTATAATCTGTGTGAGATATGAGCTGCCGAGCCCCGCCTTCACGCCGTTTACGGCGTTGGCTGACACGAGGACGTGGCTCACCCCGTCACGCATGAGGTTGCGTTCAAAGCCGGGTTCTATCTCGACTATGAAGTCGGAGCGTCCCGCCTCCACGTCGCGCAGGGCCTTGCCGTACGACGGTGCGGTGGCGTTGAGGGTGAAATACCGTGACGCCGCCATCTTGTGCACGAGCCTTTCCGACCACTGGCTGTGGTCGTTGTCAACGACGGTGACCGTAAGGTTCTTCACCTCCTGCGTGGCGGCGAACGGCATTATGGTGACAAGAGCCAGCGGAAGCATGACGAACACCTTGGGCAGTATGATGTTGCGCATCATCTGTTTGAACTCTTTTTCTATGAGGAAAGCCCCCCTCCATCTCCCCCAAGGGGGAGTGCCAAGTGTGAAGAACCGCCTTTTCCCTGTTGCCGCAGCCCTCCCCCTCGGGGGAGATGGAGGGAGGCTTGCGGTCTTTTCGCTTAGCCTTACCTTGAACATCCGCCACGATACGGCGAGCAATACCGTTGCCATGACGGCGAGAACCGTTGTCTCCCGCATCACGCAATCCATCGGCGAGCCTTGTATCAGCAGCTTCCTCGCCGCCTCTATGTACCATGTCGTCGGCACGATGCACGATATGGCGCGCAGCACTTCGGGCATGCTCTCCGTGGGAAAGGCCAGCCCTGACAGATAGACGGCGGGCACTATGAGCAGCAGTGACAGCAGCATGGCGGCCAACTGGCTGTCGGCGACGGTGGAGATGAACAGCCCTAACAGCAGCGCGACAAGGATGTAGAGCAGCGTGACGGCTATAAAGCCGGCCAAGTTGCCCGCTATCGGGATGTGAAGCAGGAAGACCGACAGCAGGAGTATGGTGGCGAGATTGGCGCAGGAGATTACGAAATAGGGCACGAGCTTGGCAAGTACTATCACGATAGGGGGCAACGGCGACGCGAGCAGCACCTCCATGGTGCCCGTTTCCTTCTCTTTCACGATGGAGATGCTTGTCATCATGGCGCAGATGAGCAGCAGTATCAGCCCGATCACGCCCGGAACGAAGTTGTACTCGCTCTTGCTCTGGGGGTTATACAGCATCTTCACGGTGGGAACGATGTTCATCCGCGGCCTGACACCATGCCGGGCGGCGTACTCCTGCGCGTATTCCGCCAGCACCTGCTGCGCATATCCAGTCCTTACCGAGGCCTGGTTAGGCTCCGAACCGTCGGTGAGTATCTGCACCTCTGCACCGCCCGGGTGTGTCATGCGTTCCGAGAAACGGTCGCAGAAGGCCATCACCATGTCGGCCTCGCCCCTTAGGAACAGGCCGTTTATGTCGGAGGCGTCACGCAGTTCGGCCACGACGGTGAAGTATCTGCTGCCTTTCAGGTGTCCGGGTATCTGCGTCGTGATCTCGTCTTTGGAGTAGTCGAGGATGGCGACGCGCGTGTCTTTCACCTCTGTCGTGATGGCAAAGCCGAACAATATGATCATCACCACCGGCATGACAAGCAGTATCAGCATGGTGCGCCGGTCACGGAAGATGTGCATGAACTCCTTTCTTACGAAGGAAATAAACTGTTTCATACATGAAAGAACAGCCCCCTTTTGTCTCCCCCGAGGGGAAGTAAGGAATGGCTTTGTTGGTTATAGGATTTGTTTATGGTATTGTTTGTATGTGGAATACATGGCGGATGCCTTTAATGTATAAAGGTATTGGCTCCTCCCCTCGGGGAGGTCGGGAGGGGACTTGTATCAGTTCCTCTCCGCAGTTCTTGCCAATTTCAGGAACACATCATACATGGTGTTCACGCCGAAGGTGCTTTTCAGCCCGGCGGGAGTGTCAAGTGCCTTTATCTTCCCGTCCACCATGATGCTCACACGGTCGCAATATTCCGCTTCATCCATGTAGTGTGTCGTCACGAACACGGTTATCCCGCGGTCCGCGGCGCGGTATATCATCTCCCAGAACTGCCGTCTCGTGACCGGATCCACGCCTCCCGTAGGCTCGTCGAGGAACACTATGCGGGGCTCATGGAATATGCTTAGCGTGAAGGCCAGCTTCTGTTTCCATCCCAATGGCAGCGAGGCCACACGCACGTCACGCTCCGAAAGCAGTCCGAGTTCGCCCAGTATGCGGTCGCTCTTGTCCCTTATCGTCCTGACATCCATGCCGTATATCCCTCCGAACAGTTTGAGGTTCTCGAAGACTGTAAGGTCATCGTACAGCGAGAACTTCTGACTCATGTAGCCGATGTGCCTCTTCACCTCCTCGGCCTGCGTGTAAACGTCGAACCCTGCCACTGTGGCCTTGCCGTCAGAAGGGCGGCTCAGGCCGCAGAGCATACGCATGGCGGTGGTCTTACCGGCCCCGTTTGCGCCGAGAAAGCCGAATATCTCCCCCTCTTTCACCTTGAAAGTGATGTGGTCTGTGGCCGTGAATGCGCCGAAACATTTGGTCAGTCCCTCGGCTTCTATTACGTAATTGTCTTTCATCCGCTACTCCTTTCCGCCTTTTTTCATTAGTGACATGAAGCAGTCTTCTATCGTCGCGTCCGCCGGAAGCACGCTGACAGCACCGTGGCCGAGCCCTTCCAGATATGCGGTCATGGCCTGCGGACGCGCCGTATTCTTCACTGTCACGTGGTAAGTCTCACCGAAAGAGAATGCCGTAAGCGTGTCATCATACGCCCGGAGGTCGTCAAGCAAGCGGTGCATACCGTCACTCCGCACCGCCCACAGGGTGTCTCCGTATGACGATATGATGCCCCGCGGGGTGTCGATACGCAGAAATTCCCCGTCCTGTATCAGCGCAATGCGGTCGCAAAGCGTCGCTTCGTCCATGTAAGGAGTGGATACCACGACCGTGATGCCGTACCGTTCTTTCAGCTTTCGCAGCATTTCCCAGAACTCAACACGTGACACCGGATCAACGCCCGTGGTGGGTTCGTCGAGGAAAAGCACCCTCGGCGCATGGATAAGGGCGCAGCATAAGGCCAGTTTCTGCTTCATTCCGCCTGACAGTTTGCCCGCTTTCCGCTTTCGGAACGGCTCTATCTGCCGGTAGATGTCCTCCACAAGGTGGTAGTTCTCGCTTATGGTCGTGTTGAAGATGGTGGCGAAGAACTCGAGATTTTCCTCCACCGAGAGGTCCTGATAGAGCGAGAATCTGCCGGGCATATAGCCTATCCGCCGCCTTATCTCCCTGTAATCGCCCGCCACATCCAGCCCATCTACGGTGGCGTCGCCGCCGTCTGCCGCCAGCAGAGTGGTGAGAATGCGGAACAATGTGGTCTTGCCCGCACCGTCAGGGCCTATTATTCCGTACAGTTCCCCTTCCTTTACCGTGAATGTCAGGCCGCGGAGAGCCTGCACTTTGCCATAGCTTTTCGTGAGGTTACGGGCGGACAGGACAAGCCCTCCACCGTCTCCCCCGAGGGGGAGGGACGGAATGGTACTGCCGCCTGCATGGGATTGCGCGCTATCACGGTATGATTTCTCCCCCTTGGGGGAGTTAGTGGGGGGCTGTCCATTGCTAAAACCTGACGTCTCCATACATACCCCGCTTTATAAGTCCGTCGTTTCTCACCTCAATCTTCACTGCATAGACGAGGTTTGCGCGCTCGTCCCGTGTCTGTATGGTTTTCGGCGTGAACTCCGCACGGTCTGAAATCCACGCTACCGTGCCATTGTATTCCTTGCGGTCAGCCTTGCCTTGGTCCGCAAACACCTTTACTTTCTGTCCGACCTTTAATGAAGTCAGCTGGTCGGCGGTTATGTATGCCCTCAGTTTCATGCGTGACACGTCCGCCACTTTAAGCAGTGCGCGCCCCGGAACGGCGTATTCTCCGGGCTCGGCGTATCTTGCCATCACCACGCCCCGTATGGGACTGGTGATGACCGAGTTCCTTATCTGGTCGTCTATCTGCGCTATCTGCGCCCCGATACCTGCGCTCTGCTTTCCGAGACTGGCGTTGTTTCCGCTTATTTGTTCCTGTGTTGCCGCCAGTTGCCGCTGCAACACGCTGATTTGGTAGTCTATGTCGTCCACCTGTTTCGCCGTTCCAGCCTTTGCCTCCAGCAGTTCCGCAAAGCGCGTCCGCTCCCTTTTCAGGTTGTCAATCTGCCGTTTCAGTGCCGCCACCTGCCTGTCCTCGTCCAGTCTCTTGCTGTCCGTGGCCGACATTCCCGCCGCCAGCTGCCGCCTTTTCAGCGTCAGTTGCATGGTGTCTATGCAGCCCAGCACCTCGCCGGACGCCACTTGTCGTCCCTCTTCGGCGTTCAGGGCGAGTATCTCTCCCGTTCCTTTTGCGGAGACGATGACCTCCGTTGTCTCAAACACTCCTGACGCATCGTAGCCGGAGTCGCCGCCGTTGCAGGCGGAGAAGGCCGCCAGTGCCGCGGCGCATAATAACAGTCCATACGATTTCATGCCGTTTATTGTTTTATCTGTTCAACGTATTTTGCAGTTCATACATGCTTTTCAGCATCTCAATCTCATGTGTGGAGCGTTCTATCCCCGCCCTGTTCTCGCGGCTAATCTCCTGCAACAGGTCGTTAACATTTATGATTCCGTGCTCCAGTCTGGCCTCCTGCGCCTTGCGCACCGATGTCCGCAAGGCCATAATCTCATCGTCTTCCCTCATCATCCGCCTGTACTTGTCCACCGCCAAGCGGTCTTCCGTCTGCCGTATGCGGTTGGAAAACAGGAAAACCTCACGTGCGTTCTCCACTTCCAGCATGGAGTTGCGCAGCTTTCGCTTGTCGTTGGCGTGCGTATAGAACCTGCCTATGTTCCAGTTGAGCCTGATTCCCACCATACCGTTAAGCGACCAGCCGCGGCTGAACATATCTTCAAACATATTATAGCCCGGATAGCCGTAGTATCCCTGTGCGAACAGGCTCAGACTTGGGCGCACTGACGCGTCAGCCTGTTCCAGTTGCGCTGCAATCCGGTTGCTTTGGGCGTCGAACAGGCTCATCTCCGGCCTCAGTGTCTCGTTTCCGACAGGCTCGACCGGCTGCGGTTTCACGAGTGTCCCCACCGTGTCACGCCCTATGAACAGCCCCAGCACATTGCGGTAAGCGTCCCTTGCCGCCGCAATCTCCGTGTGTTGCTGCCGTGAATTGAGGTATTCCGCCCTCACCGCATCCACGTCCGCCTGCGTGGCGACACCGTTTTCCAGCATGGCCTCCAGCTTGCGGCAGTTGTCAAGCAGCAGTGTCTGCATCTCTTCGTTAAGCCTCAGCCGGTCTTCCGCAAGGAGAATGCCGAAGTAAAGGCCGTTGATTCTCTCGTGCAACGCGTACATCTCCACATCCGTCTGCCTGTCCCGCACCTCGCCTTCGGCCTTGGCCACCCCGCGGCCGGCACGTATCGCGCCGCCGTCATACAGCACCTGGCTCACGTCGAGCGCGATGCTGTACTGGTCCTTGCCCAGTCCTTTCGGGTCATACCCATGCTGCGCCATCATGTCTTGCAGCACACCGGGCAGTTCCGCCACGCCACTCTGGTACGTAGCCCTGCCGCTCAGCGTGACTTGCGGCAGGTATCCCTTCTTTATGTTATTGACGGTATAGTCTGTCGAGGCCTTGATGAGGCCGTATTTTTTCAGCAGGGGATAGTTCTCCACGGCCATACGCCGGCAGTCGTCCAGCGTGGTTTGCGCGCAGGCCGTCATGGATAGCGGCAGAATGCCGATGGCGACGAGCAATGTCTTGAGTGTCTTCATATTCTTTTTCATTGAAGTTTCCGCTGCAAAGGTACGGCTTTTCCGCCGTAACACCAATAGCAATGCGCTGCAAGAATTGAGCAAATATGACTTTATCTGCATTTCTCCGGCCTTTTATATCCGCTTTTATGGAAATAATATTACCTTTGCAGCATGAACAACAAGGCTTTTGAAGGAAAGGGCAAGATGCTTCTGTGCACGTCGGGCAGCAGCGAGATAATCGTCGGCGGACAGCTCTACCGCATGTCACGGGGCGTGCTGTGCTTCGTGCCGCCCGTCAACAATGTCGTGGAACTGTCGCGTGACGGCTGTTACTCACAAGCGGTCATCATGGCAGACACAAAGGTTTTCTACGGGGTGATACACCCTCTTGCCGACATTCTCGTCAAATGGCGTATGCGCCACGGGGCGTGCTGTATGCTTTCCGAGGACAACATCGCCCTGTTTCTGGAACGGAAAGAGGACATAGAGCGCAAGCGCACGCTGCTGGAACAGACTGCCGGCGAGGAGAAACGCATGATCTTGCGGCACATCATCACGCTGCTGGTGCAGGAGACCGTGCTGGAGTTCATCCATCTCGCCATGCAGAACGACGCGGTGCCGCCGGAAAAGGTTGACAGGATGGACGACATAACGTTCCGCTTCATATACTCCCTGCACCAGCATTACAAGACGGAACGGCGCGTGGAGTACTATGCAACGGAGGCGAACCTGTCGCCAAGCCACTTCACGCGCATCATAAAGAGCAGGATGGGGCGGACGCCTTCGGCCATGATTGCCATGATAACCGTTGCCGAGGCTAAGACATTGCTCGACAGCACCAGCAAGAGCATAAAGGAGATAGCGGCGGAACTGAACTTCCCGGAGCAATATACGTTCCGCAAGTTCTTCAAGCTGCACGTGGGAGTTCCGCCTAAGGAATACCGCAAGAGAATGGCCTCGCGGGGCGATGCGGAGGGCGTTAAAAAGGGAACGGTATCGGGGTGCGCGGTAAAAGGGTGCTGATTGCAGTGTAATCAGGTGCTAATTACAATGTAATCAGGCCTCTTTTACCGTGTAATCAGGTGCTGATTACACGGCGGTCTGTTCTCACCCCTGTTTTGGGGGCATAAAAAATGTGGGGCAAACGGACTTGCCTGTCCGTCTGCCCCGCTTCCACTAACAAATTTTATTTTATCATTTCACAACGATATCCGGTATAAATTCTTTCAGTTTTCCGGCCAGATTCTCATGCTGCACACCCTGCATCACTATCGTGCCGTCGGGCGATATGAGCACCGTCATGGGCATGGAGATGACGCCGTATGCCCTTGCCGCCTCGCTGTCGAACGACTTGCCGTTGGTCAGGTGAGTCCATTTCAGGCCGCGGGCCTTGATGTAGTTCTTCCAGTCCCGCGTGTCTTGGTTGAGCGATATGCCTATCACCGTCAGCGGCTTGTCCCTGTTATTCCTCACGATGTCCTTGATATTCTTCAACTCTCCGCGTGAACTGCCGTCCCAAGTGCTCCAGAAGTGCAGCAGCACATAGTTGCCCTTGCCCACAAATTCGCTGAGGTGGCGGGTGTTGCCGAGTGTGTCCTGCAACTCAACGTCGTGGTATTGCTGCCCCGGCAGGCGCTTCTTCTGCCCTTCGTAGAAGTTCCACGCCGGCTGCATCGACACGTGGTCGGAGTAGGCGTAGCCGCGTTTCATGACGCTGTCGAGCTGTTCCGGCGGCATCAGTGTGCACAGCTCTTTCAGGTAGAAGGCGGGGATTATGTTGTCCTTGTTCCCGGTTATCGCCTCATACTGTATCTTCCGCACCGAATCCACCACCGAATTGTAGCCTTCCTCGTCCAGTACCACCTTGTAACCGCACACTATCGCGCTGTATTTCTTCGTCTCCTCCGCCATGTTGCGTATGCGTTGCTGGTATGACATGAAGCGTTTGTTGAGGTCAGAGCCTTCTATCGTGCCGTCGTTGAGGTCTATGCGGACGGGCAGGGAGTCGTTGATTACCCACCAGTAGTTTGCGTTGCTGTCGTCAGAGACGGACACAAACTGCCCCCGTTGCAGGCGACTTCTGAAGCTGAATGCACCGTCTTTCACCCTGCGCACATAATCCTTGCCGTTGAAAGTCTCCGGATTTATATTCACAAAACGGCTGCCTTTGCCGGCAGTGCCGGTCAGTTCCCACGGGTAAGGGTCGCCATAGTCGCCGGGATTATAGGAAAAACGCTTTCCGAATATCCTCGATTCCACCCCTTTCCTTAGGTTGGTACGAAAGAAATCATACGAGTATGTATCAAGTTTGTATTCCTCCCTTTCTCCGGAGACAGACTGCATCTTCTCCGCAAGCTGCCCCATCACCTTGGCGGTTTGCAGGGATATGTAGGAATCCGTCGTGCTTTTCATCCATTTCCGCAGCATACTTTCTATCTGGGTAACCTGCTGCATTGTCATTTTCTCCTTGTAATTGTCCAGTTGTTTGCCCGCAACATACACGGTAGCGTTCTGCTTTTGCAGGTCTTTCACGCGTATTGCCTCGGTAAACAGCTTGTCCAGCTCTTCCATCTTGGCCGCAAACACGGAGAAATCAAACTGTTCCTGCCGCTCGGGCGGCATATCCTTGTCCGCTTTCCGCTGCCAGAAGTCATCGTCATACACATACTTGTAGATCGCGAGGTCATAGTCCCAGTGGTTGCCGGTGAGCGTCATTATGTAGCCGTCGAAGCACCGGTACGGCGTCCCCGCATGGTCATTGAAGCGCGTTTCGTTCCATACCAAGGCGTAACAGGCACGTATCGAGTCGGGGGCGGCGTATGTCGTGAAGTAATAGGTGGCCTCATCGGTAAGGTCAAAGTTAAAACTTACACTGCCGCGGTAGCTGTTCGGCCACCGGAAACCGATGACCTTCATCGGCGACTTGCCGTCTCCGGCGCTGTGGGCGAAGTTTGACTGCGCCGTGGCGGTGTTGTACTTGAACGCCTGTTCGAGGCGCAGCAGCTCGGAAGGACGGAACGACGGGTCGTTCACCTCGTCGCCCTTGCAGGTGTATTTGAAGTAATACTCATAGATACCCTGTCCGTTGTGTATCGTGGACTGCATCAGTCTCCCGGACGAACGGAACAACGCTATTTCCCTTTCAAGCGTCTCACGCTCCGCGTTCCGCCACGCCCCGCAGGGCAGTGCGGTGAGGATTGTGACTAAAAGAAGTAAGACTTTATCCATAATTCGGTTACATTTTTACTGGGGGGGGATTTGCTCTGTACTGTAAGCGAGCCTTGACAGCTGTGCGTCAGTGACTATAATCTGCTCTGCCTGTGCCTGTGCCACGCTGTCAACCACGGCATCCAGCCGTGCTTCTATGTAGGCTATGGCATCGTGAAAGTCGTCTGTCACGCTCGTCTTTGGTTTCTTCGTCCCGGCAACGTCGGCCTCGGCAACGAGTTTCTTGGGCTTCAGCTGCCGCACGTCGGACACGGAATCGCACGGGACGGCCGGCACATTGCCCGGCCTTATGGCCGTGTCGTCGCCGGCAGAGGGCTGCTCCTGCATCGCCGTCTGCATCATGCCGTCCCTGTCTTGGGGCAGGTTGAGCCACAGGCTGAGACCGACGATGACGGCTACGGAGGCCGCGGCAGCCCATTTCATCATGCCCTTGCGGCGTTGGCGGCGTGCCACCATGCTGTCATATACCGCCGTCTCGTCCTCGGCGAGCCATTGTTCCATCTCCTCCTCACTGTGTGTCACGCCCTGACGGAGCATCAGCGCTATGGCCTTCTGCTCTTCCGTGGCGTGCGGACAGTTGTCGATCAGCTCCGCCAGATGCCTCTCCTCTTGCAGGGAAGTGGCACCGTCAAGGTAACGTTGCGTCAAGATGTCAATGTCATTCATAGGTGACCTCCTTTCTTTAATGCTTCAATGATTTTGTGTCTTGCCCTGCTCAGCATCACGCTCACGGAACGCGGGGCTATTCCTGTGACCGCCGTTATCTGGCCGATGTCCATGTTTTCCTCGTTTCTCAGCCTCATCAGCCGCTGCTCTCCGGCCGTAAGCCTGTCCATGGCGAGGGTCAGCAGGCGCGCGTTGTCGCTGTCCTCCATGCCTGACGCGGCTTCCGCCGTCTTGCCGCCGACATCGTCTTCCGCCGCACCGTGCACCGTTTTCCGCTCGTGCCGCCACATACTGACGCAGATGTTCTTGGCCATTCTCACGGCAAGCGGGCGTACCGGCACCGCGGGGTCTATCCTGTCACGCATCACCCACAGCCTCATCAGCGTCTCCTGAGCCACGTCCTCCGCCCTGTCGGCATCGCCGAAGAAGTCACGTCCGATGCCGACAAGGCAGGGACGCAGGGCGAGAAGCGAAGCCTCGAAGGCGGGGGAAGCCCCTCCGCCGCTCCCTTCCCCGCCCGGGGCGGAAAGGAATAAGTGGCTGTCGTGCTGTGGTTTAGTCATTATATCATTAATCGTTTTTACGCTGAAAGGCGTGCGTCCTGCCGGCCTCTGTACATACTCGTTTTGTAAAAGGGTGCTGATTGCATCGTAATCAGGTGCTGATTGTTGTGTAATCAGGTGCTGTTTACAGTGTAATCAGCACCCTTTTGCAACGTGCCCCGAAAGTAGGCACGGCATCCTGCCGTGCAATCGCCTTTTTGTCCCGTGCCTGTTTCGTTCTTGCCGGGTCGTTTGTTGCACGGCAGGATGCCGTGCCTACTGCTGCGACTGCGTGTCGGCGGTATCGGCGGACGCACCAAGGTGCGTCCCTACACGAGGCGGGCGATTCCTCAATCCTTCTTCGGTTTCTTGCTGAACTTGTACGCAAGGCTGCACATTACATATCTCGGTATGCAGTTGTTCCACGTCTCCGTGCGTCCCTGCGCGTTGACACTGTAACGCGTGGAGCTGAGGTTCTGCAACAGGTCGAACGCCTGTATCTTCGCCGTCAGCGCACCCTTGCAGAATGAACGGGTCAGCTGTGCGTTCCATATCAGTTCGTCCGTGTTCATCACGCTGCTCTCATAGCCGCGGCGGGAGAACATGGTCATGTCGGTGGCGACGGTCAGGTTGAGCACGGGGATGGTGTAGGTGGCGTTCCACCCGTACTGGAAGTCGTTGGCGTCGATGCTCCTCACGATGTCGAGCTTGCCCCGCGTGTGGCGCGATGTTATCTTGCCGATGATGCCGGCGGACAGGTCTCCCAGTTTGTATGTGAGCTTGATGTGGCCTATGAGGTTCACGTTATCCACCTTTGAGAGGGGCGATTCCATCAGCATGCCGCCGTCATCGCCTGCCGCCTGTGTGGTGACCGTGGCGAAATCGACGCTTCGTTGGTACTCCGCCTTGCCGTAAAGGTCTATGCGGAAACGCTTTTTCGCGTCGAGAGGCTGCTGCCATCCGCTGTTGACGAACGTCGTCCAGTTGCCGTCAACGTTGTCGCGCATCCTTGTGTAAGCACCCGTCTGCGGGTTGTAGGTGGTGCGTGTGCCCTGCGCGTTGGCCGTGGCCTTCAGCTCAAAGCCTATGTAGAGGTTGCGGCCTATGCTGTCATTGCGGAACGTGAAGCGTGTCTTCAGGTGGTGCAGCACGCTGGATTTTATGTCAGGATTGCTCACTCTCGTCGAAAGAGGGTTGGAAGTGTCGGTCATTGGCATGAGGCTCGCGAAGTCTGGGGTGGTTATCCGCGTGCGGTATTCCAGCAGGACGGGACGCTGTGTCTTGCCCCTTGTCTTGAAGGAGATGGCCGGCGAGAACTTCCTGTACGACCTTCTGGCCACGGTGTCGAGTGAATGGCCGCGGTAGTTCATCCTCTCCGACACGAAACTGTACGGCATACGCACGAAGAACCCCATCGTCTTGGTGTATTTTTGCAGGTAGAGCTGTCCGGTATGCGTGCGTTCCGTCAGGTTATACTGTCGGCTGTTGTCGGTGTCGTAGGCCTCCATCATGTCCTCGCGGAGCGTCGGCAGCCATCCCAACTCTTCCTCCTCGTTTCCCGGAAGACGCTCAAGGTTGAACAGGTCGGAATGAGTGCTCGTGTAACGTTGGTTATATTCGTATGACGCCGCGGCCATGAACTCCTTGGGCAACATAAGGAAATACCCCGGTCTCACGGTGTAATTGTGGGACGAGTTGTGCGAGTCGTTGTAACGGTTGCGCACATCCGTCGCCCCGGTAGCGGCATAGTAGGTGCGCTCGCGGTAGAAGTAGTCGGACGGGCTGGTGCTGTTGTAGCCTACACCAAGGTCCAAATCGATGAAGTCACCGGACTTTAACGGCTGGTTCCAGTTGACGGACTGGGAGAAGGTAAGATACTTCCGCAGGCTTCTTCCGATGTTTTCGCTGCGGTTTGTCAGCGTGGCGGCATACGTGGAGTCGGCCGATGCCGACCGGTTCTTGTTGTTGGTGTAGTACAGGTAGCTGAATATGCTGAGGTGAGCCTTGGTTATATACAGCGAGTTCCATGTGTTGACATTGAACTGCTTGTTCCTGTTCATCGCCCAACTGTTGCTGAATATGCTGCCGTTGTCGCTGAAAGTCTCGCGGAACTGGCGTGTCTCGTCGTCGGAATCGCTCCACGTCAGCCTCACGCTTAGATTATCGTCTATGCGCTTTTCCTTGTCCTCCGTGTTGAGGTTCATTCCCAGTTGCCTTGTAGCCTGCACTCCGTTCGGTATCTTCTTGGGGTCCCATTCGCCGTCACTGCCGGGCGTCCGGTCCTCGTTCACATTGTTTGCGCTGCCGTACATCGACACCCTCGTGTGGTCGGTGTAAAGCAGTCCGAAAGCCTTTGACATCCATCGGTTCTCCGTTCCCGCGCCGACCTCGGCGTTGGCGATATATCCCCGCGAGTACTCCCGCTTCAATGTAACGTCCATTACGTAGTCCTGCTCCTCCACCTGACGGCCGAGCATCTCGCTCTTCTTCGTGTTTTTGTAGAACACCTTGAGGTTCTTCACAGTGAAATAGGGCAGGTTGTCGAGCATGACCTTGTTGTCCCCCTTGAAGAAGTCCTTGCCGTTGAGCGTGAGATAGTCTATCTTCACACCGTTTATATATATGTCGCCGTTGTCCTTCAGCTCCGCTCCCGGCAGCTGACGGATAAGCCCGTCGAGCATGGAACCCTCCGGAAGTTTGAACGCCGAGGCGTCATACACGATGGTATCGCCCTTGTATGCCACCTGTATGCGTGTGCCCTTGATCACCACGCCGTCCAGATCTACGTCCTTATACACGTCGTCCTGCTTCTTCTTCATCAGTATGGTGGGTACTTCCTTGTAGCGGTTGCGGCTGAGATTGGCCAGCTCATAGTTCACGCAAGTATCGCGGTAGCCGTCGGCGGTGGCGCGGATTATGTATTTTTTTTCCTCGCGCGGAACCCGAAACGTATAAAATGACCACGTTCCTGTCTCGTATGTGTGGCACGTCATGGTATCTACCACGGTGGAGTCGGTGTTCATCAGTGTGATAAACGCCTTAACCTTACCGCGGGTGAAGGAGTCAAACACGTCGCCGGTAAGGTGTATCTTCTCGGAACTCTTCTTGTCTTTCTTTGTCTTTTCCGCCGCATTCAGCGCGGAAACGGCCACAAGCAGCGTGGCGGCAATGATGGTTATTAATCGCATATTCCTTGTCTTTATTGCGTTTTTTTGACTATAATACGCACCAGCCGGCGTGATGTTAACAATCTTTTCCGCTTTTTTTCAAAAAAATCTTCATGCCATGAAAATCCCGTCCGCAGTAACGCGCAAAACAAACAGGTGCTGATTACCTTGTAAACAGCACCTGATTACACTGCAATCAGGCCTCTTTTGCAAGGTAATCAGCACCCTTTTACAATGGCATTTGTAATGTGCTGGCTTATAGCGTGTTGTAGGGACGCACCTTGGTGCGTCCGGATTGCCGTGTTTTTTCATATTGGCGGACGCACCAAGGTGCGTCCCTACACCGTCGTTTGTAATTATCGTGTCAGGATATGGGCGTGATTTGCGGTATTATCGGTATTTATTTGTAATATCGTTTCATGCCGGCGTCGAACCCCGAAGGGGTGACATATTACAGCGCAGGGTGTAAACCCTGTGTTAAGATGGCATCCGCAAAACGTATCGGGAACCCCGAAGCCGGCAGGCGAGGAGCACAACGTGCGACGAGGGGTGATATATATATCGCATATCATGCACCGCGACACAAATATATGGCAATCATTCTTTGTGATTTTATGTCACCCCTCGTCGCACGTTGTGCTCCTCGCCTGCCGGCTTCGGGGTTCCCGATACCGTTTTCCCGCCCCAAATGGTAACACAGGGTTTACACCCTGTGCTGTAATATGTCACCCCTTCGGGGTTCGTTGCGTTATATTGCGGTTATGTTTGCAACCATAACGTCGGGATGCGGACGGCGGTTCGTGTAATCACAAACCACTACTTCTTTGGTGACATCTTACGCAACAGCTTGGCGAGGGTGTCGATGTTGTGCCTCGGGTCGGCGTTGACGTCCAGCACGTTGCCCTCCGTGTCCAACAACCTGTACGTGGGATAAGACGTCACATTAAGGTATCTCTCGATGGCTTCCTGCTGTTCCGCGGGCAGGTTGTAATGATAAACGTCCGGGCCTTCCACCCCATACTCCTTTATAATGTTCTCAACCGACTTACGGTTGCTTCTGTTCGCCAGATACAGATACACCACATCAGCCTGCGACAGCGCCTCATACTCCTCCTTGGAGTGCTTCAAGCCCTCCTTGCAGGGGCCGCACCAAGTGCCCCATACGTCGATGAGCACGGCACGGCCGAGGAACGGTTCCGTTATCTTGCGCAGCAAAGCCTCGCCGTCACTGACGCCTTTCGCGTCCAGAGAGGTGCGCGGCCGTGAGTTCGCCGCTATCTCCCTGTTGCGCAAGGCGATGTAGATGTCGTTCTTTTCCCGCACCTTTTCCTTGGCCAACGGCATCTGCATCGTGCCGGTAAGGTCGGCCATATACTTCTCGCCGAGGGGCAGACGGTGGTTGTCTATGGTCGCTATCGCATCCCCGGCCAGTATCATGTCGCACAGAACCTGCGGCGCTTTGAGCGAGTCAAGCACGCCGCGCAGGCCTTCAGTCCACTTCGTCTGTATCCCCGTGCGCACTACCTCACTCATCTTCTCGCTTGAAAGCAATTCCTTAATCTTGGCTGTCAAGGCCTCATTATCCTTTTCATACTTCTCCTCAAGTTCCTTTTTCCGCTCCGGAGCGGCCTTTATCGCCTCCATAAGCTCCGCGTGTTTATCCTGAAAGGCCTTTACAGTCAGCTTCTCCTCGGCTGTCAGGATGGCGTCGCTTTCTTTCAGAATCTCATCCATTGTCACCACCGCCTTAATGCCGTACTTGGCGTATTCCATGTAGTCCCGCAGGAAGCCGCGGAGCTGATACCCGTAGGCCGTATAGGGAACGGGCAGCTTTTTCCAGTAGTTCTCATAGGCATAGTCCGCCATTACCTTGGGCATAGTGAACCTTGGGAAGCGGAACCGCGCCTGACCGACGTTGAATGCCTGGTCCATGAGGTCCGTATTCAGCACATACTGCCTGTATCTTTCGGACAAGGTAGGGTTCGCGGCGAACACGCTGTCGCACCGGGCACGGAATGCGCGGCCGTATTCCTTTACCTCTTCTATATACTTTTCCGCGTCAGCGTCCGTCATATCCTTGCCTTTAAGCTCCGGACACCGTCCCTGACCTTTTACCTTTTCCATCAGCATCTCGTTCTGCAACCGGCAGTCCCTGCCCATGACCAGACGCCGGCCGGTATCCATATCCAGCAGCAGGAAATACGTCTCGCCCGGCTCCAGCACCATATCCATGAATACATCCCCATTGCTCAAGAATGCGCTTTGGGTGTTGTAAACGGGCATGGTGAAGCGGAAACGCCCCAGAGAGTCAACGGCAAAGGTTTTCGTACGCTGCTCGTTGTCGAAGAGATCATCCCATATCACCCTCATCTCCCGCGTCTTCGGGTGTCTGTTCCGGACTGTCTCCCTGAGCCATCCCGTTACGGTAACGGAGTCGCCGAGGGCATATCCGTTGTCTTTCAGGCCGCTCCTGTCGTCGGCAACGGGGTATGCGGGCAGGCATTTGCCGTCAATCCTGCTGCATTTCACGGCCTTCTCCCCGCCGATGCGTATCTCCGCCCGGCCGTTTCTGCACTTGCCTATCCTCACCGTCAGCTCATTGTCGCCGTCGGTAATGACGAACCGTCCGCGCCTGCCGTCCTTTTCCTTGTATTCCCAGCACTTCCCGGCATACACGGCACCCTCGTCCATCAGTCCGACAAGCCATTCGCCTGTCTCGTCACTGCGCCAGTTTGCGGGGAACACACTCGTGTCATTCTCCTGCCTTGGCCGTATGTTGAACAGTTCGAAAGCACCTTTCACGTCGCCTTCTATAAAGTCAAACCGTTCGGTTCCCTCCGGTAAGGGCGGGAAACGGAACGTCATGTCCGCCTCACCACTTGCCGGCATATAGAATTTCTCGTCCGGTTTTATCCCCTCCGAGCCGGTCATCACATACCTTTTGCCGTCGGCCAGCAGGTAAGTGTCTTTTACAAAGCGCACCCAGTAGTTCGGTATGAACTTCACGTGAAGCTCAACCACGGTCTCGTCGGCCGTCATCTCCACCCTGTTCACCGTTATGGTAATCCGGCTAAGGCCGCTGGTACATACGCCATCGGCCGCGGGGTGTTCCCACACCACGGGTTTGTACTTGGCCATAACGGCCGTGAAACAGCACATCCACAGCAGCAGAAGGCAGAAAATTCTCGTTTTTTTCATTGGGGTCAGTAGTATAAATAAGATTTTACAAATTTCGACAAAGGTATGGATTATAATCTGTTTACGCAAAAACGAACGGTACTTTTAACATTCTTTATACCGTATGCAAAAACAAACAGGTGCTGATTACCTTGTGAACAGCACCTGATTACACTGCAATCAGGCCTCTTTTACAAGGTAATCAGCACCCTTTTACGGTGGCGTTTGTAATGTGCTGGTTTATAGGGTGTTGTAGGGACGCACCTTCTTGCCGCCGGCATAAAGCCTATGGCAAGCGGCAAAGCCGAGCGGGTGCGTCCGAATACAAACAAGAATTGCTCCGCAAAGCGGGCTGAAAGCCCAACAAGCACGCAGCCCGGGGCAGCACCCCGGGTGATAATGGGACAAACAAATGCGCCCTGGAAGGGCAAAAGCGTTTGTCATCAGGGTGTTTATCGTTTGCGATGATATGCTTTTGCCCTTTCAGGGCGTTGGCGGATAACGGCATATAAAACCCGGGGTGTCGCTTCGCTCTGCCCCGGGCTATGTGCTTGTTGGGCTTTCAGCCCGTCTTGGTGCGTCCGAATTGCCGTGTTTTTTTATATCGGCAGCTGCACCCGCTCGGCTTTGCCGCTTGCCATAGGCTTTATGCCGGCGGCAAGAAGGTACGTCCCTACAACATCGTTTGTAATTATCGTGTCAGGATATGGGCGTGATTTGCGGTATTATCGGTATTTATTTGTAATATCGTTTCATGCCGGCGGCGAACCCCGAAGGGGTGACAGAATATAGCACAGGGTGTAAACCCTGTGTTAAGATGGCATACCCGCAAAACGTATCGGAAACCCCGAAGCCGGCAGGCGAGGCGGGCATAGTCCGCCGAGGGGTGATATATACATCGCATATCATGCGCTGCGACACAAATATATGGCAATCATTCTTTGTGATTTTATGTCACCCCTCGTCACACGTTGTGCTCCTCGCCTGCCGGCTTCGGGGTTCCCGATACCGTTTTTCCGTCCCAAATGCAAACACAGGGTTTACACCCTGTGCTATATTCTGTCACCCTTTCAGGGTTCATCACACCCCACGACCTACGGAGGAGAAATGAATGCGGGCTATATTCTGTCACCCTTTCAAGGTTCATCACGGCATGTTTTTGTAGCGTTGGTAATGTTTTTGAATGGTGATGTTTTGTATGGACGCGCCTTCTTGCCGCCGGCATAAAGCCTATGGCAAGCGGCAAAGCCGAGCGGGTGCGTCCGCATTTGCGTGTTGTCGCATACTAATTGCCGCATTCCATGCGCCGGCGGACGCACCAAGGTGCGTCCATACAAAGGCGGGCTACAATATAATGCCACACGGAAACACCGCAATCCGCCTCACAACTGCCCCGCTTCCACGAGACGCACCACGCGTTCCGTCAGGCGGTCTTTGCCCTCCGGGTCGTATTCTTTCTTCAATGACGCGCCGAACATCCATGCGAATGTCTGGTAGAACACCGCCTTTGACGAGCCGAGAAAAGCCTGCACCAACTGGTATGACGAGGAGTTCGTCTCGCGGTATATCAGCTTTATCAGCAGTTTTCCCTGCGACAGCGTGAGCCTTTTCATCCTCGGCGTGTATTGCGCCTTCACGCTTTTCTCCACAAGTTTCAGGTGTTCCTCCCGCGCTTTCTGGTCAGGCAGCGTGGAGAGGTATTCGTAAGTCTCGATAATCGCGCGGTTTACCTCCTTGGCGATGGGCAGCACCTTCTTCACGTTATACACCAGCCTGTTGTAAGCCTTGCGCTGTCTTTCGTTCTTGAAGGTGATGGGCGCATAGACATACACGTTGCTCATCTCCACATACTTTATGCTGTCGCCGCCCTCCAGCACCTTGCCCACCCTCACCATAGGCACAAACGTGGGGCTGTCCATATCGACCTTGCGGTCTTCCGGATTCACTTTCTTGCTTTTCTGCGCCGCCGACGGCAGGCAGAGAAGCGTGCATAATGCTATGACAAAGGCTTTTTTCAAAATGTGTGCGGATGTGTCTTGCGGTGCCGGAAATATTCCGTAACCACTGCAAAAGTACATATATTTTTCCATACCGCATACAGTTTTGTTCTTAAAATTACTAAATATACAATGAATTGTTTTGCGATTTACACCTTTTGATGTACCTTTGCAGTGGATTTATACTACTTAATATAATGGTAAGAAACAACATACCCCGCTGCCTTGTGGCAGCAATGGCGGTGTTGCTCCTCGTCTCATGCGGCGGAGACAGGTTCCGCATAGAGGGCAGCATAGGCAATGCCAAGGACTCGACGCTGTACCTTGAACACATGGGACTGAACGGTCCGGAGGTGGAAGACTCCGTTAAGCTGGACGAAGAGGGCACCTTCGCCTTCTCGGGAGACGGCGTGCAGGCACCGGAGTTCTACCGCCTGCGCATAGCTAACAGCATCATCAATGTCAGCATCGACTCCACGGAGACGGTGAGGTTCAAGGCTTCGTACCCCACGATGGCCACGCAGTACGAGGTGGAGGGCAGCGAGAACTGCAAGAAGATAAAGGAACTCGCGCTGTTGCAGATGCAACTCCTCGGCCGGGCCATGGCAATAGACCGCAGCGAAACGCTCGGGATGAAGCAGACGGAGGACAGCATCAACGCCATAGTGGAGCGGTATAAGGACTACGTTAGGGTGAACTACATCTTCAAGGAGCCGCAGAAGGCGTATGCGTATTTCGCCCTTTTCCAGACGCTCGGCAACAGGCTGATATTCAATCCGCGCAAATCCAACGACGACATACGGTGCTTTGCCGCCGTGGCAACGTCCTGGGACACCTTCTACCCGGGCAGCGAGAGGGGCGAGAACCTGCACAACATAGCCATAGAGGGGCTGAAGACCATGCGCATACAGCAGCAGAGAGCCACGAGGGCGGCCATGGACCCGTCGCAGATAGAGGTCACCAACATAATAGACGTGCCCCTGACGGACAACAAGGGCAGGCTGCGCTCGCTGAAAGAGCTGGCGGGAAAGGTGGTGATACTCGACTTCCACGCTTTCGGGGCACCCGGCAGCACAGAACGCATAATGACGCTCCGTGACATATATGGCAAGTATCACGACCGTGGACTGGAGATATATCAGGTGTCCGTCGATCCTGACGAGCATTTCTGGAAGACCCAGACGGCCGCCCTTCCGTGGATAAGCGTACACGATGAGGATGCCCTGAACTCGCAGTATCTTTCCCGATACAACGTGCAGCAGGTGCCGACATTCTTCCTGATAGACAAAAGCAACTCCCTGTATAAGCGCGATTCGCAGATAAAAAATCTTGAAAATGAAATCGAAGGACTGCTCTGAGACACTGTTGCTGTTTGACTTCGGCACGGTGCTGACCGGCCTTTCCAAGCAACGTTGCATCGATGCGCTGAGGAAGATAGGCTGCGGCAAGATTGCGTACTACGTGGATGAGTGCCGGCAGGAAGACCTGTTTCATGAACTGGAGATAGGCGGCAGCGTGGAGGCTTTCTGCAACGAAGCCCGCAGACAGTCGGCTTACACCGATGAAACGGGCGTTTTTCATCCCTGTGCGGCTACAAACGACCAGATAATATGGGCGTGGAACGAGTTGCTCACGGGCATACCCGTGGAGAAACTGCGCATGATCCGTCATCTGCGTGACGACCTCGGCTGCCGCACGGCCATACTGTCGAACACCAACAAGATACATTGGGACAAGGCACTGGCGGACTATTTCACCGCCGACGGCCTGCGGATGGAGGACTATTTTGACGAGGTGTATCTCTCGTTTGTCATGGGTAAGGTGAAGCCCGACGATGACATATATCAGGAAGTGAAGCGGAAAGAGGGTGAGAGAGTGAAGAAAATAATCTTCATAGACGACTCAGAGAAGAATTGCCGTGCCGCTGAACGCAACGGGATACAGGCTTTCCATGACGCGAAAGGCGACAAGTGGCAGGCCGCCATAGAGCCTTTGCTGAGAGGAAACGGCAAGGCTGCCGTGATAGGTAATTTCGACGGCGTGCACAAAGGGCACCTTTCCGTCATACGGCATTTGCGCGGGCTCGCAGCGGAACGCCATCTCGTGCCTGTCGCCCTGACCTTTGACCGCCATCCGCGCGCCGTGTTGAAGGCGGATTTCCGGCCGGAATTTCTCACCACGCAGGACGAACGGCTGTCTCTTTTGCGCTCCGCATTGCAGCCGGACGAGGATGACGGCATTGCGGGAGACGTGCATCTGCTGCATTTTACAAAGGAGTTTGCCGCCATGCCGGCACGCCGTTTCATGGAGGAAGTGCTGCGCGACCAGCTCAATGTGCGGCTGCTGTTGATTGGTTATGACAACCATTTCGGCCGGTATAACCCCGATGAGACCTTCGAGACGTACCGGCAGTACGGTATGGAGCTTGGCATTGAGGTGCTGATGGCCGTCCCCTTGGACGTGGATAACGTGCGGGTGTCATCTTCCTGCATAAGGGAAATGGTGAGACAGGGACGCATGGAAGAGGCTAACGCCTGCCTCGGCTATATGTATAGCATGACGGGACCGGTGGTGCACGGCTATGAGGAAGGACGCAAGATAGGCTTCCCGACGGCGAACATACTGCCGCCTGACGGCAAGCTGATGCCGCTTGACGGGGTGTATGAGTCGGAGGTGGTTATCGAAGGCGACAGGAAAGTGCGCAAAGGCATGACGAACATCGGCACAAGACCTACGTATAACGGCGGGAATGTGACGGTGGAGACGCATATCCTCGGTTTCATAGGCAATGTGTATGGAAAGACAATCACCGTGAGGCTGAAGCGCATGATACGTCCCGAAATGCAGTTTGACTCGCCGGAGGCATTGCGTGAACAGATAGAGAAGGACAAGGACGGCATATTACTATAAAGGAGTAATTTGGAGTTAGCGGGAGGTAACGGGAGTTAGTTGGAGTTAGCGGACAATACATGAGCGTTTGTGATTGATTGTAGGGACGCACCTTGGTGCGTCCGCAACGCGGCATAACATGGAGGACGCACCAAGGTACGTCCCTACATTTATTCCCTTAACTCCCTATAAAAGTAACTCTCTAAAAATAAAAAAATGAAGAAAGCAGTAATATATTTCATCGCATTTGTTGTAATGAACCTCGCCGTGTCATTCGGCGTGGATGGTATCTATACCTTGATATACGGCAAGGGTCATGAGGCTGACACTACACAGTTGCTGATAATGTCGGGCACGGCATCGGCGCTGACGGTAATCCTTTTCACGGCACTTGGATGGTGTCCGGTGAGCAGGGACTATATACGCAGCCGCCCGTGGGCGACATTCTTCTGGACAACGTTGCTCGCCCTTGGTACTATTTTGCCGCTGTCGTGGCTGGAGGGCTTCATACCCGATTCGCTGACGGAAGACTTCGCCGGCGAGATAATAACAAAAATGCTCGGTACGACGGAAGGCTATTTCGTCATTTGCATGCTGGCTCCCTTGGCGGAGGAGATTGTTTTCCGCGGCGCGATAATACGGCGGCTGGTGGAATGGGGCAGAGCCATAAGGGAAAAACGCCTTGACACGATGGGAAAGAAGGGTGGGACGGCCCTTACGGACAGGAAGATAGAGTGGGTGGCGATAATAATAAGCTCTTTGCTCTTTGCCCTTGCGCATCTTAATCCGGCACAGGTGCCGCACGCGATAATTGTGGGTGTGCTGTTGGGGTGGCTGTTTGTGAAGACCGGCAGCATAGTGCCGGGATTCCTGTTGCATTGGATAAACAACAGCATGGCATACGTGATGCTCAAGATGTTCCCGTATATGTCTATGGATTCCAAACTGATTGCCTATTTCCACGGCAACAGTACGGCTATGTACCAGGCCATATTCAGTTCTTTGCTCATAGCCCTGCCGGCTCTGTACCAGCTGATTATAATGAAACGCAGGGCTTGGTAGGTCGTAGATGTGGGCGGCATTCTGCGGTTCAGCAAGTGTCCGCCACCAGTAGAGACGACGTGTGTTAAAATGTGTGGTCATGTAAAAATAAATGCTATGCGGAAAGCCGGGAAGGACGGCGTAGCACGGTACAGCGTATTTACCCTTGTGTTTTAGTTATTTAGGAAGAAAAGGTGTTGTGTTGGCATTGCGGGACTTTCTGTAAAAATGTTACAGAAAAGTAACTTTTTTCTTGATGCGAATCTTAAAATATGCTAAATATTATCAAGGGGGGTAAACGTGATGTTAATTATTGTTTATTATTGTGTGATAATTTTTTGTTTTTCATTATAAATGTTTACCTTTACACCACAAAAATCTATTGAAGAGAAAAAAATAACTAACAAAGAAAGGGAAACAAATGAAAAAGATTAATTTCGGTACCATGCTGGCGATAGCCGTCATGGGAATAGGTTTCGCTTCATGCTCAAGCAATGATGACCTTGATGGAAACAACAACGGTAATTTAGAGCTTAAACTGGCTCAGATGACAGAGGTGAAGTGCTATTCCGAAAGTGAAAAGAATGTAATCGGTGAAAATGAAACATGGTACTATAAAGTACAGGATTATCAGTACACCGGAGCGGAGCACAGACCCGCTGCTTACAATCTTTTTGCAGAGAAAGCTCCGGCACAGGGTAATGGAGAGGCTGTGACGGAAGCTGAAAAAGCATTCGTTATGGACTATCTGAAGAACCATCCTAATGAGGGTTCCACGGAGTTCAACCACTACAACTACTTTATACAGTATGTAGGCGGTTCGTATGCTACATATAATATGGAATTCATACAGAATGGGGCTGTACATCATACACAGCAGATTACAGGCTCAAACCATATTGATTTCATTGAATTCGTAGACCAGAATGGTAAAACAAAGCATATAAATGACTATAACGCAGGTTATGGACCACGTGCTCTTGTGCTGAACCTGAAGATTACGGCTGCGAAGTTCCACGATTCATACGCCAACCTCACGTATGACAACAAGTACCAGTTCTATGTCATAAAGGATGTGCCACAGGCTGACGGTACAACGGCTACGGGGTACTACCTCTGCTTTGATTACGCTACCAAGAAATGGGACAATGGCGATGGTGAGATTGCAGGTGATGGCATATACAATGACTATGTGATAAAGATAACACCTGCGTGTGGTGTAATCGACCCGGATCAGCCGGACCAGCCGGTAGATCCAGATCCAGTTGATCCAGTTGACCCGGTTGATCCTGATGATCCGACAGAACCGGACGAGCCGGTAGTTGTAGTGACGAACGGCCACGTTGAGGTGAACCTCTCCGTAAAGGCTAACACTCCGGATTCCAAGTTGTCTGTCCATGTACGTGACACTTGTGACTTCAAGGTATTCATACCTGTACCGGAGCAGTACTACTGCAATGTTGACGATATGTTCATCGTGGAGAAGCATTATGAGAACATGAGCTACAACGTTGAGCCTACAACAATGGAGCGCACGATAGTTGATAACAAAGTGACATTGACCGTGACATACAAGCCGGAAGGTATCTATGTAGAGTCCAACGGCATCAACGCAGAAGTGTTGGAGTATCTCCGCAATGTATATGGCGACGGTCTTACTTTCGAGGTTAACAACTACTTCAATACTCTGATAACACGTAATGTGCTCATCGCATACCTCAACCAGTCAACGATAGAGTTCAAGAACGGACAGCCGAAGGAGTATATAAATACTATTGTAGAGGAGTATGAGGATGAGAATGGCAACATCATACAAAACGTGGATGCCGAAGGCAATAAGCTGGACTGCGTGGTAACAAGGAAATAAATCCGTATGGTGTGACTGTCAGATTATATATATAATGTATGAGGTCACTTTGATGAGAAAATAATAAAGAGAGCCTTGTCTGTAATAATTAACGTTACGGATAAGGCTCTTCTTTGTGATATAAACCGATGCTTTTCTTCGTTTTTACATTTTTTAATACGAAAAAGTTGGAAATGACGGAGGAAAAGAATTACCTTTGTAAAGACTATATGTAGTTACGCTATATGTGAAAGTACTCGGCCGGGTTGTCTGCAAACCGGTTTGTTCGCTTTCATACATGTTATGGTTCAGATTCTTACTCAGACAATCCGATATATTGCGTATGCCATGCTGTATTTGCAGGAAACGCTGACTTGTGCCGCCCAGTCCGATTTCGGTACGGTGGAATTTGCCGATTGGGAACTGATAGGATATTATCTAAATCTGTTTGCAAACTACTATGCCGGTTATCCGTGGCAGATTTTGATGTCGTATTCTATTGCCGTGTGCAGCATAATCTCGCTTGTCGTGCTCTTTTTCATGTTTGTGTTTAGAGTGTGGAAGCAGCAGCGCATAAAGAAGAAAGAGAAGAAGATGTATTCTGAATACTCCGGGAAACTGCACCATATCCTTGGTGCGGCAGAGATGATGACGCATGAGCAGATATTGGAGATATTGGGTAAGACCGAGGATGAGATAAGAATGACGGACGCCTATTACTATGCCAATATGCTGGAGGAAGCGCGTATGGCGATGTATGAGATAGTCTGTCTGCCGAATATGCAGGTGTTGGCGACCACGTTGGGTGTGTGCGACAGGTTCACATATCAGTTGTTGAAGCATAAGGATGTGTTCCGCACATTGCAGATGCTGCTGATGTTGCAGATAACGGTGAGCGAGGGATTGCTCGCCAACTATGTGAACCATACCAACCGGGAAATCAGGATGATGGCGCGACTGAACTATATCACGTGTTCAAGGAACGCTCCCTATCGCTATCTGCTTGTGGAACTGAACGAAGAACAGCCGCTGTACAGGCCGATGATACTTAACTACGTGTTTGGCTGGATGATGTTCCAGGACAGACTGATGCCGAACTTCCTGAACCTTGCCGACCGTGTGGAGAATGAAGACTCTGCGGCTTTCCTCGTAAGAGAGGTGGCTTTGTGGGGAAAGGAAAACGAGAAGGAAGAGGTAAAGGACTACTTTCTGGATAAAAGGCTGAAAGTAAGATCGGCGGCGATAGAAGTGGTGGCGACACTGGGTGATGTTTCCGCAGAGGACAAATTGGTGGAATCTTATTTCCAGCAACCGGAGCATATAAGGCAGGAGGTGCTGCGCACATTGCTGGCTCTCAACTCCGGCAAACGCACGGAGTTCTTCAAGGAGGCGTACGAGATGAGTTCTTCAAGGGAAACGCATGCCGTGGCGTTGCAGTGCTTGTATAAGTACGGTAATTCCGGCAGGCGTCTGTTTGAAATAATGCGTAATGAGGCTGACGAGGAGACAAGGATGCTGATCGACCAGGTTGACTCCATGATTCTGCTGGAACAGTTGCAGGTATTGTGACGCTTCGTACAACCCGTAATCTAAAACCAAAGACCAATAACCAACAACCAACAATCCCACGAATATGTGGCAGTTTATATTCACATTCTACGGATACTTCGTATTCTTTTATTCACTGTTGCTGATATTCAGTTATATATTTCTGATTGTCATGGCATACAGTTATACGTCGCATTATAAGCGATGGACGCTGGACTATGTGCAGCAGATGGTTGAGACAAGCCCGTTTACTCCGGGTGTGTCTATCGTGGCGCCGGCATATAACGAAGGTGTGAACATTGTGGAGAATGTGAACTCGCTGTTGCAACAGAAGTATCCGAAGTTTGAGGTTATAATAGTGAATGACGGCTCAAAGGACGATACTCTGGAGAAACTGATAGACAACTTCAGCCTGATAGAGGTGCCTTACGACTATGTGTACCACATAAACTGCAAACCGTTCAAACGGCTTTTCCGTTCCACAGACTATCATTTCAAGAACCTGACGGTTGTAGATAAGACGAATGGAGGCACAAAGGCGGATGCGGTGAATGGCGGACTGAACGTTGCGCAGTATCCTTATTTCATCAATACCGACTCTGACTGTATTCTTTCAAAAGACGCCATATACCAATGCGTGTTCCCCATATTGCTGAACCATGACATCATAGCCGTTTCCGGTACGATGAGTATGAGTAACGGCTTTGAGTTGAAGAATAACGAGATAGTAGAGTTCAAGACTTCGAGCAATCCCTTGGCGGTGTTTCAGGACTTGGAGTACAAACGCTCGTTCCTTGTGGGTAAGATGGGATGGTCCAATATCAACGCCATGCCTAACGTGTCAGGCGGATATGGTCTGTTTGACACCGGGGTGGTATTGGCCGCCGGTGGATATGGCTTTGACTCCTTTGCGGAGGATATGGACATGATATGCCGCATGATAAGGTACTGCTGTGATTTCGGCAGGCCGTATCGTGTAGTGCAGATTCCGCACACATGTTGCTGGACGGAAGGTCCGTCAACGCTGAAGGTGCTTTACAGACAGCGCACGAGGTGGGGGCGTGGACTGATACAGCTTATTCACCAGCATTGGCGGATGGTGCTGCGTCCGAAGTACAGGCAGCTGGGGATGATAACGCTTCCGTATATCATCCTGTTCGAGTTCCTCGCTCCTATCATTGAGATGGTAGGTCTGGTGATGTTCATCTACCTTGTGTTCACAGGCGGTGTCAACTGGGACACGTTTTGGATTGTGTTCACCATGATGTATGTCTTTGCGGTGATGCTGTCGCAGTTTGTCGTATTTTATGATTATATACTCGGCAGTTCATACACCAAGGCTCGCTCATATTGGCGTTTGCTGGTGGCGGCGATGGTGGAACCTTTCACTTATCACCCCATAATAACATATTGCTCCATCCGCGGATACCTTAACTATATCTTCCGCACAAAGGCGTCATGGGGTGCAATGACACGTAAACGTTATAACACGGGAAAGTAAGACATGAAGCATAGAATCATACATATAGCCCTTATGGTTGCTCTGCTGTTTGGCTACGCCACGCAGTCGGGCGCTTTGTTCACCAAGTTCAAGACTCCGGACTATTACGAGGCCAATACCCGTGAGCATTTCAAGCATAACAGATGGGTGGAAGGCAAGAAACTTCTGGACGAGGGATGGAAAGAATATGGTGACCTGTCGGTAATGAACGAGTTGATGGGCAGATACTATTACCACTTCAAAAAGTATGACAAAGCGCGCTTCTATCTTGTGAGAGCCTTGCGTGATGACAATACAAACACACAGGCAAGGGAGACGCTGGTGAATGTGGAAGAAGAAACACACAATTATTCCAGTGCCATCTGTTACATCAACGAGCTGCTGGAAAGAAACCCTTACAGCAAGGGATGGTGGAGACGTAAGATTAATATTTACCGCAAACAGGGTAACAATATAGAGGCGGACAGACTGCTGACAAGGCTTCAACAGATTTATCCTAATGACAATGCAGTAAAGAAAGACGTGGCGTTCCTGAATGAACAGAGGCTTGTCAAGCAGAAACGCAACGGCGATTTGAGCGGGCAGCTGGAGTCGTTGCAGAACCTTGTGAAGGCATATCCGGACAATCAGGAATACTATCTGTCGCTGTGCAATATGCTGTTACAGTCCGGCCGCATTGGAGAAGCGGCGGAAGTGGCGGGCAGGGGCGCACAACGCATGAGAAGTGCGGCACTTATGAGGAAACGCGCGGACATACTGGCCGAGCAAGGCAGATACACGGAGGCGATAAACTACCTTAAAGAATGCCAGAGGCTGTACCATACATCATCACTGACAGCGGCGATAAACGAAATCGAGAAGACAGCGGCGGAGAATGCGCAGCTGAATGACCCATACTCATCCATGGCAAGGGTCTATGCCAAGCAACACTCTTCGGAAGCCCTGAACTACCTTCTCAATACCTCCATCTCAAGAGGATATTATGATGACGCCCTTATGTATATAAAGGAAGCGAAGGGCAAAGGCACAGGCTCGCAGGAACTGTTGTATAAGGAGTTTATCGTGAACCGAAGGCTGGGAAACAAGAATGCCGCTTTCTCACTGCTGACAAGGTTATACGCGATGAATCCGAAAAACGAAGAGGTGAGAGGCTATCTGTCTGAGATGAGATTTGATACTGCGAAGGAACTGATGCTGGAGGGGCTGTATGCCGATGCCATACCCGATTTGTTGTTCGTTGAGGAAAATGCAGTGGAGAATGACATGAAGGAGGGGGCTATGACACGTCTGTATAATTGTTATGTGGAAACAAAGCAGTATGAACAGGCATACGGACAGTTGGACAAGATAAAGTCGTTGCATGACCAGCCTTTTTATATTACGCAATACGCCTCTCTGTTGAAGGCGGAAGGGCGTACTGAAGCCGCTTTGGCCGCATTGGCCGATGCTTACGGAAAGACAGACGACCCACAAAAGGCGCAGTTGATAGCCTACCAATATGAGGAGTATGCGCTGCCATATATAAAAGATATGCTGGAGCGCGGCATGATACGCAATGCCAATAAAGCGGTGAAGAACGCATTGCTCGTGTGTCCTACGTCAAACGGCCTGCTGCACCAAGCCATTACCACCTCTGATATTCTTGGATTGAAAGAAGATTATGCGGATATGGTTTCTGCCGGACGGGCAAAATACCCCGAAGACCCTTTCTTCATAGTTAAGGAAGCGGGAATAATGGCTTCCAATGGCGATCATGCCAATGCCGTGAAAATGCTGCGTCCGGAACTTGACATTTATTTGGGTGACTCAACCCTTGTAAGGGCTTTTTCCGAACACAGCCGTAACTTGGCGCTTGACCAAGCCAAGGCAAAAGCCTATAACTCAGCCATTGCCACGCTTGACACCGCCCTTCTGTTCAATCATCAGGACAGGGAACTCCTTTACACCAAAGGACTTGTGTATGAGTCCATGCACAATTACGACTCGGCATACGTATATCAGAAATATTACAAACCCACGCTAATGGACTATCGGGAGCACAGCCGCCATTTGGAAGAATTGCAGGGAATGAGCTTCAACAACGAGATAACCATGGCATATCAGCAGGCTCGTCCGGGCAGCGAGGATGTAATATCCGCCAATGCTTACGCCACATATCAGTTGAAAGGCAAGCGCAATGACTACACTTTCAGCCTTGCATACGCCGGACGTGACGGTTCGGCCATGGAAAACATGACAAAAGAAGAGGTGGAGTCAGGCGGTACGGGCATAATGCTTGGCATAGACTGGCATCACCGTTTCAAAGACTCGCCATGGGCATTCACCGTTGGCGCCTCATGGGCAAGCAAATATTTCCCGGAGATTACGTTGCGGGCTGTCGTGGAACGCGAAATGTGGGACACATGGTTGTTTAATGTTCACGCCAGTTTCCGCCGCATACATGCCTACACACGCAGATATAAATGGATCGTAAACACGGAGAAGGCTTCTCCCAACGACCCTGACTATGTGTATTCATTCGACGGTTGGCAGCATAAATACGAGGGTTTGACGCAAGTGGGGCTGTCTGCACAGCGTACCATCAACCGCTTCATTGTTCAGGGAAGCGTTGACGCTTTCAACATGAACAAGAAACTATACTTTAACGGTTCGCTTAAAGGCCAGTTCTTTCCGATGGAGGGTAGCCGCACACACGTCTTTGCCTCAGGTGGTGTCGGCACAGCCCCGCAGACTGAGTTGCTTGACAATTCCATGCCGGCAGGCTTCAGCAAGCTCAACACCTTTGTGGGAGCGGGGCTGATGTGGTTCTTCAACAGGCATATTGCGGGCGCACTTACCGGGACATGGTACACCATGTATAGTTCTCAGGAGGTGCAGACAGGAATATGGGGGGGCGACTATTCAACCATCAGTTCCAGTTCAAATACCGAATATAAGAATATGTATTATATCCAAGGGTCGGTCGTTGTAGCGTTCTGATTACACAAAATTACAATACTTTCATGCGTTTACTACATATCATATCCATCTCTTTCCTCCTGCTGTCTGCATGCAGCAGGGCGGCGGTTACCGTGTCAAAACCATTCCAGTTCCGCGCTTTGTGCACTCCGACCAATGCCAATCCCAAGGAATTTGGTTTGGACAGCACGCACAATGTGGATAACGATTGGGGCTTGTGGGGACACAACCTGTGGAAAGTCATAGGCGAGGACGCTCCGGAAGAGGTTTATGCCTTGATAGGAACCAAGCGCGACAGTACACAGTACTGCTTTTCCACGCCCAAGATGTATGAAATCATTGACAACTGGATAACAGACCAATGGGGGCCGAAAGGATGGAGATTCACCATCATGCCTGCCGACAACAAGAAAGTTTGCCTGTGCAAGCTATGCCTTGAGGCAGGCAATACAAAGGATAATGCTACACCTGCCGTGGCCGCTTTGCTCGACAAACTTGCAAAGAAATACCCCGGACACCAGTTTTTCATGACGGCATACCACACCACCAAGCAGCCGCCAAGGCGCAAACTGCCACCTAATGCCGGCGTGATGCTGTCAACCATGGATATTCCCATGCGTTACATATTTGATGAAAGCGGCGGCTACCGCAAGTTCGATGCCATGGTGAAAGCATGGAAAAACGTTACGCCATTGCTGTATGTATGGGAGTATGACCGTAACTTTGACGATTATCTGACACCTTACCCCTGTCTGATGATTATGCAGCAACGCCTGAAATACTACCAACAGGCAGGCATCACAGGAGTGTTCATCAACGGTAGCGGCAACGACTATTCCACCTTTGACGATGTGCAGTCATACGTCTTGGCAAAACTGTTGCTTGATGTCAATGCGGATGTGGAGGCGTTGGTCAGACAGTTCTATGCCAAGTACTATCCGGAATGCGGCAAACTTATAGGCGACTATTATCTATCACTCGAAGAGAAACTGCGCCGTACCAACCGTGTCATGCCTTACTATGGCACGATAGAGGAGACCGTCGCCTCATATCTTAATCCCAAGGAGTTTGTGGATTTCTGGGTCTCACTCGACAAGAAAAGCAAAAGCGTCGGCGGAGAGGAGCGCCAGCGTGTCAACCGTATGCTGACAGCGATGGCTTACACCCGCCTGCAACTGAAACCATCAGAACGCGACAGGGAAGAAATGATAATCATCCTGAAAGATTATAAGAGCGTTCCCGGCCTGTTGAACTATAAGGAAACCAACGGTTCGTTGGAGAAATACCTTAAAGGCAAGTAAATAAAAAACGTGAGAACAGCATGAGAAGCAGAAGACATAAATGGAGGATTCTTGCGGCAGTGTCCCTTGTCGTGACACTGTTTGCAGGTGTGTCATGCAACAAGAAACTGCCCCTGACAACCATAATGGTGCAAGACTCCATCCGTCACTATTATCCATTGGTGCAAGGCACCGACCTTATCATGCTTTGGCGCATAGCCAATACAGGCGAGACACCGCTCGTGTTGAGTGACATACAGCCCTCGTGCGGATGCCTTGTCACTAACTCGGACGACAAGATTGTCGTGCCGCCGGGAAAAGACGCACTGCTCGAATTCGTTTATCACAGCAACGCCAACTCCGGATATGTCAGGCATACCATACGCCTCTACGGCAATATCGTCCCCCAAGGCATGGCCAGTCTCGTCTTTGACCTCAACGTCGTAGTCCCCGCATTGGGCAGTCCGGACTACGAGGAACAACACAAGGACCGCAACGAATATGACGTTATGACGGGTGTGAAAAACCTTGTTGACGGTTATGAGAACCAACGCGGCTACTGGACGGACGAGAATGACTACTCCCGCGGCTATAACAAGTATTATTGGCGCAAGGGAAGGAAATAAAAGGAAATACTAATGTACGTTCTATGATTTTCCAAAAATAATTCGTACCTTTGTCCCGTTATCCTGACAGACTGCCGCTATTACGGCACCGCTCCGTCACGGATGCGACAAATATACTAACACTAAAAAAGGAGGTAAGCAAACAGAAATACCCACGGAACGCCACGGAACACGACGGTCGGAAGACCGCATTCCGCAGTTGTAAAATCAATCGGCCGCAATCATGCGGTGAATCATTAACAACGAAAAAGCGTCTCCACTCTTTTCTTGAAAATAACATATTGAGCTTTTAGCTCTTGTTCTCTTTGCTTAGAATACCGCCAATATTCATTCCCGAGAACAAGCAGACTGAAGGTTCACGCTGTAAAAGCGTGGACTATTCTATGCTTGTTGGGAATAAGGTCACTTGGCGGTAACCGTAAGCAAAGGCAAGCATAAAAGAATGGTGCACGCCTTTTTTGTATTCATTTATTTTTTATCTTATGAAAAAACTTTTCTTAGTGTCATTCTTTGCTCTGTTATCCCTCTGCACCAGTGCCTATGACTTTGAGGCGGGCGGAATTTACTATAACATAACAGGTGACAATACTGTTGAGGTGACATCTGGTGATGATTATAATTATAAAGGCGATATTGCAATTCCCAACAGTATAAGCCATGACTCAAAAGAGTATAGTGTGACAGGTATTGGATATCGTGCATTTTATTGGTGTAAAGACCTGAGTTCAATCGATATTTCTACAAATGTAATAAGTGTAGGAGAATATGCTTTTTATAACACCGGTTTAACATCAATAAACATTCCCGCAAATGTAACAAGTATTGGAAAAGCGGCATTGGGTGATTGTTATGAACTGACATCAATAATTGTAGCAAAGGAGAATCGCGTGTATGACAGCCGCAACGATTGTAATGCCATAATTGAGACAAACAGTAACACATTGGTTCATGGATGTAAAAACACTGTCATTCCCTCAAGTGTTACAAGCATTGGAGACTATGCCTTTGCGAGCTGCGGCCTGACATCGATAAACATACCTTCAAATGTAACAAGTATTGGAGAATGGGCCTTTCATAACTGTGGTCTGAAATCAATAAACATCCCTTCAAATGTGACAACCATTGGGAACCGTGCTTTTAGTATGTGTAGCGACCTGACATCGATAAACATCCCTTCCAGTGTGACAAGTATTGGAGAAGGAGCAGTGATAGGTTGCAGTAACCTGACATCAATAATTATAGCAAAGGAGAATAGTATATATGATAGTCGCAATGGTTGTAATGCCATAATAGAGACAAGCAGCAATACATTGGTTTATGGATGTAAAAGCACGGTCATCCCTGCAAGTGTCACAAGTATTGGATCTGATGCTTTTGTTTCGTGCGATAATCTTACATCCATAAACATTCCCGAAGGTGTAAAGACTATTGGAGATAGAGCTTTTTGGTACTGCAGAAACCTTAAATCGGTAAGTCTTCCGGAAAGTGTGACAAGCATTGGATTTGGTGTTTTTCTTCTATGCGAGAGCCTGACATATATAAATATTCCCGAAGGCGTGACAAGTATTGGAGCATCTGCCTTTGCTTACTGTAGCGGTCTGACGTCAATAAACATTCCCAAAAATATGACGAAGATTGAAGACAATGTTTTTCAAGGTTGCAGCAACTTGACATCGATAGACATCCCGGGAAGTGTGATAAGTATTGGGACTTCCGCCTTTGAGGGCTGCAGCGGCCTGACGTCAATAAACATTCCTGAAAACGTGACAAGCATTGGGCGGAATGCCTTTGGAGGCTGCATTGGGCTAACAATTATCATAATTCCTAAGTCTGTAACGAGCATCGGGTACGATGTAGTTGTTGGTTGTGCTTCTCTTCGTGATATCTATTGTATGGGTTATACACCGGCTGATGTGAGCAATTTGAGCGGTTGGAATAATGACATAGAAGAAAACTGCACACTCCATGTGCCTTATGGGACAATAGATAGATATAAAACCGCAGACGGTTGGAAGGAATTTGCTAACATCGTAGAATTTGACCCGACAGGTATAGAGGCGGTATCAGCAGACAGAAAGTCCGCGACGGAGCGGAGAATATACAACCTCGGCGGAGCGAGAATGGCTGCACCGCAGCGTGGTTTGAACATCATCAATGGTAAGAAGGTGGTGTATTAAGCTGACAGGCTATAACTCCTTATTTATAATAACGACAACTCCCAAGCCCGATTAACGTCAGGCTTGGGAGTTTTTTCTTTCATTCTCAGTTCTGGAATTTGCTGATTCCGCGCAACATGTGTCTCATGGAACTCAGCAACTCCTGCGACTCCTGCACTATAAGCAGGAAGACCGTCGTGGATTCTATGTTGACCTGCCCGCGCTGTATGTCGTCAATGATTCGCTTGCGGTAACCGGAGATGGAAGACTGCAAGGCCATCGCATCCGCTCTCAGCGTGTCGGCCGCGGCAGCATTGCCGTCGGTGAGGAAATCCTCCGCACGCCGGTATATCTTGAGTATCTCGTTGCGGTAACTCAGAAAAGACGTGACATATTTCCTGTCGATAGGCATGAAACTGTTGCCCACGTGTTCGCTGCACGGCTCGTTGATACGTTTCAGACAGTACAGCATCTGCCCCACCGAGTTGTTTCCGAGGAAGTACCATGTGTTACGCTCCATCGCCAGTATGGGATTAACCTTCCGCAGTCCTATTATCTCCCGCCTCCGCTGGCGTTTCAGCTCCTTGCGTTCCTCCTCTATCTCCGTTGCGGCACGTCTCAGGCGGCGGTACTCCTCGTTGAGGAAGGCGTCGGTGATGCCTTCGTACGTCTCCGCCACAAACCGCAGGTGTGCGGTGTTGCTCACGCGTATGTGCCTGCACAGCAGCTCCCAGCGCTTGTCCTCGTCAGGCTCACGCAACATCTGCCGGAATATCACGTCGTTCTCGCGTACCGTTGTCTTCTTCTTCGCATAAGCTATGTTACTGCGTATAATCAGCACTATGGCCGTCACCACCGCCACAAACATGGCGAAGAATTTGCCGAAGAACATAAGGTTGGTAATGATATAGCACATCACGAATGCCGCACCTGCCGTGATGAACCATCCTCCGATGACGGACAGCATACCGGTTATGCGGAACACGGCACTCTCCCGTCCCCATGCACGGTCGGCGAGTGACGCACCCATCGCAACCATGAATGTCACGTATGTCGTTGACAGGGGCAGCTTCAGGGAAGTGCCGAGGGCTACCAGCAAGCCTGCCAGCACAAGGTTCACCGCCGCCCTTATGTGGTCGAAGGCCGCACCTTCCTCCAATGTGGCGGCGTCAGCGTTGAAACGCGAGTTCACCCATCTGCTTACAGGTGCAGGAACGATGCCCGAAACCTTTGCGGACACCTTCATGGCATGACGTACCAGCAGGCGTGCCACGACAGAAGAGCCGAACATCTCGTCGCCCTCGTCACGGCGGCTAAGGTCAACACTTGTCTTTACCACGTTCTGCGCCTTCTTGGAGAACAGCAGTGCCAGCACCATCACCACGCCGGCAAGTACAAGATAAATCATCGGTGTCTGTGCGCTGTCCATCAAACTCACCATCAGGAACGTGCCGGCATTGCCGTTGCCGTGCGCGATGTAATCCTTGTAAGACTCCAGTCCCGTCAGCGGCACACCCACAAAGTTCACAAGGTCGTTGCCGGCAAAGGCCATGGCAAGAGCGAAAGTGCCGAGCAGCACTACGAATTTCAGCACCGGCACACGCAGTGCGCTGAGCAAAGTCATCACCACGGAGAACGCACATATACCGCCGCCTATTATGTACCACGTGTTGTCATTTATGAAATCCTTTGCCTCCGGGGTCATCAGTGTGGTGCCTTTCAGGCCGTTTATCAGCAGGAACCAGATGATAATCGTCACCGCGATGCCGGAGAATACACCTATTTTCAATGAGCTGCTTGTCAGTCCGCCCATATTTCCGTCAGCACAGGTGGTCTTGCCGTTCACACGGTAAGTGAAGGTAAAAACCAGACGGGCAATCCATTGCACCAGCGTTCCGACCACAAAAGCCACTCCCACGCTGAGGAATATGCCGAGAATCACGCTCAGGGCCTTCTCCGTATTCAGCAGGTCGCCAAGCGTGAGCAGCGTCCCGTCTGCGCCGGTGGTACCGCTTATGATTTTCAGCAGCGCTATGGCGAAAGCTCCGCCAAGCAGTTCGAACACCATACTGACAGTGGTTGACGTGGGCATACCGAGCGTGTTGAACACGTCAAGCAGTATCACGTCCGTCACCATCACGGCAAGAAACACGCACATCACGTCATAAAAGGAGAAATACATCGGCGTCATTATGCCGTGCCTCGTCACGTCCATCATGCCGTTACTCATTGCCGCACCGGCGAAGATGCCCACGGCGGCCACGATGAGGATAGTCCGGAACGCGGCCACTTTCGCCCCTATGGCGGAGTTGAGGAAGTTCACCGCATCGTTGCTGACACCGACCACAAGGTCGAAAATCGCCAAGACGATAAGGAAAATTACGATTCCCAAGAAAAAAATGTCCATATTATCTGATATGTTAAGTTGTTTTTGCTGCTGCAAAAGTACTTATATCAGATTACCCGCATATTACGTAAATGTTACAATTCTGTTACAAGGGTGAATGGAACGGAATCTCCCTTTCCCGTGATGCCGTTGCCGTTGCATGACAATGTCATATCTCTTTTTCTGTTAAATAATTGCAAAGGTACACAAGTTTGTGAACCACAAACTTGTGTACCTTTATTATTTTCTGTATTTTTGCAACGTATTTCTTAATAAGACAGCAATATGACAAAGCCTTTTGTTTATGGAATGTCAGTTGAAGGTGATAACTTTACTGACAGGGAAGAGGAGACAAGGAGACTGAAACGTAACTTTGAGAATGGGATGAATGTCATTCTTATATCTCCAAGGCGTATGGGCAAGACATCCCTTGTGAGGAAAGTCCGCTCACAGATAAGCGATCCTGCCGTCAGAATCGTGATGATGGATATTTACGATTGCCGCTCGGAGTATGACTTTTACAACCGCTTTGCCGCCACCATAATAAAGGAAACGGCGGGAAAAGTGGAGCAGGCCATAGAGAACATACAGCGTTTCCTTGTCAGGTTGACACCTAAAATATCGTTCTCGCCCGAACCGATGTCTGAGTATTCCGTTTCCCTTGGCATTACGCCACAGAACTATTCACCGGAAGAGATTTTGGACTTGCCGGAGACGATAGCGCGGGAGAAAGGACTGCGCATAGTCGTCTGTATAGATGAGTTCCAGCAGATAGGAGAGATGCCGGACAGCCTTGCCTTGCAGAAACGCATAAGAGGAGTGTGGCAACACCATACTCAGGTCTCTTATTGCCTGTTCGGCAGCAAGAAGCACCTTATGACCAACCTTTTTCAGAGCAGACGGATGCCTTTCTACCAATTTGGGGAAATGAATGAACTTGGGCCTATCCCCACAGAAAAATGGATTCCTTTCTTACAGGAACGGTTCAGAAGCAACGGGCAGACATTGCCAGAGGAGTATGCGATAGAGATATGCAGCTTTGTGGAAAACCATTCATCATACGTGCAGCAGTTGGCTTGGAATGTTATGGTGGAGACGGATAAGGAGGTTGACGGCGGGAGTTTCAGAAGGGGATGCGTTACATTGCTGGCTCAGTGTAATAATTATTTTATCGAGCAGACAAGGGGATTGAGCAGTTACCAGATGAACTTCCTGCGGTTGCTCTGTAACGGTGTGGACAGTAATTTTGGCAACAGCAAGGTGCAATCTGCATTTCCCTTAGGTTCAAAATCGAATATTTCGCGTATCAAGACGGCACTGGTTGCCAAAGAACTGGTAGAGGAAATGTCCGATGGGACGGTGCGTTTGTGTGACGCCGTGTTCGGACGATGGTTCAGGCATACGTTTGGCGTGCTTTGATTGTTTGTGGCTCAGGGGCTTGGGAGATATGTCTTGCCGTGTAATCCGACACACCGCCGGATTCTCCTGCGCCGCTTATCCCTTCCTCATCGCCAGCGCCTTGTTCTCCGCCGCCTCCATAATCTCGCGCTCGCCGGGGCCTTTGTCGTTGATGCCGCAGAGGTGCAGGATGCCGTGTATGATCACGCGGTAAAGCTCTTCCTCGTATGCCTTGCCGAAAAGTCCGGCGTTTGAGCGTACGGTGTCAAGGGAGATGACGAGGTCGCCGTTGATTACGTCGCCCTCGTCGTAGTCGAATGTAATGATGTCCGTATAATAGTCGTGTTGCAGATACTCGCGGTTCACTTCGAGAATCTTCTCGTCGTCGCAGAAGAGATAGCCTATCTCGCCAACCTTTCTGCCGTAGGTGGCGGCCACTCTCCTGATCCATGCCGTAGTGTCGCGCTTGCGTATCGGCGGCATTTTGACGTTTTCTGAGTTGTAGGTAATCATAAGTAAGCAATCAAAATTAAACTATAATATTATTGGCAGTGAACCCTGAAAGGGTGATATAGTACAGCACAGGGTGTTAACCCTGTGTTAATGCGTTGTGTCCGCAGAACGTATTGGAAACCCCGCAGCCGGTAGGCGAGGAGCACAAAGTGCGACGAGGGGTGATACATTCATCGCTAAAAACATACATTGTGGCACATCGTTTCATGACGATTCCTCATGATTTTGTATCACCCCTCGTCGCACTTTGTGCTCCTCGCCTATCGGCTTTCGGGGTTTCCGATACCTTTTCCCCGCCTGAATAGTAACACAGGGTTGGCTAACGCCGAGCTAAACCTTAACACCCTGTGCTTTAATATTTCCCCCTTTCAGGGGGCATTGCGTTATGTTGTGGCGATGTGATGATGTTTTTTCCCCGCTTGTAGGGACGCACCTTCTTGCCGTCGGCATAAAGCCTATGGCAAGCGGCAAAGCCGAGCGGGTGCGTCCGGATGGCCGGAACCATCATACCGTTTTGCAATCAGCACCTTTTCACGTTGTAATCAGCACCTGATTACGTTGTAAACGGCACCTGATTGCAAGGTAATCGGCACCCTTTTGCGGGGCGGGTGGCAAATGTGTGTAAACCAGCCTGTTCCGCTATGGCAGGAATTTGCTCACGTCCTTGCCGAAATATTGCAGCGTCCTCACTGCGCTCGATGACAGGGCTGCCAGTTCCGGGCGTGCGAAGAACACCACCGTTTCCAGTCCTCCGCCCAGCATACTGTTGTATTCCGCCTGCGAACGCTCGTACTCGAAGTCCTTTACGGAGCGTACCCCCTTCACCACAGCCGTGGCATTATGGCGCGCGGCGAGATCCGCCGCCATGTCGGAGTATGCCTCCACCGTGACCCTCGGCTCGTCCTTATACACCTTTTCTATCTGTGCGGTGCGCTCCCTCACGTCCGTTTCCTCGCCTTTGCGGGGGTTGTAGCCAATGCCGATGACCACCCTGTCAAACACGTTCAGTGCCCTTGACACTATGTCTGCATGACCTATCGTGAAGGGGTTGAACACTCCTGTGAATATAGCTGTTCTCGTAGCCCCCTCCCGGCCTCCCCATTGGGGAGGAGAGAGAGGTGTTCCTGCGTTTGTCATTGTCGTAAAATATTCTCTTTTTAGGAAATCCTTTTCGCCGCCCGGCCTCCCCTCGGGGAGGTTTGGAGGGGGCTCTTTCGGTATCTTTGGAGGGAATCTCTTCTCAGTCGAACAGCGTTGGCGAGATGATGTTGCTGCCCGTGCGGTAGGCGTTGCGCCCGAGGTGCGCGTAAGCCAGCTCCGTGGCCATCCTGCCGCGCTGCGTCCGCTTTATGAACCCCTCCATTATGAGGTACGGCTCATACACGTCCTCTATCGTGCCGGCTTCCTCGCCTATGGCCGTGGCAATGGTTCCCACGCCCACCGGACCGCCGTGGAACTTGTCGATGATGGTCAGCAGTATCTTGTTGTCTATCTCGTCAAGGCCGTAGCCGTCAATGTTCAAAGCCTCCAGAGCCACCTTGGCTATCGCCATGTCGATGCTTCCGTTGCCTTTCACCTGCGCAAAGTCACGCACGCGGCGCAGCAGTCCGTTGGCTATTCGCGGCGTACCGCGCGAGCGCCGGGCTATCTCGTCGCAGGCGGCGTCGCTTATCGGCACATTCAGCAGCCCCGCGGAGCGGCGTATTATCTTCGCCAGCGTCTTGGGGTCATAATACTCAAGGTGCATATTTATGCCGAACCTCGCCCTCAACGGTGCGGTGAGCAGGCCGGAACGGGTGGTGGCTCCCACCAGCGTGAAGGGGTTGAGGTCTATCTGTATGCTCCTTGCCGAAGGGCCCTTGTCTATCATTATGTCGATGCGGTAGTCCTCCATGGCCGAGTACAGGTACTCCTCCACCACGGGCGAGAGACGGTGTATCTCGTCGATGAACAGTACATCGTTCGTCTCCAGCGACGTGAGCAGGCCGGCAAGGTCGCCGGGTTTGTCCAGCACGGGGCCGGATGTGATTTTGAAACCGACGCCAAGTTCGTTGGCGATGATATTTGACAGCGTGGTCTTTCCCAGTCCCGGAGGGCCGTGGAGCAGCGTGTGGTCAAGCGGTTCGCCACGATATTTCGCGGCGTCAACAAAGACTTTCAGGTTCTCCACCACCTTGGGCTGTCCGCTGAAATCGCCGAACTGCAACGGGCGGAGGGCTTTCTCGAAATCCTTTTCCGTTGAGGTGCTGCGCTCTTTATGTATGTCGAAGTCTTCCGTCATTAGCTATTAATCAGTCTGTTTACGCCTTGCAAAGTTACGGAAAAAACTTTTATGTGCCAAACAAAAACGCAAATTATATGTGTAAGGCTTGCTTATTAAAGGCTTTTTGCGTACCTTTGTGCCGCGAAACACTATTATATCATAACAGCGATGGCACAAGAGAAAATACTTATAACGGGCGCTTCGGGCTTTATCGGCTCCTTCATCGTGGAGGAAGCATTGGCGCAAGGCATGGAGGTGTGGGCGGCCGTGCGCGGCACAAGCAGCAAAAAATATCTGCAAGACGAGCGCATAAACATGATGGAACTGGATTTTTCCGACTGTCGGCAGATGGAGAACGCACTGGGCGGACATGACTTCGACTATGTGGTTCATGCCGCGGGAGTGACCAAGGCACTGCGGGACGAGACATTCTTTCATGTCAATACCGACGGGACAAAGAACCTTGTAAAGGCGCTTGAGGCTACCTCTCCCTCGATGAAACGGCTCATTTTTATCAGTAGCCTGAGTGTTTTGGGGGCTGTAAGGCAGCACAAGCCATATACGGAGATACGCGATACGGACGTGCCACGACCCAATACCGCATACGCAAAAAGCAAGTTGGCGGCGGAGAAATGGCTGGCGGAGAACGCCAAAGTGCCCTATACCATACTGCGTCCGACCGGTGTGTATGGACCGAGAGAGAAGGATTACATGATGATGGCGGACAGCATACGCCGCGGTGTGGATGTAGCGGTGGGATATACACGGCAGGATCTCACGTTTGTCTATGTGAAAGACGTGGTGCAGGCGGTGTTTAAGTCGATGAAATCGGCAAAAACCGTGGGTAAGGCTTACTTCCTGAGCGACGGTGAGGTATATACGTCACGCACGTTCAGCGACCTCATCATTGCGGAGCTGGGCAAGAAATTCGTGTTGCGCCTGACGCTGCCGGTGTGGTTTCTGCGTGTGGTTTGCGCCTTTGGTACCTTGCGTTCGCGCATTACGGGCAAGGTTACGACATTGAATAACGACCATTATCACATACTGAAACAGCGTAACTGGCGGTGTGACATAACGCCCGCCATGGCCGATTTCGGTTACAAACCGGAGTGGAAACTGGCTGACGGAGTGAGGGAGATGCTGAAATAAAATGACGATGAAATCGATAAAAAAACACTTTTTGCCCGTTAAGAACAAACGTGGCGGTGCCGCCAAGGGTGCGCCGCTGGGACTTGGACGGTGGGGATTCATGGCTCCGGAACTGGCGCAGTTTGCATACGCCCTCCTGACAGTGGCGGTGATACTGTTCACATGGACGGGACTTGACAACCCGCAGGCATTGCTTTGGCAGCGCGTCACCATGCTCAGCGGGACTGTCGCGCTGTGGATTGTATATAAACTGTGGCCGTGCCGCTTCATTATATTATGCCGCATAGCCTATATGTTGCTGATGCTAAGCTCGTGGTACCCCGATACTTACGAAATAAACCACCAGTTCGGGTGCTATGACCATTTCTTCGCCGCATACGAACAGGACCTCTTCGGCATGCAGCCGGCACTGTGGTTCTCGCGCATTTTCAGCAGTGGGGTGGTGTCGGAACTGATGTATATGGGCTATGTGTCATACTATCTGTTCTTTGTCGCCATCATAATATATGTCTATTTCCGTGACTATCGTCAGTTGGAACGTGTGTCATACATCATCTTCGGAGGCTTTTTCATCTGTTATGCGATATACCTTTTCCTGCCTGTCACCGGTCCGCAGTATTATTATCTGGCTGTGGGCGTGGATGAGATAGCGAAAGGTTCTTTTCCCGATGTAGGCTCATATTTCGCCCATTCCATCGAGTGTATGAAGGCTCCGGGATGGGATGGCGGCCTGTTTTATAACCTTTGCATGATGGCTCATCATGCCGGCGAGAGACCGACGGCGGCATTCCCTTCCAGTCATGTGGCCATAGCCACGCTTGTGATGCTGATGGCCGGCAGGATGAGGATGTGGAAATATATGCTGTTCCTTTCTGTGCCATACGTCTTCCTCTGCCTTTCCACGGTCTATATAATGGCTCATTACGCCATAGATGCCATCGCCGGGCTGCTGTTCGGGCTTATGTTGTTCCTGCTTCTCGGCGGCATGGAGTTGAAGAAAGTGCAGTAATTACGACCTAATTTGCCATGGCACGGAAAATAATTCCGTAAAAATTAGGAATCGGGGAAAAAGTTTATTACCTTTGCAAGCGGAGAAGTAAACCAAGGAATATGACGAATATGAAGTCTGATTATATACCGGCTACTCCAGGCGAAGTGTTGAAGGATGAGATGGAATATCGTGATATTTCGCAGCGTCAGTTGGCTGAAAGGATGAGTATTCCTTGCAGTCAGTTGAATGATATATTGAATGGCCGGCGGCAAATAACGGTTTCTACCGCCATGATGTTTGAAGCTGCTCTTGATGTTCCGGCTGATTCGTTGTTGCGTTTGCAGTTGAAATATAATATGTATAAGGCGGCAAACGACAAGACTTTGACAGAACGCCTGAACAAGATAAGGAAATATGTCGCTCTACTTTGAGTGTAGTGTTATACAGAAATGTTCGTGTATGCACAGGCAAAGTGCCATATTATTATTCCGCCTGTGACCGACACGTTCAGCGAATGTTTTGTTCCGTACTGCGGAATTTCAAGGCATCCGTGGCATAGGTCTATCACTTCCTGATGCACTCCCTTCACTTCGTTGCCGAGAACCACGGCGTATTGTCTGCCTTGTGTGTCGTCTTCCCATTCCGGTTTGAAGTCTCCGAGCATGGTCGAACCATGCGCCTGCTCTACCGCAAGCACGGTGAAACCGTCATTTTTCAGCGATTTCACCGCCTCTTCCGCCGTCTTGAAGTACCGCCATTCCACGCTTTCTTCCGCTCCGAGGGCGGTTTTGTGTATTTCCTGTGCGGCCTTCAAGGTGCAGTCCTTTATGATTGTGACACCGTCACCGGCCTTTACCTGTTCCGGGGTGGCCGTTATTCCGCACAGGTATATGGCCTTTACGCGGAAAGCGTCGGCCGTCCTGAACACCGATCCAACGTTGTATAGCGACCTCACATCGTCCAGAACGACGACCAAGGGCATTTTCTCTGCCTTGTGGAACTCGTCCACCGTAAGGCGGTTCATTTCAAGTATGGTAGTCTTTTGCATGGCTGTCAGAACATGGTCACTATGCGTTTGATGCCTGAAACCAACGCATCTATCTCTTCTTTCGTGTTGTACATGGCGAGGGAAGCGCGTATGGTGCCCTGTATTCCAAGCCTTTTCATCAGAGGCTCGGCGCAATGGTGGCCTGTGCGCACGGCTATTCCGAGGCGGTCGAGCAGTGTTCCCATGTCCAGATGGTGGATGAACCTGTCGCCCTTGCCGCCGTTTTCCTTCACAAGGAAGCTGATAACGGCGTCGCGGACGGTTGCATCCTTAGGACCGAAGATGGTCATTCCCGGTATGGTCTGCATCTGTTCCAAGGCGTAACGCGTCAGTTCCCGCTCGTGGCTCTCGATGTTTTCCATTCCGATGCGTTCAATATAGTCTATTGCCGTGGCCAGTCCGTGGGTGGCGACATAGTCCGGTGTGCCGGCTTCGAACTTCAATGGCAGTTCGGCGAAGGTCGTCTTCTCAAATGAAACAGTGCCTATCATGTCGCCGCCACCTTGGTAAGGTGGCATCTTCTCGAGGTATTTCTCCTTGCCGTACAGCACTCCTATGCCGGTGGGACCGTACATCTTGTGTCCGGAGAAGGCGAAGAAGTCGCAGTCCATGTCCTGCATATCCACCTTGAAATGCGGTGCACTCTGCGCTCCGTCAATCATGCACGGCACGCCGTTGGCATGAGATAGCCGCACAATCTCTTTTACCGGGTTTACCGTTCCAAGCACGTTGCTCACGTTTGTCACGCTTACCAGCCTGGTCTTTTCGGTAAATAGCGCCTTGAAAGCGTCCATGTCGAGTATTCCCTCATCGCTCATGGGGATTACTTTCAGCACAATCCCCTTGCGTTCGGCCTGTAACTGCCACGGTACGATGTTGGAGTGGTGCTCCATGACGGACACTATCACCTCGTCGCCGGGCTGCATATACGCCTCGGTAAATGAGTAGGCCACGAGGTTCAGGCTCTCGGTCGTACCTCTTGTGAACACTATTTCCGCGGTGGAACCGGCGTTGATGAACTGTCTTACACGCTCTCTTGCCGCCTCGTGCAGTTCTGTCGCCTGCTGTGACAGGTAGTGCACGCCGCGGTGAACGTTTGCGTTCACGTTGAGATATTCCTCTCTCATGGCGTCAAGCACGCACAGAGGCTTCTGCGTTGTCGCACCGTTGTCAAGATACACCAGCGGATATTTGTCGTAGATTTTCCGTGAAAGAATCGGGAAATCGTTGCGTATGGATTGTAAGTCAAGCATAATTAGCCCCACCCTGACCCTCCCGAGGGAGGGAGATGATGTGTATTTAAGTTGTTGTTAATTTGTAAAAGCAGTACAATCACGTTGCGTCGGCAAGCCTATTCGCCCGCTTCTTCTCCCTTCGGGGAGGCTGGGAGGGGGCTGCATATCCTGCAACTGCCGCAGCGTTCTTCCTTTGACAGGCGTTTATCGACAAGTATATGCAGACGGTCACGGAATGATTCCCATTTCATCTCGTCCACAACCTGCGAGATAAAGGCCGTTTTCAGCAGTGTGCGGGCTGTCTCCAGCGGTATGCCCCGCTGCTGCATATAGAATAATGCGGCCTCGTCCATCACGCCGACAGTGGAGCCGTGGGCGCATTTCACGTCGTCCGCATATATCTCAAGCATCGGCTGCGTGAACATCCTTGCGTCGGATGACGCGCACATATTGTTGTTTGTCTCCTGCGATGAGGTCTGCTGTGCGTCCTCCCTGACCATTATCTTTCCGGCGAATGCGCCCACGGCATTGTCGTCGATGACGTATTTGTAAAGTTCCTTGGACGTACATCGCGGCACCTGGTGGTCGATAATGGTGTTGTTGTCAACGTGTTGTGCGTGGTCGGCGATGACAGCTCCGTTGAGATAGACCTCTGATTCCGTTCCTTGCAGATAGACCTCGATTCCGTTTCTGGTCACACCGTTGCTGAGGGTGAGGTTGTTGTGCCTTACGGTAACGTCCTTTCCCGTCTTGATATACAGGTTGCTGAACCGGTTACACTTCTCGTGTGTCTCTTCCAACTCGTACATATCGAGGTGCGCACCGTCCTTTGCCACCACCTCTATCACCTGTAATGTCAGGAAATTGCTGTCGTTTTTCGCGTGGTCAACGAAGAATATGGTGGCGTCAGAGCACTCTTCCATCACTATAAGCACACGCCTTACGATCATGGTGTCCTGCTCTCCCGACAGGATGTTCTCTATCCTGATGGGCGTTTTCACCTTCGTTCCCTTGGGAATATGTACCAGCAGCGCGTCATGAGCCAGTGCGGTGTTAAGCGCAGTCAGTGCGTCCGGCTTGTATTCCCCTTTCAGTTGCTGTATGGAAACGGGCGTTCCGTCCGCCTTTACCGCCGCATCCGCCACCTTATTATAGTAAGGCGTGACATCAATCGGCGCGTCCTTCATGGCGTAAACGTATGGTATTCCCTTTATGGTCAGCGGTGCCAGCGACAGGCCGTAGTTCGGTTCAAAGGCCTTTTCCACGTCCGTGTAGCGGTACCTCTCCACCTTCCGTGTAGGCAATCCGAGGCTCTTGAACGTCTCCATCGCCTCATCCCGCACGTTGTTCAGTGCCTGACAGGATTGTTTTGCAAGCAATCCCTTCACCTCTTCATACAGTTCTGTATATTGGTTGGTCATTTTTTCCTTCTTGGTTGTAGGTTTTCGGTTTGGGGTTGTAGGTCACTTCGGTTACGGAAGCAGGCCGCATATAGTCCCGAAAGACCTGCAACCCCAAACCGAAGACCAACAACCTCTCTACTCCATCTCCTCTTTTATCCAGTCGAATCCCTCGAATTCAATCTTCTCCGCAAGGTCGGCGCCGCCCGTTTTCACTATCTTTCCGTCGATGAGCACGTGCACAATGTCCGGCTTTATGTATTCCAACATACGCTGGTAGTGCGTTATTATCATGGCGCTTGTCTGCTTGGTGCGCAGCATATTGAATCCGTTGGCCACTATTCGCAACGCATCTACATCGAGACCGGAGTCCGTTTCGTCCAGAATGCAGAACGTAGGCTCCAGCATAGCCATCTGGAATATCTCGTTACGTTTCTTCTCTCCGCCGGAGAACCCTTCGTTTACGGAGCGGTTCATCAGCCTTTTGTCAATCTCCACCAGTTCCCTTTTCTCCTTCATCAGCTTGATGAAGTCCGCCGCTTTCAGCGGTTCCTCCCCCTTGGCCTTGCGTCTTGCGTTCACGGCAGCCTTGATAAAGTTCGTCATTGACACGCCGGGAATCTCCACGGGAGCCTGGAACGACATGAATATCCCTGCGTTGGCACGCTCGTCCGGCTTCATGGCCAGCAGGTCCTTGCCGTCAAACGTTATGCTTCCCTCGGTCACTTCGTAGGCGGGGTTGCCCACTATGACGTTGCTCAACGTTGACTTTCCCGCACCGTTGGTGCCCATGAGAGCGTGAATCTCGCCGTCGTTGATGGTGAGGTTCACGCCTTTCAGTATCTCCTTGCCGCCCACTGCGGCGTGTAAGTTGTGTATCTGTAACATATTTGTAGCCCCCCTCTTACTCCCCCGAGGGGGAGAACCGGGGATTGATGGTTATTTGTTTACAATGTAATGTATAAAGCATGCCGCCTTTCATCCCACGCTTCCTTCCAGACTTACGCTAAGAAGTTTCTGGGCTTCAACGGCAAACTCCATCGGCAGTTTCTTCAAAACGTCCTTGGCATAGCCGTTCACTATCAGGCCGACAGCGTCTTCTGTGCTTATGCCCCGCTGGTTGCAGTACATCAGCTGGGCTTCGGAAATCTTGGAAGTGGTGGCCTCATGCTCCACGATAGCCGACTTGTTGCGTATGTCCATGTACGGGAACGTGTGCGCTCCGCACTTGTCTCCCAATAGCAGGGAATCACATGACGAGTAGTTCCTCGCCCCGTCAGCCTTGCTTGCGGCACGCACCAGTCCGCGGTATGAGTTCTGCGAGTGTCCGGCGGATATGCCTTTCGATATTATAGTCGATTTGGTGTTCCTGCCGATATGTATCATCTTCGTGCCGGTGTCCGCCTGCTGGTAGTGGTTTGTCACCGCCACGCTGTAAAATTCCGCCACGCTGTTGTCGCCTCTCAGCACGCAAGAGGGGTACTTCCACGTTATGGCCGAACCCGTCTCCACCTGTGTCCACGACAGTTTCGAGCCCTCTCCGCGCAGGTCTCCGCGCTTCGTCACGAGGTTGAACACGCCTCCCTTGCCGTTCTCGTCACCCGGATACCAGTTCTGCACCGTGGAATATTTCACCTCGGCGCGGTCCTTTACTATTATCTCCACTATGGCGGCGTGCAGCTGGTTCTCGTCACGCATGGGGGCGGTGCAGCCCTCAAGGTATGAGACATACGAGTCATCGTCGGCCACTATCAGCGTCCTCTCGAACTGACCCGTACCCGCCGCATTGATGCGGAAGTAGCTTGACAGCTCCATCGGGCACCTCACGCCTTTGGGAATATATACGAACGAGCCGTCGGAGAACACCGCCGAGTTCAGCGCGGCGAAGAAGTTGTCACGGTAAGGCACCACTGTCCCGAGGTATTCCCTTACCAAGTCGGGGTGTTCCTTCACCGCCTCTCCTATGGACATGAATATTATCCCTTTCTCTTTCAGCTTCTCCTTGTATGTCGTCTTCACCGACACCGAGTCCATGATGGCATCCACGGCCACCCCGCTCAGCGCCAGACGCTCCTCCAAGGGTATGCCCAGCTTGTCGAAAGTCTTTTCCAGTTCCGGGTCAATTTCTTTCTTTCCCTCTTTCTTCTTGGCCATGGGGTCGGCGTAATACGACACCGCCTGATAGTCAATCTGCGGCAGTTCCACGTGTCCCCACTCCGGTTGCCTCATCGTCTGCCAGTGCCTGAACGCTTTAAGGCGGAACTCCAGCAGCCATTCCGGCTCGCCTTTCTTCTCTGATATAAGCCTCACGACATCCTCAGTCAGTCCCACCGGTATTATGTCCGTATGCACATCGGTGGTGAAGCCGTACTCATACTTTCTGTCGGCCACCTTGCGCACGAAGTCGTTATTGTTGTTTTCGCCCATAAATCGTATCTGTTAAGCCTCTTGGGTCTAACCTTTTTACCTTTTCTTATATTATTAAGTGCAAAGTTACATCTTTTTTCCGATATAGTAAAATTTTTCCCGTTGAAATGCAAAAAGTAACATTCTCTTGCTTGTTTTATCACTTTTTTGCCTATCTTTGTATCTGATTGTTCTCAGGAACACATTTTGTCAAACATCAAATACGTAAGAATTTTATGAAAAATCTGCTACTCTTTGTATTGGCGCTGCTTGCCAACGTCACCGTCTCCGCGCAACAAACGCTTCCCGACGCCACGCTCGTCGCCGATGGTGACATCGTGGAGTACACCACGGGCGGCTCTGATATATGGAGCAAGATATTCGTCCCGAAAGACCACCGTCTGAGAATAACGTGCCTTGAGGGGCTGTGTCTCAAGGCGAGGCTATACGCCGAGGATTCCGATGGCACCGGATTGTCCGAGGGATACAGCATAAATATCGCGGACAGTACATACCATACGCGGAGGATGCCCTGCCACTGTCGTTTGGCGGCACCGTGACACTCTCCCCGCACATAGACTTCACGCCGGAAAACGGACGTTGCTATGCCATGAGCGTGCGCAAGGGGCAGCTGGTCAGGCTGAAATGCCTGTCTGGAGAGGTGCGTACCGATTTCTTCATGCTGCTTGACGGCGGAACGGAGCCTTCGGAGATAGCAAGCTATGTCTATCTGCAAGGCCCGGAGGAGGATGCGGACGAACCGGAAGAGGTGACGCGGATAATGCCCGCCGACGGTACGTTGATACTGAAAGTGGTAAAGCAGCCCACATGGAGCGAGACCGCATTCACCGTCAGTGAGGCGGAAGCCCCGACGGTAATAGCCGACGTTGACAACGACGACAGCTTCAAGCCCACGGACGGAGAAGCGCGCTTTGTGCTGCGCAGGCAGTTTGTCAAGGGATGGAACCAGCTGTGCCTGCCGTTCAATATCAGCACGGACGAACTGTCGGAGACACTGGGAACCGGCAGGATAGCAACGCTTGACAACTTCTTCCTGTATGCGAAGGCCGACACAATGCTCAATGTTCACTTCACCACGCTTGACGCCTGTTCCCGTGAAACGATGCGGGCATACACGCCGTTCATATTCTGTCTTGACGAGGAACCCGCCGTTTCCGACTATGATTTCGGCGTGAGGAACGTGACATACAAGCCTTCTTCCGTTGACTGTAACGATTATATAGACAATGACGTGGCCCTGTTCCTTGCCAACGCCGGACTTTACACGAGGCCGGTAACCTGTCTTGTCATCAGCGGCGACGGTTTCAAGATACACCAACCGTCCGCAGGAACGTACAACCTGCGTCCTCTCGGCTGCGGAATGTACCTGTATGACAAGGAGCGGGAAGGCGACTTCACCAAACGGATGAGGGTGTTCATCGACGGAGAAATGCTGCAAGACAGCGTCGCCGACGGCGTGACGGACATACAGGCCGCACCGTCGCGCGTTTCCGGCTCTGCCGTCTATAACCTCAGCGGACAGCGTCTGGCGGCACCGGTGAAGGGTGTCAACATAACCAACGGCGGCAAGTTCATTGTAAGGTAAGGCATTCTTGTTAATGTAACACCTACCGTTGAGGGTGTATCAAAATGTGGAAGTAAACAGGAGTTATCGCTCCGCTTAGGAGTTACAGGGAGTTAACGGACAAGTGGTTTTACCTTGACATTCAGACTATTGTCCGTTAACTTCATGCGGCACAAGCCGCATAACTTCCGTTAACTCCCGCTAACTTCCACATTTTGACACACCCTCATTCTTTCCCCCGCAGTCTCCCCGCCTCATCCGGAGGTGGAATCCCCCGCCGTTTTAGGGTTTTCCCTTTTCTTCTTAGGGAAAAAACATTTGCCGGTTCGTGCGGAATGGCTAATTTTGCAATCAGAAAACAGAACGGAAATATAAACCCTCAAAAAACGGAAAGACTATGAAACAGTATGTTCTCGGCGTAGTTACAGCCATGATATTGGGCACTACATCATCTCTCGCGCATCCCCATGGCCGGCATAATGCAGGCTGCTGCAACCGTTGTCCGCAGGTGACGGTGGTGAAAAAATGCGACGGACATTGCGGCAACAAGTGTGACAGACACAGGAAAGTATCGCATAAAGGCTATACAAGGCCGGTGAAGAAGTGCGCCTGCTCCACCTGCAACAAGCTCCGCCGCAAGGCTGCGAAGTTGCACAACGGGCATCATGCGGCCGTCACATGGCGCGGAACGCTGGTGGCTTATAACACCGTCGCGCCAAGAAGATAGGCATATACGGTGAAAAGATGAAGGAAAGAACAGGCTCCCATAAAGACAACAGATTGATATTAGTTTGATTTAGGTTAGTAAACGGATGTCACCCGTACAAGCGTCAGCGGACGTTGTGCGGGTGATTTTTTGCGAAAATGTTTCCTCTGTCATACGTAAGTGTTACAAAAGCCACCGGCAGTCGGAAGTAATGTTTTTGTAATGCCGGGTTAAAGAATATGCAACACAATGTTTCTACCTTTGCATCGGAAACGGAAATTATATGGAATTATTAACCGGTTGTATTCACAAAACAAACTAAAAACAAGAACATGAAGACAATTACAGTAACAAAGACTCTTGCTTTCGCAGCCCTGTTGCTTGCCGGACAGCCTGCCGTCGCGCAAGACATCCCGGCTCTCAAGGCCGGAGACTACACCAAACCGTCGTGGACAAGGCTTAACCGCGTGCTGGCAACCATGCAGCCGTCAACCATGCCTTACAGCATAAACATGACGGTCAACGGCGATCCCGCCACACGTATGGCTTTCGCATGGTTTACCAATGCCGGCGTGAAGGACGGCGAGGTGCAGCTCGTTGCCAAGGCGGGAGCCACGGCCGCAGACTTCGCCGCTCCCGCAATGGTGGTGAAGGCGAATGCCACTGACGTGACAGGACTGAACTATTCCATCGCGAAGAATAGCATAGCCGGCGTTGAACCTAACACGAAAGCTGACTATTGCGCCCATAAGGCCGTCGCCACCGCCCTAACTCCCGGCACCACTTATTCTTACCGTGTGGGCAATAAAGACGGATGGAGCGAGATAGGAACGTTCACCACCGCTCCTGATGACAAGAACGAGAATTACTCTTTCATTTATATCACCGACACACAGGCACAGAATGACGAGATGTTCAACGTGTCGCAAAAGACTGTTCATGCGGCATACCGCATGGTTCCTGACGCTGCTTTCGTGCTGTGCAACGGCGACCTTGTAGAGACAAGCGGCGCGAACAATTCCGAATGGGAGTACGAACAGTGGTTCGATACCATGCAGGATGTGTGGATGAACTGTCCTCTGGTGGTGGCGCAAGGCAACCATGACACGAGTGGCAACAGCAACTTCACATATCACTTCAATACCGATACCACTTACAACGACAAGGCTGCCGTGGCCACGGCGATGGACGGCACGGTGTATTCCTTTGTCCGCGGCGATGTCCTTTTTATGGTGATAAACTATGAGGACTGGAAGAAAGATGGCTATTTTGAATCTCTTTCCGCATGGATGCGTGAGCAGGTCAACGCCCATAAGGACGTGAAATGGCGCGTGGCGACCTATCATAAGAATATGTTTACAGGCAGCAGGTCACACCAAGACGACAGTGACGGCAGGGCGGTACGTGCCGCTATGCTGCCGGTGTTTGAGGAATTGGGCATCAATGTGGCCTTGCAGGGGCACGATCACATCTATGAGGTCATGGGGCCGGTGAACAATTCCGCCAAGACTCTGCTTGCGGATGCGGTGGAGAAAGTGGAGACGGTAGGCGAAGGCGGTGAGCGTGAGAACATGACCGGCAAGTCGGGCGGTGTTTATAACGTGAGCAAAGGCACGCTGTATTTCCTCAACAACTCCGCAGGCAAGAAGAAGTACGAGCCTCGTAACGAGGAACAGATGATAGCGTCACTTGCAAAACACGAGGTGGAGAACTATTGGGGGCTCTTTTCCGGCAAGTTCGGGCAGACCGGAGAGCCTACTTTCAGTAAGGTGGATGTGACGCCTGACACTATAAGCATAACGACATATACCGTTGACGACGCCGGCAAGGCCACGGTATATGACAGCTTTAAGATAGTGAAAGAGGACAAGGCGTCAGCCGTAGGCAGTGTTTCTGATGCCAGTGACGGCGTAAAGATGTATTTCGACGCGGCCGCGGAGAACATCGTCATACAGGGAATCACTCCGGAATCGGTCAGCGTGTTCTCCACGGACGGTAAGTTGGTTGCCGGTGCGAATGCCGCGACCATAGCCGCAACGGGGTTCAGTTCCGGAGTGTATATTGTCAAGGCAGTGAAGGGGCAGGACAATTATTATGGAAAGGTGATGGTGGAATGAACACCCTGTACGGCCGTATGCCGGCGGAGGCGGATGCCCGGAAAAAGGTGTCCGCTTCCGCTTCGTTTGTATGGTAAATTCCCTCCGTAACGCAAAAGCATTGTGATTGTCCGGCGAAAGGCATGCTTTTACCGTGCAATCACAATGCTTTTACATCGTAATATGGTGCTGATTACGCGGTAATCGGCACTATATTGTTTTATATATGCGTAACCGTCATGCAGTCAGGCGAATACGAAAAACGGACAACGGACGCTCCGGAATGGTACATTCCGGAAATTCCGCTTTGCGGGCTAACGGCAGATACGCTCCTTTATTTCCGCCACCTTGGCGTAGATGTCGGCCGGGTTCACGCCGCACGAGAACTTGCCGTCCTCGTAAAGCACACGTCCGTTGATCATGGTCATCTTCACGTTCTGCTTGGAACCGCTATATACCAGATTCTTCTCTATGTTGTTTATCGGCTGCATATTGGGCTGCATGAGGTCGATCATGATTATGTCGGCCTTCTTCCCCTTTGCCAGCACGTCGCAATCGGCCAGCTTCATCGCCCTCGCGCCGTTGACCGTGGCCATGCGCAGCACCTCGCGGGCGTCCAGTGCCGCCGCGTCGTTGTCGTGAAGCTTTGCCAGTCCCGCCACGAGGAACATCTCGCGGAAGAAGTCGAGACAGTTGTTTGAGGCCGGCCCGTCGGTGCCTATCGCCACGGGTATGCCCCTTCTGAGGTACTCGGTGACGGGAGCTATGCCCGAAGCCAGCTTCGTGTTGGAGCCGGGGCAGGTCACTACGTACAGCCCCCTCTCCTGCATTATCCTGTAATCCGCCTCCGTCATGTGTACGCCGTGGTATATTCCGCCGCCATGGTCGAACAGTCCCACGCTGGCAAGCAGTTCCACCGGCGTCATGCCGTAGCGTTCCTTGCTGCCTTCCACCTCCGCCTTCGTCTCGCAGGCGTGGGTATATACCGGCGCCTTATACTTCCGTGCCAGTGCGGCGATGGCCTTCATGTTCTCCATGCAGGTGGTGTATTCCGCGTGGAACCCGAAGATGTATGACTGCAAGGAGTCCGGCTCGTTGCCCGTAAGGTACATCTTCTCCAGCCACTCTATGTTCTGGCTAAAATCGTTCATGCCCCCCACCTGACAGCAGCGGAACCCCATGTCGTCCATGCCCTGCGCCACCGACTCCGGAGTGAGGTACATATCGAAGCAGGCGGTGATGCCCGACGTGAGATATTCCAGTGCCGACAGCTGGCTCATGTAGTAAATGTCCTCGTCCGTCATCTTCGCCTCCACGGGGAAGATGGCCTGCGTGAGCCAGTCGTTCAGCGGCAGGTCGTCGGCCAGTGAGCGCAATACGCTCATGCCGCTGTGCGTGTGCGCGTTCTTGAAACCCGGCATGAGCAGGTTGCCTTGGCAGTCAATCTCGCGGTCGAACACGCCCTCCTGCGGTGCGGAGCCTATGTATGTGATGCGTGAACCGGTTATGCCTATCTCCCCGCGGAATATCTCTTCCCCCTCGTTCATGGTGAGGATGCGTGCGTTGTAGAGCCTTGTTTTCATGTTCTGATGGTGTATTTTTTAGTCAAAGTGGTGTGAATTTTGATACAAAGGTACAAAAAAAGCCGCATATTATATATTTAGGTGGATATTTTTTTATACTTTTGCATCATGGAATGACAAATCTACGGCTATCCGAAAACATCGCACTAACTAAAACAAAGCTATACAACATTAATGAAAAAACTACTTCTCACACTGCTCGCCACAGTCGTTACGCTGTGTGCGTCGGCACAGTTTGACAGTGCACCCGCCTTTCCCGGCGCGGAAGGTTTCGGCCGTTATACCACCGGCGGACGCGGAGGTGCGGTCTATCATGTCACTACACTTGAAGACACGGGGGACAAAGGCTCGTTCCGATGGGCCTGCAACCAGAAAGGAAAGCGTACCATCGTCTTCGACGTGTCAGGCACTATCTACCTGACTTCGGAGTTGAGGCTGCGCAATGGCGACGTGTCCATCCTCGGACAGACAGCCCCCGGCGACGGCATCTGCATCGCCGACTATCCGTTTGTAATCGGTGCCAGCAACGTGATAATACGCTTCATGCGTTTCCGCCTGGGCAATTACAATGTGGCTAACCATGAAGGTGACGGACTGGGGGGCATGGATCAGGCGAACATTGTGGTCGATCACTGCTCTGTCAGCTGGTCTATCGACGAGTGCCTGTCCGTATATGGCTCAAGGAACATATCCGTACAGTGGAACATTGTCTCGCAAAGTCTCGTCAATTCCGGCCACTCCAAGGGCAACCATGGCTTTGGTGGCAACTGGGGCGGGTCCGGTGCGTCATACCATCACAACCTGATGGCGCACCACACAAGCCGCACTCCGCGCCTCGGGCCACGTCCCGGAACGCAGACGGACGAGCGTATGGATATGCGTAACAACGTCATCTACAACTGGGGTGGCAACGGATGCTACGGCGGCGAGGGCATGAACGTCAACATAGTGAACAACTATTACAAGCCGGGTCCCGGCACTCTCACCAGAAACGCGACCATACAGCGCCGCATTGCGGCACCGGGAATACGCACGTCGGAATATACCGGGCACAACACCTCCAACCCTAACCAGTGGGATGTGATGTGGCATGTGTGGGGAAAGTACTATGTTGTCGGCAACGTGAACAGCAGATACTCCGACGTTACCAATGACAACTGGACGTATGGCGTGTATAACCAGATTGACGCAAGCGGCAATGACGGCACCTATACGCAGGCGACAAAGGACACGATGAGGATAGATGCGCCGATAAGCTACGGCTATGTCACAACCCATACCGCCGACAAGGCATACGAAAAGGTGGTGGAATACGCCGGCGCTTCATACAAGCGCGACTCTCATGACGCTTACATCGCCGACGATGTGCGCAACGGTGTGGCATCACACTGCGCTCCCGGCACCACGACGGGCTTCATAGACAATCAGGATCAGGCCGGAGGATGGCCTGAACTGGCAAGCACCGCCGCTCCAGTTGATACCGACGGTGACGGTATGCCGGACGAGTGGGAGAAGGAGAACGGCCTTGACCCTAACAATGCTGATGACAGAAACAAGTACAATCTTGACTCACGCCGTTACTATACGAACCTCGAAGTCTATTGCAACTCCCTCGTAGAAGACCTTGTAAAGGCTCAGAACGCGGAAGCCGTGACCGACATGGAGAGCGCGTTTGAGGAGTACTATCCCGACTATCAGAACGGTGAGGCGGTGGCGGCTGCCGTGATGTATGCCCATCCCGACGGCTCTACGAAGGCCAATACACAGACATGGGACGACGGGGCGAAGCTCACCATCACCGGCAACTCAGGCAAGACACTTGACCCGACCACTCCCATCACATACAAGGAACTTACCACCTACGGCAAGTCCATCAAACTCTCCAACGGTGCTCAAAACACGTTCTACTGTCCGGAGGGCAAGGTCGCTACCGGCGTTACGTTCATTTCTTACGTCAACAAGAATCCTATCGCAAGAACTTCATATTGGAAGGAAGTGGCGGGAGTAAATTATGACGAGAGCACCGCGACGCTGATGAAGTCGGCGCTGGATGCGGAAAATCCCGATGTCATAAGTTTCTCGCTGCCTAACCTGTCGCAGTTCACCTTTACGAACACGGGCGAACAGCCATGTTTCATGTTGGAGGTGACAATGACTGACGCCACTTCCGTAAAGGGAGTGCAGACCGTTGGCGGCGCGGCGGTAACGACTAATGTCTATTCCATCAACGGAAGACTGCTGATAAAGAACGCTACCGACGCGGACATCAACGCCCTTGGCAGCGGCGTGTATGTGGTTGGCAACAGGAAGATAATGGGCAGGTAATTTGTAAACAGGTGCTGATCACCGTGTAAACAGGTGCTGATTATATAGTAAAAGGGTGCTGATTACAATGTAATCGGCACTCTTTTGTTCTCGCTTCTCTATGTGCTTGATTTGTAATATCTTGTAGGGACGCACCTTGGTGCGTCCGTTTGCGCGGGGAAATTACTGTGATTCGGACGCACCAAGGTGCGTCCCTACAAGACGTTTGTTATTGTCATGAATATAACAGCGATATGTAGAGACGAGGTATTACCTCGTCTCACTACCGTAATTATGTGTCATGGATTTCTGAAACGGCGTACCACACCGTTTCAACGCGTGGCGGTTGATTGCTGACAGAATAAGGAAAAACATGAAATCACCATATATATGTCAGCTTCTTCCATATCGCCTCCAACGGCCCGTGGGTGTGACGGGTCATCCACCAACGGCAGAAGAATATCTGTATGACGAGCAGTGACATTCCTATTGCCGCGCTGACCGTGGTGCATGGAATCAGGTGCAGCCCCCAATGGTAGAAGAGAAACGAGCCGACAATGCTTTGGGTGACGTAATTGGTGAGGCTCATGCGGCCGTAAGGCATGATGAAACGCAACGGCTTTGACAGGCGGGTGCAGTAGAAAGCGAACAGCAGGGAGGTGACGATGATGGTCATGAAGCAGAACTTGTGGAGCGATGTTATGATGAGCATTAATGCCTCCATGAACGGCTCTGAGCCCAATACCCAAAGACAACTGCCGCCAAGCGCCGCGGGAGAAACCGTCTCCACAAAGGCGGGGACAAGCGAACTGAGTCCGTAAAGCGGGAAGAATGCCATGAGGGCTACGGCGAAGACACGCCCCCAAAGGCGGCGGTTGGATGCCGTGTCGGCAAACCACTGCATACGTCCGGCCACGAGGCCGAGGATGAACAGCGATGCCGTCTGGAATATTCTGCCCGCTCCCCATGCCCATATAAGGCCGGAGAGCTGGCCTTGCGTGAGGTTGGAGGCTGCGGTTTGCAGGAAATCACCCTCGCCAAGGATTCCGGCGGCTTCCTCCCAATGTGTCTCGAAAGTAAGGATATGTGCGGAACTGTCGATGAAGGCGGCGTAACAGAGCTTCATCCACTCCACGGGTTGCAGCATGAAGATTGCCGCGATGATGAGCAGGGTGCGTGTCCTAAGACGGCAGACCAAGGGCAGCACGAAGCCTACAAGGCTGTAAAGCACGAGCACTTCGCCGAGGAAGAACGTGGCGTTGATGCAGCCGAAACAGAAGAGCAGCAGCATACGCCAGCAGAAACGCAGCCGGAAATCCTCGCCGCGGCGGGCTGCGTTGCGGTCCATGATGTAAAAACTGAAACCGAAAAGCAGAGCGAAAATGGCGTAGGCTTTGCCGCCTACCACAAACCACAGGCTGTCCCAGACCATCTGGTCGGACAGTTGCAGAAGGGGAGAAGAGACCGTCACATGATTGTAGAGGTTGAAATGCTCGATGCTGTGGAGAAGGATAATCATGGCGACGGCCGTGCCACGTATCGCGTCAACTACTTCTACACGCGATTGTTTTTGCGCTTTTCCCATATTTGTTGTCTTTCTTTATTTTTTACGCAAAGGTATATAATAATTATTGAACGGTGCTTCCGTAAGGAGGTATTTACGTTTCTTTAACGAAAAAAGATGCGGAACATCGGCGTAAGGAACGCCGCAAAGGTGGAATTAGGTGCAAAAAACATAAAAAAGTATAGCATTTTGTTGTGGGATTCAATAAAAAACAGTACTTTTGTCTTCTAATTGTATATCATAACTAAACATTATTAGCGAAGACAGATGGAAAAAGTAGATAAGCTGGATAGAAAGATAATGTCTATCCTCTCGGCCAATGCCCGCATAGCTTTTAAGGACGTGGCGGAAGAGTGTGGTGTGTCGCGCGCCGCTGTCCACCAACGTGTGGAGCGTCTTAAGGAGGATGGGGTGATAACAGGCAGCGGCTTTTCCGTTGACCCGAAGGCCGTGGGGTACAAGACGTGCACATACGTCGGAATAATATTGGAACGCGGTTCCATGTATAAGGACGTGGTGAAGAAACTTGTAGAGATACCGGAGATAGTGGAATGTCATTTCACCACCGGCCCATATACCATGCTTGCGAAACTGTATGTGCGCGACAACGAACAGCTTATGAGACTGCTTAACGGCACGTTGCAGTGCATTGACGGAGTTGTTTCGACCGAAACGCTCATCTCTCTCGACCAGAGCATCAAGCGTGACGTGCCCATTCACTTTGAGGAGACGGAATGAGGACGTTCTCGCTGGACAGCCTTACGGCAGGCGTTTATTCCGCATTCCCGGAGGCGGAGAGACGGCCTGTAATAGGCATTACCGCCAATCACAGTGACATAGACGTGAGTGTGCGGGACGCTTACCACAAACAGGTGGTGGCGGCAGGGGGCGTGCCGGTGATAATACCGCCTGTGACGGATGCCGGAGTGATAATAAACACGCTGGAAAACATAGACGGCATAATACTGTCCGGTGGCGGAGACTATAACCCTTTGTGGTGCGGAGAAGAGCCGTCACCGCTGTTGCACTCCATAAACGGCGTGCGGGACAGTGCGGAACTGCTGCTGACGCGTCTTGCCTTCAACCGCAACATACCGATGCTCGGCATCTGCCGGGGTATGCAGACGCTGGCGATGGCGCTGGGAGGGCACGTGGCGCAGGATCTGACCGAGGCCAAAGACCATGAGAACGAAAAGGAAACACAGGACAAGGTGAAGCATTCGCAGGATGCGGAGCGTACCGAGCCAACGCATTCTGTGGCCATACCGGAGGATTCCACCTTATATAATATATATAAAGGAGAAGCTGTTGACGGCGCGCTCACGCTGTGGGTGAACTCTTTTCACCATCAGGCGGTGGATGATACGGGCCGTGATTTCCGCGCCACGGCGTTCAGTTCCGACGGTTTCATCGAGGCAATGGAGAGCAATGGGCGCAAAAGCGTGATGGGAGTGCAGTGGCATCCCGAGTGGCTTGGCGAGGACGGACTGCCTGTTTTCCGCTGGTTGGTGGAGGAGGCCGATACGTTCCGCAGGGCGAAGGAACTGCATTCGCGTCTCATAACGCTTGACACTCACTGCGACACGCCGATGTTTTTCCATCAGGGAGTGGACTTCACCAAGCGTGATCCGCGCATACTTGTAGATTTACACAAGATGACCGACGGCAGGCAGGACGCCACTATCATGGTCAGTTACCTGCCGCAACCGCCCGGAAGTCTTGACGGAAAGGCCGTGAACGGCGGCAAGTCATTCCGTGACATGGTGCATTTCAATGTGGAGTCGCCAAAGGATTATGCGGACTTTATATTCGATGAAATCGGCAAAATCGTAGCCTCGAAGCCGGAATATGTGGCTTTCGCACGCAATGGTGACGATATATTGCGCAACAAACAGGCCGGAAAGAAAAGTATTATGCTTGGTATCGAGAACGGACTGGCGATAGAACACGACCTGAACAATATCAGACACTTTGCGGAGCGTGGCGTTGTGTATATTACCTTGTGCCATAATGGCGACAATCTGATATGTGATTCCGCCCGTACCGTCAATACCCACGGTGGCGTTTCGGCGTTCGGCGCGGAGGTAATAGCCGAGATGAACCGCCTCGGCATAATGGTTGACCTCAGTCATGGGGGCGAGAAAAGCTTTTATGACGCTTTGGGAATCAGTGCGGCACCGGTCGTTTGCTCCCATTCCAACTGCCATAGTCTGTGTGAACATCCACGCAATCTGACCGACGAGCAGTTGCGTGCGTTGGCCAAGAGGGGCGGAGTGGCACACACAACGTTCTATCATGGTTTCCTGAAACCGGCCGGAACGGTGCTCGATTGCTCGGAAAACCGCTTGACGGAGGCCGATATTCTCGATGGAATCGCGCATTTGGAGCATTCCATAGCGGTGATGGGCATTGATCATGTAGGTATCGGAACTGACTTCGACGGTGACGGAGGAGTGCCCGGAATGGCCGATTCTTCTGAGGCGATAAACTTTACCATGCACCTGTTGAGGAAGCGTTATTCGGAAGAAGACATACGGAAAATCTGGGGAGGGAACTGGCTGCGCGTGATGAAAGAGGTGCAGAGCAAAAGGAAAGACATATAAATAGGAAATGAAGTATTTGCATTACATATTCTGTTTCGCTGTGTTGCTGGTCGTGATAGCCTGCAACAACGGCAGGAAAGTGGAGGAGAACGGGACGCTTTCCGTCGGTCCGTCATTCAATGAAGACTCCGCTTTCGTCTTCTGCGAGGCGCAATGTGCCTTCGGTCCCCGCACCATGAACAGCGCTGCGCACGACAAGTGTGAGGCGTGGATAATACAACGTTTCAGGCAGTATGGGTGCGAAGTTACCACGCAAAAGGCCGACTTGAAAGGCTGGGACGGTACAGTGCTGCGCTCAACCAACATCATAGCGCGCCTCAATCCCGGTGCCGGGACGCGGATACTGATATGTGCTCACTGGGACAGCAGGCCGTGGGCGGACAATGATCCGGACTCTTCCAACTGGAAAAAGCCGGTGATGGCGGCCAATGACGGTGCTTCCGGCGTGGCGGTAATGCTGGAACTGGCTCGTTGTATCAATGCTTTCAGTGCAAAAAACGCCGATTCCATCGCTGCCGACAGTGCCAAACTGGATTTCGGAATAGACTTCGTGTGCTTTGATGCGGAGGATTATGGCACGCCGTCATGGGCCGGTCAGGATGATTCTGAGGACACATGGGCGCTCGGGGCGCAGCATTTCGCGCGCAATCTGCCGCAGAACACGGTGGAAAGCGGTGGTGACGCAAACGCGAAGTACGCTTTCGGCATATTGCTTGACATGGTAGGCGGGCAGGGAGCACGTTTCTATCACGAGGGATTGTCAAAGCATTATGCGCAGGATGTGCTCACGAAAGTGTGGCAGGCGGCGCATGATGCCGGTTACTCGGCGTTCTTCCTGAATCAGGATGGCGGCACGGTGACGGACGATCACAAGCCGCTGAATGAGGCGGGAATACCTACCATAGACATTATCGCCTATTATCCGGACTGTGCGCAGAGCGGTTTCGGTCCTACATGGCATACTGTCAACGACGATATGCGGCACATAGACAAGAGTACTCTGAAAGCAGTCGGGCAGACACTTGTCCAGTTCTTGTACGGATATAATGATTAAAGTTCTTTGAAAATAAATACAATCAAATGGAAAATACGACTCTTTTTGATAAATGTATAGATAAAGCTCTTGATAGAGAACGTAATCTTATGCTTACGCAGTCTTCCATATTCATTGTGGACGAGGCGTTGAAAATCGTTTCAGTGAACAATAAAGACGTTCGTGCCGATGGCATCAGGCGCATTGGACCGGGCGATTTTCTTCAATGTGCGAATGCTGCCGAAGGAACGGGCGGGTGCGGAACACACGCATACTGCAAGCATTGCAGCCTTCGTAACTCCGTGAAAAAGGCGTTTGACACAAATGCCTTGGTGATGGATGAATGCACATTGATGCAGGCAGACAACAACAAGATAGTCCTTGAATACACCGTTACGCCGTTTGATGTAGGCGGGCAGAGACACGCGGCGATATTTGCCGTCGATATTTCCGCACGCAAACAAAAGCAGATAATGGACCGCGTGTTCTTCCATGACGTGCTGAATCTGATGGGAGCGCTGAACGGTTTTGTGCAGCTTCTGCTGGAAGAGCCTGACCATGAGATGCTGTTGGAAGTGAAGAAACTGAGCGAGCAGGTCATAAACAACATCTCATACCAGAAGGATGTGATGAATGCCGAGAACAAATCACTGGCTCTTCTCCCCTCCGACGTCACCGTACAGAGTTTCCTTGACGACGTGAGCGTGTCATTATGCTCCACCGCCCAGAACTTCAACTGCAAGCTGGAAATCAGGAACAACTGTGAGGTCGATGTGGCACTCCGCACCGATGTCAGGCTGCTGCACTGCATAGTGCTCAACATGGTGAAGAATGCCGTGGAGGCTTCCGCCGTAGATGGCACCGTTACCGTAACCACTTTCATGCCCGAAAACAAAAACGTTGTAACGTTCTCCGTGCACAATGACGGGGTCATACCGGTGCAGTACCGCAGCAGGATATTCCGTTTCGGACAGTCCTCCAAAGGCATCGGGCGAGGCTTGGGAACATACAGCATGAAGCTGTTTGGCGAAAACTACCTAAAAGGGCAGGTGTGGTTCACCACAAATGAAGAAGAAGGCACCACTTTCTTCCTCAATCTGCCTCTGACCTTGATACCATAGCCGGTGCCGTGGCCTGCGTGTCATAAAGGAAACGCTGCGGCATCCCCTTGTGTCTTCTATTAAACAGATAAGGAATTGACAGAACAAACCGCCTCCCTTACCATATCCTTACTTGCCGCCGGCAAACTTTCGCTGCATGATGCGGTGACGTTATACGAGGCTGCCGGCTCCGCCTGTGGCGTCATGGATCACCGCATGGACATACGTGCCGTCGTCCCCGACGCCGCCGACAGCCTTGCGGAACTTCTGAAAGGCGATCTCTCCGCATACGTGGGAAGGGCGGAAGAGGAACTGGAATGGTGCGCGGAGAAAGGCGTGAAGGTGCTGACATACGCGGACAAGGCATATCCATGCCGTCTGCGCAACTGCCACGATGCACCCCTTGCGCTGTTCGTCAGGGGAGAGTGCGACCTCAACGCCGCACACATTATTAATATAGTGGGCACACGTCAGTGTACACCTTACGGCAGAGATGTCACGGACAGCATTGTCAGAGACCTGAAAACGCTGTGTCCCGATGTGGTGATTGTCAGCGGACTGGCATACGGCATAGACATCGCAGCCCACCGTGCCGCCCTGCGCAACGGCATTGCCACCGTAGGAGTAGTGGCTCACGGACAGGACAGGCTCTACCCGCAACTGCACCGCACGGAGGCAAACAAGATGGTGACGGGCGGCGGAGCGGTGGTCACGGAGTACTGCCGCGGCACACGGCCGGAAGCCAGAAACTTCCTGCAACGCAACCGTATCATCGCCGGAATGTGCGACGCAACAGTCGTAGTGGAAAGCGCAGCCCACGGAGGAGGCCTTGTTACGGCGCGGCTGGCGCAGGACTACGGCCGCGAGGTGTTTGCCATACCGGGACCGGTGAACGCCGAATACAGCAAGGGATGCAACAATCTTGTCCGTGACAACAAGGCCGCCATCATAACCTCTGCCGACGATATAGTCAGCGCAATGATGTGGCAGGACGCCGCAAAGGCAGACAAGGCGAGGAAGCAGGGCATAGAGCGGACGCTGTTTCCCGAACTGACGGCGGATGAACAGCGCATTGTTGACGCGCTGAAACAGCATGGCGACAGCCAGACCAACGTCCTTGTCATGCACACCGGACTGCCAATCAGCACCATAGTGTCACAGTTGTTCTCTCTTGAAATGAAGGGTGTCGTGACCTCTTTGCCCGGTAACGCTTTCCATTTAATCAGTTAAAAAACTTGTAAAAACGCATTTTTTCTTGCGAAAAATTTGCACGTTAAGGAAAAAATAAGTACCTTTGCACCGCAATTAGAAAACAATTGTGTCGGGCTTTTAGCTCAGTTGGTTAGAGCAACAGACTCATAATCTGGAGGTCCCAGGTTCAAGCCCTGGATGGCCCACAATCGGAAAAGGCAGTTACAAACCATTTGTAACTGCCTTTTTTCGTGCCATAAGCCAAGGTGTTGCTACCGTGCAGTGAGCGGATTTCCGCCCCCTTTCCGCCACAATGGTTACAAGCGATGTTTGTAGGGACGCACCTTGGTGCGTCCGTTGGTACACGGGAACGCGGCAATTCGTATGCGCCGACACGTAAAAGCGGACGCACCAAGGTGCGTCCCTACAAGACATCGCCGTTCAAAAGCATAGCAAACATCGCCGCGACATGATGCGTTGAACCCCGAAGGGGTGACATAATACAGCACAGGGTGTAAGCCCTGTGTCGTCATTGGGGCGTGAAGAATGGTATCGGAAACCCCGAAGCCGTCAGGCGAGGAGCACAAGGTGCGACGAGGGGTGACACAAAATAACAAGAAGTCATCACAATATATTCATGCCATGGCCAGTGATATGCGATGGATATGTCACCCCTCGGCGGCATACTCCCGCCTCGCCTACCGGCTTCGGGGTTCCCGATACGTTTTGCGGGCATGACACCTTAACACAGGGCTTACACCCTGTGCTGTATTATGTCACCCCTTCGGGGTTCGCCGGTGACCGTCAACGGCATTGTAAATACACGGGGAACACGTTACGGTCCGGATGCACAGACAAATGGAATGCGGACGCACCAAGGTGCGTCCCTACAACGCGTTATAAGCCAATATGTTACAAGTGCTGTTGCAAAAGGGTGCTGATTGCGCTGCAAACAGGTGCTGATTACCGTGTAATCAGGCCTCTTTTACGATGTAATCGGCACCCTTTTACAACGGCGGTTCATGATTACCGCACAGTGAAGCGGGCGGTGCCGGTCATGCGCTCCCGCCTGTAACCATACATTATATTAATGAGGAAAGCATACGGTCCGCCGCAAGTTGACCGTGAATCGCCGTCTGCTGCGGGCACGAAAAAACCGCGGCAGGCTGCTTGCGCATACTGTCGCGGTTGCTATGGTGACCTGCTTGGGGCTCGAACCCAAGACCCCCACATTAAAAGTGTGATGCTCTACCAACTGAGCTAGCAGGTCAACCCTTGGTTAATGACTTCCGAACGGAGTACCTTCCGAAAGCGAGTGCAAAATTACAAAAAAAACATGAGACGGCAAAAGAATTGTGAAAAGATGTTGTAGTGTTATATATTTTTAACTAATCCCGTGCGGAATACGAAACTTTTTCGTACCTTTGTCACAAAAATAAGTTCATTATGATAGAAGGACCTATAACCTTTGACCGTCTCGCACGCTGGGGACTGGTGGCCGGCGGCCTTGTGATAACGTTTCTTGTGCTGGACTATCTCAGCGCGGTGTTGCTGCCTTTCTTCATCGCGTGGCTCTTCGCCTACCTGCTGTATCCGCTTGTGAAGTTCATACAATACCGTCTCCGGGTGCGCATACGGGCCGTGAGCATAGTGCTGGCGATGATTGTCTGCATCGCGGTATTGGGCGGAGTGATATGGCTCATCATACCGCCGATGATAGAACAGTTCGGCAAATTCACCACTCTTGCCACGCGATACCTGCATCATGTCACCCACATCAGCAACTTTCCGGAGGCCATACAGTGGTGGATCAATGAGAACAGCGCCGAGATAGAGAAGTATTTGCGGTCTGACAACTTCTCCGCCGCGCTGAAAGAGACCGCCCCGCAGCTGTTCAGCGTGCTTAGCGAGACGATGAGCGTGATGGTAAGCATCATCGCCTCGTGCATAACCCTGCTCTATATGTTCTTCATTCTCCTCGACTACGAGTATCTTTCAGAGAACTGGGTCAAGATATTCCCGAAGCGGGCGTGGCCTTTCTGGCGTGAGCTTATGAAGGATGTGGAGAACGCCTTGAACAACTACATCCGCGGACAGGGCCTTGTCGCGCTGACCATGGGCATACTGTTCTGCATCGGCTTCACCATAATCGGCTTCCCGATGGCCATCGGTCTGGGCATACTGATAGGCATAATGGACATGGTTCCGTATCTGCATACCTTCGCACTGATACCCACCGCCTTCCTTGCGGCCATGAAAGCCGCCGACACCGGGCAGAGTTACTGGGTGGTTCTGGCGTCGGCCGTGGCGGTGTTCTGCATAGTGCAGGTCATAATAGACGCCATAGTGACGCCCAAGGTGATGAAGGACAAACTGGGACTGAACCCTGCCGTGCTGCTGCTGTCGCTCTCGGTATGGGGCGCACTGCTCGGTTTCATCGGGCTTATAATAGCCCTTCCCGCAACGACCATCATCATGGCATACTGGAAAAAGTATGTGACGGGAGAATGATTAATGTACAATTAATAATTCATAATTAATAATTTCCATTGGCAACTCATGCCTGTCAACTTATAACTGTAAACTTCTCACGACCATGCTTTATCTCGTTCCCACGCCGGTAGGCAACATGGAGGACATGACTTTCAGGGCTGTCAGGCTGCTGAAGGAGGCTGACCTCATCCTCTGCGAGGACACTCGCACAAGCGGAATACTGCTGAAACATTTTGAGATAACCGACAAACGCCTCATGGCTCACCACAAGTTCAACGAGCACGGCACGTCGAAGGCGATAGTGGAGCGGCTGAAAGGCGGCGAGAACGTGTGCCTCATAACCGATGCCGGCACGCCGGGCGTCAGCGATCCGGGTTTCTTTCTCGTCAGGGAAGCCGTCGAGGCGGGCGTGGAAGTGCAGACGCTGCCGGGAGCGACGGCCTTTGTTCCCGCTCTGGTAAGCAGCGGGCTGCCGTGCGACAAGTTCTGTTTCGAGGGTTTCCTGCCGCAAAAGAAAGGTCGCAGGACACGCCTGGAAGAGCTGGCAAGGGAGCCGCGCACGATGATAATATACGAATCTCCGCGCCGGGTGGTGAAGACATTGGAGCAGATATGCGAGTTCTTTGGCGGGGAAAGACGCGTCAGCGCGTGCAGGGAAATATCCAAGATACACGAGGAGAGCGTGCGCGGAACGGCGGAAGAGGTGCTGGAACACTTCGTGAACAACGAGCCGAAGGGCGAGTTTGTCATCGTCATCGGCGGATGCACGGAGGCGCATGACGGAGGCGCAAAGGCCGGCGGGGACTGCCGCAAGGGCGGCAATGCCGTGAGAGAGAGCAAGTATCAACGCAAGATGAGGGAGCGGGAGGAACAGGATGGAGAGGCTGCTGCACTACACATGGAGGCATAAGCTGCTGCCGTTGGCACCGCTCCGCACCACGGACGGCCGTGAGGTGGAGATAGTCAGCCCCGGACTGTATAACGAAAGTGACGCGGGGCCGGACTTCTTCAACGCGAAGATAAGGCTGGACGGCATGACATGGGCGGGCAACGTGGAGCTGCACACCAAGGCGAGTGACTGGTACCGTCACCGGCATGACACCGACACGGCATACGACAACGTGATACTTCACGTGGTGGAGGTGGCCGACATGGACGTGGAGACGTCGCAGGCGAAGAGGATTCCGACGCTTGTACTGCCCGTACCGGAGCGTCTGCGCAGGGACTACGGGGAACTGCTGAACGCCGACAGGTACCCTCCCTGCCACAAAATCATACCTTCCCTCTCCACGCTGAAGATACATTCGTGGCTCGGCGCGCTGCAAACGGAGCGGCTGGAGCGCAAGACGCAGGCGATGGCGGAGCGTGTGAAGGCCAGGAACGGGTCGTGGGAAGACGGGTATTTCGCCACTCTCGCCCGCAACTACGGCTTCGGGATAAACGGCGAGGCGTTCGATACATGGGCGAAGGTGATGCCCATGAGGGCTGCGGACCACCACCGCGACAACCTGTTTCAGGTGGAGGCGATGTTCATAGGGCAGGCCGGTCTGCTGGACAGGGTTGACGGAAGATACCGCAGCGAGTATGACTATCTGCGGCGGAAGTTCGGCTTCGAGCCGATGGACGCGGCGCAATGGCGCTATCTACGCACACGTCCCCAGAACTTCCCGCACGTCAGGCTGTTGCAGCTTGCAAGGATGTACCACGAGCATCGCACCGGGTTGAGTGCACTGTTGGCCTGCAAAGACGTGAAGGATATAGGCCGCCTGTACGGCATGAAGGGCGCGAGGCTGGAACTGCTGACCATCAACACGGCCATCCCCGCCATATTCGCGTATGGCCGTCACCACGCCAAGGAACAGTTGTGCGAGCGTGCCTGTGATATGCTGGAGTCGCTGAAAGCCGAGGACAACAACATTGTCAGGATGTGGGCGGACTGCGGTTTGAAGGTCGCCGATGCCGGAGGCTCGCAGGCTCTCATACAGCTGAAAAAGGAATACTGCGACCGCAAGGACTGTCTGAGGTGCCGGTTCGGATATGATTTCCTCACGGGAGAGCACCGGAACGCATTTTTCTCGGAAGATACCGGCGGCCAGGCCGATATGTAGGGACGCACCTCGGTGCGTCCGCCGATGCGGGAAAAACGGCGATTCGGACGCACCAAGGTGCGTCCCTACAAGGCGTTGCAACCCAATGCGTTACCGATGCCGTTGCAAAAGGGTGCCGATTACACCGTAAACAGGTGCTGATTACATTGCAATCAGGTGCTGATTACACGGTAATCGGGTGCTGATTACGGAGACGCTTGCTTGCACTTGATTTTCAATCGACAACAAACGACATAAAAAATAACCGTTTCCCCATTCTTCACCTCCCCTCGGGGAGGTCGGGAGGGGGCTAATATTACTCAACAATGGTACTCAACTACATCTTCGTTTCCTTCTTCCTCGTAGCCTTTGCGGCAGGCCTTTTCCGTCTCATCGTCATGGGAGACACGGAGGTTTTCCCCGCAATGATGGACTCGACGTTCGCTTCCGCCAAGACGGCCTTCGAGATTTCGCTCGGCCTTACGGGCGTGCTCTCGCTGTGGCTCGGCATCATGAAGATAGGCGAGAGGGGAGGGGTAATCAACGTTATGGCGCGCCTGCTTTCGCCGGTGTTCTGCAAACTCTTCCCCGACATACCCAAAGGGCACCCCGTGACGGGCAGCATCTTCATGAACATAGCGGCGAATATGCTGGGACTTGACAACGCCGCCACGCCCCTCGGGCTGAAAGCGATGGAGCAGATGCAGCAGATTAACGAGGAACGCAACGCCAGATGGAGGGCGGAGAACGCCTCGCAGCCTGACGCTGACGCGCGGATGGCGGAGCGGAACGTGACGGCCACCAACCCGATGATAATGTTTCTCGTGCTGAACACGTCGGGGCTGACGCTCATTCCCGTGAGCATCATGGTGTACAGGGCGCAGATGGGTGCGGCGCAACCTACCGACGTGTTCGTGCCGCTGCTCATAGCCACCTTCTTCTCCACCCTCGCCGGCATAGTGTTCACCAGCCTTTACCAGCGCATCAACCTGCTGAACAAGGTGATGATGCTCACCCTCGGCGGCATGATAACCGCCGTATGCGCCATCATCTGGGGCTTCTCGCAGATGGACAAGGAAACCATGAACACCGTCAGCACCAGCGTGGCGAACGTCCTTCTGATGTCGATAATAACCGGTTTCATCGTCGCGGGCATATATAAAAAGGTGAATGTCTATGACGCTTTCATCGAGGGGGCGAAGGAAGGGTTCACCACCGCCGTCCGCATCATCCCCTATCTTGTGGCCATACTCGTGGGCATCGGTGTGTTCCGCGCCTCCGGTGTCATGGACGCCATCATCGAAGGAGTGAAGTGGTGCGTGGCTTCCTGCGGGCTGAACACGGACTTTGTCGGCGCGTTGCCCACGGCATTGATGAAGCCCCTGTCCGGAAGCGGGGCGCGGGGGATGATGGTTGACGCGATGACCACCTACGGGGCGGACTCGTTTGTGGGCCGCCTGAGCAGCATACTGCAAGGTTCCACCGACACCACATTCTATATCCTCGCCGTCTATTTCGGCAGTATCGGAATACGGAAGACCCGCCACGCCGTGGTATGCGGCCTGCTTGCAGACGCTTTCGGCATAGCGGCGGCAATAGCGGTAGCATACCTTTTCTTTGGATAAACGGTAAAATTATCCCTGATTTATTGCTGTTTTAGAGAATAAAATCGTACCTTTGCAGCGGAAAGTCCCTTAAGAAAGTGACGCGATTGCCTAAAAAGTCCCTTGAAAAAGTGGCGTAATTGTCTAAAAAGTCCTTTGAGAAACAGGAATATGTTGAAGCGGAAGATAGAAGAAATACTTGCGGAATGGAAACGGGAACCACATCATAAGCCTCTTGTTATCAAGGGTTGCCGACAGTGTGGAAAGACATATTCTGTCAGGAAATTTGCGGAAGAGAACTACGATCACGTTGTTTACGTCAACTTTGTAGAGCAAGAAGACTGCATACTCGCCTTTGAAAACTCGAAGCGTGTTGATGACATTGTGATGGGATTGACGGCACTTCTGCCCGGGAGTGTATTTAAGGCTGGCTGCACTTGCCTGATATTGGACGAGATTCAGGAGTGTCCGGGAGCGAGAACAGCCCTTAAATTCTTCCAAATCGACGGACGTTACGATGTCATTGCCACGGGTTCGCTGCTGGGTGTGAGGGGATATAGGGATAATGACGGTTACAATTCCATTCCGGTAGGCTACGAGCAACATATAAATATGTACCCGCTTGACTTTGAAGAGTTCCTTTGGGCTAACGGCATCACATCCGTAATCCTTGGGAAAATACAAGAATGTATGAACGAAGCGAGCCCTGTTCCGGAAGCGCTCCACAGCCGTATGAGGCAGTTGCTGCTGCAATATACCGTTGTGGGAGGAATGCCTGCTGTTGTTAACACATTCATAAACTCACACGACATGGGGCGTGTTCTCATGGAACAGCGAAGCATTGTCAGCAGTTACGGGGAGGATATGGTCAAGTATGCGGACAAGAAAGACAAACCGAGGATAAGGGAATGCTTCGAATCCATCCCCAGACAACTAAGCAAAGAGAACAAGAAGTTCCAGTATTCCACCATCCGCAAAGGTGCGAAGGCATCCCAATATGAGGGCAGCATACAATGGATTGAGGATGCGGGTATAATATGCCGCTGCCGAAACTTGTCCATAACAGAGCTGCCTCTTGACGGGAATGCGATGCAAGATGTGTTCAAGATATATATGGTTGACACCGGACTGTTTGTCTCTATGCTGGAAGACGGAACGCAAGCGGACATACTTCAAGGCCGGTTGTATGGCTACAAAGGCGCTATATTTGAGAATTTGATAGCCGATATATTCACGAAAATGGAGCGAAAGCTATACTATTTCCATAAAGATTCAGGTCTTGAGGTCGATTTTGTCATAAGGATTAAAGGGGAATGTGTGCTGGTTGAGGTCAAATCCCGGACTGGAAACGCAAAGAGTACGAAAACTATTCTGCGGCATCCGGAGAAGTATCATGTGGAGAAAGCCATCAAATTGGGAGACTATAATGTAGGGAAAACAGAAGAAATGCTTGTCCTTCCGCTTTACATGGCGTTCTTGTTGAGAGACTGACGCATACTTCCTAAATATAGAAAAACGACAGAGCAAAGCGTTATTTCATCCCAAACGTGCCGCTATCTCATTTATTTTTAGTAACTTTGCACCCGAATTAAATACATTTATAATTGAAAACATTTAGAGAACTGGGCGTTAGCGAAGAGATTTGTCGCGCCATTGAAGAGTTGGGATTCGAGCATCCGATGCCGGTGCAGGAGGCTGTTATCCCGTTGTTTGCACCCAAAAAGGCCGTAATCAGCGAAGATGCGCCGGCCGGAGAGGTGCCTGTTGAAACAGAAGAAGCACTTGAAGGAAACGCGGAAACAGCCGCAGCAGAGTCGGAAGCGACCGACATCATAGCCCTTGCACAGACCGGTACGGGCAAGACGGCGGCTTTCGGGCTGCCTTTGTTGCAGATGATTGACCCGAAAAACCGTACTATTCAGGCGGTGGTATTGTCGCCTACACGTGAGCTTTGTTTGCAGATAGCCGACGATTTGCGGGATTTCTCAAAGTATATAAAGGGCGTTAACATCGTCGCCGTGTATGGCGGAACCAGCATTATGGACCAGATACGCGCCTTAAAGCACGGCGCACAGATTGTGGTAGCGACCCCCGGACGTCTCATTGACCTGATGGAAAGGGGCAAGGCGAAGCTCGGTGACGTGGAGCACGTGGTGCTTGACGAGGCCGACGAGATGCTGAACATGGGCTTTTCCGAAAGCATAAGCCGCATATTCGACGCCGTTCCGGAGAACAGGCAGACGCTGCTGTTCTCGGCAACGATGAGCCGTGAGGTGGAGAAAGTGGCCAAAAGCTACCTCCGCAACTACCGCGAAGTGGTGGTAGGCTCACGCAATGAGGGTGCGGAGAACGTCAACCACATATATTATATGGTCAATGCCAAGGACAAATATCTTGCCCTCAAGCGCATCGTTGACTACAACCCGCGCATCTTCGGCATCATCTTCTGCCGCACAAAGGTGGAGACTCAGGAGATAGCCGACAAGCTGATAAAGGACGGATACAATGCCGAAGCACTGCACGGAGACCTCTCCCAGCAGCAGAGGGACCTGACAATGCAGAAGTTCAGGCAGCATCTCACGCAGCTGCTTGTGGCCACCGACGTTGCGGCACGCGGCCTTGACGTGGGCGATCTCACTCATGTCATAAACTATGCCATGCCCGACGACACGGAATCATACACCCATCGCTCCGGCCGAACAGGCCGTGCAGGCAAGAAAGGCACGTCAATCGCCATAATACATACACGCGAACGCCGCAAGATACGTGAGGTTGAGCGCACCATAGGCAAGGAGTTCGTGGTCGGAAAGCTGCCCACTCCCGACGAGATATGCAAGAAACAGCTATTCCGCGCCATCGACGAGATAGAGAAAACCGACGTGATAGACGAGCAGATAGAGCCGTTCATGACCGAGATACGCCGCCATTTCGAGTACGTTGACAAGGAGGAGATACTGAAAAAACTGGTCAGCCGCGAGTTCGGACGCTTCCTGCAATACTACGCCAACGCCCCCGTCATAGAGGAACCGTCCGTAAGTTCCGGCAAGGAGCGTGGCGGACGCGGAGGCAAAAAGCAGTTCCGCGAGGGCACGCAGGCCGGTTATGCCAAGTTGTTCATCAACCTTGGAAAGAACGACGGGTTCTATCCCGGCGAGGCAATGCAGTTCATCAACCGCAACACGCGCGGCACACGGCAGGAGGTCGGGCACATAGACCTGCAACCGAAGAGCTGCTTCATCGAGGTGCCGGAGCGTGACGCGAAGAGGCTTATCAAGGCTCTTGACGGGCAGTTCTACCGTAACACGAGAGTGAAATGCCACTTTGCCGGCGAGAATGGCGACGCTTTTTCCCGTGGAGGACGCCGCGGCGGCAAGGACAACGGCAACCGTGGAGGATGGAAAAACGGCGACAACGGCGGGCGGAAAGGCCGCCGCGGAGAGAAACGCAACGGCCATGACAACATCTTCCCGCCCGGATTCGATGCCCATCAGGCTCTTCTTGAGATGATGGGGAACGTGGAAGAAGGCTCGGCAAGGAGGAAAAAGAAGAAATAAGTTTCAGTTGCGCACGTCGTGCGCAACTGAAAAATTAATAATTAAGAGTTAAGAATTAAAAGTCGTGATTACCTCTTTTCTGAATCAAATGTCGTGTCTTTGCGATATGGTTCATAAGCGATATAACCGTAATCACCACCTTTAATTCTTAACTCTTAATTTTTTATTCAACAAAATCCCCTGCAAATGGTTCTACACACAACATATTTCGGTCCCGTAAGCTGGTACGCCGCCATTGCCAAACACGGCTCGGCTACGGTGTGCGACAGCGAGGTTTACCGCAGGCAGACAGCGAGAAACCGCTGCCGTATAGCCACCGCCAACGGCGTGCAGACACTCACCGTCCCCGTAACAGTGCCGTCCCCGGCGCAGGGAGGCAAATGTATCATAAAGGAGGTGCGCATCAGCGACCACGGCAACTGGCGCCACCTGCACTGGCAGGCCTTGCAGTCGGCATACGGAATGTCACCCTTCTTCGATTATTACGCCGACGACCTGCGCCCGTTTTTCGAGAAGAAATGGGACTATCTCCTCGACTTCAACATGGAGATAACCGCCGCCATGCTCCGTCTTCTCGGCATCCCCGCCACGTTGGAGGCCACTTCCGCCCCCGTGACAATGCCATGCACCGCCCTTGACGGTACGGGGATAACGTATTACCAGACCTTCTGCCGCCGCCACGGATTCATCCCCGACCTGTCCGTCATTGACCTTTTGTGCAACGAGGGGCCGGAGGGAGTGCTGCGGCTGCAAGGCTGTCACCGGTAAATTCCGGACATTTCATGACACGTTACAGCCGTCTTTTGCGGCAAAAGGAAATAAATCCGCCCTTGTAGGGACGCACCTTGGTGCGTCCCAAACAAGACATCACCGTTATGGGCATATATAACTGTGCGCTTGTAGAGACGATGTACCACATCGTCTCGGCGAACAATGGCGGACGACGAGGATAATGAGACGATGTAATACATCGTCTCTACATACGGCAATCAAATGATTGAATACAATAAAGGAACGCAAACGTTGTCACGAACGCTGCCAACCTCCCGATGCGAATGGTTACACATGCCCTTGTAGGGACGCACCTTGGTGCGTCCGTCTATGTTTGAAAACACGTCCGCTGATATGGGGAGACACGGCAATCCGGACGCACCAAGGTGCGTCCCTACAACACGTTGAATTATAATGTGTTACAAAGTTCATTGTAAAAGGGTGCTGATTACCTTGTGAAAGAGGCCTGATTACACTGTAATCAGCACCTGTTTGCAGTGTAATCAGCACCCTTTTGCAATGTGCCCTATATTTTCTTGGCCAAAATTTTATGCCAATGAACGAAAAGAAATGAAAAATTTTGTAATATTGGAAAAACTTATTAACTTTGCATAATATATTCTGTATTAATGCAATCAGACTCTTATCGTAATAGACAAAAACAATGAAAAGAATAAGTGAAAGCCCGTTTTCCGGCAAAATATTCAGGCAAGGCTGTGCGGTGTTGTGCCTTGTGGTATCCTGCCTGATGTCCGCATTCCAGCCAGTGTCGGCCGCGCCGGTGCCGAAGAAGATTCTTATTGTCAACTCATACAATGAAAACGCACCTTGGGTGCAGGACTATCTGAGGACCTTTATGCTGACGGCGGCGCAGAATAGCGAGATTGCCTGTGAGCTGGTTCACATGAACAGCTCTCTCATAAGGACTGACTCCATGTATAAGAATGTGGCTGACGGCATCTTCGAAAGGTTCAGAAGGAAAATGCCGGACTACATGATCGTGATAGGACGCACGGCCTTCTCCCTGCGTGACAGGATGCAGGAAGAGTGGGGCGACGTGCCGATGATATACATTTCGCAGAGAGACAGGATTCTGCCCGGCGAGCGTTGTCTGTCCGGACAGCGTGTGCTGGACTCGGACTTTATACCAGTGTCAGACATAAGGAAGAAGTATAACTTCACGTATATCGAGGTGCCGACCCTCTATAAGGAAACCATCGACATGATGGTCAGGATGCAGCCGGGCATGAAGAAACTGGTGTTCGCCGCGGATGAACTGCCTGACAATATGGTGCTTGACGAGAAGATAAAGGCTTATGTGGCGGAGAAATATCCGCATCTGACATACGAATGGCTCGTTGCGTCTAACGAGACGAGAAACGAAATGCAAAGTTATCTTGTATCCAAAGACCTCTCTGTGGGGCTGCTCCTGTCGTCATGGTACTACGCAAGGCAGAGCGCATTCGGGTATCCTATGCTCGTTGTCGGCGATATGCGCCTGATGTCAACCATTTCCCGTCCCGTGTTCGCGCTGCAAGAGGCCTATCTCGACTACGGCGCGGTGGGCGGATTCTATCCCGACAAGGACGATATACTCGACCATTGCCGGCACGCTCTGAACGAGATGCTTGCGGGGGGGGATATGAGGACGGTGCCGTTTTATTATTCGGAGAAGAAACTTCCCAAGGTGAACTACTCGCAGTTGCTGCGTGCAGGCATACCGGCGAAGGACTGTCCGGAAGACACCGTGTTCGTGGGGAAGTCGAAAACGCTGTGGGAGGCGTATTCATGGCTGATAATATCAGTAGCCATTCTCACGCTGTCCATAATCGTGGCGTTCATCACATACACCGTGTTCCTGCGCCGGAAGACACGCATGATGGCCATGAGGGATATGCTGCTGAACAATATGCCGATATGTTACATAGGGGGAAAAGTTGGCACCGACAGTTCGGGAAAGCCGGTAAAGGTAGATTTTACGTCGGGAAACTATGAGGCGGACAAGCTCCTTTCCGACAATATGACGGGCAAGAACGCCGCTTCACTGTTTGATATGCCGATGCTGCTTGAACTGCTTGCCCAAATGTTCAGCACCGGAAAAAGCGTCCTGTTCACGCATTACTTCGAGAAAACAGGCAAATATTACGACTTCCTCGTGTGCAAGGCCGCAGGAGAAGACGACGTGTGCTTCTTCGGAGTGGATGTCACCGACAAGAAGGAGATGGACCTTGAGCTTAAGGAAACGTCCCGGAAACTGGAGATGACGCTTGGTGTCGCAAGGATAATACCATGGATATGGGATCTGGAAAGCCACACGATAGCGTGCGAGCAGAACCTCGTCATGCGGCAGATACAGACCGATGCCTCCGCAACCGGCGACAGCGGGGTGCACATAATAAGCGAGGAAGAGTATTTCAAAAACGTGCATCCCGATGACGTGGACTATCTCACAAGGTTATACAGGGAACTGATTGAAGGGCAAAAGAGATACATCAAGTGCGAGTACAGGGTGCTGTCAGACGGTGAAGGCGAGAATGCGGTAGATTGGATGGAGGTTAACGCGTCGGTATTGCAGACCGATACCAGCGGCAAGCCGGTCAAGTTGTTGGGCTCAATGCTCATGATTACGGCGCGCAAGAGGCAGGAGGAGAGGCTCGTGCAGGCCAAAGAGGCGGCCAAGGAGTCCGACAGGCTGAAGTCAGCGTTCCTCGCCAACATGAGCCATGAGATAAGAACGCCGCTCAATGCCATCGTGGGCTTCTCGAATTTGCTTGCCACTACCGACGACGAGGAGCAGAAACAGCAGTTCGTCAACATAATAGACATCAACAACCAGTTGCTGTTACAGCTGGTGGCTGACATCCTTGACCTCGCCAAAGTGGAGGCGAACACGCTGAAGTTCATATATAAGTCAACCGACCTTAACGAACTGTTGAGGGGGATAGAGGCGACGGTGAAGAACAAGGTGAAGCCGGGTGTGACGCTTAACTATTCTCTTGGAGCGGACAACTGCGTGATAGAGACCGAGCCGAACCGCCTCTCGCAGGTGATGATAAACCTGCTGGTGAACGCCTGCAAGTTCACCGACAAGGGCAGTGTGACCTACGGCTATGAGATAAAGGGCAGGCAGATACGCTTCTTTGTGCGCGACACCGGATGCGGAATATCACCGGAAGGCCAGAAGAAAGTGTTCCAGCGCTTTGTGAAACTGAACGACTTTGCGCAGGGCACGGGACTCGGCCTCACCATCAGCCAGAGCATAGTGAAGAAACTCGGCGGCGAGATTGGCGTGGAATCAGAAGGCGTAGGGCATGGAAGCACGTTCTGGTTCACGGTGCCTTACACGCCTTCCGTGGTGAAGGAGAAGGAAAAGACGGTGGACGAAACGCCGAAAGAGGTGATAGAACGGGAGAAGATAACGATACTTGTCGCGGAGGATAATGACAGTAACTTTATGCTCTTCGACACCATACTCGGCCAGAAATACCACATACTGCACGCATGGGACGGCATTGAGGCGGTGGAGATGTTCGATAAGTACAGGCCGCAGCTGATTCTGATGGACATAAACATGCCGCGCATGAACGGCTATGAGGCGACGGCGGAGATACGCAAGAGGTCGTCCAAGGTGCCTATCATCGCCGTGACGGCATACGCGTACGCTTCCGACAAGGAGCGTGTGATGGACAGCGGGTTCAACGGTTATGTCTCAAAGCCCATCGACGCGAAACGTCTGGACGAGGAGATGAAGAACGCGTTAGGGGCACGTTTCCTGATGTTGTGATTCCGTCTCCGGCAAAAAATGTAGCGGGAAACGCTAAAAGTCATTGTTTTTCTTGCGTAATTCAGGAAAACATCGTAACTTTGCACAGCTTTGGCGTATGTACTATTGCGCCACAGACGCACGATGGTCTGATAGTTCAATGGATAGAATAAGTCTCTCCTAAAGATTAGATCCGGGTTCGATTCCCGGTCGGACCACCGCAAGCCGCAAGGGCTGAAGACCGTAATCACGGCCTTCAGCCCTTGCGGTTTTTGTGTGGTTTCGTGCCGGTCAGGGATTGTGCAGCCTGCAATTCGCTGTGCGATGACAGCAGACAATGTAGTAGGGAGGTGTATCAAAATGAAGTAAACAGGAGTTATCGTTCCGCTTAGGAGTTACAGGGAGTTAGCGGACAAATGATTTTGCCTTGACATTCAGGCTATTGTCCGTTAACTTCATGCGGCACAAGCCGCATAACTTCCGTTAACTCCCGCTAACTTCCACCTTTTGACACACCCTCGCATCGCCGCATATTTCCGCACAAACGGACGCACCCGCTCGGCTTTGCCGCTTGCCATAGGCTTTATGCCGGCGGCAAGAAGGTGCGTCCCTACAAAGTATCGTGCAGAAAACCGTTACCAAGGGTCTTGGCTATATGATTTAATGAAACCCTGAAAGGGTGACATATTATAGCACAGGGCGTAAGCCCTGTGTTACCATTTAGGGCGGGAAAACGGTATCGGGAACCCCGAAGCCGGCAGGCGAGGAGCACAAAGTGCGACGAGGGGTGAAAAGAAACAGACGGGGATACCATTTTATGTATAACGAAATACGTTATAACCGCTATGCCGTTCGTAACCCTTCGGCGGCCTGTGGCCACCTCACCTGCCGGCTTCGGGGTTCCAATGCCATTCCCGTTATATCCTTCTGACACAGGGCTTACACCCTGTGCCGTAATATGTCACCCCTTCGGGGTTCCCTCGTTCCTTTCCCGCCCAATTGTTAAAGTTTCCTTATCGTAGGGCGAAATATACCTCATTTCTGTGCTTTGTGTATGAAAATGGCCGCAAAATGCCCTGTTTCCCGCGGCAATTAACACTTGCCTGCAATGCAATCAGGTGCTGATTACAACATGAAAGGGTGCTGGTCACAATGTAATCAGGTGCTGATTGCATTGTAGGTACAGGCATAAGAAAAGGCGGCAAAAACACAATCGCGTTTTTGCCGCCTTACGTTCGTTCTCACACCGTCATGCCGTCAGACGGGTATAACGCCATCCGCCCCGTTTTAACACGGCAGGATGAGTTTTCTGTTTTTCCGCCGATCGTACCGGTGTTTATATGTCGCCGCTACTCGCAGATGGTGAAGTCCAGCTGTTTCTTGTCGAGGTTGGCTCTGGCCACCTGTATCCGTATGGCGTCGCCGAGCTGGTAACGGTTGTGGCGCCGGCGTCCGACGAGGCAGAAGTTGCGCTCGTCAAACTCGTAATAGTCATCCTTCAGGTCACGGATGGGTATCATTCCCTCGCAGTGGTTCTCGTCTATCTCGGCGTAGATGCCGTAACTGGTGATGCCGGAGATGTGCGCGTCGAACTCCTCTCCGATGAACTGTCCCATGTATTCCACCATCTTGTACTTTATGGAGTCGCGCTCGGCGTTTGCCGCAATCTGCTCCATGTCGCTGCTATGCTCGCACAGTTCCTCGTAATGTTCCTTGTTGGCGGAGCGTCCTCCCTGCTCGTATCTGGTGAGAAGGCGGTGCACCATCGTGTCGGGATAGCGGCGTATGGGCGACGTGAAGTGTGTGTAATAGTCGAAAGCCAGTCCGAAGTGCCCGATGTTGTGCGTGCTGTACTTCGCCTTCATCATTGCACGCAGGGCGACAAGCTGTATCGCGTTGCCCTCGGTTCTGCCCTGACACTCGTCCATGAGCGCGTTGATGGCGCGGGCGGTGGCTCCCCTTGTGCCGGTAGATTTCATCTTGTAGCCGAATTTCACGACGAAAGAGCGGAGCGTTTCCAGCTTCTGCGGATCCGGATCGTCATGCACTCGGTAGGGGAGTGTCTTGGCTTTCTTGCCCTTGGGCACCTTGCCCACGCTCTCGGCGACGGTTCTGTTGGCGAGGAGCATGAACTCCTCGATGAGTTTGTTGGCGTCTTTTGACCGCTTGAAGTAACATCTTACGGGCTTGCCCGTGCTGTCAATGTCGAACCGCATCTCCTCTCTGTCGAACTTTACGGAGCCGTTGGCGAAGCGTTTGGCACGCAACAGCTTGGCGAGACGGTCGAGCGTGAGCAGCTGGTAGGCGTTTTCGCCCTGCAATGTGCCCGCCTTCATGCGCTTTTCGAGTTCTTCCGCCGTCATGGCCACGCCTTCCACGAACGGTTTTGAGGGGTCGGGGCGGTTGTTCTCTATAAGTTCCTGCACCTCTTCATACGCATACCGGCGGTTGCTTTTGATTACGGTGTGCACGATGCGGAACTTCTTTACCTCGGCGTTGTCGTCCATGTCGAACACCACGCTGTACGCCAGCTTCTCCTCATCGGGGCGCAGTGAGCAGATGTAGTTGCACAGCCGCTCCGGCAACATGGGTATAGTGCGATCGACAAGGTATATGCTTGTCGCGCGTTTCACCGCCTCCTTGTCTATGATGGAGCCTTCCTGAACGTAGTGTGACACGTCGGCTATGTGGACACCGACCTGCCACAGTCCGCTGTCAAGCCGCTGTATGGACAGCGCGTCGTCAAAGTCCTTGGCGTCGTGAGGGTCTATCGTGCAGGTGAACACGTCCCGGAAGTCCTCGCGCTCGGCGTAATCCTGCTCCGATATCTTGTCGCTTATCTTCTCGGCGGCCTCTTCCACCGCCTTGGGATACTTGTACGGCAGTCCGTATTGCACGAGGATGGTGTTCATCTCGGCATCGTTGTCGCCCTTTTCTCCAAGAATGTCCTCCACTTTCGCGATGATGTTGCGCCGCTCTCCGTCAGGCCATTCCGTCACTTTCACCACCGCGCGCTGGTTGTTCTTGCCCCCCTTGAGCTGCGACTTGGGTATCATTATGTTGGCGGACAGCGGCTCCTGCGGGATGAGGAACGCAAATTCGTCCTCCACTTTCAGCCTGCCCACGAACTGGTCTTTCTTCCTTTCTATTATTTCTATCACCTGCGCCTCGCGGATATGGTTGCGGCGGCGTGCCATAAGGCTCACTTTCACGCGGTCACCTTCCAGCGCCGACATGGAGTTTCGCTCCGCAACGAAGATCGGTTTGTCGCTGCCGTCGGGGGTAAACGAGTTCTTTCCGTTTGCCTTGGCGTGGAAAACGCCCTCCATTACCTGCGTGTTGTCGGCCAGACGGTATGAAGAATCCGTTATGCGGACAAGGAAATCGTCCCATGCCATCTCCTCAAGGATGTCTATCGCGAGCATCTTCAGCGGGTGAGTGTTAAGCTTTAACGCCTTGAACAGCTGTTTCAGGGAGAATGTTTCGCCCGGTTGTGAGGAGAAAAAGCCTTCTATCTTCTCGGACAGCTGCGCCTTGTTCATGCGCTTGCCGCCCTTTTTCCTGTCTTTCTTGTTTCCCATAGTGACTGTGATTTTAAGTGGGTTTATTGTTTGCCGGCATCGGGATGCAGGATGCTCTGGTACCGTTCTCCGTCCAACAGCAGCTTCTTCGCCTCCTGCACTTGTGTGTCTGACCACAGGGAGTTGGCTATCGCGCCGCGCTGGAAGTAGTATGCCGCGGTTATTTCAGCTTCCAGCAACTGCCGGATGAACTTGCTGTTGTTGTCGAGTTCGCGCTCAAGATTATGCCGTAACTTGGCTTTCAGCGCGTCAAACTCCGGCTTGGCATCGTCGTAATAGCCCTCGAACTTGGCCATTTTCACCAGTTCTTCGAATTGTTTGCTGGTCTCTCTGTCGTACTTGAAGCCGCTTTCCACGACGCGTTTCTTGAACTCCGCATAGTCATTGTCGGTGATACGGAAGTCCTTTGCGGGCGCTATTGTAGGGTGGTTGCGTATGTATTCCACCACATAATGGAACATAACCTCGGTGGAGTCAAGCCCTCCCTGCTGCAAGTAGAACGCGATGTTGGGCAGAGAGTCCGACTTTACCTCCACGTCCGGCTTTATTCCGCCGCCGTCACGCACCGTCCTTCCGCCGCGAGTCTTGAACTCCCGCGTCAGCGAGTCGGGTATATGCTCGCGGTATCCGCCGCCGGTGTGCTTGTAGTTTACGGCCTGTATGCAGCGGCCGGAGGGTATGTAGTACTTCGATGTGGTCAGTTTCAGGCTGCCGTCATGCGGCAGGTCCACCGGCAGCTGCACCAGTCCCTTGCCGTAAGTGCGTGTACCCATCACCACGGCGCGGTCAAGGTCTTGCAGCGAACCGGCCGTTATCTCGCTGGCCGAGGCCGAGTTTCCGTTGGTCAGGACGACCGTCGGCATCACGGTGTCGAGCGGCTCCTGCTCCGTCCTGTACTCGTTGTTCGAGCGTTTTATCTTTCCTTTCGTGGTTACGAGGGTTATACCCTTGGGCACAAACATATTGACTATCCTGATAGCCTCGGCCAATGCCCCTCCGCCGTTGTTGCGAAGGTCGAACACAAGGCTCTTCATTCCCTGCTGGCGCATATCCACCAGCGCCCTGCGTATGTCCCGCGAGCAGTCGTCGGTGAACTGGGTCAGTTGCAGATAGCCCACTCCGTCGCCTATAAGACCGTAGTAAGGCACCGGCGGAAGCTGTATGGCCTTGCGGGTAATCTTAAAGTTTAGCGTCTTGCCCCCATGCGCCTTGTCGCCGCCCCTTTGCACTTTCAGGACGAAGGTGGTACCGGGTTCTCCCCTCAGCCGGCTTGAAACGTATGTCACATCCTTGCCGATCATGGTAGAATCGTCGATGGAAAGGATTACGTCTCCTTTCCTTAGCCCCACTTCCGCGGCCGGCATATTCTCGTAAGGCTCGTCTATCACGATGCGGTCATTGCGCATATCGTGCTTTATCAGCGCGCCGATGCCGGCGTATTTGCCCGTGAGCATGGTGCGCAGGTCCTTCACTTCGCTTGCCGGATAGTACTCCGTGTAAGGGTCGAGGGAGCGCAGCATGGCGCGTATGCCGTTGCCTACCGTCACTTCCGGGTCGAGAGTATCTACATACATCATGTCGAGCTGCTTGTAGATGGCCGAGAACGTCTCCAGCTGCCGTGCCACCTCAAAGTTGTGGTTCTGCTCCTTCTTAGGCAGTTCTTCGGCCACCTCCCTGACTTCCGCCTGTTCCGTCTTCTGCTTTGTCTTGCTCTTGCCTTTGGCTTTCTGCCCCATTGCGGGCACAGCCATACACATTATTAATAATATATAGTAAAGCCTTTTCATAGTTCTTGTGGATGCTAACCCGTTTGCCGGGTGTTTTTCATTAAACGGTTTGTCGTGTTTTACGATGTTACAAAAGTACATATTTCCCACAGAATAACCGCAGTTGTAGCGATAAAAAAGCATAATTTCACGTTTTTTTAATGGGAAAACAAAAAAAACGGATGAAAAATTTGGTGGAATCACAAAAAGTCCGTACCTTTGCAACGCAATTCAGAAACAACGAGTAAGCTTCCATTGCTCCTTCTGAATTAGCAATGCTTCAATAGCTCAGTTGGTTAGAGCACCTGACTGTTAATCAGGGGGTCGTTGGTTCAAGCCCATCTTGAAGCGCCGAAAGGGGACGTTCCGAAAGGGATGTCCCTTTTTTCGTGCCCGGATGTGTTGCAAACCCCGTTGCAGGAGAGTGTGTCAAAATGTGGAAGTTAGCTGGGGTTACCGGAAGTTATGCGGCTTGTGCCGCATGAAGTTAACGGACAACAGTAGAGACGATGTATTACATCGTCTCACCAATATCAGCCGGACATTTGTCCGCTAACTTCCTGTAACCCCTGAGCGGAGCGCTAACTCCTGTTTACTTCATTTCGATACACCTTCGCCAAAGCGTGGAATATACGGCGATTCGGACGCACCAAGGTGCGTCCCTGCAAGGCATTGCGGTTCAGTGCGTTACGGAAGACGTTGCAAAAGGGTGCTGATTACCCGGTAATCAGGTGCAGATTACACAGTGATTAGCACCTGATTGCAAGGTAATCGGCACCCTTTTGTTTTTGGGTTAGCTGTCGTTCCGTTCTTTCCATTTCTTGTATGCTTTTTTCCTCTTGGCGTTTTTCCTTATCAGCAGCAACTCTTCCATGGTCTGATACTTAGGCTCTGAAAACACGTTCTTTATCTCTGCGGTGTATCCCAAGGCCATGGCAAGGCAGATAAGGTTGTTCAACGAGATGAGGCCTTTCAGCTCAAAACGCGTGATGTTGCCCACCGCCACGCCCGATTTCTTGGCTATCTGCTCGCGGGTGATGTTCTTTTCTATCCTGCGCCGCCTGAAATCGTGGGCTATCTGCATGGCTATCTCCTGCGGATTGTCATGCAGATAGTTTTCCAATATTGCTAAGATTTGATTTGTTTCTGCCATTTTTGTTGTGATAGTTATAATATATTACCTGTTGCAAAGGTACATAAAATATTCGGGAAACAAGCATATCGGGACGTTTTTTCTTGCGGATTCGGAAATTTCAGCGTATCTTTGCAGGTGTAAAAAACGCCGGAACATGAGACATGAACATCTGAAATGCGGACTGGAACTGATGCTGTTGCTCACTCAGAACAAGCAGTACAGGGTCGATGATATATGCGAAAAGCTCGGAATATCGCGCAGAAACTTTTATTATTACATTGATTTTTTCGTGCGTTCGGGCTTCAATGTCGAGAAAAACGGGCGATGTTACTCCCTGAGCAAGTCCAGCAAGTTCTTCCAAAAGCTGTATGATCTGGTGCAGCTGAGGGACGATGAGGTGGCGCAGATGCGCCGCCTGATAGAGGATGCGGGCTTGGAAAGCGGCAGTCTGAAAGGCCTTTACCACCGTCTTGACCGCTTTTATGACTTCAAGACGCTTGGCAACGAGCAGCTGCAACAGCGGGTTGTGGAGATGCGCGACGTCATTTCCGACGCCATAAGACGGCGCACCATGGTGAGGATAGCCGGATATTCGTCGCCGAACAGCCACACCGTGACGGACCGTGTGGTAGAGCCTTTCATGTTCCTGAATAATAATAAGGATGTCAGGTGCTACGAAATATCCTCCGGAACCAACAAGACCTTCCGCCTGTCGCGCATGACTGACGTGGAAAGGCTGGACACGCCGTGGGAGAATGCGCCCCTGCATAGGCAGGCATACACCGACCTTTTCGCCTTTTCAGGTGAGAAAACCATGAGAGTCACGCTCATAATGGGACAGCTGTCGCACAATGTGATGCTGGAGGAGTACCCCGAATCCGCCGCGTGCTTTGTGCGTAACGACGACGGACGGTGGTTCTTCCGCACCGACGTCTGCAGCTATCTCGGCATAGGACGCTTCGTCTTGGGAATGTATGACGACGTGGAGATGCTGGGAGACGAAGGCTTGAAGGAGTATGTTACAACGAAGTTACGCTCTTGGTGTGATAACCTTAAAAAATGATAAAACAAGGATTGGGGGCTGATTTTGTCTCCTAAAAATGCAAATAAATAAAAAAATAATAGTAATTTTGCCACACTTAACGGGTGTATGACGACCTGACAATCGAAAAATGTTGATGACAGACAGATGCAACTGACGGAAAAGACAATAGACGTTAACTCCATATTACGCTCGAAGATGGGCGGCAAGGCTGCGTATGTACCGCGCTTTCTGGTGCGTTGGCTGCAAAAAATACTGCATCAGGACGAGCTGAACGACTTTCTGTGGCAGTCTCGCGGCGAGACAGGCTCGGTGTGGTTGCGCCACTGTGTGGACTTCCTGCGTAACGAAGTGCGTGTCATCGGCGCGGAAAACCTGCCTGATTCCGATGACCCGCGCCGCTACACGTTTGTCAGCAACCACCCCCTCGGCGGCATAGACGGTGTCGCGATAGGTGCGGTCATAGGCGAACGGTACAGCGACAACTTCCGTTATCTCGTCAATGATCTGCTCATGACGCTTCCGGGACTGGCCCCTTTGTGCATCCCTATCAACAAGACCGGCAGGCAAAGCCGTGACTTCCCGCGCATGGTGGAGGCGGGATTCGCCTCCGGACACCACATGGTCGTATTCCCGGCAGGGCTGTGTTCAAGGAAAATAGACGGCCGGATACAGGACCTTCCGTGGACAAAGACATTCATAACAAAGAGTGTTCAGACCAAGCGTGACGTGGTTCCGATGTATTTCAGCGGGCGCAACTCGGAACGCTTCTACCGCATTGCCAACATCTGCAAGGCGCTTCGGCTGCGGTTTAACCTTGCGATGCTGTTCCTGCCGGATGAGATGTTCCGCAACAGGGGCAATACATTCGAGCTCCATGTGGGCAAACCCATACCGTGGCAGACATTCGACAGCAGCCGCACACCGGCGCAATGGGCGCAGTGGGTGAGGCGGGAAGTATATCGGCTTGGCGCCGGAAACCAATAGAACAACCATATTTTTATAAATCATAGATTCCGTAAATGGAGGCAGAAATAATACAGCCGGTACCCTTGGAGCTGCTCCTTGAAGAGCTGACGCCGGAGAAACAGTTGCGCATGACAAACAGAAGCCACAACGAGATATACGTTGTTACGGCGCACGACTCACCGAATGTCATGCGGGAGATAGGCCGTCTGCGCGAGATAACGTTCCGTCTTGCCGGCGGAGGCACTGGCAAGGCGATGGACATTGACGAGTTTGACACCTCGGACAACTGTTACAAGCAGCTCATAGTGTGGAATCCTGAGGCGCAGGAGATTATCGGCGGTTACAGATACCTTATGGGAGACGAGTGGGAATACGGCGCTGACGGGCAGCCGGTACTTGCCACCAGCCACATGTTCCGCTTCTCGGACAAGTTCATCAAGGACTATGCACCCTATACGATAGAACTCGGACGCTCTTTCGTGACGCCGGAATACCAAAGCTCCAAGATGGGAGCCAAGAGCCTCTTTGCCCTCGACAACCTTTGGGACGGCCTCGGTGCGCTGACCGTTATTAACCCCGACATGAGGTATTTCTTCGGAAAGATGACCATGTATCCGAGCTACATACGTTTCGGAAGGGACATGATTCTGTACTTTCTGAAAAAACATTTCGACGACAAAGAGGGTCTTATCTACCCGATGAACCCCTTACAGCTCGACACTCCGGAGGAAGAACTGGCGCAAGTGTTCTGCGGCCGTGACTTCAAGGAGGACTACCGCATACTTAACGGGGGCATACGCGCTCTGGGATTCAACATCCCGCCGCTGGTAAACGCATACATGAACCTCTCCCCGACGATGAAACTCTTTGGCACGGCGATTAACGATGGCTTCGGAGATGTGGAGGAAACGGGCATACTTATCGCCGTGAACGAGATACTGGAAAATAAATATGTGCGCCACATTGAGTCCTTTGTGAAGGAGCATCCGGAAGCGTTGAAGCTGACAAGCGGTGCTAACAAGATTGTGACGAGAATCAAGAACCAGATGAAAGGCTGACAAATCCCTTTCCTATAATATCCAAAAGGCGGTGTGACTACTATGTCACGCCGCCTTTCTTTGTTTCCATTCGTTCAAAGACACCGCAGCACTTCCAGCGTCTTCATCTCCCCGAAAGCCGGTATGTGCAGACGGTAGAACCTCAGGCTGATGTCCGTTACCCTGTTGCGTTCGTCCCTTGTCATGCGGAACAGGTGGCTGTTTCCTGGCGTCATGCGCATCAGCGCCAGTATGCGCTCGGCGTCATTGGGGCGCAGAAAGTCGCTGTGGCATGGGGCGGAGACGGTGAAACACCCCTCGCGGAGGTCGAAAAAAGCCCCCGGAGTGAAGCTTTCCATGTCGGGATAGAACCCGAGAAACCGCGTCATGCGCATCATAAACATAAGGTGGAAGTTGGCGATGCCGTGCCCGGCGGTATCCAGCCATATCAGACTCTGCTCCACAAAGTCATATAATATATGGTCGCAGTGCAGGTCGCGGGTGCTGTATGACAGGAATTCCGCCACGAAGAAAGCCAGTGACAGCTTCACGCCGTCAAAGGGGAGCGACGTGTATGCCACCGCTATGCGTGCGTCGTCAAGCCTTGCCAGCGACTGCCTCGGCGTGCCGGTAATATCCACTTCCAGTATGGACAGCGGCTGGAAGAACCTGCGGCACACCTCGTTGCCTGCGCGGCTGCGGCCCGATCGCCTCGCGTTACCTCGCCGGCGGTCGTTGAAAGGCAGTATTACCGACAGCCTGCCGCACTCGCGGCATAGCAAGTCGGCTATGAGTTTGTTGTCTCCGAACTTCACGGTGCGCAGCACTATGCAACGGCTTTTTTCTTCCATTTTGTCACTTTTACTATCGTTTCAGGCTGCAAAAATACAAAAAATACGCATGAAAATGAAAAATATCGCGATAAAATTTGCCAGATTGCGGGAAAAGTTATACCTTTGCACTCGCAAATTCAGCGTTGCATCATTTTATCTTTGCACCGCAAGTTTGACAATGGCTTGGCGTGTTCGTATATCGGTTAGTACTCAAGATTTTCATTCTTGCAAGAGGGGTTCGACTCCCCTACACGCTACAAAACGACAAGAGTATCCATCATCGCGCAGAGATGCGCTAACTAACAGTGACAAGGTGGTGGAGGGTTGAGGCGAAGTTCGTTCGTTAATTCCGCCGGAAATCCGCTCAGGGCAGCCTTTGGGGCGCAAGACCCATAAGCTATTTATTAACCGGCCTATGCCGATTGCATAGGCGAAAACAAACAAAACAAACAAAATGGCAAATCACAAGTCATCAGAAAAGAGAATCCGTCAGGACAAGAAGAAGAACCTTCACAACAGGTATTACGCAAAGACAATGCGTAACGCAGTTCGCAAACTCCGCGCAATGACAGACAAGGAAGAGGCTGTTAAGCTCTATCCTACCGTGCAGAAGATGCTCGACAAGCTCGCTAAGCGCAACATCATCCACGCTAACAAGGCTGCCAACATCAAGTCAAGCCTTTCTGCGCACATCCGCAAGATGGCGTAATGACGCGGCGTTCCGTTGCCGTTAACGCACGGGACAGGATGATACAGAATAGAACACAAGATTGTTTCCATAATAATTTTTATTAAAAGGCTGCAGCCCGTGAGGGGTAGCAGCCTTTTTTTTGTGTCCTGACCGCAGGCTTCCGGCCTGTATGTCTCATCGTCATATTTGCGGTATGCTCCCGGATTCGGCGGTAAATCCCCACGTCTTGTCCCGTGTGTTTTGTCGTTATATGTAGGGGCATACCTTCTTGCCGCCGGCATAAAGCCTATGGCAAGCGGCAAAGCCGAGCGGGTGCGTCCGCATTTTCTCCGCACTGTTGACGGTAAAACGCTCCTTCGGACGCACCAAGGTGCGTCCCTACACCATGGCGTTGTAGCCCCTCTGTATGTTGTTGGCTTTCAGTCTTAATCCGGCTCTCTCCGCAATCAGCACCATATTACCGTGCAATCAGCACCTGTTTACCTTGCAATCAGCACCTGATTGCAAGGTAATCGGCACCCTTTTGCGGGACACCGGGGAATACCCCGTCGGCAAACGGCCGGCAAACGTCGGAAAACCACGTGTCCTTTGTGCAAAAATCATACGCAAATACTTGCAGGTCTCAGATATTTTTACTACCTTTGCAAGGTAAATAAAACGAATAATCCAATGGACGAAATCCAGAACAAAGAAACAAATTATACCGGCAGCAGCATACAGGTGCTTGAAGGCTTGGAGGCAGTGCGCAAGCGTCCGGCCATGTATATCGGAGACATATCGGAGAAGGGACTGCACCATCTGGTCAACGAGACGGTCGATAACTCCATCGACGAGGCGATGGCGGGGTACTGCACGCATATCGAGGTGACCATCAATGAGGACAATTCCATCACCGTTCAGGACAACGGACGCGGCATCCCGGTTGACGAACACCCCAAACTGCACAAGTCTGCGCTTGAAGTCGTGATGACAGTGCTTCACGCCGGCGGCAAGTTTGACAAGGGCTCGTACAAGGTTTCGGGCGGTCTGCACGGCGTGGGCGTCAGCTGTGTCAACGCACTCTCTACGCGTATGATGTCGCAAGTCTTCCGCGACGGCAAGATATACCAGCAGGAGTATGCGCAAGGCAAACCACTTTACGACGTGAAGATTGTCGGAGAGACCGACAAACGCGGCACACGCCAGCAGTTCTGGCCTGACGCTTCCATCTTCACCACTACCGAATACAAATATGACATCATAGCGCGCCGTATGCGCGAACTGGCATTCCTTAACGCCGGCATAACCATAACACTCACGGATTTGCGTCCGGGCGAGGAGGGAAAACTACGTACCCCGGAGGTGTTCCACGCCAAGGAGGGACTCAAGGAGTTCGTGAGATACGTTGACAGGCATCGCACGTCCATCATCGGAGACCCCATATACCTGAAGACGGAGAAGAACAATGTGCCCATAGAGATAGCGCTGCTCTACAACAACGACTACTCGGAGAACATACACTCATACGTCAACAACATCAATACCATAGAGGGCGGAACGCACTTGACCGGTTTCCGCATCGCACTATCACGCTCGTTGAAGAAGTATGCGGACAATGACGACCAGCTGCGCAAGCAGATTGAGAAGGCGAAGCTGGAGATTGCGCAGGACGACTTCCGCGAGGGACTGACGGCCATCATATCCGTTAAGGTGGCGGAACCGCAGTTTGAGGGACAGACAAAGACCAAATTGGGTAACAGCGAGGTCAGCGGAGCGGTGCAGCAGGCCGTGGGTGAAGCCATGGGACACTATCTGGAAGAGCATCCGAAGGAGGCGCATCAGATATGCGAGAAGGTAGTTCTCGCCGCAACCGCGCGCATAGCGGCGAGAAAGGCGAGGGAAAGCGTGCAGCGCAAGAACGTGATGGCGGGGGGAGGACTGCCCGGCAAACTCGCGGACTGCGCCAACAAAGACCCCCATACGTCGGAGATATTCCTCGTCGAGGGTGACTCCGCCGGCGGATCCGCAAAGCAGGGACGCGACCGTTATTCGCAGGCCATACTGCCGTTGCGCGGTAAAATCCTCAACGTGGAGAAGGTTCAGTGGCACAGAGTGTTCGAGGCGGAGTCCGTTATGAACATCATCCAGAGCATAGGAGTACGCTTTGGCGTGGATGGCGAGGACTCAAAGGAGGCTAATATCGACAAACTGAGATACGATAAGATTATAATCATGACCGACGCCGATGTCGATGGCTCGCACATCGACACGCTCATAATGACGCTTTTCTACCGTTTCATGCCGAAAGTGATACAGGAGGGACACCTGTATATAGCCACTCCGCCGCTGTATCAGTGCTCTTATAAGAATAAGGTGAAGGAATATTGCTACACGGAACAGCAAAGGCAGAACTTCATCGACCGCTATGGAGACGGCAATCCGGAAGCGATACACACGCAACGCTATAAAGGTCTGGGTGAGATGAACCCCGAACAGCTGTGGGACACCACCATGAACCCGGAGACAAGACTGCTGAAACAGGTGACGATACAGAACGCCGCAGACGCGGATGAGATATTCTCCATGCTGATGGGAGATGACGTTGAGCCGCGAAGGGTGTTCATAGAAGACAACGCTACATACGCCAACATCGACGCATAACACGGCGATAACAAAAAGAGGAGGGATGTTTTTCAGAATATACCCTCCTCTTTCTTAATTGGAAAGAGCATAAACAAAAGGACAATCAGGGCTGCGATGAAGACAAAGGACATTACATCCGTCACGATGGAACGGCTTGTGGGGCAATACAAAATGCCCCACATATCACACGATGTCGTTCTGGTTGATACGCTGAAGACGCTCCCCGAACTCACGGGAGCGAGGAGATTGTCCCTGTGTATGTTCATGGGAGTATGCACGGACGGTGTGGCATCCATCACGGTCAACGGCAGGAAGAGGATTGCAAGCAGGAACAATGTGATGCTGATAACAGACGAGTCCGTTGTGGATAACATCAATTTCAGTCCTGACTTCGATGGAATCGGCTTTTTTCTGTCGTACAAGATGCTTCAGGAGATACTGAAAGACATACAGAACATGAGCGGGCTCTTCCTGCTTACGCACAATTATTCCATATTTGAGATAACCCCTGACGAGCTGGAAACGTTGCATCTCTATCTGGGACAGATGCGGAAACGCATCGCAACACCGCACCGGCGGTACAGCCTTGAGGTGGTGCGGCTGCTCATTCTCACGATGATTGCCGAGATGCGGGAGGCTCTTGAGCGCATAGTGCAGGGCAGAGAGCCGGAGGACAGGCAGTCAAGGGCGGAGAGAATATTCGTGCAGTACATACAGCTTGTGGAAAAACACTACAAGGAACAGCGGCAGGTGCAGTGGTATGCCGCACAGATGGAACTGTCGCCGAAATACCTTTGCGAGGCGATATCAGCCGTCAGCCGGCGCTCGCCGAACGAGTGGATTGACAAATTTGTCACGACAGAGATAAGAAACCGCCTGCGATATACCAACAAACGCATCAGTGAGATAGCGGCGGAGATGCACTTCCCCACGCAGTCTTTCTTCGGAAAATACTTCAAGGACAACGTTGGCGTTAGCCCGTCTGACTACCGCAACGGGCTGGAAAAGTAGGCCTCACGTTGCTAAAAAGCACCATTTCATCGGGGATATTAATGGCTTCTCTTGTATTTTCCTATATATCCGCCCCTTGTAGGGACGCACCTTAGTACGTCCGCCACCCCTTTCCTGTTCTCACCGCCCATCCGCGCCATACATTCCGGATAGTGATTGTCGGACGCACCCGCTCGGCTTTGCCGCTTGCCATAGGCTTTATGCCGGCGGCAAGAAGGTGAATCCCTACGTGATACCATATAAAATCCAACCAATCTGTACGAAAATGATAATAGAAATAGAAAACACCCTTGTCTCCATGGACATCATAACGGAATGCTTCTGTTGCGACCTCGGCAAATGCAAGGGACGCTGCTGCATAGAAGGAGATGCAGGCGCACCCGTTACGCTCGATGAAATGGCGCAAATTGAAGACAATCTCGATGCTGTATGGAGTGACCTCTCCGCCTCCGCACAAAGCGTAATTGATGCGCAAGGGGTGGCATACACCGATGTGGAAGGGGAACTCGTGACGTCCATTGTCAACGGAAAAGACTGCGTGTTCACCTGCTACCAAGACCTCGAAACTCCCGATGGAACCGTGGAAAACTGCTGTCTATGCGCATACGAGCGTGCATATCGGGCAGGAAAGACCAGGTGGTGCAAGCCTATATCGTGCGCCCTGTACCCCATAAGGGTAAAGACGCTGAAGAACGGCATCACCGCCCTTACCTACAACCGTTGGGAAGTGTGCCGTGACGCGGTGGAGAAAGGCCGCAGGATGAATCTCCCGATATACAAGTTCCTGCGCGAACCGCTCGTCGCCCGCTTCGGAGAACAATGGTACAAAACCCTATGCGAGGTGGCGAGAGAATTGCCTGACAACCTGAAATAACCACGTTGGAGGGTCATCATGCCACTTTTGCAAAGGCATAATGAAGCCCGGTACGGGCGGCAATAGTATAGGATAGGGTGGGAACCCTATCTGTATGGTGCGTTATAAGGAAAATGACAGCGCCGTAGGTGCGGCATAATTTCATGTCAGCGATGCGTCTCATTGTTGGAATATGGAATTATGCCGCACCTACGGCGCTCCTTTTTATCTGCCTGATGTATGATAGGGCTCACGCCCTATCCTGTATTCTGCCACCCCTTCGGGGTTCTATGAAATAAACGTGCGTTTCATATTGTTTTGCGTGTCGGATGGGATTGCAAAACAAACAGGTGCTGATTACTGTGCAATCAGCACCTGTTTGCATTGTAATCAGCACCTAATCACACGGTAATCAGCACCCTTTTACACTGCCTTTTGTAACATTTTGAATAGCAATGCCTTGTAGGGACGCACCTTCTTGCCGCCGGCATAAAGCCTATGGCAAGCGGCAAAGCCGAGCGGGTGCATCCGCCTGTATGCGGAAATACGTCCGCTATTGCGTGGAAACGTGACAATTCGATAGCGTGTCGAAATGCGAATCTAATTGTCGGCGAACAGTCCTACTGCTGCGTTTTGTAATTCCCCATTGTATGACGCGCAATATTACACATTATATATAATGTCCCCTCCTTATGCAATGCCCATTCCCGAATAATGCCGAAAATCTGAAATGATTAACAAAAAATGTCGGAAAAAGTTTTGATGTTATGGATTTTTTTCTTACCTTTGCAGCAGAATGTAATGTTATCGTAAGCAGAACGATAAAGATAAACATACTGGCTGACTGATAACCGAAACCATGGATTTGGCGGAAACTGACTGATTTATACGGACTTCTATCATTGTTTATATAACTAACAATATTAATATAACTAACAAATTTTATTTTTTTTATGAAAAAACTATTTACTCTATTCACGGCAGTGATGCTCGTGTTTGCGCTCGGTGCCAATGCACAAAGCCGCAAGACATGGAACTTCGCTAAGGGAATAAGTGATGCTTCTCGTGCATTGCTTGATGCCGACGGAACCAAGTGGGACAAGACCGTTAATGAAGATGGAGTCTCTACACGTTGGACAAGTAACTACAAGTTCAATGGTGAACTTACTGCCGGCGAGACTGTTATTCCTGAATACGCAGGACTGACTTTCAGTAACTTCGCGGCTAACAACGCTATCTTCATTGGTACGGACAGATTCCGTATGCAGAAGCAGTCTAAGGTCACTCTTCCTGTTTTGCAAGCCGGTCAGAAAATAGCCATTGTTGCTCTGTGTGCTAATCCTACGGCTACTGATCGTGGTTTCGTCTTTACCAATGCAGTAAATGAAAATAGCGAAAACACTATTCTCGTTCCGCCAAGTTCTGAAGGCGAAGTTACCATCAACTTGACAGTCGTTGCCGACGGTGTTGTGGACATTGAGACAGGTGTTACAGGTGCCGCTGCCGGTGTGGAAATCAAGTCCATCATCATCGACGAGGGTGACAAGAACATAAAGAAGTGGGACTTCTCCGCATGGTCAGAGGCTACAAAGACACAGGTTACAACCGCAGAGGACTGGACAAAGGCTGAGTCTGCTACAAAGGAATATATCACAGGCGATGAGATTCGCTGGTGTCTTACTCCTACAATGGACGCTAACGGCGACCTCGTGGCAGGCGGTGCTGCAATAGCAGAGATGAAAGGTCTGCGTCACACAGGCCTTGCTGCATACAGCTACGGTATGGCTTTTGACTATAAGCAGACACTTGACGGCAACAACTGGGGACCTTACAATGGCGGTTCTTACCTTTGGGTGATGGGTGCCGCTACCTCTATTACTGTACCAAACGTAAAGGCCGGCTCTACATTCAAGCTTGGCGTGGAGACACACAAGCTCATTCCGGACGGAAAATCTGAGGCACGTGGCTTCAAGGTTACTGTTAACGGCACGGAAGTAGGTGCTACTCAGACAACAATAGACTATCAAGCATTTGAATATACCATCCCCGCAGGTGCTGATGAGTACGTTGACGTAGTGGTTACAGCAACAAAGGGTTGTCACCTCTACTTCATTGAGGCGGAAGTTAAGGATGAGACCGTTGTAGATAAGAACCCGAATCTCGGTGCGCCTACATACTCTATCAAGAACGGTGCGAAGATAAATCCTGCAACAGCTACCGGCTTTACTTTCAAATTCCCTAAGGCTGCAAATCTTCCGGAAGATCAGGTTATATTAATTGACGGTTACTGTGGCCCCGCTGTCCTTGAAGATGGTGACGATGCAGGAAACTATATGTTCGAAGAGGTAGAGGCCTTTCCTTATGCTGGTGGTACATTCACGTATTCCGACTATATGTCAGAAGGCTTGAAGGAGAGCACTAAATACGAGTTCTACATCACCAAGATAACCGTTGCCGGCTATGATGCACTGAACGAAACAGCGGCAGAAGGCGAGAAACTCTATGAGCTTTCATTCGAGACTACCGGCCCCGGCATCAACGTAGAGCGTTCTTGGCAGTTCACAACAGACGTTACTATGGCTGAGGCAATAGCTAAGTCTATTGACGATGGACTTGGTATTTGGAATGCATCTTCTAGTGGTCGTTACTCTGTTTCTACCAATATGTTCAATGATGGCAACCAGCAGTTGTTGATGGGACAGGACACTCCGCTCACAATAACAGACGGTTTGCTCTTCACTATGGCTAGCAATAATGACATTCTCGTTGGTACTCCGGCTCATACTGGTGTTGGTGGTGCTGCAAACGGTGGCGGTAAAAATGGTAATCTCCAGCTTGGCGGCGGTTCACCTGAACTTATTATCCCGCAGTGTAACGGTGGAGACGAGGTTACAGTCAAGGCTCTTTGGTCAACAAAGAATAAGGGTAAGATTACCATTACCAACGGTACAGCTGAGGATGGCACTAACACAATCACTCTGACAGGTTCTGCTGCCGACTATAAGATTAAGGTAACAGACAACGGTGACCTCGTTCTTAAAAGTTCAAATACAGTTTATAACTCTATCAGCGTATTCCCGTCAACCATCGAGAAGAAGGAGATTGACTACACAGTAAATCTTGTTGAAGGTGAGAACAATGTCATAAAGGCTGCCGTTGCAACGGGCAAGGCCATGACAAACGATAACATCTCAGTACCTTATTCTTATTGGGTAACAGATGCCGAAGGCAATGTTTACACCAAGGGTCAGAAGGGAGTACCGTTCACTGAGTCATTCGTTATAGAGAATGATAAAACGGATTACAACCTTGTCTATAATACGACAGAGTTTGGTAAGGCTGTTTACTGCATGGAAGGAGAGGACATCGAGGGTGCATTGGCATGCACACACGGCAATACAGTGATTCGTTCTTCCGGCACAAAGGCCGCTTATAACGACCAGGACATCACCCTTACAACTCTCCAGCCGGGTTCTTACAAGATCAGGGCAATATTGTTTGCCGGTGACAAGAACGGTACTTACAATGCTACCTTCACTGTCGGCGCAGCGAATGTAGTAATGAATGCTCCTGCTGACAACTGGAATGAAGTAGAGTCAGAAGACCTCATCGAGGTGACAGAAGCTACTCCGTTGGTATGGAACGCAGGTGGAGACGAGAATCATGGCCTTGACATCATCATGGTTTATGAGTCAGAAGACATACCTGACGGCGTGAATGGCGTTGCTGAAAACGGCAGCGTAAGCGCAAAGACTGTTAAGGTTGTCAAGGACGGTCGCGTAGTAATCGAGAGCGCAAACGGCACATACACCGTTGCCGGCGCACAGATGAAGTAAGCTGATTGACTGACAATACAAAATGAATATCTGTCGCCCCGTAAGCAAATGCCTACGGGGCGATTGTGGTTACAGGCATAAATAAAGACACGTTTGTATGAAAAAGAAAATTAATCTCCTGCTCGTCTTGTTGGCATTTGCCGTCGCTGCCGTTACGGCTAAGCCGGTAGGCGACGTTACAATGACCGTGAACGGCATGAAGACAACCATGAATAACGGCCGTCTGTATGTCACAATAGGCACCAACGGACAGGTGAGCAGCATGAAAGTCAACGGTACCCGTGAGCTGTTAGCCTCCGGTGGAGTATATTTTGACAAGACTACCGCACAGGGAAACTCCGGTCTTAACCCCTCGAAAGTCACCGTATTGAAGAACACTCCGGAGATGTGCGAGGTGCGTTATACCTCAAATTCCGGCAACACCCTGTTCGAGGTGGGCTATATTATGCGCAACGATATAGGCGGACTGTACATATATGTTGTCGCCACGGGCACCGCCACGTCCGGCGATGAGCCGGTAAAGGAGGCGCGTGTATGCTCCCGTGTCGAGTCAGTTCTGTTAAACGGATACGTCGATTGGCGCATGAACGGCAAGATACCGTCAAACGCTGAGATGGAGGTTGCCGAGAAAGAGGAGAACACTATACAGGACGCCACGTACCGCCTTGCCGACGGCAGCATCTATACCAAGTACAACTGGGCAAACTATGTGGAGCGTGACACGCTGCACGGGCTGTCGAACGGCTACTACGGCCTGTTCAATATCCCAGTGTCTTATGAGTGGATCAACGGCGGAGTGGAGCGTCAGGAGCTGACGGTTCACGCCACCAGCAAGTCGCCTATCACCATACAGATGCTGCAAGGCGAGCATCTCGGCGGTTCGGCGATGGTGCTCGACGAGGGAGAGAAGCGCCTCTACGGCCCCTTCCTCATCTATACTCCATACGCGGTAAATCCTCTTGCCGACGCACAGGCTGCCGCGGCGAAGGTCAAGGCGCAATGGCCGTTCCAGTGGTTTGACCACGAGCTGTATCCGAAAGTGCGCGGAACGGTGAAGGGACACCTTAATGTCACCACCGGACAGCGTAATGATAATGTGCGCGTGATACTGGCACAGGAGAAAGGCAAGGACCCATTGACGCATACACACGGCTATCAGTTCTGGGCAAAGACCGATGAAAACGGCGATTTCACCATCGAGAACGTGCGTCCGGGCAACTATAACCTCTATGCGTATGCCACTGCCGGCGATGTCACCGACATGCTGGAACAGGACGACATCACTGTTGTCGAAGGAGAACAGAACCTCGGTACGATAAACTGGACGCCTACATGCTACACCGACCAACTGTGGATTATCGGCGAGAACGACCGCCGCAGCAGCGAGTTCAACCTCTGCGACGAGATGCGGCAGTACGGGTTGTGGGAGCAGTCACCCGCAGCTCTTACATATACCGTGGGCCAAAGCGATCCTAAGAAGGACTGGTACTATGCGCAGACCAAGGCCGGCACATGGACAGTCAAGTTCAATCTTGACAGGGCTTACACCGGAACGGCCTGCCTTACCGCCTCTCTTGCCGGCGCAACAAACGCCGGAGCCACCGTGAACGTGAAGGTTAACGGCGTATCATGCGCCACATGGAAACCCGGTGTCAACGATGCTGCCATCTACCGCAGCGCCATACAGAGCGGCCGCCACTGGCTTATGTCCGCCACTTTCCCGGCTGCCAGGTTGAGGGCGGGCAGCAATACCGTGACATTTACCATGTCCGGCAATGGCAAAAACGGCGGTTTCATGTACGACTGCATCAAACTGGAGGCCGGCAGCCTTGTGACCTCGGTGCGCGGTGTGAGCGATGCCATGGAGCAACCGGCGTTCCCTTCCGCCGTGAAGTACGTCAAGGACGGTCGTGTTGTCATTGAGAATGCCAATGGAACATACACCGTTTCCGGTGCGCAGATGCGATGAAACCGGGTGTTTTTGCGTGACAACCGGGGGGTAACGATACGGTTGTCCGGGAAAACTAACATGACAACCGTGACAAATTGTGATAATATTATTCTTTGAGCCGCACAACCGTGCGGCTCTTTTTGTTTTGTCCGTGTAGGGATTGTTGTGTTGGTGATGTGGGATTTTGTACGGATGCCGGCGGCAAGAAGGTGCGTCCCTACATCGCGATTTATAACCGTTATTCCGGGACGTTGGCAACGTTTGCGGTGATGTTTGTTGTCTTTGTATTGGGATGGTGAATGGTGTTTACGGGCTGAAATGCTATGCCTTCGGTGGGTATGGTATTTGCCCGATTTGCAAAAGGGTGCTGATTACCCGGTAAACAGGTGCTGATTACATTGTAATTTGCCGCTGATTACGATGCAATCAGCACCCTTTTACAGGATGGCCGGACGATGATGCCTTTACAGACACTGTATGATAGTGTGTTTCCCCCGATGAAATGGGGATTTTTTGCGTTGTTCTGTGGCGGCAAACGACTTTCCGCTTACCACTCTATCCCGTCCATCCCCATCTCTTTCAGCCATGCGTTGCACCGTGAGAAATGATGGTTGCCGAACCATCCGCCACGGTTTGCCGACAGTGGAGACGGGTGTACGGACTCCAGCACGAGGTGCTTCGACGTGTCTATCAGCCGTTTCTTGGAGCGTGCCGGCGAGCCCCACAGCAGGAATGCGACGTGTTCCCTGCTGTCGGAAACCGTCTTTATCACCGCATCCGTGAACGTTTCCCACCCTTGCCGCTGGTGTGACGCGGCCTGATGCTCACGCACTGTCAGCGTGGCGTTGAGCAAAAACACCCCCTGCTGTGCCCATCGCCTGAGGCTTCCGTTATACATCCTTCTGCCGTCGGCACCTGTCAGTATCTCCGGCACAGCCCCCACGTCCTCCTTTATCTCCTTGAATATGTTGACAAGCGACGGCGGCAACGCCACGCCCGCCTTCACTGAGAAGCACAGTCCCTCCGCCTGTCCCGCGCCGTGATAAGGGTCTTGCCCCAGTATCACCACCTTTACCTTGGGCAGCGGGCACAGGTTGAAAGCGTTGAATATCTCCTTGCCCGGAGGGTAACACACGCCGTTGCGGTACTCATTGCGCACGAATGCCGTCAGGTTGCGGAAATAATCCTTCTCAAACTCCTGCGCCATGGCCTCTTGCCAGCTTTCCTCTATCTGTACCATAATTCGTTTTTTTGTTTGGTTCGTTATGTGGTTGTCTTGTTTTTTCTCCGTTGCCTTGCGGCTATGACAGTGGCAAGGCCGAGCGGTCCGGTAGTTGCAAAGTTACGAAAAACTCCGGTAAAAACGCGCGGAAACCATGATATACTTTCCTTTTCTGAGGGCAAAACGGCGGAAAAAAGGTGTAATAACACTATCATACACCCTATTTGGAACAATTTTCTCCCCATTATCCGATAAGAAAGACTAACTTTGCAGCACAGGAAATGGCAGACACGCCATTCCGCTGGGATGGATAATAGTTTACATAATTAAAGAATATAGTTAGTTAATACAGATTGTAAAGTAGGTAAAGTTAAACTTTCGTTTCCGGAAAATATCATGTCTGTCCGTGAGGGTCGCATCCTATTTCCCGGAAATTTTATTGTCCTTAACCTAAAAATCCACCTTTTTGCAGCGGCTTTTGTAATGCGTTGAGTTGTAAAGTGTTGTAGGGACGTACCTTGGTGCGTCCGAATTGGTGTGTTTTCCCGCATTGGCGGATGTGTTTCCCCGTGTTTTCGGACGCACCAAGGTGCGTCCCTACATCGTCGTTTGGTAATTATCGTGTGGGGAGGTGGATGGTGTTTGTGGTGATGTTTGCAATCATGATATATGGATATGGATATGTATTGCGGCGTTATCGGAATTAGTTTGTGATACAGTTGATGATTATCGCCAAACCCCGAAGGGGTGACATATCCAAGCACAGGGTGTAAACCCTGTGTTAAGGCGTGATGCCCGCAATACGTATCGGGAACCCCGTAGCCGTTAGGCGAGGAGCACAACGTGCGACGAGGGGTGATATATCCATCGTGCATCATGCGTTATGGCATAAATATATTGTGATGGGTTCTTGGGATTTTATGTCACCCCTCGTCGCACGTTGTGCTCCTCGCCTGCCGGCTACGGGGTTCCCGATACCATTTTCCGCACACGAATGTTTACACAGGGCTTACGCCCTGTGCTGTAATATGTCACCCCTTCGGGGTTCGACGGGGCATGAAACAGCGACGCTTGTAATTATTCTGTCGTGTCTTGGCACAAAAAGAGCGCGGCCGATGTGTGGCCGCGCTCCCGGAATGATTGCTTGAGGTTGTAGAATTAGTCGTTGATGAGGTTCTCGCCCGTCATGTCCGCCGGCTGTTCCAGCCCCATGATGTGGAGGATGGTGGGCGCAACGTCGGCCAGTCGGCCGTCTTTGATGGTGGCGGAGTTGTTGTCTGTCACGTAGATGCACGGTACGGGGTTCAGCGAGTGCGCCGTGTTTGGCGTGCCGTCGGCGTTGATGGCGTTGTCGGCGTTGCCGTGGTCGGCTATTATGATGGCTTCGTAACCGGTGGCCTTGGCAGCCTCTATCACATCACGCACGCAGTTGTCAACCGCTACCACGGCCTTGGCTATGGCGTTATATACGCCGGTGTGTCCCACCATGTCGCCGTTGGCGAAGTTTACTACGATGAAGTCGTATTTGTCTTCCTTTATCGCTTCCACCAGCTTGTCTTTCACTTCGTATGCCGACATCTCCGGCTTCAGGTCGTATGTGGCCACTTTGGGCGATGCCACGAGTATGCGGTCCTCGCCCTCGTATGGCTCTTCGCGTCCGCCGTTGAAGAAGAATGTGACGTGCGCATACTTCTCTGTCTCGGCTGTGTGCAGCTGTTTCTTGCCCTGCTGTGAGAGGTATTCGCCGAGGGTGTTGGTGACATTCTCTTTCGGGAAGAGTATTCCCACGCCTTTGAAGGATGCGTCGTAAGGGGTCATGCAGTAGTATTTCAGTCCCGGTATGGTGTTCATTCCCTCTTCCGGCATATCCTGCTGCGTGAGTACCTGCGTGAGTTCCTTGGCGCGGTCGTTGCGGAAGTTGATGAAGATGACGGCGTCGCCCTCTTCTATCTGTCCGTTCACGGAGGCGTTGGTGATGGCCTTTATGAACTCGTCCGTCACTCCCTCGTCATAGCTTTCCTGCATTGCCTGTATCATGTCGGTGGCTTTCTTTCCTTCACCTTTCACGATAAGGTTGTAAGCCTCCTTGACACGGTTCCAGCGTTTGTCGCGGTCCATGGCGTAGAAGCGTCCTATGATGCTTGCGATGTTGGCGTCGTTGGCCTTGCACTTTGCGTCAATCTGCTCGATGAATCCCTTTCCTGACTTCGGGTCCGTGTCGCGTCCGTCCATGAAGCAGTGTACGAAGAGCTGCTGAGAGAGGCCGTATTCCTTTCCTACCTCGATGAGCTTGAAGAGGTGGTCGAGTGAAGAATGCACGCCGCCGTTGGACGCCAGTCCCATGAGGTGCAGCTTCTTGCCGTTGTTCTTGGCGTATTCGTATGCCTCTTTCACCTGCGGGTTGCTCACGATGGAGCCGTCGGCGCAGGCGCGGTTGATCTTGACGAGGTCCTGATATACCACCCTTCCGGCGCCGATGTTGAGGTGACCCACCTCTGAGTTGCCCATCTGCCCGTCGGGAAGACCTACGTTTTCACCGGAAGCCTGCAACTGTGACACGCTGCTTACGGCCGTGAGATAGTCCAAATAAGGTGTCGGCGTGTTGTAGATAACGTCGCCCTTGCCTTGCTTTCCGATTCCCCATCCGTCGAGAATCATCAAAAGTGCTTTTTTTGCCATGTCGTTTTTATGTTGTGTTTAATTGTCGTTCCTGTTCCGCTTGCAAAGTTAATGCAATGCGTTGAAATAGGATTAGCGAAATTGTTAAATATTGATAAATGTGCGTTTTGCGTGAAAAAAGTGGAGGAAAGTGGGGAAAAGTGGGGAAATTTTTGTAACTTTGCCTGCAAAAAGAATTATTAAAATAAGAACGCACGTGAGATTCTTGGGAAACATAGAGGCTAAGACGGACGCGAAAGGCCGTGTCTTTCTGCCTGCGGCATTCAGGAAAGTGTTGCAGACAGAGGGCGTGGAGCAGCTCGTGATGCGTAAGGATGTGCATGAGAAATGCCTCGTGCTGTACCCGGAAAGCGTGTGGAACGAGCAGATGGACATGATGCGCAGCCGGCTGAACAGGTGGGACCGCCGGCACCAGCAGATATTCCGTCAGTTCGTGAGCGACGTGGAGCTTGTGACGCTTGACGGCAACGGGCGTTTCCTTATATCGCGCCGCTGTCAGGAAATGGCGGAGATAGAGCAGGCGGTGCGCTTCATAGGCGTGGGTGACACGATAGAGATATGGGCGGTGAAGGACGGCAACGGGCCGTTCATGGATGCCGAAAGCTTCGGCAATGCGCTTGAAGAACTAATGGATAATGCGGGCTGAACGATGGGAGAAGAGCAGATATACCATATCCCGGTGCTGCTGGGGGAAAGCGTGGACGGCATGAATGTCAGGCCGGGCGGCGTGTATGTGGATGTCACCTTCGGCGGAGGCGGACACAGCAAGGAGATTGTGCGCCGCATGAACGGTAGGGGACGGCTGTTCTCTTTTGACCAAGATGCCGACGCGGAACGTAACGTAAGCGCGTCGGAGACGCTGTCGGAAGCGCAGGAGAAGGGTGTCTTCACTTTCGTGAGAAGCAATTTCCGCTATCTGAAAAACTGGATGCGGTACTACAATGTGGATCATGTTGACGGTCTGTTGGCCGATCTCGGCGTGTCAAGCCATCACTTTGACGACGAGGCGAGGGGCTTTTCGTTCCGCTTTGACGCCCCGCTGGATATGCGGATGAATACCCGCGCCGGCATAACGGCGGCAGAAGTGCTCAACACTTACGACGAGACGAGACTGGCGGATATATTCTATCTTTACGGGGAACTGAAGACCTCACGCCGCATAGCGGCCGCCGTTGTCAAGGCGAGGCAGGCCGGCGAGGTGAGGACGACGCATGATTTCCTGCGCATTGTGGAGCCATTCTTCAAGCGGGAACGTGAGAAGAAGGACATGGCGAGGCTGTTTCAGGCGTTGAGAATAGAGGTGAACCACGAGATGGATGCCCTTAAAGAGATGCTGGACGCTGCCACGGAGGTGTTGGGAGAGGGCGGAAGGCTGAGCGTGATAACGTATCACAGCCTTGAAGACCGTATCGTGAAGAACATCATGAAGACCGGAAATGCGGAGGGAAAGCGTAATGAGGACTTCTTCGGAAGGGTGCTTGCGCCGTATAAGGTGGTGAACAACAAGGTCGTGGTGCCGACGGATGACGAGCAGATGCGTAACCCGCGTTCGCGGAGTGCGAAGCTGCGAATAGCCGAGAAGGTGGCTGCGGAATAACGGAAACGGTGCCTGACAGGCATACAGGAAGACAATGGACGAAGAGGAAAAGGACATAAAGACGACGGGCATGGGGATGGATGCCGACGGCGGCCGGGGCGAGACACCGGCTGAGGATGCCGTGATACCTGAGCGGAAGGGTGCCGGACAGAAAAAGAAAACGACGGAAGGAAAGGGAAAAAGCACTAACGGCGTGCTGGGAAACAAGACCATCGAGGATGTCATAAGGCGTGAGGCGAAAGAGGAGCAGGACACGTCTTCGCCGTTCTCCATATCCAAGACCCTCGGCGGAGTGCTGATAGCGCGTGCCGTCCAGAAGCAGATAGGGCTGGTTCTCCTCGTGTGCGCATTCCTTATTATATATATAAACAACCGCTATGTGTGCCAGAAACGCATGGTGGAGATAGGGAAACTGGAGACGCAGCTGGTGGAGGCACGCTATAAGGCGACCGTATGCACAAGCATATTGACGGAAAAAAGCCGCGAGAGCAACATCATAAAGCTGCTTAACGCGTATGGGGATTCCACGCTGACGATACCCAACGAGCCGCCGTACCTGATAAGAATAGACGAGTAACAGAGTGCAAAAGAGACAAAAGTGACATTTACAGATGAGCAGATTCGAGTATCATAAGTCAATGCTTCGCTACACGGTGTTCGCCGTGTTGCTGACTTTCCTTGCCTTTGGAGTGCTTGCCAAGGGCTTCTATATCATGACAGTGGAGCATGATTACTGGGAGGAAGTCAACTCGATGATGAAGTTTGACAGCATAACCGTTGACCCTGTGCGCGGCAATATACTGAGCGACAACGGCCAACAGTTGGCCTGTAACCTGCCGGAGTACCGTATGTATATGGACTTTGTGGCGTTGCAGGAAAGCAAGGCGGACACTCTTTGGCATGACTCCTTGGGCAATGACACGCCTGTTCTGCTGGCTCTTTGCGACAGCCTGCACGCCATTTTCCCGCAGAAAAGCGCGAAAGAGTATCTTGAACACATGAAGAAGGGCTACGAAAAGAAAAGCCGTTACTGGCCGGTTGTGAAGCAACGCGTGTCATATACGGTGTACCAGAAGGTCAAATCGCTGCCCATCTTCTGTCTGAAACCGGGCGTGGGAGGCTTCACCGCAAAGAAGTTCATGGTGCGGAACAGACCCTACGGCTCGCTGGCTTCAAGCATAGTGGGAGGCACTTACAACGAGAAAGGCGTGGCATATTCAGGCCTTGAACTGGCGTATGACTCCATATTGAAGGGCAGTCCGGGCTACAAGCACCGCCGGAAGGTGCTCAACGGATGGGTCGATATGCTTGATTCTGCCGCCATTGACGGCAATGACATAAAGACAACCATTGACGTCAGCATACAGGATCTGGCCGAACGGTCGCTTATAAAGGAACTGAAAGCGGTGGGAGGATATACTGGCGTGGCGATAGTCATGGAGGTTGCGACGGGTGATATAAAGGCGATGGTCAACGTGGATCGTGACGATGAGACCGGAGAATACTACGAAGGCCGCAACCATGCCATAGCCGACTGGCTGGAACCGGGTTCCGTTTTCAAGACCGCCAGCTTCATGGTGGCGCTCGATGACGGCAAGATCGACACCACGGACAGGGTCGATACCGGCTGCGGCATAATGCCTATGTACGGCTCGAAGATGCGGGACCACAACTGGCATAGGGGCGGTTACGGCGTATTGTCGGTGCCCCGGGTGCTTCAAGTCAGCTCAAACATCGGCGTAAGCTACCTCATCGACAAGCATTATCATAGCAATCCCGAGAAATTCGTGGAGGGATTGCGCCGTGTTGGCATTGCGGAAAATCTGAATCTGCCCTTCCCCGAGTATATGGCTCCAAGGGTTCGTATGCCGAAGAAGAACAAACACGGGCAGTGGGTGAACTGGAGTAACACGGCGTTGCCATGGATGAGCATCGGATATGAGACCAATGTGCCGCCCATTTCGGTCGTGACGTTCTACAATGCGATAGCCAACGGCGGCGTGATGGTGCGTCCGCGCTTCGTCAAGAGCATAGAGAAGAACGGGGAAGTGATACAGGAATTTCCTGTGGAAGTGCTTAAAAAGCAAATCTGTGGCAAGGAAACTCTCGGCAAGATACAGACGATTCTCCGTCAGGTCGTCAGCATAGGACTGGGCAAAACGGCCGGTTCTCCGTCGTTCTCGGTGTCCGGCAAGACCGGAACAGCGCAGAAAGCGATGGGCGGAGGGTACAAGAACGGTACCGTGAACTACCTGCTCTCGTTCTGCGGCTACTTCCCTTCCGAGGCTCCAAGATATACCTGTATCGTCTGCATTCACAAGGCCGGACTGCCCGCTTCGGGCGGTTTGATGAGCGGACAGGTGTTCCATGACATAGCGGAAGGCATCATGGCCAAGAACATAAAGTATGATGTCAAGGGCGCAAAAGATTCCCTTTCCGTCCTTATACCTGACGTAAAAGCCGGCAATGTGCTTGCCGCCGACTATGTAATGTCACGTCTCGGCTTCGCTTGCAACGGCGGATGGAAGGGCGGACACGCCGAGGGCAAACCCGTATGGGGCAGTGTCGAGCGCCGTACAGGCACATCCGTGATACACCGTAGCGGCACAGCTGCGAACGGGCTGATGCCAAATGTCATAGGAATGGGTGCCCGCGACGCCGTGTTCCTCATCGAAAGCCGTGGCGCAAGGGTAGTGCTGAAAGGCCGTGGCAAGGTGAAACAGCAAAGCAAACCGTCCGGAGCAAAGATGCACAAGGGCGAGAAAATAACGCTGGAACTGGCATAATGCCGTTCCGTCAACAAGCAAAACGATAAAGAAAATGAAACTGTCAGAACTTCTTACCGGCATAAAGCCGACGGAAACAGCCGGCTCTGCGGATGTCAACATAACCGGCATAAATATCGACTCGCGCCGGGTCGTGCCGGGAAATATGTTCATAGCCATGCGCGGAACGCAGGTTGACGGCCATCAGTTCATACCAAAAGCGGTGGAACTTGGTGCCGTAGCGGTGCTGTGCGAGGACATCCCGTCCGACGCACCGGCATCCGTCACGTTCGTAAAGGTAGCGGACTGCGAGGACTGCGTAGGCCAAATAGCCACCACCTTCTATGGAAATCCCACGGCAAAGCTACGCCTTGTGGGCGTGACCGGCACCAACGGAAAGACCACTGTCGCCACATTATTATATAATATGTTCCGCAAGATGGGACACAAGTGCGGCCTGCTATCTACCGTCTGCAACTACATCGAGGACGAGGCGGTGCCCGCCACCCATACGACCCCCGACCCGATAGAGCTTAACCAGCTGCTTGCAAGGATGGTTGAGGCCGGCTGCGAATACGCCTTCATGGAGTGTTCAAGCCACGCCATAGCCCAGAAGCGCATCGGAGGGCTCACCTTTGCCGGCGGCATCTTCACCAATCTCACCCGCGACCACCTTGACTATCACAAGACATTCGAGAACTACCGCGACGCCAAGAAGGCCTTTTTCGACAACCTACCCAAGTCAGCCTTCGCCATAACCAACGCCGACGACAGGAACGGCATGGTCATGACGCAGAACACCAAGGCCTCCGTCAAGACCTATTCCACACGCTCCATGGCCGATTTCACGGCCCATATCATCGAGTGTCACTTTGAAGGAATGTACCTTGAAATGGACGGTCACGAGGTGGGAGTGCAGTTCATAGGCAAGTTTAACGTCAGCAATCTGCTGGCAGTATATGGCGCCGCCCGTATGCTCGGCAAGGAAACGGAGGACATACTCCTCGTCATGAGCACGCTGAAAAGCGTCTCCGGCCGTCTGGAGCCGCTGCGTTCGCCGGAGGGCTACACCGCCATCGTCGATTACGCCCATACCCCCGACGCATTGGAAAACGTGCTCTGCGCCATCCATGAGGTGCTGAACGGCAAGGGACAGGTGATAACCGTCTGCGGTGCCGGCGGCAACCGTGACAAGGGCAAACGTCCGCTAATGGCTCAGGAAGCCGTGAAGCAGAGCGACAAGGTCATCATAACCAGCGACAACCCACGCTTCGAGGAGCCGCAGGACATCATCAACGACATGCTGGCCGGCCTCACTCCGCAGCAGAAAAAGAAGGTGCTCACCATAACAGACAGGCGCGAGGCCATCAGGACGGCGTGTATGCTGGCGCAGAAGGGCGACGTGATACTCGTGGCGGGAAAAGGACATGAGGACTATCAGGACGTGAAAGGCGTGAAGCATCACTTCGATGACAAGGAGGAACTGCGGGCAGTTATGGGGTAGAAGCCGTGAGTTTTTGGTTATTGGTTATCAGTACCCGCAATAACAAACGGCAATAAGTAAAGTACGGGCAAACTACAATCAATCACTGATTACTCATAACCGGCAATACGCAGCCGCCAAGAACCGCCGATTCACAACCCATAATTAATCACTAATCACTTATAACTGACAATTTATAACCAACCATGCTGTACTATCTTTTCAGATTCCTTGAACAGTGGGACATACCCGGCTCGGGCATGTGGAGCTACATATCCTTCCGCTCGCTGCTGGCGCTCATCCTGTCACTTGTCATCTCCGTCTGGTTCGGCGAGATATTCATAAAGTGGATGCGGCGGCATGGCGGCCTTGAAGCGCAGCGTGACCGCACGATAGATCCTTACGGCGTGGAGAAGCGTGGAGTGCCGACCATGGGCGGCGTCATCATCATCGTCGCCACCATCGTGCCCTGCCTGCTCTTCGGAAGGCTGCGCAACATCTATATGCTGCTTATGATTGTCACCACGCTGTGGCTCGGGCTGATAGGCTTTGCGGACGACTATATCAAGATGAAGGTCACCAAGGACGGCCTGCGCCCCATCTACAAACTCATCGGACAGGCCGGCCTCGGACTGATAGTGGGCCTCACGCTGTGGCTGAGCCCCGACGCCGTGATGCGCGAGAACGTCTCGGTACAGCGTCAGGGACAGGAGCTGGTGATACACAAGAGCGCCCCCGTCAAATCGACCACCACCACCATACCGTTCGTCAAGAACAACAACCTGAACTATACCGACGCCTTCTTCTCGTGGATGGGCGAGCATCGCAGTGCGGCGGGATGGATATTCTTTGTTGTCCTGACCACCTTCATCGTCATGGCCGTAAGCAACGGCTCCAACCTTAACGACGGAATGGACGGCATGTGCGCCGGCAACTCCGCCATAATCTGCGTGGCACTCGGGGTGCTGGCATACGTTTCCAGCCACATCGGCTATGCGGCGTACTTCAATATCATGTATATCCCGCAGTCGGAAGAACTTGTCATCTTCCTGTGCGCCTTTGCCGGCGCGCTGATAGGCTTCCTGTGGTACAACGCCTACCCTGCGCAGATATTCATGGGCGACACCGGTTCCCTCGCCATCGGCGGCATAATAGCCGTCACGGCCATCATCATCCACAAGGAACTGCTCATCCCCCTGCTCTGCTTCATCTTCTTCCTGGAGAGCATCTCGGTCATGATGCAGGTGCAGGTGGCGAAATACGGCAACCGCAGGGGCATGAAGCTGCGCTTCTTCAAGCGCGCGCCGATACATGACGCCTTCCGCATCAAGCCCGGGCAGATAGCCGATGACGTGAAAATCATCCTCAACCGTCCGCGCGGATGCTGGCTGGAGTCAAAGATAACGACACGTTTCTGGATTATAACAGTCCTGCTTGCGGCACTCGCCATCGTCACGCTGAAGATAAGATAGGGTGTGGGCGTAACAGGCTTATAATGTGGAATTTATAATAAAAGGAACGATTGTGGGTCATACATTGTAAACCATACCCTCGCAAAAGGGTGCCGATTACACTGCAAACAGGTGCTGTTTGTCATGCAATCAGGTGCTGATTACACTCTAATCAGGTGCCTTTTACAAAACCATCGGCGGATAACTGCGTAAAGAACCTCCGCAACACGAAAAAACAACTACTGGTTATGGATAAGTTAGTAATACTTGGAGCCGGCGAAAGCGGCGTAGGAACAGCCATCCTTGCAAAGCGGCAAGGGTACGAGGTGTTTGTCTCTGACATGGGAACCATCAAGCCAAAGTACAGGAAGAAACTGGACGAATGCGGCGTAAGATGGGAGGAAGGCCGCCATACGGAGGCCGAGATACTCGGCGCTACGGAGGTGGTGAAGAGTCCCGGAATACCCGATACCGCCCCAATGGTGCAGGCATTGGTGAAACAGGGCACGCCGATACTCTCGGAACTGGAGTTCGCGAGAAGGTACAGCAAGGGCAAGACCGTCTGCATAACAGGCTCCAACGGAAAGACAACCACCACCTCGCTCATATATTACATAATGAAGAAGTGGGGCGTGGATGTAGGCCTTGCGGGCAACATAGGCCGCTCATACGCCATGCAGGTGGCCACGGAAGACCACGACTGGTACGTGCTGGAGATAAGCTCGTTCCAGCTTGACAATATGTTCGAGTTCCGGGCCGACGTCGCCGTGCTGATGAACATCACGCCGGATCACCTCGACCGCTACGACTTCTGTATGCAGAACTACGTCGATTCGAAGATGCGCATCATGCAGAACCAGACACCGAAGGACACGTTCATCTACTGGAGCGACGACGAGTACATCGACGGCGAGCTGCGCAAGCGTTTCGACGGATATGCCCCGAAGCCCACACCGTCGTCACGTCCGGCCGCGGCGGGCAACCCGACGCTGGAACCTTTCTCCGACAAGGAGATAGACCCGGAGAGCGACTTCCCGCTGCCCGGCAAGCATAACCAGCGCAACATGATGGCTGCGCGCAGTGCCGTGCGTGCCGCCATGGCCAAGATGGAACTGACGGCAGGGCAGCAGTGCCGCTATGAAGAGATACTCGCGAAGTGTCTCAAGGACTTCCCCGGTGTGGAGCACCGCCTTGAAAAGGTCACGGAGAAGGACTGCGTGCTGTGGATAAACGACTCGAAAGCCACCAACGTGGATGCCTGCCACGTCGCGCTGGAAGCCATGAGCCGCCCCGTGGTGCTCATTGTCGGCGGCAAGGACAAGGGCAATGACTATGAGGACATAAAGCCTCTGGTGAGGGAGAAATGCCGCGCGCTGGTGTTCCTCGGCGCTGACAACGCCAAGCTGCACGCCGCCTTTGACGGCATGGGCATCGACATAGCCGACACACACAGCATGAAAGACTGCGTGGCGGAATGCCGGAGACTCGCCAAGAAGGGCGACGTGGTGCTGCTGTCACCATGCTGTGCCTCCTTCGACCTGTTCAAGAACATGGAAGACAGGGGCGAACAGTTCAAGGAGAATATAGCTTGTTCCCATGGATAAAGCCATTCATGCGGAAGATATATAAATATAGGATAAAAGGTATATGTACTCCCCCGAGGGGGAGTCAGAAGAGGACTGCGAATGGAAAAGTTCAAGCGACTGCGCAATGTCTTTAAGGGAGACAGTATCATCTGGATGATATTCTTCCTGCTTTGTATCATAAGCGTGCTGGAAGTGTATTCCTCTTCCTCCATCTTGGGATACAAGACCGGCAACTATTGGTACGCGGCATTCTATCATACCACACTGCTCGGTGTGGGACTGGTGGCCATGGTGTGCGTGCTCAACGTGCCGTGCCGGTACTTCAAGGTCATGACACCGTTGCTTGTGCCCTTCTCCGTGGTGCTGCTGGCGCTGGTGTATTTCATAGGAACGAAGGAGAACGACGCGGCGCGGTGGATAAAGCTGTTCGGCGTGATACCCCTTCAGCCGTCAGAGATAGCCAAAGGTACGATGGTACTTGCCACGGCACACATACTGAGCCAGTTGCAGACACCCAACGGGGCGCACCCAAAAGCGTTCAAGTATGTGTGCATCACGGCCGGAATACTGATAGGACTGGTGTTGCCGGAGAACTTCTCCACGGCGGCGCTGATGGGCGTAGTGGTGTTCATCATGATGATAATAGGCCGCGTGCCGATGCGGCAGATAGGGTATCTGTGTACCGGGGTTGCCGTGGTGGTGGCGCTTGCGGTGATGTTTGTCTTCGTGTTCGGAAAGTCAAAGGAACAGCTTGCGCAGGACAGCAGGATGCAAAGCCGGCAATACACGGAAGTGGTGGCGAAGGATTCGCAAAAGGAAGAGGAGGCGATACCCAAGCGTGGAGGTGTTCTCCACCGTCTGGACTTGTGGAAAGCCCGTGTGGAGAATTTTCTCGACAGCAAGTATGTGGCCCCGAAAGACTATGACCTTGACAAGAACGGACAGGTGGGACACGCCAACATAGCCATCTCTTCAAGCAACTTTCTGGGCAAGGGACCGGGCAATTCCGTGCAGAGGGACTTCCTGCCTCTGGCCTTCTCGGACTTCATCTACGCCATCATCTTTGAGGAATTGGGGTGGCTTGGAGCGGCGTTCGTGGCGATGTTGTATATCTTTCTGCTCTTCCGCACGGGGTACATAGCGCGCCAATGCGAGAACACTTTTCCCGCTTACCTCGCCATGGGGCTTGCGCTGATGATAGTGGTGCAGGCACTGTTCAATATGTGCGTGGCCGTGGGACTGGCTCCTGTGACCGGACAGCCGCTGCCGCTGATAAGCAAGGGCGGTACGTCCAGCATCATAAACTGTGTATATATAGGCGTTATTCTCAGCATAAGCAGGACGGCCAAGAAGAGAGAAGAGGCGGGACTGCCGTTGAGGAGCGGCGCGAACTGATAACGGAAAACCTGAAAATCGTGATACAAAAGAAATGGAGGAACCAAGAATAATCATCAGTGGCGGAGGCACGGGAGGGCATATCTTTCCGGCGGTGAGCATTGCCAACGCCATAAAGGCAAGGCGTCCGGACGCGAAGATACTCTTTGTGGGCGCGGAAGGCAGAATGGAAATGACGCGGGTGCCTGAGGCCGGCTACGAGATTAAGGGCTTGCCGGTGCGCGGGCTCATACGGCCGCTGTGGAGTCCGCGTAACGTTAGCGTGATGCTCGACTTCTTCAAGAGCAAGCGGATGGTCAGAAGCATCATCAGAGAGTTCCGCCCGCAGGCGGCGGTCGGTGTGGGAGGATACGCCTCCGCGCCTACGCTTAACGAGGCGGCGGCACTCGGGATACCGTGCCTTATACAGGAACAGAACTCCTATGCGGGCGTGACAAACCGTTCGCTGGCGAAGAAGGCGGCGAAGATATGCGTGGCATACGACGGCATGGAGCGTTTCTTCCCGGCGGAAAACATAATAAAGACGGGCAATCCCGTGAGGCAGTCGCTGGCAGGAAACACCGCCACCAAGGCGGATGCGTGTGAGGCCTTGGGGCTGAACAAGGACTTGCCGACAATACTTGTCATAGGAGGCTCGCTCGGAGCGCGCACCATTAACGACGCGATAGCGAACGGCATAGGGCGTTTTGAGGAGAAAAAGATACAGGTTATATGGCAGACGGGAAAGTATTATGCCGATGAATGCGCGAGGAAAGCCAAGGAGGCGGGAGCCGTTATGGTGCGTCCGCAGGAGTTTATATCCGATATGGCGACGGCATACAAGGCTGCCGACATCGTAATCAGCCGCGCCGGAGCGTCGAGTATCAGCGAACTGTGCCTGTTGGGGAAGGCTTCCATCCTCGTCCCCTCACCCAATGTGGCGGAGGATCACCAGACGAAGAACGCCATGGCACTGTCGGAAAAGAATGCGGCGGTGCTCGTTCCTGACGCCTCTGCGGGCAAGACACTGGTGGAAGAGGCCATCGCACTCGTCTCGGACCCGTCGGCAATAACCTCTCTCGAACTGGAAGTGAGCAAGCTGGCGCTGCGCAATTCCGCTGACATAATAGCCGGCGAGGTGTTGAAACTCGCCGGGTTCAAGGCGTGAGCCATTAGTATTTAACGTAAAAACAAGAACGATGAAAGCTGTATATTTCGTTGGAGCGGGTGGTATCGGCATGAGTGCCATAGCACGTTATTTCATACATCGTGGCATGGTAGTGGCCGGATATGACAAGACCCCGTCCAAACTTACGACGCAACTGGAAAAGGAAGGGATGCTGATACACTACGAGGAGAATGTCGGTCTCATCCCCGTGGCGTGCCGGAACCCTAAGGAATGTCTCGTAATATATACCCCCGCCATACCGGAAGAGCACAAGGAGATGCAGTTCTTCCGTGCCGGAGGATTCGAGATAAAGAAGCGTGCGCAGGTGCTTGGGATGCTTACACAGGCGCATAAGGGCCTTTGCGTGGCGGGAACGCATGGAAAAACCACCACATCCACAATGTGTGCGCACATCATGCACCAGTCTTCCGCCGACTGCAACGCCTTCCTTGGCGGCATATCCAAGAACTACGGCACCAACTATATACTGTCTGACAGCTCGGACTATGTGGTGATTGAGGCTGACGAGTTTGACCGTTCGTTCCACTGGCTGCGCCCTTGGATGACGGTAATAACGTCTTCTGACCCGGATCATCTTGACATTTACGGCACGAAAGAGGCTTACTTGGAGTCCTTCCGGCACTATACCACGCTGATACAGCAGGGCGGTGCCCTCATAATACACACCGGACTGGAGATGAAAGCCGACGTTCCGGAAGGGGTGAGGACATACACTTACGGTCTGGAAGACGGCGATTTCCATGCGGCGAACATCAGAATAGAGCGCGGGGAGATAACGTTTGACTTCATATCGCCCATAGAATGTGTCGCAAACATAACGCTCGGACAGCCTGTCCCCATCAATATCGACAACGGTGTGGGCGCGATGGCGATGGCACAGCTTAACGGTTGCACGGCGGAAGAGTTGCGTTACGGCATGATGACGTACAAAGGAGTCGATCGCCGCTTTGACTTCGCGCTCAGGACAGACCGTCATGTGGTGCTGTCTGATTATGCTCACCATCCGAAAGAGATTTACCAGAGTGCCAAAAGCATGCGGGAAGTATATCATGACCGCCACATCACCGCGATATTCCAGCCCCATCTCTATACAAGGACACGCGACTTCTACGCCGACTTTGCCGAGGCTCTGTCGCAACTTGACGAGGTTATACTCTGCGATATATACCCTGCACGGGAGAAACCCATACCGGGTGTCACGTCACAGCTTATATATGACCGTCTGAAAGAGGGCGTAGAGAAGAGCATGATACGCAAGGAAGACGTGCTGAAGCTGGTTGAAAGCCGTGACTTTGACGTGCTTATAATCCTCGGTGCGGGCGATTTGGATAATTATGTACCGGAAATAGTAAAGATAATTGAAGCTAAACATTAACTGGAAGAAGACTCTCCTCGTCACTCTTGATGTGGTAATAGCCGCTTACCTCGTCATGGCTGTCACTTCGTGGAACGCTCCCTCGAAGGAGGATGACGTGTGTACGAAGGTCATTATAGACATTGCCGACGAGAATGTCAACGGCTTTCTCAACTCCGCGGAGATAAAGACGCTTCTTGACCGGAACCGTCTATATCCGTTGTCAAAGCGCATGAAGGACATAAACCCTCGCCGGATAGAGCAGGCTCTCAAGGGGATGCCGTTCGTGAAGACGGCGCAATGCTACGCGACGGAGGACAACCATGTCTGCATAACCATCACCCAAAGGACGCCGATAGTGCGTGTCAAGAGCTTCACCGGCGAGGACTACTACATCGATGACAATGGCGGCGTGATGCCAAACTCGCAATATACCAGCGACATGATAATCGTAACGGGCAGCGTCACGCGGCCGTACGCCTGCCGTTATGTATATCTTCTCGCACAGGAACTGATGTCTGACGACCTTTGGCGCAACCAGATAGAGCAGATAAATATCCTGCCCGACAAGACGGTGGAGCTTGTTCCGCGCGTCGGAAATCACGTTGTCAACATCGGAGCACTGCCTTCCGCCCCTCCTGACGGCACTCTCCGTGACGCCGTCAGCGCGTTCGTCAAGAAGCAGATGCACCGTCTTGAGCTCTTTTACAGGGAAGGATTGAAGTATGCCGGGTGGGAAAGGTATGACTACATAAGCCTTGAATACAGCAACCAGATAGTGTGCAGAAAGCGGGAACAGCATAATTAAAGCAAACAAAAACAAAGAGAATACAAATATGCCAGCAAAGAATTTCGTCGTAGCCATAGAACTTGGCTCAACAAAAATCAAAGGTATTGCCGGACAGAAGAAGTCTGATGGCAGTATTGCCGTGCTCGCTACGGTCAGCGAGGACGCCAAGGATTGCATTAGAAACGGTGTCGTCTATAACATAGACAAGACCGTGCAGTGTATCACCAACATCGTGCAGAGGCTCAAGGGACAGCTCAAATCAGGCATAAAACACGTCTATGTCGGTGTGGGCGGACAGTCCATACACTCCGAACGCAACGTGATTGTCAGGGAGATACACAACGCCATACCGGTAACCCAGCAGCTTGTGGTGGAGATGATGGACCAGAACCGCAGCATGGAATATCCTGACATGGAGATACTTGACGTGGAAGTGCAGGAGTACAGGGCCGACGCGCTGATGCAGACGGAGCCGGTTGGCATACAATGTTCACGTCTTGACGGCAATTTCCTCAACATATTGCAGAGCCGCCGCCATTACCAGAAGCTCAACACGTGCTTCGAGATAGCGGGAGTAAAGCTCGCCGAGATATATCTCGCGCCCTTCGCCCTTGCCGACGCCGTCCTTACGCCGGTGGAGAAACGCAGCGGCTGCGTGCTGGTCGATATGGGAGCAGACACCACTACGGTGATGGTCTATTACAAAAACATCGTCCGCCACATCGCCGTCATACCGCTTGGCGGAAACAACATCACCAAGGACATCTGCTCGTTGCAGGTGGAGGAGAGCGACGCCGAGAAGCTCAAGCTGCGCTATGCGTCAGCATATACGGCGCCGGAAGACATCGATACCTCGCTGAAATACGACATCGACCGTGACCGCAAGGTTGAAAGCCCACGCTTCATAGAACTGATCGAGGCACGGGTACAGGAGATTATCGCCAATGTCTGGAACCAGATACCGTCCGACTTCACTGACAAGATACTCGGAGGCATAGTCCTTACCGGCGGGGCAGCCAACATGAAGAACATGGACGTGGCCTTCCGCAAGCACACAAGCATAGAGAAAGTGCGCATGGCAAAGTTCGTCACCTATACCATCAGCACCACAAACGCCGAGATAAACGCCCATGACGGCACCATGAACACACTTCTCGGTCTCCTTGCCAAAGGCGACCAGAACTGCTACACGCCCGCCGAAGAGACACGTCCGCAGGACATCTTCGCCATGGGCGAAGCCGCCGCGTCCGCCGATGCGCAGCCTGAGGGAGCGCAGGTGCGTGATCCTAACAGCCTTCCGCCGGGCGTAGTGCAGACCGCAGCGGAGAAAGCCGCGGCCGAAGCACAGCGCAAGGCTGACGAGGAGGCGCAGCGCAAGGCAGAGGAAGAACAGCGTCTGGCCGAGGAAGAGCGGCGCAGACAGGAGGAAGAGAAGAACAAGAAGCCGGGCTTAGGCTCCAAGTTCGTTAAGTGGCTGTCGTCCATTACGGCGCCGGATGAGTAAAAACAGAAGTTATAACAGCAACATACAATGGAAGAATTCAAGAACAACATTCTCGACTTTGGACCGGCAGAGAAGGCTAAAAGCATAATAAAAGTGATAGGAGTCGGCGGTGGCGGCGGCAACGCCGTGAACCACATGTACCGTGAAGGCATACATGACGTGTCGTTTGTGCTTTGCAACACCGATGCGCAGGCACTCAACGACTCGCCCGTACCGGTGCATCTGCAGCTTGGCAAGGAAGGCCTTGGAGCCGGCAACCGCCCCGAACGCGCGAGAGCCGCGGCGGAAGAAAGCATAGAAGACGTGCGCCGTATGCTCGACGACGGCACCAAGATGGCGTTCGTGACAGCCGGAATGGGCGGCGGAACAGGCACCGGAGCGGCGCCGGTCATAGCCCGTGAGTCAAAGAAAATGGGCATACTGACGGTCGGCATCGTAACCATTCCTTTCCGTTTTGAAGGCAAGATGAAGATAAGCCAGGCGCTGGACGGCGTGGAGGAGATGGCGAAAAACGTGGATGCGCTGCTTGTCATCAACAACGAACGCCTGCGTCAGATCTACGGTGACCTGTCTGTGATGGAAGCATTCGCAAAGGCTGACGACACGCTCAGCGTGGCCGCGAAGAGCATTTCGGAAATAATCACCGTCCACGGAATAATAAACCTCGACTTCCGTGACGTGGAGACGGTGCTCAAGGACGGCGGCGTAGCCATCATGTCAACAGGTTACGGCGAGGGAGAAGAGCGCGTGAAGCAAGCCATAGACGACGCACTCAACTCACCGTTGCTTAACGATAACGACGTCTATAACTCCAAGAAAGTGCTGCTTTCCATCTCTTTCCATAGCGACGATATGCAGCATAAGGGTCTGATGATGGACGAGATGAACTATGTCAACGACTTCATGGACAAGTTCGGCACCAACTTCGAGCTTAAATGGGGTACGGCAAACGACCCCGATTTGGGTGACAAGGTGAAGGTAACGATACTCGCCACAGGCTTCGGACTCTCCAATGTCAACGACGAACTGGCCGACCGCGCGAAGAAACACACCGCGGAAGAGTTGCAGAGAATAGCGGCCGAGGAAGAGGAAAAGGCCAAGAAGGAGGAGAGAATAGACAAATATTACGGTACAGACGGCAAGAACACGCCGCAGAAACGCCGCCCGAACATATTTCTCTTCTCATCCAACGACCTTGACAACGAGGACCTTATCATTGCCGTTGAGAACAGTCCGACGTACTTGCGCACACGGCAGAAGCTGGAAGACCTGTCACACCTCGTGGTAGGTTACAATACCTTGGATGAAGACAACCCCGCTCAGGAAAAGCCGTCAGACGATACCGGCGGAGTAATCAGCTTCATGTGATGCCGCGTGACAGAGCGGATGAAAATGTAAAAAGGTACAGATTATACTATAATGGGGTGCCGGTTGCAGCGCAACCGGCACCCCATTGTTGTTTGCGTCAGTGTAGTTGAGGAATAATGTGCCGCTTTGTGCAGACTGCGTAGCCGTAAAAGCAGACACGGCATCTTGCCGTGCATTGGGCGGAATACCGCTCGCCTTGTAGAGACGATGTATTACATCGTCTCAGTAAACAAACACCCGGTGTCGGCAGGGAGACGATGTGGTACATCGTCTCTACACTGCGGATATGATAACGCATAAGCATACACGGCACGAATGCCCGCAAACGCGTTGTAGGGACGCACCTTCTTGCCGCTTGCCATAGGCTTTATGCCGGCGGCAAGAAGGTACGTCCCTACAAGGCGTTGTGGGGCAATATGATAC
>JAAGKN010000365.1_pt1 | contig 159884 bp, 136 predicted proteins | sample 6206371 | NCBI WGS metagenome assembly JAAGKN01 (sample SAMN11533720, study PRJNA540317) | gut metagenome | isolation source: fecal pellets from male and female animal of same cohort | host: Peromyscus leucopus | place: USA:CA | collected 2017 | reverse complement strand
TTTTTCAGTGCGCTGAATATTTTTTTTCACCGCACTGTTTATTTTGAAGCAGTGGCTTTTTCTGTCCGATTTTATACTGTAAATATATAAAATATGTGAAATATAAGGATTGAAACGAAACACTATTTTACATAATAGCACCCTTTCCCAAAGAGAGAAAAAAACGCGGTTATATCAAATAAAGTCTGGATAGTCCGAAAATACGCGATTCTGGCAAGGTTTGATTTTAACATTTCAAAGAGTGGAAAATGACGCTTGTAGGGGGGCATAATAAGGTGTGTATGGTTATTGAATTTGCAACTGGAAAATATAGTAAACAACAGAAGAAAACAGGCAGAAAGTATAACGACAGACACTGGTGGCAACTATCTAATTTGAATGGTAAAACAGAGAGTCTTTTGGAAGTTACTCTATCGTTTTATTAGAGTAACGTTGTAGATTGTCATCTGACATTTTTTTATTTGCACATCAAAAAAAATGGTGTGCAATTTTTTTTGTCTTTTCGTGCACACTCATAATAAGTGTGTGTAAAACGCTAATAATTACCACTTTTTTATTTGTTACAGCTATGAAAACTTGCTATTTTTGAATCATGAAAAATGACAATATGCATAAAGTGTGCAATTTTCTAATGCGAAATGAACTTTTATACCCCTTTAGGCATTTTGTTATAGTAACAACAGTAACAATGTTATAAAAAAATAATGATTGAAAAGTTTTTGAAGCAGACTGCGTTCACTTCGATGGACGATTATGAGAAGAATCTGGAATATATTATTCCGGAGAATTTCAATTTTGCCTACGATGTGATGGATGAGTGGGCAAAGATTGCTCCAAACAAATTGGCTCTTTTATGGACAAATGATAAAGGAGAGGAGAAGCGTTTCTCTTTTTCCGATCTGAAAAGAGAAACAGATAAGGTTGCATCATATCTTACGACTCTTGGCATAGGGAAGAATGATATGGTGATGCTGATATTGAAGCGCAGGTATCAGTTCTGGCTTACAATTATTGCTTTGCATAAGATTGGCGCCATTGCAATTCCTGCAACATATCTGTTGACTGCAAACGATATTGTATACAGATGCAAGTGTGCTGACATAAAAGCTATCATCTGTGCCGGTGATGAAGATATAGTAAGGCATGTAGACGGTGCTTATCCCGACTGTCCGTCTTTAGAATACCGTATAAGCATAGGTCCGTCTATACCCGACGGATGGGAGGACTTTATGGAGGGTGTTGAGAATGCACCGAAATTCCGGAAGCCAAAGCATGTGAATAAATCCACCGACTATTCCATCATGTATTTTACAAGCGGTACGAGCGGGGAACCGAAAATGGTCATTCATGACTATACCTACGCTTTGGGACATTTGTCTACAGCCGCTTTCTGGCATAATCTTACTCCTGACAGTCTGCATCTTACTGTAGCGGACACCGGATGGGGAAAAGCTGTATGGGGAAAGCTTTACGGACAATGGATTGTAGGGGCTGCTATTTTTGTCTATGATCATGAAAAGTTTACCCCTTCAGACATTTTGCATAAAATAGAAGAATATAAGGTCACTTCATTTTGCGCTCCGCCTACGATATACAGGTTCATGATTCGTGAAGATCTGAATAAATTCGATCTTTCCTCGCTTCAGTATTGTACTACTGCTGGTGAAGCACTCAACTCCGCCGTATATGAGAAGTTTTATGAGGCTACAGGCATACGCTTGATGGAAGGTTTCGGGCAGACGGAGACTACGCTTACTCTTGGCACATTTCCGTGGATGGAGCCGAAGCCCGGGTCTATGGGCATCCCGAATCCGCAATACGACATTGACCTGCTGATGCCTGACGGAAGAAAAGCTAAGGTGGGCGAGCACGGGCAGATAGTGATACGTACAGACCGCCGTAAGCAGCTCGGACTGTTCTGTGAGTATTACCGTAACTCCAGGCTGACTCAGCAGGTATGGCATGACGGGATATACTATACGGGTGATCTTGCCTATTATGACGAAGACGGATACTACTGGTTTGTGGGACGTGCTGATGACGTCATAAAGAGTTCCGGATATAGAATAGGTCCGTTCGAGGTGGAGAGTGCGCTTATGACACATCCGGCTGTAGTGGAATGTGCCATAACCGGTGTGCCTGATGAAATCCGCGGACAAGTGGTGAAGGCGACGGTAGTACTTGGAAAAGAATGGAAGCATAAGGCTTCTGAGGAGCTGGTCAAGGAGTTGCAGGACCACGTGAAGAAAGTGACTGCACCGTATAAGTATCCGAGAATAATTGAGTTTGTGGATGAACTTCCGAAAACAATCAGCGGGAAGATACGCCGTGTGGAGATCCGTGAAAATGATTCAAGACGATAACCGTACAGAACGTTCTGAATGCGGGAACGTGGACATAGAGTCTGTCATCAGACAGCTGGATATTGACATTGCAGCTCATCCGACGGATGACAATCTTTTTTATGAGCGTGGCAACGCTTACTGGAAGTTGCAGGACTGGAAGCAATGTCTTGACAGTTATACGGAAGCCATACGTCTTAATCCTGATAGTCCGGCTGTGTCGATGAAGAACATGGTTCAGAATATTCTGCAGTTTTATAACAAAGAAATGTATAACGTATAATTAATATATCGGAGAACGCATATTGCGCACCCCCTTATAAATGAAATTAAAAACAGATATGGGAAAGATGAGAGGTGCTATCGTGGTTGATATAGAGCGTTGCAAAGGTTGCAACTTGTGTGCGGTAGCTTGTCCGTTTAATCTTATTGAACTAACCGAAACAGTGAACAGGAAAGGGTATAATTATGCCCGGCAGCACACTGTGGAAAAATGTATAGGATGCGCTTCATGTGCGATGGTGTGTCCTGATGGTTGTATAACTGTATACAGAAAAAGGGAGGAATGACAGATGGACATAAAAAAGGACATTGTATTGTTGAAAGGTAATGAAGCAATAGCGAAAGCTGCTTACAGGTATGGGTATGACGGGTTCTTTGGTTATCCCATCACTCCGCAAAGTGAAATTCTGGAGACACTGTCGGTCGACAAGCCGTGGGAAACAACAGGAATGGTTGTGTTGCAGGCTGAAAGCGAGATCGCTTCCATCAATATGGTGTATGCGGCAGGTGCCACCGGAAAGTGTGCAATGACTTCATCTTCGAGTCCGGGTGTAGCACTGATGCAGGAAGGGATATCATATATGGCGGCATGTGAGATTCCGGGGCTTGTTGTCAGTGTAGGACGCGGAGGTCCGGGGCTTGGAACTATACAGCCCGGGCAGGCAGACTATTACCAGGCGGTGTATGGCGGCGGAAACGGGGATTATCATTGCATAGTCCTTGCTCCTGACAGCGTACAGGAAATGGCTGACTTTATGGGTCTGGCAAAAGAACTGATGTTTAAGTGGCGTATGCCGTTGATAATATTGTCTGACGGTGTGATCGGACAGATGATGGAGAAGGTGGTGATGCCTCCTTTCCAGTCCAGACGTTCGGACGAAGAGATACGCGAGCAATGTCCGTGGGCAGTAAACGGGCTTGGACTGAAAAACCGTCAGTATAACTTTATGACTTCGCTTGAGCTGGAAGCAGCAGAGATGCAGAAGAGAAACAGGGCGATGACGGATAAGTATAACCGTATCTGTGAGACGGAGGTGCGCTATGAGAGCTATAAGGCTGATGACGCGGAATATATAATTATCGCCTACGGATGTTCGGCACGTATCAGTATGAATGCCGTAGACCGTCTGCGCGGTGAAGGAGTGAAAGCAGGCATGTTGCGCCCTATTACATTATGGCCTTTCCCTGCGAAAAAGATCAATGAACTTGCTTCACACTGTAAGTTGATGTTGACTGTGGAGCTGAGTGAAGGACAGATGGTCAATGATGTACGTCTTGCCGTGGAAGGCAAGGTACCGGTACATTTCTTCGGACGTTCCGGTGGAGTGGTACCTTCACCGCAAGAAGTCTATGAGGCATTTAAGGGACTTATACAATTGTAGCTTCTACGGCTTATGGTTTCTTATGGATGCTGTTATAATGTAAGTAAGATGAAACATTGTAGGTTATTGAATTGTTTGGTAAAATGATGACAACAGAAGATATAATACAGCCGGAGAACAGGGTTTATGGCAAACCTTCTCTGATGAATGATATTCCGATGCACTATTGTCCCGGATGTAGTCACGGTGTGGTGCATAAGCTGATAGCCGAGGTTATAGAGGAAATGGGAGTGGAAGAGAACACCGTGGGTGTATGTCCTGTAGGATGTGCCGTCTTTGCATATCGCTATGTGGATATAGACTGGATTGAGGCGGCTCATGGACGTGCTCCTGCATGTGCAAGTGCCGTGAAACGTTTGTGGCCCGACCATCTTGTGTTTACTTATCAGGGCGACGGAGATCTTGCCTGTATAGGCACAGGAGAAACGATACATGCTCTTAACAGAGGCGAGAATATAGCCGTGATATTTATCAATAATGCCATTTACGGTATGACAGGAGGGCAGATGGCACCGACAACCCTTATGGGCATGAAGACAGCAACCTGTCCTTATGGTCGTCAGGCTGATCTTCATGGTTTTCCTCTGCATGTGACAGATATTGCTGCTACGCTTGAAGGTACATGCTATGTCACTCGTCAGGCTGTGGATACTGTGGTGAACATACGCAAGGCAAAGAAAGCCATTCGTCAGGCATTTGAGAACTCTGTGAACAGACGTGGTTCGAGTCTTGTTGAAATTGTGTCTACATGTGCGTCCGGATGGAAGATGTCGCCGGAACAGGCAAACCGATGGATGGAGGAGAATATGTTCCCTTATTATCCGTTGGGAGATTTGAAAAACAACAATAAAGAGTAAAGAAAATGACAGAAGAGATCATCATATCAGGTTTTGGCGGACAGGGAGTGCTTTCGATGGGAAAGATTCTCGCATACGCTGGAATAATGGAGGACAAGCAGGTCAGCTGGATGCCTGCATACGGTCCGGAGCAGAGGGGAGGAACTGCCAATGTCACGGTTATTGTCAGTGACGAGCCTATATCTTCTCCTATCCTTAGTCATTACGATACGGCAATCGTATTGAATCAGCCTTCACTTGAGAAGTTCGAACCACTGGTGAAACCCGGTGGAACCATCATATATGACGGATATGGCATATACAAGCGTCCGTCGCGTACGGATGTGAACGTATATCGGATAGATGCGATGGAGGCTGCTGCTAAAATGTCTAACAACAAGGTCTTCAACATGCTTGTGTTGGGAGGTTTGTTGAGAGTACGTCCTATTGTGACGGTGGAGGATGTGGTGTCAGGGCTTCGTAAAGCATTGCCTGAGCGTCATCACAAGCTTATACCGATGAATGAGGAGGCTATTCGTAAAGGGATGGATCTGATAGTTAAAGTATAGCCTCTGTAGGTTATTGCTTCAATATGGATATAATGACAGAAAATGCAGAGGATTTGTCGTCTGTGTTTTCTGTCTTTTTTTGAGGTGGCATTATGTTTATAGATATACATACGCATGACAGGCCTGCTGATGTAAGAGCTGTCTCGGTTGTGAATCGGGATGTGGGCGAATGGGATATGATTGGCAGGGAGAATCCGGGCATATATTATTCTGTCGGGATACATCCCTGGCATATTGTTTCGGACTGGAAGACTTGTATTCCGGTATTGGAGAAGGCTGCTGTGCATTCCCGGGTGTTGATAATCGGTGAGAGCGGATTGGATAAAGTGAGCGGGGTGTGCGATATGGAGTTGCAGAAAGATGTTTTCCGCAGGCATGTGCTACTTTCTGAGCAGACAAGAAAGCCGCTCCTTATACATTGTGTAAAAGCTTTTAGTGAGTTGTTGGAAATAAAGAAGGAGATGAAGCCGCAGCAGTTGTGGATCGTGCATGGATTTCGAGGAAAAGAAGAATTGGCACGACAGTTGATGAATCATGGGATGGAATTGTCTTTTGGTGGAAGATTCAATGCTGAGGCGCTTTGTGAGGCCTATTCCTGTGGTAAGATGTGGATTGAGACGGACGATAAGTCTACGTTGCGTATAAGTGATGTATATGGCATTATATCAAGCAGTCTGGGATGCAGTGTGGATGAACTTTCTCTGATGCAGAGGAAAAAGTTTTTCAGTATATTCGGCTGTCAGGCTTATGAGGTGGGATGATGTAATATTCGTGAAGAAGACTGTGCTGTATTGTACAAAGAGGCGATGCCGGAAAAACAGCTTTCCGGCACCGCCTCTAATGTATGGTTGATTTAGTTCTTTCTTGTCTCTTACCAGGTAAATGTGTAGCTGTCATTATCATTTGTTTTCATTTCTATAGGCAATCCTGCTTTATTGAGAGTCCAGCTGAATGTCTCGGTATAATCTCCATCGCTATTGTTTCTTAAACGGGCTACAGGAAGATTTTTGGTAGATTTGCCAAGAAGTCCGGCATAATATGCAACTTCCATTTCGTCTATATCCACTCCAAAACATATGTCAAATAACATGATGTTGCCCTTGTTGGCGATTTTTGAAGTGACAGTTTCTGAAGTATAGGTGATGGTGCTGGTTTTTATATCTTCCTTATCTTCTCTTGCTTCTCTTGTTTCTATTGCCTCTTTTGTTTCTGTTACCTCGATTATATCCCCGTCTTTATAAGTGAGGGTAGTCACTTCGTTGCCGCCTTCGGAACGTTTCATATAGTTGAGTTGTCCATCTGTATTGTAGCCGAATGTCCATGTATCTATATCGCCTTCACCATCAATCTGGTATACTTCTGAAATGAAGTTGTCCTTGTTGAGTTTGCAGTACATGGTCATATTGTCGGAAGGGTCGCCATCGTTCTCTGTATCCTTGTATTCGATTGTGAGGTCGTATTTAACAGAGTCTATTGTTACAGACGAATAGTTGAATGTGTAGACATCATTGTCGTCACTTATTTGGGTGATAAGGCCATTTGCATTTTTTGTTACCGCAAGTCCGTCAAAGTTTTTTAGTGTGCCGGAGGTGAATACCTGTTCTGGATTTGGAGTGATAGTTTGGTCATCGTCATCGCTACATGCTGAAAACGTGAAAGAAGCAGCTGCAAGAGCTGCTATGAAAAGAGAATAGTTGAAATGTTTCATTTTTCTTAAATTGATAATTAATATAAGACAAAGATATAAATTATTATTTATTACATATAATTGACTATCTCTTTTTTTATAAAAATACAAACGTTATTCTGCTATGGGGAGCAGTTCACTCACGGTTTTGTTGATTCCCGGAATTATTATGTCTGGTGCTATCTCTGAGAGTGGTTCTAAGACAAAGCGTCGCAGATGCATCTGCGGATGAGGGATGATGAGATTGGGTTTTGATATGATTATGTCGTCATACAGCAGAATATCTATGTCTATGATGCGGTCATGGTATGTTCCGTCGACGGATTTGGACTCTCGTCCCATTCTGCATTCTATTTCCTGAGTGGCTGCGAGCAATTCTTCTGTAGTCATCGAGGTGTTGACGCAGATGGCTGAATTAAGGAATGTATGACTGCTTTCAAATCCCCATGGGAGGGTTTCGATGAATGATGAACATGCTGTGACGGAACCTATATACTTCTTTATTTCCTCAATGGCTTTAGCCAGCATTGCTTGCTTGTCGCCCAGATTGGTTCCAAGTGCAATATAAGTTGTGTGCATAACGGATAAATAAAAAAATGCAGGAGTATAAATATATGGACATATTTATACACCTGCATTTGTCTGTTATTGATACTAATCTATTATCAGCATGGCATCGCCGTATGTGCCAAAGTGATAGTCTTCTTTAAGAGCTATGTTATAGGCGGACATTACCACGTCATATCCGCCGAAAGCGGTGATGAGCATGAGCATCGTGGATAATGGCATCTGGAAATTGGCAATCAACGCGTCTGCTACCGTGAAGTCGTAAGGCGGGAATATGAATTTGTTCGTCCACCCTTCAAATTCTTTGATGTGTCCTCCGGGACCGACTGCTGTCTCTATGGCTCTGAGCACAGTGGTGCCTACAGCACATACTTTATGACCGTTGTCTTTGGTTGTATTCACAATGTCGCAAGCTTCTTTGGTTACAAACATCTGTTCGCTGTCAGTCTTGTGTTTGGTGAGGTCTTCCACATCAATGGAGCGGAAATTGCCGAGACCTGCGTGTAAGGTGATAAATGCTTGTTCTATACCTTTTATTTCCATGCGCTTCATCAGTTCGCGAGAAAAATGAAGTCCTGATGCTGGTGCAGTCACAGCACCTTCATGTCGTGCATATATGGTCTGGAAACGTTCCATGTCTTCCGGTTCTGCTGCACGCCTGCTGCGTACATCATCTGGCAGCGGAGCTTCTCCTAAAGCATATAGAGCGGCTTTGAACTCATCGTGCGGACCATCGTACAAGAATCTCAGTGTGCGTCCTCTTGATGTCGTGTTGTCGATTACTTCAGCCACCATAGAATTGTCTTCACCGAAATAAAGTTTGTTGCCGATGCGGATTTTTCTTGCAGGGTCGACAAGTACATCCCAAAGACGAAGCTCTTCGTTCAGTTCACGAAGGAGAAACACTTCGATTCTGGCTCCGGTTTTCTCCTTATTGCCGTATAGACGTGCCGGGAATACCTGTGTATCGTTGAATATGAAAGTATCTTTCTCATCGAAATATTCAAGTATGTCTTTAAAGAGCCTGTGCTCTATTTCTCCTGTTTTCTTGTGGACAACCATAAGCCGTGCTTCGTCACGGTGGGTTGGTGGGTACAATGAAATTTTATCTTCAGGAAGCTTGAATTTGAATTGTGACAGTTTCATATCTATTATTTTTATTGTTTGTTTGTAATGAGAGTGACAAAATCGTACTTTTATTCTTCAATGTCAATGGTCTGTTCTGCCATGTAGTTGGCAAAGTCTTTCACATCAAGGCTGTTTTCTATTTTATAGTCGCCTATGCGGGTACGCACAAGATCGGTGAGATATGCGCCGGAACCGATGGCTTGTCCTATATCGCGTGCTAAGGCGCGTATGTAGGTTCCTTTGCTGCATACAACACGTATGCTTACATTTGAGGGAGATTCATAGCTTGTTATTTCTATTTCGTCTATGACAAGCGTTTTGGATTTGAGGCTGATGTCTTCACCTTTCCTTGCTAACTCGTATGCACGTTTTCCGTTTACCTTAACAGCTGAAAACGCTGGAGGTATTTGTTCTATTGCTCCGACAAACTTTTTCAGTACCTCTTCCAGCAGTTCTCTGGTGATGTGATCTGTCGGATAAGTGGCATCCTCTTCTGTTTCTTTATCGAAACTCGGAGTCGTAGCTCCGAACTTTAATGTGGCTATATATTCTTTTGTGTGTGCTTGTAGTTCGTCAATCCTTTTGGTCGCTTTTCCTGTACAGACAATTAGAACTCCTGTAGCAAGAGGATCCAAAGTGCCTGCATGGCCGACCTTTAGTTTCTTTACAGTTGGATTTGCCTCTTTTGTTTTCCTTATAAGGATGTTGCGCACATACGATACGACATCAAAAGATGTCCATGTATACGGCTTGTTAAAACAGAATATCTCGCCTTTTTGAGGGTTCATGTCATTTCTATTTTGAATATTCTGAAAATGAAATCAGACAGTGGCATGATATGTGTTTCAATATCAGTGTTCCACAAAAGTGTATTTTCTCAGAGTAATTGCCAGATGATTGTGGCACAGCCGACAATTGCGCAATAAATGGCAAAATAAATCATCTTGCCTTTCTTGACAAGGTTTATCATGAGTTTGCATGCGATGCAGCCTGTAATGAATGCTGCTATGAAGCCTGTCAGCAGAACTCCTATGGATATTCCGTTCATCACGGTTTCTATACCTTCTTTGGCTGCCTTCATGATATCGAGGAGAGCCTCTCCGAGTATTGGAGGTATGACCATGAGAAACGAGAATTGTGCCAGTTTTTCCTTGTTGTTTCCAAGCAAGAGTCCGGTACCTATGGTGGAGCCCGAACGTGATAATCCCGGAAGGACAGCTATAGACTGTGCTATTCCTATGATAAACGCATCAAGCATGGTGATGTGTTTTTTTGTGCGTGGCCGGGCGAAATATGAGAAGGAAAGCAGCGCAGCAGTGATGAGCAGGCATACACCGACAACCATAAGACTGTTGAAATATCCTTCTATCATGTCTTTGAAGCATAGTCCTACGATTCCTATCGGAATCATTGACACTATTATATTGAGCATGTAGTTTTGCTCTTCGTTCAATGCGTGTATTCCGTATGGGCTTGGCTGAATATTATTGCCGAATTTGAAGAGCCCTTTAAACAACCATTCTATTTCTTTCCATAATATGACGAGAGTGCTTAATACGGTAGCTACATGTACAGCGATGGTAAAAGCCATGATTTTTTCCGGATCTTCCACTCCGAGCAATTCCGCTGCGAGGGCAAGGTGACCGCTGCTGCTTACAGGTAGATATTCTGTGAGCCCCTGAAATATGCCCATTAATAAGGCTTGTAACCAGTTCATACTTATCCCTCCTTTTCTTCTTCTTGTGCTGGTGACTCAAAATACCGTATTTCGCGATGTCCGGGTTTCCACACAACGGCTACAACCACGAAAATGAATCCGAAGAGACATGTCATAGGGGCAACCTTAATACGTGTGTTGCTGAAGATTTCCGGATTGAAAGCTTCTTCTGTAGTTCCATTCCCCGACATTAATATGAAACCGGAGATTACAATGAGCATACCCACTACAAGCAGTATGTAGTTGATTTTGCCAAAAGCGAAATTAGAATTGTCCATGTTATGTTTTGTTTGTTGTTTTTTATACATAGTAAAGTTCATTGCTGTTCATCTTCAAGAATTTGTTGAGTGAGAAGAATGTACAGATGAAGGTGATGATAAGTCCGAATAGCAGAACGGAAATAGATACAATCCCTATCACATTTGTATTTATAACCGTATTTATTTCCGGTTCATATTTTTGCAGCCCGTTGAGACCGACAAAAATGATTCCGTCAGCTGCCACGGAAGAGATTATGGCAAGGAGAAATGCATTCCAAAGAAAAGGACGGCGTATGAATCCCCATCTGGCACCGACCAGTTTCATGGTATTTATAATGAAACGGTGGGAGAATATAGACATTCTGACCGTATTGTGTATCAGGGCAAAAGATATATAGGTGAAGAGTCCGGCTATTATCAGCAGTACGATGCTTGCTTTGCCTATATTCCGGTTCACAGAGTCTATAAGTTCTTTTTGGTAAATGACATCAACGATTCTGGAGTCATTTTTTAGTTCGCTGACGATATTTGCCATATTGTCCTTGTCCGAAAAGTCTGCATTGATGTTGATTTCAAAAGATGCGGTGAATGGATTGTATCCAAGAAACTCCATCGGGTCTGTGCCCATAGCCTTGCATTCCTCCTCTATTGCCTGCTCTTTTGATATGTATTCAATGTTTTTTATATATGGCCTGTCTGCAATCTCTGCCTTCATCCGAGCTATCTCATTGCCGTCCATGTCGTCAGACAACAAAATGCTGATGTTGATGTTTTCACGCATATATATTGACAGATTACGTGCTGTAAAAACGAATAGCACAATCGTACCGAGAAGTACAAGTACGAGGGTTGTACTTATACATGAAGTTGTAAATTGTGTATTCAATAGCCAAGACTTTTTATATCTTTTTGCCATACATGAATAATGCTTTAAATACGCGAACTTGCGAAATGCAAGTAAGAACCATGATAACTTATTTAAGCTACAAAAATACGAATTTTCTCTGTAACAAACGAATAAAAAGGAATAAATGGATATGTAAGGGTTGAAACTTGCATTTTGAATATGAAACAGAGTACTGTTTGGCAGAGGTTGGTGTTTTTCTGAATAATGCGGTGGATTCGGATGGCAAATATTTAAAATGAAGTGTGCAAGAATCAACTGACAACCTGTTTTTTAGTTGCTGTATGATCCTGCACACTTATCTTATCTGATACTATTTTAATGTTTGCTTATTTAAGTCCGAGTTTAGCTTTCACCTGTGAAGTGACATCTGTACTGAGGGTTTCGCTAATGTAAGGTATGCCTGATGTTACGTCCATGATATAGACATATCCTCCTGCCACACCGACCTCTTTGATGGCTTTAGTCACCTTTTCGCTTATTTCTCCCATTTTTGTTTGTTGAGCCTGCTGTATTTCCTGCTGGCTTGTCTGGTAATACTGCTGCATACGCTGATACAAGTCGTTTAACTCCTGCTGGCGACGTTGTTTTACGGCATCAGGCATTGTTGCCTGGTTCTTTTCGAAATCATCACTTTTGGTCTGGAGTTCATCCTGCATGCGCTTCAGTTCGTCTTCATACTGCTTGCTTAGGTTCTGAAGGTCGTTCTGTGCTGCTGTATATTCAGGCATAGATTGAATGATTGTTGCAGAGTTTACATGTGCAAATTTTTGTGCGAATAGGCTCAAAGGCAATGCCAAAAGAACCATCAAAATAAGTTTTTTCATTTTTATTTGTTTTAATAGTTTTATATCGGTGTTGTAACATTTGTGCAAACTTACGTATTTTTCGGGAATTGGTCAATAATACATTCAGAAACTTAATCAGTTTGCATATCCCAGTTTTTGCAGCACTTCATCGCTGATATCTATTTTTGGGGAAGCATATATGATGCTGCCTCCTGACGCACGGTCGAGTATGAGCTGGTAGCCTCTTTGGTCGCATATATCCTTGACGGCATTGTATATTTCGTCCTGAATAGGTGCCATGAGACTTTGACGTTTCTTGAATAATTCTCCGTCATTGCCGAAATATTTTTTCTTTAAATCGCTGGCTTCCTTTTCTTTTGACATGATAGCTTCCTCTGTCTTGCTTTTCTGTGTTTCAGAAAGGAAGACTACTTCTGACTGGTATTTCTTGTACATGGTTTCAACCTCTTGCAACAAGGCTTCTATTTCGCCCTCCCATTTTTTTGATATCTGGTTGAGCTGTTCGTTGGCGCGCTCGTAGGCTGGTACATTCTTCAGGATATATTCCATGTCAACCAATGCGAATTTTTGTGCACTGGCACTTGCAAATGATGCTACTGCAACAAGTAATGTAAAAAGGATACGTTTCATATTTCCACATTTTTTTAATTTTACGATTAATATGTTAACCGTTCATTTGTCTCATTGGTTCTTTGAATACGGTTAATTTTTGTTTCTTCTTTAGAGAAATGACGTTGATATCGTCGGATTATCAGAATTCCTGTCCGAGGATAAAGTGGAATTGGCTTCCGCTATATGTCTTTACACCGTTTATTTTGTCAAATCCGTATGCCCAGTCGATACCCATCATTCCGACCATAGGGAGGAAGAGACGTACACCGAATCCTGCAGAACGTTTCATGTCGAACGGATTGAAATTCTTTACTTCTGACCAAGCATTTCCACCTTCCATGAAAGCGAGGGCATAGATGTTCGTTGAGCCTTGCAGCATGAGCGGGTAGCGAAGTTCAAGTGCCATACGCGAATACGCATAGCCGTATTGATAGCCAGGTGTGAGGGCACCGTTGTCATATCCTCTTAGGCCTATCGTCTCTGAGTAGTAGCTTGACGAATATCCGGTCATACCGTCTCCGCCCATATAGAACGTCTCAAACGGTGATTTCTTGTACTTGTTATAATGTCCGAGGAATCCGCAGTCAAAACGGGTCATCAAGACAAAACACTTGGAACCACCCGACAGAGGAGTATAGAATTTGGAGTTGAATTTCCATTTATGATATTCTATCCAACGATACTTCTTCTGTAGATCTGTCATATAGCTTGCATCCTGATAGCTTGATGCAAGGTTCTTATAATCTATGTTGTCGAAAAGCGAATAAGGAGGTGTGGCACTTACGGACAATGATACCTGAGAACCCCTGCGAGGGAATATAGGGTTGTCGATGGAATTGCGCGACAATGTAAGAGTGAGGTTTATATTGTTGCAGTTTCCATCTGTAATAAGGAAATATTCCCAGTCTTTCAGCATATATCTTGTATATGCTAATTGTGCTGACAAGCTGAAGTTGTTGTCCGGCCAGTTCAGACGCTTACCCCACCCTATGGAGAGTCCGAACAGCTGTATGTACTTGTCCGGGTCATAATATGATGAATAATTATTGTAGTAGCTGTTGTTGTAGTTTCCATAACCGTAAAGCATACTCATCGTACTATTATAGTAGGAACTGTTATAATAGTTACTGCTTATGTCTGTCTGTCTTGAATAGAATGCAGAGACAGACAGCTGATTAGGACGTTTGCCGCCAAACCAAGGGTCAAAGAACGATATGCTGTATGACTGGTAATAGTCTCCATTGGTTGAACCGCTGATTTCAAGCTCTTGGCCGTCACCTTGCGGGAGGAATCCACGGCGGTTGCCGCTTTTGCCAAGCAGATTGCGCATGGAGAAGTTGGTAAACTTCAAGCCTATTTTTCCAATCACACCGGTCTGTCCCCATCCGAGTGAGAACTCCACCTGATCACTGGCTTTAGGAGTAAGTCCGAGATTCAAATCGACAGTTCCGTTGTTCGGATCAGGCACAGGTCTGAAGTCTATCTGCTCAGGATCGAAATGCCCCATCTGTCCTATTTCCTGATAAGTCATCTTAAACGCATCCATGTTGAAGAGGTCGCCAGGTTTCAATTTCAATTCTCGGCGTATGACATCTTCATAGACACGTGTATTTCCGTAAATCTTTATTTTGTTGATGGAAGCCTGTATTCCTTCACGTATTCTTATTTCAAGGTCGATGGAGTCTCCGTCCACATCAACTTCCACTGGAACTACTTCATTGAATACATAACCTTTGTTATAATAAAAGTTTCCTACGGCATCATCATCCTGATTCAGACGTTCTTGTATATGTTTCTGGTTATATATATCGCCTTTTTTCATTCTGAGCACCATATTGAGTGCATCTGTGTTATATATGGTATTTCCCACCCAGTTGATATTACGGACATAATACTTCTGACCTTCGTCTATGTCAATGTATACATCAACAAGATTGTTCCCGAGATCGACAATGCTGTCGGCCACAATCTGTGCGTCGCGGAAACCAAGTTCATTGTATTTTTCTATTACTCGTTCTTTATCTTCTTCATATTTTTCCATGATGAATTTCTTGGATTTGAAGAAGCTCTTGAATCCTTTTTCGTTTGTCTTTTTCAACAGACCTCCGGAGAAGAAATTGCCGGTAAACTTTTTTCTTGGGATATTCTGGTTACCGGTTATATATATATTGTTGACTTTAACCTTTTCATTCTTGTTGATAATGATATCAACAATCATCTGGTCTTCTTTGGATGCGTCATCGCGCTGCAGAATATTGACTTCCGCATTCTTGAATCCTTTTTCGTCAAAATATTTCTTGATGATGATCTTGGCTTTATCTATCATGTTAGGAGTAAGCTGGTTACCCTTGATGATTCCTATTTTCTGTTCCAGATCTTCTTTTTCACCTTTTTTTACTCCCTCTATATTTATTTCTGAGACTCTCGGACGCATGGAGAGCACTATTTTAAGATAAACCTTTTCATCCACTATGCTGTCAGCCTCGATTCTTACATTTGAACAAAGGCCGTGTTTCCAGTAGCGTTTTACTGCATCCGTTATTTCATCACCGGGAAGCATAATCTCCTGTCCTACAGAAAGGCCGGAGATGCCTATGAGTATGTAATCTTCATAATTCTTTATGCCTTCAACGGTTATGCCGCCAATTTCCACTCTTCTGGTTTGTCCGTATACCATTGCCGGCTTTTCATAGACTTCTTGAGCATTAGCCTTTGGCATAAATGTCAAAAGCAGGGTAAATAAGAGTGATAACTGTATATTTCTCATCTAATGTGCTACATTAAAATATAAATGAATGACAGGCATTCACTTTATTCGTTGTTTGACTTACTTGTTATAGTTGTTGCTTTTTTTCGGGATGAACATTGCATGAGCAAGCATTCATATTTTATATCATTCACCGGATTGTGACTTTTCCACCTCTTCAATCTGGTCTCCGGTCTTGCCAAAACGTCGCTGACGTCCTTGATAATCATACACCGCCTTACACAATTCCTCCTCGTTGAAGTCCGGCCAGAACAAGTCTGTAAAATAAAGTTCCGTATAGGCACATTGCCATAACAGGAAATTACTGAGTCTCTTTTCTCCTCCTGTACGTATCATCAGTTCCGGATCCGGCATGAAGCTCGTGTTCAGGTGTTTGTCTATTGTCGTTTCCGAAATGTCGGCTGGATCCAGCTCCTTGTCGTTGATTTTTGTGGCAATAGCTGTCATGGCATGAGTTATTTCCCATTTTGCAGAATAACTCAATGCAAGGACCATACATGTAGATGTGTTATGTTTTGTTTTTTCTTCGAGATAAGAACATGCTTCCTGCACTATTTCAGGTAGTCTTTTGATGTCACCGATTACGCGGAAACGGGCATTCTTTTTCATGAATAGCTCTTCTTCCAGATTTTTCAGCAAAAGAGCCATGAGAGCTGCTACCTCATCTGCAGGTCTATTCCAGTTTTCTGTAGAAAAAGTATATAGAGTAAGATATTCTATTCCAAGATTGACAGCCGCTTCCATTATGTCATGAACAGTCTGTGCACCAGCCTGATGGCCCATTGTTCTTTCCATTCCGCGAACTTTTGCCCATCGTCCGTTTCCGTCCATGATTATTGCCACATGTCGAGGCACTTTGTTGCGGTCAATCAGTTCTTTGTACATTGTTGTTGTTGTTTTGTTGTTATTTTGAACGGGGTTTCACGAATAGAAGATTCCTTTTCAAGATAAAAGCTTGTCAAGTGATGAATCATCTTAATGTGTAAACTCAGTCGTTGTTGCATTTTCTCAATTTAGGGAAGAGATCATAGGATATGTAAATCATTGTGAATGAATACGAATCCTTGTTTTTTAGAAAACCTCCCTTTATGCTGTAGGGATCTGATATCCCGTCCAGCTTGTCGCTCATGCTAAAACGCATCGTCCAGTCTATGCCTACGTTCCAGCGTTCTTTGAGTTTGTATTTTATACCAATCCCAAAAGGGATGTTCATTGTAAAAGCATCCTTTGCCTGTGTAAAGCCAAGTCCTGCCTGTATATAAGGTGTCAGCCTTTTGGTTCCTTTGTATCCGGCTCCTGTGCCAAAAGCCCAGAAGCTTATTTCATATTGGCATCCCACGTCAATGACCGATTTGTCAAATGTCCATTGTTGGCCTTCTATCTCAGGAAACTTGTTCTGCAAGTTGCTTGCATCTCCTGATATCTTTCCTGACAATATATTGAATTTCAATGACATGCGTGGGTTTATGTTGTATCTGCCCATCAGTCCTCCTCCAAGCCCTGTGTGTTTGTAAAGTCCGGAATAATTTGCATCGCCCAGATAAAAACTTGCGCCTGCCATTGCACCAAGTTCCATCTTGTATTCCATTTCCTGTGCATTGCATGTGCAATGAATGAACAACAGAATTGTTGCCACAAGAAAGTTACGATAAATATATTTCCCTATATTCACAACCACAGTCTTTCTTGTTGTAGCTCAGCTACGTTATTCAGAGGTTTCATTTATCCAGCCCTGCCATATTTCTCCGTCATTTCTTACAAGCCAGATGTTCTTGCCATCTGTAGTCATGCTTGTGGCTATGTCTTTCCCTATGACAGATTTCGGCAGCATTATTTTTTCTGTAATCTTTTTCCATGTTATTCCGTTGTCGTTCGAACGGTATATGCAATCGTATGCAACAGATGTCTCGTCAGTCAGATTCCGCCCTCCAACAGCAAGGAGCATGCCTTTGTAGCGTATGATGTTAAGCTCTTCCAGTTTGGGGCATCCATATTCATTTTCTTCCGTTATATTGATGTAACTCCATTTCTGATTGCTGTTCGGGTCTGATGATGATATTTTATACCATACAACAGCATGTTTACTGTCGTTTGTGCTCAACCCAGTCATGACAACACTTTGCAGGTTGGTGTTGGTTCTTGTGGCATAGGATACAGTGCACGTATTGGTTTGTGGCAACATGTCGATATCGACAGCTCCGTTTTCCTCCCAGTATTGCATATCTTTTGTCGATAAGATGGCAATTCCGTCACAAGCATACAGGTAATAATTGTCAGCTCCGAGCAAGCTTGTAAATGTTTTTTCCGAGATTTTTTTCCATGTAATACCTCTTTCTTCACTTGTCGAAACGTAAATCTTTCCGTCTGTTCCGAGTGCATAGATTTTATTTCCGAAGATGGTCGTGGAACTGTAGTCTATGGTGCCGTCGTCAACACCCTCTACTTTTGCCGGAGCAGACCATGAACGTCCTTCGCTAAGCAGCGATGACGATGTGACTGTCGTGTAACTTCCGTCATAAGCGAAGACGTAGAGACGGTTGTCGAAGTACAGGGCCTTGTGTTTGCCTCCAATTTGTAGATTCGAACCTTCAACTTTGTTCCAGAGCAGAGAGTCTGTCTCTGTCTCACTCTTATTGATCTTCACGTTGTATTGCTTTGTCGAGATGCCGTCTGTGCCTATCACAAGAAATTCCAGAGGAGATGTAAAGTCGATGGAGTCGCTTCCGCTAAGCAATGGCATATATTGTGAGTCAGTATCATGCTTGTAGTACACATATCCGTATGAATTGACGATAGGTACCACTTTGCTCAAGTCAACCCATACAGGAAGTGAATCGACGGATGTGATAGTGTTTTTCACTTGATCTATGTTAAAATAGATGCTGTTCCCTCCTATTGTGCGGTAAACGATTGTATCTTCGCCGCTGCTGTTTTTGGTTGCAACTGCACTTTTTATGTCTGCTACAGAGATGGAGACTATATAGCATTCAGGTGAAGTAACTGTATCTTCATTCTTAATACATGAAGACAATACAGATACAGTCAAGAGTAGAGTTGCGAAAAAATAGAATATATTCTTCATTATGTTGTTTCAAATTCAAAATTAGAGATACATACCATATATACAGATGCAGCATTTGTGCTATACCCGTATGACCCTTTTCTGCAACAAAATTACGAACAATTTTCTCTACACGGAACTAACACTCATACTTTTAATGAATTTTATAGCAAAATTCCGTTTCATTTAGTGAAAGAGCCATATAAATGAGTAACTTTGCTCTCTAAAAATAAGAAACAGGCAATGGATAAAATAGGAGTTTTTTGTTCTTCTTCCGAAAGGATGGAGAGTGTGTATTATGAACAGACGGAGCTTTTAGGACGTTGGATGGGCGAAAAAGGTAAAACTCTTGTATATGGCGGTTCGCGTTGCGGACTTATGGAGACGATAGCTTCTTCTGTAAAAAAGAACGGAGGAAAAGTCTTTGGAGTTGTACCGCGTAAAGTGGTGCAGAACGATATGATGAGCGAATATATAGACGTTGTATTCCATACCGATGACTTGCGCGACCGTAAACAATGGCTTATAGACGAGTCTGATATCATGATTGCTCTTCCCGGAAGTGTAGGAACTTTGGACGAAGCGTTTTCTGCAATGGCTGAACATACTTTCGGTATGCATTCAAAGAAGATAATATTTTGGAATATAAACGGATTCTGGGATGACCTTTTTGTGATGATTGACAAGCTGGAGGAAAAAGGAGTCGTGAACAAACCCTTCCGTGACTTTATGCTTCGTGCTGACACGTTGCAGCAAGTGATAGAGTTTATCGATGAATAAGGCATACAGCTGCAACTTCGGTTATTTGTCATTACTCCTATGAATATATAAACGATATTCAGCCAATAAGTTACTTGTTAAAATCTAAAGAATGTATTATGAGAAAAATTATAGGAATAGGCGAGACAATAATGGATATCATCTTCAAGAACGGGCAGCCTACTGCTGCTGTTCCCGGAGGGTCTGTATTCAACGGCATCATATCACTCGGACGTCTCGGACAGAATGTCACGATGATTAGTGAAACCGGTAATGACCGTGTGGGAAGCATGATTCTTGATTTTATGAAAAGCAATGGTGTGAGCACCGACAATGTAAATGTATATCATGACAGCCGTTCTGCCATTTCATTAGCATGGCTTAACGCAAGTAATGATGCGGAATATTCATTCTATAAAGATTATCCGAAAGCGCGGCTTGACATTGTCGAATGGCCTGAAATAAATAAGGATGACATTGTGATGATGGGTTCTTATTTTGTGCTTAATCCTATTCTGCGCCCTAAAGTGAAGGATTTTCTGGATTATGCCCGTAGTCATGGGGCCCTTATATATTATGACCTGAATTTCCGTAGTACACATCGTGCCGAGGCCATTAAGCTTTATGCCGATATCCTCGAGAATCTGGAATATGCTGATATTGTTCGCGGCTCGACAGAAGACCTTGAAAATATGTTCGGTATATCCGATGCCGATAAGATATATAAGAAAGAGATTGATTTCTATTGCAAGAACATGCTCTGTACGGATGCCGGAGGCGACATACGTCTCATCACTCCTGCCGTGTCCAAGTCTTATTCGGTAGAGAAAATCGAGACTGTCAGCACTATCGGTGCCGGAGATAACTTTAATGCGGGAATCATCTACGGACTCATTAAGGAGAATGTAGGGCGCGATGACATAGCCTCGATAACTTCTGCCAAGTGGGACAAGATTGTCAATTACGGATGTACTTTTGCTGCAGAGGTGTGCCGCAGTTTCCATAACTCTATTTCACCGGAGTTCGCAAAGGATTTTCTGCTTAGAGATTAAGTACCTGCTTTTGTAAGTATGTTCTATGTATTTCTTAAAAGCTGTTTTTTTGAAATAATTGATAAAGTGGTAATTATATGGCAGCAATCAGAATCTTCATTAGTAGTGTGTAGCAAGAGTTTGCCCATGAACGTAGGACCTTGACCGAATATATTCACACGGATGCTTTGAAGTGCACCCCAAAAGTTGTACAAAAAACTTTTGGGGTGCACTTCGTTGTTAGACAGACTCTCTCTTTTTTATGGATTTTCTACTCACATACAATACCTTTCAGGGTTGCGGAGCTTGCTTCCGTAATCTTCACGGTCACGAAATCGCCGATATGGTGATTTCCCCTGTCGAACACCACTACCTTGTTTTGCGGAGTACGTCCGAACAGCTGTTCGCGCGAGCGTTTGCTCACACCCTCTATGAGCACCTCAAATGTGTGTCCTATGTCGCGTCTGTAGCTTTCAGCCGACAGTTCGTTCTGCAGAGCAATCATTTCGTTGAGCCGGCATATCTTGGTCTCTTCCGGCACATTGTCCGGAAGGTGCTTTGAAGCATATGTCCCAGGACGTTCTGAATATTTGAACATGAAGGCTGAATCGTATCCGCATTCTCTCATAAGTGAAAGCGATAATTGGTGATCTTCTTCTGTTTCAGAGTGGTAGCCGACAAAGATGTCTGTCGTCAGTCCGCAATAGGGAAGGATGCGGCGGATGGCTGCAACACGGTCCATATACCATTCGCGGGTGTATTTTCTGTTCATCAGCTTTAATATGCGGTTGCTGCCGCTCTGTACGGGCAGGTGGATGTGTTGGCACACATTCTTGTGACTGGCAATGACGTGCAGAGTATCATCGCTCATGTCTTTCGGGTGTGAAGTTGTGAAGCGTACACGCATCTCCGGCACACTTTCCGCTACGCGTCGCAGCAGTTCCGGAAAATTAATGTCTCCAAACTTGTATGAATTGACATTCTGTCCGAGCAGGGTTACTTCCTTGTAGCCCCGTTGTGACAAATCCTTTACCTCCGCAAGTATGCTCTCTACATCGCGGCTTCGCTCTCTTCCCCTTGTATAGGGAACGATACAGTAGTGGCAGAAGTTGTTACATCCGCGCATGATGCTCACAAAGCCTGATATGTGGCTTCCGCAGATGCGTTCCGGAATTATGTCGCGATAGGTTTCCGTGGTGGACAGTTCCACATTTATTGCTTTCTCTCCCACCTCTACCGCTGCAAAAAGTTCTGGGAGGGTGAGATAAGCGTCCGGACCGGCTACAAGATCGGCATGATGCTTTTCTATCAAGTCTTTCTTTACCCTTTCTGCCATACATCCTACTACACCGATAATCAGTTTGTGCCCTTTTTTTCTGAATGAGTTAAGTGCTTCGAGACGGTTCAATATTTTTTGTTCTGCATTGTCACGGACAGAGCATGTGTTAAGCAGCACAGCATCTGCATCGTCTATATTCTGACAAGGTTCATAATCTGCCATCTTCATGACAGAAGCAATGACTTCACTGTCTGCCACGTTCATCTGGCAGCCGTAAGTTTCTATAAAAAGTTTTTTCATCAATAGATTGTTCGAATTTTTGATGTGCAAAGATAATGTAAATGGCAGAAACTTGAAAGTTTATCATTTGGCATTTAGAGGCTGGCAGGGATTTTATTCGGTCTTTTTGAAACTTTGTTTCTTCTTTGCTTGATTTGAATAATAATGAGAGTTTGATTAAACTTTTTGCCTGACAGGCGGTCAAATTCATGTCGTTTAATTAAAAGTGATGAATATGAAAAAAATTGCATTATTGGCTGTCGTTACCTTTATCGGATTCGGTAGCTTGTCCGCTCAGAGAGAGAATGGACGTCCACGCATGTCTGTAGGACAGCAAGTAGAAAATTTGAAGAAAGAGCTTGCTCTTACTGATGAACAGACAAAGGAGGTGACAGCCTTGTACACTGATTTTCAGAAAAAGATGCAGGGTACAGAAAGGGGTGACCGTGAGCAGATGCGTGCGGAACGTGAAAAGTTGAACAAGCAGGTGGAGGCTGTTCTGACTGACGAGCAGAAAAAGGCTTTTCAGAATATGCAGAAACAGAGAAGGCAGGGTCCGAGAAGAGAGCACAATAACAAGTAGGATAAAAGAAAGATTTGGTCTGGGGTGAAGGCTGAAAATGATTGGCTGAAATCCGGACTTGTTCTTTCGAGTTTATGATGTGAATCCGAATATTATTCTGGTCACAAAGAGCCGTATCAAATTCTTTTATGAGGAATTGATACGGCTCTTTTGTAAAAAGCTGGATTTATTGCCTCTTTGCAGTTGCTCATGCTCCAAATATGCTGAAAGATATATTTTTTAGGGGAGATTGAAATAGCGACATTTGTCTCTTCGGCTGAATTTAGAATAGCTGGAGGAAAGTGTAGACTTTACAGTCTTTGTTTCTGTTTCATGACCTTGAAAAAAGTGCTTTTTTCTTTTCTTGAAATGTTAAAATCAGACTCTGCTGGAATCGTGTATTTTTGAGCGTTTCGAACTTTGTTTCATAAATCCCCGTTTTTTTCTTATTTCCCAAAAGTATACGTATTTGTGAAATAGTGTTGCGAATTAAGTTGTAATATTTACATATTTTATATATTTTAGACGCGAAATTGAACAAAAAAAGTCGCTGTTTCAAAATAAACAGTGCAGTGAAAAAAAATATTCAGCGCACTGAAAAAATTTTTTCAGTGCGCTGAAGTTTAAAAAACGGTGTTTTAGGGGTATAAAATAGGGGGTATTGAGAAAAATGTTAATAAATATATAATTTACTACTTTCGTCAAAAAACTGAACAAAGATTAATAAGAGGGGGAAAACTTGTATGTTTTGACGGTATAATTAGTTAATATCTTGATTATTAATGTTTTACTGTTTTATAAACGGCTATCGCTTTTAAGCATACGATTGGTGATTTTTGTTTTTGTTATGTATGTTATTGATTTATAGTGCTTTGTATGTGATATTACCCCGTTTTATAGTGTTTTGTAAAAGTAAAAAAGTGTTGCAAGTGTTAAATTGAGGTCTGTCGTAAAAATGTATTTTTGTATGCCGTAAAAAGAGGGTTGTCAATAGATTTTTGTACTCTCCCCAATATAAAAATATGGAAGGAAATCATGATAGAATTTGCCTTTAAGTGTTTATATACGACTAAAATATCTGTAAAATTTTGTGTGGAAAATTGAAAATATCTACTTTTGCATAAGTACAAATCTGATAAATTATCATGGAAAATAATAACTTGAAACTAAAAGTCAGGCTTTTAGTCATGAACTTCCTGCAATTTGCAGTATGGGGTGCGTATCTTACCTCTATGGGAAGCTACCTTGTCAATGTGGGACTTGCCGAAAACATCAGTTGGTTTTATGCCGTTCAAGGAATTGTGTCGATATTCATGCCGGCACTGATTGGAATTATCAGTGACAGGTGGATACCTGCACAGCGTATGCTTGGGCTATGCCATTTTGTGGCAGCTTTGTTTATGGGGATGGCAGCATTCTATGGTATGAATAGTGGTGAAGAGGTAGAGTTCTCCAGACTGTTCACATTCTATTCATTGAGTGTGGCTTTTTATATGCCTACACTTGCATTGTCTAATTCTGTGGCTTATTCGGCTCTTGAAGGGGCGAAGATGGACACGGTCGTACATTTCCCTCCTATACGTGTATTTGGAACTATTGGTTTTATATGTGCGATGATTGCTGTAGATTTTCTCGGTTTTCAGAACACTTATGCACAGTTTTTCGTATCAGCGGGGCTAAGCCTTGTGCTGGCTGTATATGCACAGACGCTTCCGCCATGCTCTGTAAGCTGTGGAAAGTATGCTGATGGCAAGCGCAAGTCATTGACAGAAGCTCTCGGGCTTAGGGCTTTTACCTTGTTTAGAGAGAAGAAGATGGCATATTTCTTCATTTTTTCATTTCTGCTTGGTGTTTCTCTGCAGATTACGAACGGATATGCCAATCCGTTTATACAGAGTTTTTCTGCTGTAGATGCATATAAAGGACTGTTTTTCGTAGATCATGCCAATCTGCTCATATCGCTTTCACAGATGTCGGAAACTTTATGTATATTGCTGATACCTTTCTTCTTGCATCGCTATGGTATCAAGAATGTGATGCTGATAGCCATGTTTGCATGGGTTTTGCGATTTGGATTTTTTGCTGTGGGAAATCCTGGTAGTGGTGTCTGGCTCTTTATCCTTTCGATGATTGTGTACGGCGTGGCTTTCGATTTCTTTAATGTGAGCGGCTCTTTGTTTGTGGACAAGGAAACAGATCCTGCTATACGTTCAAGTGCACAGGGATTGTTTATGATTATGACCAACGGTCTTGGTGCGACTGTCGGTTCTTTATGTGCAGGTGGAGTCATAAATTATTTTGTCAACTCCCGTCCGTTGGAAGAACAGTTGGCTGGATGGAGCACATCGTGGTTTATATTTTCTGTATATGCATTGGTTGTTGGTGTGCTGTTTGCCTTGCTTTTCAAATATAAACACGAGAAATAATAATTATCAGCCTTAAGGTGATAAATCAAATGAGCCGGCAAACAGGTTTATGGAATACATAAAGCGGTTTGCCGGCTCATTTGCTGATTGTCTTTATTGTATGATGAAACGGTCTCTGTCGGATATTACAGGGAATTTCTGTCGGAAGGCTTCCTGCTTTTCTATGTCGATATCGGCTGTAGCCGTGCCTTCACTGTCTGAAGGACACTCGCCGATTATTTTGCCGTATGGGCTGATTATACAGCTTTGGCCATTGTATTCACATGCAGGGTCATTCCCTACTCTGTTTGCTCCTGCCACATAGCATTGGTTTTCTATGGCACGTGCTCTGAGCAGTACATTCCATACATTTATGCGTGATGTAGGCCAGTTTGCCACATAAATGATCATGTCGTAGTCGTTTCTGTTCCTGCTCCATACGGGAAAGCGTAGGTCGTAGCATATCTGCAGCAGCAGCCTGATGCCTCTGAACTTGATTACAACCCTGTCTTGTCCCTGGGTATAATGTTTGTTTTCCTCGCCATAAGTGAACAGGTGGCGTTTGTCGTAGTAGCTGTAAGTATTGTCCGGATATACGAAAAACAGGCGGTTGAAATACTTGTAACGTTCTCTGCCGTTGTCCGGACACAGGATATCCGTTTTTTCTTTTACGATAATGCTCCCTGTGATGGCACTGTCCGTTTCCTTTGCAATTCGCCTCATCCATTGCAAAGTGGGTGTCAGACTATCGTTTTGGGGGTCAAATTCTTCTGCTGTCTTTTCCGGTTGTACGCAAAAGCCGGTAGTGAACATTTCCGGAAGTACATAGATGTCGGAGTGGGCTGAGTGCCTGATGGCTGTTTCTGCCCGTCTTTTGTTTTCTTCTGCGTTCTCCCAGGCTATATCCATTTGTATGATGGTTATTTTCATGAGCTGGTGTTTAAGTTTGTCTTGTTAGTGGGCGGACAATAAAAAAAGGCGGGTAATTTGGCAAGTTGACACATGCTATGCGGAATGTACTGCATTAGTATGAATGATCGACTTGTTGAATTACCCGCCCGATTTGCTTTTTATCACTTGATTACAAACTTTCTTGTTGTAGTTTGTTTGTCTGTAATTACCTTGACAACAGTGGTGCCCTTATAGTTGTTTGTGCTGACAACCACTTGTCTGGTGCCTGTGTTCTCTGATATAATCTGTCCGTTGAGGTTATACAGGATTGCTGTAATCTGTGTGTCTTCAGCGGCGGATACTATTACATTGTCATGGTGGTCGCAGGATATGTTCAGAGTAGCATCTTCTGTATCGGTGTCGTGGATGCCTGTTTCGTCAGAGCAGAGGGCTGTACGTGTGGCGTTAATCATCTTGTCTGTATTGGCATCGATAAGCATCACTACCACTTTGGTGTTGTTGATGTTGGATATGTTCTGAGGAAGCTTGACGGACAAATTAGCGGTGTATGTGTCGCCGGCTTTCATATCCTGAGGGAGGTATCCTCCGGTTCCGCCCAGTTGGGACGAGCAGCCTCTTGCCACATCATTGTTGATGTATGTGGTGGTTGAACTGCCGTGTATGCCGCCTTCTCCCCATTCTCCGAATATAGGGTCTGTATATTTAGAATAATAGTTGCTTTGGTAGTTGAACAGATTATCCTCCAATATGACAGTGAAAAGATTCAGATTCAGGTTTGAGGAATTGATGGCGCTGCGTGCCGAGACGGTGATGTCTGCTGTGCCGTTTTCTGCATTATATACAACATCTGCGTCGATGTCTATGTCTGTATATGTAGCAAGTTCCTTATGAGCCATGTCAGACCATGTGTCGTTTGTTTCGGTGCTGTTGAAATAGAAACGAGTATCCTCCGGATTCTGCCACATCGGATAGCTTATAACTCCGCTTCTGTTTATAATTCCGCTTGGAGCACCTATAAGTCCGAGATAGGTTGTGTAGTTGCCGAGTCCCGCACTTAGACGGTCAGAACCGTATGTATGGATGGAGATAGGTATGAATATGTCGCCCAAATCTTTTTCCATATTCTCGATGGCGAGTATTCCCATAGGACAGTTTCCGCAGTCTGCTCCTGTGTATTCCTCAAGAACGATGTGCTTCGTGGTTTCAAACATGAGGTCCTTTATGAAGCTGCTCGTAGTGTTCTGATAATCGTTCAATTGGGTCTCGATGCTGAACACATTGATTTCACCGACAGTCAACGGAAGAGGTTCGCTGAAAGTAAATTTGTACGTATCTCCTTTCTTCAGTTGGAGTCCGTCTTCTGATATACGGCTTACAACATCACCTTCGCTGTCTTTAAGTGTAAGTTCAATCTTGTTGTATTCACTTGTAGTAGAGTTGATAGTGATGATTCCGGATATTGTCTCACTTGCCTTGTCTATGACTGTTTGTGGATTGTTGAGGGCGATAGTGTGTTGTACATCGTGTTCTACTATGACATTGTCCACGAAAATCATGTTTTGGTTTTCGTTGTCATTAAGGAATGCTATGTATATGTTCTTGCCACTGTATTCAGCAAGGTCTACAGTGAAGTTTGTCCAGTCGTTGCTCAGATTTTCTTCCGATAATCCAGGAGAAAGAAGTTCGTTGACAACAAGCTTTCCTTCATTTCTCATTCTGTCTATCGTACTTTGAGACAGGTAGTTGTATGATTCGTCACTTTCAAATATGATTACCTTTATCCTTTCTTCGTATCCATATCGGTAGCTTTGTGCGTCAAAGCTTAGGATACATTGCTCGTCAGGGATATACAGTTGTGGAGTGACCATCCAGTCATCGCTCTTTCCTGCAGGAGAATAGAAAGAGTGTGATGCGGCGCAATAGTCGAATGAAGAAGAGGATTCGCGTATGGAGAAGTTCCATGGTGTGTTGTCCTGGTCGAACTCAAAGCTTTGCATGGCTGTTGCAGGAATATGGTGGTCTCCTTCATACAGCATGAATGTCTGTAATGATACATCGATCTTGTTGAAATCGCAACTGAACAGAATGTGGTCGTCAGAGTTGATTTCTCTTACATATGTGCCATTGTAATTGATACGTATTTCTTCGTTCGGGCATCCTCCTGTGATATCCGTAATGGAGCCTTTTTCAATAACTACAGTATAGTTGTTGTCATTGAACAGATATTGCGTACTTGCCGGATATACAGCCACTCTGTCGGCATTGTATGCAAGAATCATGTTGCAGATATATTTGTCTTCTTTGGTATTGTACAGATAGGCGGAAGCCGTATCGGTAAGTGACACGTAGGCATTCATCGTCAGCATTACAGGATTTGATGAATAGTCTATCTTTGCCAAAGAAGAGCCGTCTGCCGGATAGATGGTGTGGGCATATAGGGGTTTGTTTTCGCGACCGGTATATTCTATTCTTATCTCTTCGTTTCTCATTGAAGCATCTTCATTGATGCTTAGTATGCCGGCAGGAATAACAACGACATATTTTTTGCCTTGTGTCAGTTCTTGTGTTCTGAATCCGATTCTGATTTTGTTCTTGCTATTGTCTGTGTTTTTGATACTGAGTGACTTGCGTATGAGATTGCCCTCTTCATCCCGTAGTTCCACACTGTTTTCTGAAGCTATCACATTGACATTACGGCTGAAAGTGATGTCTATGCTCTTCAGAGTGGTGAAGGCAGAACCTTCTTCAGGACTTACTTTATAGCTTCCGAGAAGATTGATGGTCTTGCATTCTTCTGCAGCAGGGTTCGGGAACTGGACAAGATAGTTCTCGCGTGTGTTCGGGTCTACAAGGCACAGCATGTATCTTCCGTCTCCTGTGATGTCTGTCGGAGTACCCGTATAGCCGAATCCTGTATAGTTGTAGAAATCAATACCATATTTTTGTGAGTAGAGTTGCTGTCCGCTAACCCAATATTTTCCTGTGTGGATATACCATTCACGCAAAGGTACATTGGTGGGGGTGGCACCGAATACATTTCCGTTGTCATCGATGTGATAACCGGTAATGTCTTGTCCTTCTTCCGTGTCTAATACCTCTATCTGCTGGGTTTCCACATTGTATCGGAAAGCCACCATATATTCGTTAAGGAACTGGCTTCCTGGTATTTCTTTTCCTATATATGCTTTTCCTGTCACCCATTTCCCGTTGTGGCTCATCTGAGGGAAATCTGTGAAAAGCAGACCGTTGTAATGTGATTGCCATGGATGAAGATCATCGGGTGTAAAACCTATTGCATGATAGTTCTTTTCTTCTCTGTCGTATATGTAGCTGAAAAGAGCTACCGGATATACGTATGAGAACGACATGGTGCCAAGTATGTATCGTCCGTCCGGTGATATGTCGATAAATCTGTTTTGGTTTTGATTTTCATGCTGCATGTCAAGCTCTGGTATTCCTTCCGGCTCGATCATCTTTCCTGTGGAAAGGTCCCAGATGAAGCCTTCTTCTACGTATTCATTGTTGGAAGGAGACATGTTGCCTATGGCATATTTACCGTTGTCCGACATTGCGGTGATGCCGCCTTGCATGTCATCAGGCATTTCAAGAAAAATCCATCCGCCGTTTTCCTTTGACCAATAGGCAGATTTGTCGTCATATCTTCCGATAGCAGCTGTTCCGGCTTCGTTTATGTCTGTAATTCTGCATGTATGGCCTGCACTTCTCTCTTCTTTTGTCAGAAGGTCGAATGACGCTCTTGTTTCATGGTTGGTTACAACTGATGAGTTGGTTATTTCCCATACCGTATTTCCCGAAATCTTGTAATTGATATTGCTTTTACTGATGTCTGTGATGACTGGTTGTTGAGCTATTTGTGCATAAGTTCCCAGACAATACAGTATGATGCTGATGATGATAACTGATTTTTTCATGATTATTCTATAATGGTTGATAACTCTTTTTATTATTTTACGCTTCTTTTGCTTCTGAACATAAATATGAATCCTATTATGATGAAGGGGATACTGAGCAGCTGTCCCATGTCGAGAAGCATACCTTCTTCAAAATCGACTTGTTCTTTCTTTATGAATTCTACAAAAAAGCGGAAAACGAATATTGTCGTGAGGCAGAATCCGAAGTAGAAGCCTGTTCCGGCAGACATATTGACTTTATCTTTTTTATGCTGTTCCACAGCCGGTTGAACTACCGCATGGTTGTTGCATTTTGTGTCATATCTGCCGTATTTTCTGTATATGACAATTTCTGCGATGAAGATCAGAAAATATGCCAATGCTTCATATAGCTGTGCGGGATGACGTGCAACGAGAACTCCTTCAACAAGTGCGTCCCGTGTGTGGAAAAGGAAGCCCCAAGGCATGTCTGTCGGACTTCCTATTATTTCAGAGTTCATCAGATTGCCGAGCCTTATGCAACATGCCGTGAGGGGGGTAGCTATGGCTACGTTGTCGAGAACGGTCAGGATTGGAACTTTCATCTTCTTCACATAAAGGATCAGTGCCAAAGTCAGTCCTATTGTGCCTCCGTGGCTGGCAAGCCCTTCATAGCCGCGAAATTCCCAGTCCCATGTGTCGGGGATGAAACGTATGGGCAGAATCATTTCCATGATTCCCTTTATGGAGCTGAGATAATATTCCGGTTCATAGAAAAGGCAGTGCCCGAGACGTGCGCCGATAAGAACTCCGAAAAAGCAATAGAGAAATAGAGGTTCAAACTTTTCATCTGCAATTTTCTGCTGTTTATAGAGTTTCTGTACTATGATGTATGCAAACAACAGTCCGACACACCATAAGAAAGAATACCACCGTAGCGAGAAACTGCCTATTTTTAGAATTTCAAGACTTGGTTGCCAGTCTATGAAGCAAGGTATAGTCATATTTATATAAAAATGCTTGGGTTGAGAGTATTGTAAATGTTGAGAATATTGTAAAAACGGAGATACAGAGAATAATGATGCTCCGTATCCCCGTATTTTTTCTGTCGTTAAGCGGTGGTCTTACACATTGAATCTGAAGTGCATGATGTCGCCGTCCTGTACAATATATTCTTTGCCTTCTACACCGAGTTTTCCGGCTTCGCGGACAGCTGATTCCGAACCGTATTTTATATAGTCCTCATATTTGATGACTTCTGCCCTGATGAATCCCTTCTCAAAGTCTGTGTGTATTACTCCTGCGCATTGAGGAGCCTTCCAGCCTTTGCGGTAGGTCCATGCCTTCACTTCCATTTCTCCTGCTGTAATGAAGGTTTCAAGGTTCAGAAGAGAATATATGGCTTTGATGAGGCGGTTGCATCCGCTTTCGCTCAGACCGAGATCTTCGAGGAACATCTGTTTTTCTTCATATGTCTCCAGTTCTGCTATGTCTGCCTCTGTTTGAGCTGAGATGATGATGAGTTCTGCGTTCTCGTCTTTGATGGCATTGCGTACTGCGTCTGTATAGGCATTGCCGTTTTTTGCACTTGTATCGTCCACATTGCATACATAAAGAACCGGTTTAGTGGTAAGAAGGAACATGTTCTTTGCTGCGGCAATCTCTTCTTCCGTTTCAAGTTCTACGGTACGTGCACTTTGTCCCTGTTCAAGGGCTGCCTTATAGCGGAGCAATAATTCAAGTTCTGCCTTTGCCTGTTTGTCACCGCCTACATTAGCTATTTTCTCTACTCTCTTGATGCGGCTTTCTACTGTTTCAAGGTCTTTAAGCTGAAGTTCTGTATCTATGATTTCTTTGTCGCGGACAGGGTCTACGGAACCGTCTACATGGACAATATTCCCATTGTCGAAACAGCGGAGAACGTGTATGATGGCATCACATTCGCGGATGTTGCCGAGAAACTGGTTTCCCAATCCTTCTCCGCGGCTTGCGCCTTTCACGAGTCCTGCTATGTCCACTATGTCGCATGTGGCAGGAACAATACGTCCCGGGTGTACAAGTTCTGCGAGCTTAGTCAGTCGTTCGTCCGGAACTGATATTTGTCCCATCTGCGCATCTATGGTGCAAAACGGAAAATTGGCTGCCTGAGCTTTTGCGCTTGACAAACAATTGAAAAGAGTGGATTTGCCGACATTCGGAAGTCCTACTATACCTGCTTTTAATGCCATATTGTATTATGTTTTTTCTATTTTGTAATGTTCTGTATCTCTTCTTCCCGCCGGAACATTCTGCGGATGTAGGACGCACGGTAAAAAAATCCTTGCGGATTATGTGTTCCTTTGCTTTGTGGCAGACAAGTCTTTGTGTTGCGGGATTAATCGTGCACTACGGCTTAAAGTCGTTAGCTTCCGCAAAGTTACGTTTTTTTGCCAAGATGCCGTTTGTTTGTAAAGTGTTTTTCTCTTCTTTTCCCCTTGACCGCCCGAAAACTGTCAAATCAAGGGGTGAAAACTGACAAATGTCTGTTTTCTGGTCACTTAAAGTCAGTTTTTGTCCCGTCTGCCATATTTTTCCGGCATACTTTTGCATCGGATTCGGGAAGCAGTCCCCGCTCCTCCCCGGTTTTCTTTACCGGTTCAGGCAGCCCCATCTCTCCCCCTTTCCTGACAAAGAAACGAAAAAAGTAAATAACCTAATAAACGACCACGATTATGAGTACAGTAACTTCCATGACATCCCCAGCCGGGATCTTCGAACAAGAGCTTCTCCGCGCACAGAACGACCTTCTCCGCTTCGCCTTCAAGCTGACCTCCGACCACGACGATGCCCACGACCTCCTTCAGGAGACCTCTCTGAAGGCCCTTGACAACCGTGAGAAGTACACCCCTTCCACCAACTTCAAGGGGTGGCTGTACACCATCATGCGGAACATCTTCATCAACAACTACCGCAAGGTTACGCGTGACAACACCTTCGTAGACCGCACCGAGAACCTTTACCACCTTAACCTGACAGAGGACAGCGGTTTCGATTCAACGGAGTCCTCTTACGACATCAAGGAGATTCACCGTGCCGTCCATGCGCTTCCCAAAGAGTACCGCATCCCTTTCGCCATGCACATCTCCGGTTTCAAGTACAAGGAGATTGCCGACAAGCTGAATCTTCCTATCGGCACAGTGAAGAGCCGCATCTTCTTCACGCGTCAGAAGCTTCAGAAGGAGCTGAAGGACTTCAGATGAGAAGCGGGAGAGCATCGACCTTCAGGTTCATTCGTTGGCGATGAACTGTCCGTCCCTTGTCATCCCCTCTGCCGATATGTACATCTGCGTGCAGGTTGAGTTATTGTAGAACTCCACTGTCGCCCTGCCTTCCTCGTCCGTCCTCACATTCGGATTCCAGTAGATGGTGCGCCGGAAGTCCTCCATCGGGGGAAGTACGGAATAGTCTTCCATTTGGAAAGTGGAAGGCACATTGAAACCCTGAAAATAAGAATGCCTGAGTCCTTTCTGACTTTCTGTAGAATAAACAGGATGGGTATAAATATATATGTGTGCCCGGTGGTCCAACTCATCCGGAACATTTTCCTGTATGTATATGGATTTCACCTCATTCAGGAACTGCGGTAGCATTTGTACATTGTCTGCCTTTAGTGTGGTCTTTTTCCCGTTCTGCTCCATCATGCAGGTGTTGTTCATATACCAAACAATGGGACGCTTCTTGTATTCCAGTTCCTCCATCGTACAGTCGGTGTATCCCTCGAAAAACTTGTTCCTGCTCAGCAAATACTCTGCCACCGTCGGCACCGTCTCGCCTTTGTCGAGAATCTCGTCAAGCTCCTCATCTATATTATAGTATATGGAGGCATAATATCTTCCGTCGTGTTCGTTATACCATCTCACATGACTGTCATCAGTAAAATAACGTCGCTTGCCGTCGACTTTTACAGTCGGAAGAACTCTGTCGTTGTCGGATACCGGAATACTTTCATCTGTTTCATGCTCTAAAATATCTTCCGCATACACAGTCGATATCTGCGGTTGGTTCTTGGGTATGGCAATCATTTCCTCCAGATCGACATGTCTGACGGGCGGGGAGAACCTGCGGTCTATCTCTATACGGTAGTTCTTGCGTTTTCCTTCTTTCTTCGTATAAATCTGCATTTTATATTCGCCTGTGATGTCAGGCAGTTTGAAAGCGTAATATCCCATATTGTCAGTTTTGGCATGTCCGGAAAGGCTCCCGCCCTTGTCATTGTAGAGATATACGCTCATCTTGACATTGTCTACGGTATTCTTGCCTCCCGATTCTTTCAGTCGTCCATGAAGATACAGATTGTCCTCTATTATCTGTATGCGGTTTTTGAATGTACCTTGCCGCGTCATGAGCTTCCAGTCATACCGCCGCCATCCCTGTATCATCATCAACATGTCAGCCGCCAAACGGTGTTCTTCGTCGTCCGACTCGAAATAGTATTCAGGATTGGATATGTATCCCCTAACTTCTGACGACAGAAGCATCCATGTATACATGTTTCCCCGTTTTCCTCCGGTCATTGTGCTATAATCGGCTGCCGACAGTGAAATGTGGCTGTTGGGGGAGGTGTCTATAAGCAGCTTTACTTTGCCACAAGGTGACAGTCTTTCCGTTGCAGCGGCAATGTGTATGCCACCTTCCTCCGGCGACAGAGACGGGCATACGAAGAACAGTCTGTCAGCCTGTATGCGTCCCATTCCGTCGAACACCGTGAGCTGGCTTACACCTGTAGGAATATCCTCACGCTTGAATGTCCGTGTAAAAGAGGAGGAAGCGGTAAAGGTATCGCACTCTACAATATTCCCGTTATGCAGGAGCGCGTACCCGAGAATATTCCCGCATATATTTGCGGAAGATGAGATGCGGATGTTTATCCCATCTCCATGAACGGCATCGAGCAAAAGGACACACCCTTCCTCTTTGGGTTGCGGAAGCGGAAATTGCCGAATCTTGCCTCGTCCGTCCCTTAGGGAAAAGAATGCCAGAGTGCTGTCGGGAACAATCTCGAACACTCCCCTGCCGCACGAATCTGTCGACACACAATCCAAAGAGTCGCATAATGTGTTTCCGACAATGCCTGTTATGGCATCCTTACTATTACCGCCGGTCACAACAAATGCCACACGGCTGCGGATTCCTCGGACAAGCTCGCCGCCCTCGGGATAGAAACGGACATTTGTTGCATCTCTCTTGTCCTGACTGTCTGCCGCAGTCTCCGCATCCGTCTGCCCGAGGTTGTCGGGAAGTCTGCGCCTGTAGTCTGTGCGGTCGATCACCATGTGTGAGTAGTCGCCTTTAGTCTGCGGCGCATTGAACACTGGAAATACACGGGAGAAAACGTAATCACTGCCCCAGTTGGTCATATAGCGGGTATAGGCGCGCACCTCGTAGTAGCCGCTGCTGAGAATGTTTTCAAGAGACAGGTCGCCGTATGCCGTGCCGTTTTTTATAGGGAGCTTTTGGGTTGCCACCACCTCACCGCCCGGAGTCACAAGTTCCACATAAAGCACGCGGCTTATATCCGTAGGCATACCATTGTCGGCACGCACCACGTATGCTTTATACCATATCCGCTCTCCCTTGAAGTATCCCGTGTTGTCGAAATGGAGATAGACTTTTTCCTGAGGATACTGTGAGTTGAATAGCATGGCATAGCCCAATTGGGCGGCAATGTTAGTTACCTCCCTTACATTTTGGGCTTGTACTGCCGTATATGCCAGCAGGTATAGAATAAAAAGAATCGTTCTATTTGTTCTTTTAACGGAAGTCATATTGGTTGTGCCATCTTATACGACTGTCTGTTTATACAGCTAAAACAAATATGGTGCGTGAAGACGGGTGAAGGTCTTCATGCACCATAGGCTATCACATCTGCTCGTTTTCAAGCAACATTCTCAGCGACACCCTGAATGCAGTCTCGTCGTTGAGGAACAACGGTTGTCGCATGATTCTTCCGTCACGGTCAAGTGTGCATACTTTCGGACCCTCAATGAAATGCAGTGTCTTCCTCAGTTCCGCAAAGTCATCTCCGCTGATTCGGTGAGCGTCTTCGCCTTTGAGACTTCCGTCCACAAATCTTGTGTACTCGTCCGAAGTAAAGGCATTCCCGTCAAACAGATAAACAAACTGTATGTCTTTATTTCCATTAAAGTCAGGAATGAGGTTGATCATCTTGTTTCCTATAAGGTTTCTGCCACTGTTCTCTCCGGTTATCAGAACTACTTCCACATACTTGCCATTGTACTTGTCCGTATATCTTCGCAGAATGTCACCACCCGGTGTTCGGGGTATATCATATACACCGCCATTCCGTACACTGACCACCTCTGTACGCATCTCCTCCACCTTGTTCCGGATATAGCCGCTGCTCACCAGACTTTTCATCCTGTCAGCTTCGTCACGGTTATACTGCCATACCGACTTTATCCTTGTAGCCACGGCCGCCTGCATAAACAAAGGTGTGGTACCCTTGTTGCCAAGCAGCCCGTTCATGCGTCCGACAGAAGTATGCGGGTTGTCGTCATTCTTGAACAATCCCGACATCATCCAGCTTTCGGATGCGTGCTCAAGAATCTCGCCGAAGAGCAGGACGGTAGGGTCGTCCATCGGCATTTTCCTTATAATGGCGAAGTCATTCCGGCTGTCCCTTTCGTCCACCATGCCCTCTTTTTCTGCTCTTTCGCGACAGTGGCTTACAGAGTTCATGCCGTAGAGGAACGAATCGAGTACGGACAGTCTCTGTCCTGTCTTCATGATATGTGTCTCCCATGGCGACAAACCATACTTGTCTGCCACATAGTCGCATACTCTCATTGTGCTGTCAAGGAACGCTTCCATTGCCGTAAGCATATCTTCCTCATTCATATAGCGCAGCTCCTGACCAAAACGGAACCATATAGGAGCGATACCGTTCTGCAACAGGTTATCAAAACATCCTTTGGAATTGCTGCTCCTGTATTCCACTCCCTCGCCAGTAAAGTCAACGCGAAGGGTGTCGCCTGGACGGACATAGAACGGTACATGCGCCGTTTCATCCTCACTCTTCACTGAGAATTGGGAATACATCGGACAGTCGATGTCCATTTTCAGCTCAAACCGTCCGTCTTCATCTATTTCAGCTACCAGTGGGGTTGTCTCTCCGCTGAAGTCAGCCTGCTGCATGAACGGGCGAAAAAAGCATTCTGCAAACCGCATCTTCCCGTCCTGGGAAGGCTTGCTCACTTTTCCAAGTATGACTGCTGTTCCTCGAGTGTACGCATCTGCCGACACTTCATTGTTGTCCACAGCCTCCTTAGCAGTCTTTATTTTCAGTTTGTCTCCTTTGTCGTGTATGCCGAGGAAGCAGAACCTGTCGTTATCGTATCCGCTCAGAATGTCGAAACTTTCCGTATTGGCAGGAAGACTCTTGAACGACATTCTGAACTCCGCTTTCCCGTCCGCTTTCATCCAGAGTTTTCCGTCTGCTGCCGGACCGTACACTCCCTGCACACCGTGTCTCTTGCCATCCTCTCCACACGCAAATACAGCTTTCGGTAGACGGACATAGGAATATGGCGCGCCGGTAATGCTAAACGACACGACTGTGGCGGTGTCGGCAAACTCCACACTCTTCATCGTCACTTCGCTGCAAGTGCTATATACATGTTGTGGCGAAGTAAACACTTTCCCTGATTTCGCTGATGCTCCGGATGCTGAGATAAGGAGCAGCAGGGATAAACATAAACGACTCTTCTTTTTCATAATCTTTTCTTTCTAATTTTTAATGCAAGCCATGGTCTTCATCACTTATTTCTGTCAATGTTACAGTTGTTGTAAAAGAGGAACTTGAAGTTGCCCAATAGTAGCCATTGAAATTTATAGAGCAAGCCTGATACGCTAAATAAGCAATATGAATGCCTGATTTATGGATTTACAAAGGTGTTGTTACAATATATTTTCGTTGCTAATGCTGTAAATGTACAAAATCAAATTCTTAAAACCTATTTTTGACTCCTTTTTTTGTAAAAGTCGTTTTATTCAGTTTTTATTTTGATTTTTTTGACTTTTTCTTCTCTGAATTATAGGTTTGTATTTTATTGATTTAGTTAGGCAAAGTTAAGGATTTATGATATGGAAAACAACATAGTGTTACAATATGTATTCTGAATTGGCTGATAATCAGTGTAAAAAAATCCATTATAGACGTATTTGTAACATTTTTAATGATGAGTGAACCTGCCATGAAGGTATCTGGAAATATGTTTAGAGGAACCAATCCGTCGTTTTGCTCTTATCGCATCCATCCGGTAATTTTGCATTTAATCTGCTTTTGGCTGTTCTGTAAGGTGGTTTTCCACGTAGTCATGTTTACAATACCATTATAGCACTTATGCTTTCTTGTATTTGATATCCATTTTTTTCTCTTCTTTTCCCCTTGACCGCCCGAAAACTGTCAAATCAAGGGGTGAAAACTGACAAATGTCTGTTTTTTGGTCACTTAAAGTCAGTTTTTGTCCCGTCTGCCATATTTTTCCGGCATACTTTTGCATCGGATTCGGGAAGCAGTCCCCTCTCCTCCCCGGTTTTCTTTACCGGTTCAGGCGGCTCCGGCTCTCCCCCTTTCCTGACAAAGAAACGAAAAAAGTAAATAACCTAATAAACGACCACGATTATGAGTACAGTAACTTCCATGACATCCCCATCCGGGAGCTTCGAACAAGAGCTTCTCCGCGCACAGAACGACCTTCTCCGCTTCGCCTTCAAGCTGACCTCCGACCACGACGATGCCCACGACCTCCTTCAGGAGACCTCTCTGAAGGCCCTTGACAACCGTGAGAAGTACACCCCTTCCACCAACTTCAAGGGGTGGCTGTACACCATCATGCGGAATATCTTCATCAACAACTACCGCAAGGTTACGCGTGACAACACTTTCGTAGACCGCACCGAGAACCTTTACCACCTTAACCTGACAGAGGACAGCGGTTTCGATTCAACGGAGTCCTCTTACGACATCAAGGAGATTCACCGTGCCGTCCATGCGCTTCCCAAAGAGTACCGCATCCCTTTCGCCATGCACATCTCCGGTTTCAAGTACAAGGAGATTGCCGACAAGCTGAATCTTCCTATCGGCACAGTGAAGAGCCGCATCTTCTTCACGCGTCAGAAGCTTCAGAAGGAGCTGAAGGACTTCAGATGAGAAGCAGGAGAGCATCGACCTTCAGGTTCATTCGTTGGCTATGAACTGTCCGTCCCTTGTCATCCCCTCTGCCGATATGTACATCTGCGTGCAGGTGGAGTTGTTGTAGAACTCCACTGTCGCCCTGCCTTCTTCGTCCGTCCTCACATTCGGATTCCAGTAGATGGTGCGCCGGAAGTCCTCCATCGGGGGAAGTACGGAATAGTCCTCCATTTGGAAAGTGGAAGGTTCGTCAAATCCCTGGAAATGGGTGCGGCGAACTCCTTTGGACGCATTCGGTATGAATGAAGAGTGGGTGTATATGTATATTCTCGCTGTTCCTGCCACATCCGGAGCATTCTCCATAGAAGCTTTAGAATCTGCGATATAGATTGATTTGACCTCGTCAAGGAACACAGGGAAAGGGAATGTGGTCAGACTACATGCAAAGTGTCTGTTGTCGCTATATGCGGCATATTCATTGTCTACATACCAAATGATGCCCTTTTTCCTGTATGCCATAGCGCCGGAAAAATGATACGTACCGACATCTCTGCCTCCAATATCACTCAGAGACATCGCAAATCCAAGATAATAAGGCAAATCAACACATTCAGAATTGTTGAACAGAGGGTTCTTTTTGGCAAGAAACTCAAAGATGGTAGGTGTGTTTCCCCCTTCGTCCAATATTCGGTCTGTCTCCTCGTCGCAATCATAGTATATGTTCGACCAGTAGCGTGCCATGTTCTCGTTATGCCAGGTCGAATTGTTTTCTGCATAGCGTCGCTTCTTCCGCACATTGACAGTGGGGAGAGTTCTGGTATATATTGATGCAGGCAGCAAAGTGTCTTCCTTCTGTTCTATGATATTGGCGAAAGAGATGTTTGGCTGTGGTTTGGGAAGCCTCTTTGTCTCGTCTGGCAATATGAAGCGCATAGGCGGACTGAATCTCCTGTCAATGGAAATATTGCGTATCTTCTTGTATTTCTTCTTATCAGACAGAATCTGCAAAGCCCAATCCCCACTTATCTCCGGGAGCTTAAAGGCATAGCCCCCGACACTGTCTGTGGTGGTGTGCCCTTTCAGCACCTGCCCCTGCCGGTTATACAGATATGCCGACAAAGGAATGCCCGCTGTCGGTCTCCTGCCTCTGTCTATCTTTCCAAACAAATACAGCTTGTCCTCTATGGGTTGCAGCCGTTGTGGCAAGCCTGTGCCAAATATCCATTTCCACTCATGGCGCTTCCATCCTTGTATCATCATCAGCAGGTCGGCGGCTTTCCGGTGCTCCATGTCGTCCGACTCAAAATAGTATCCGGGATTGTCCACATATCCCTTTATCTCGGACGACAGCAGCATCCACGTCAGTGCGTTCCCGCTTTTTCCGCCCGACATGGAGGCTATGTCCACTGCCGAGAGCGACAGCGAGGTGTTGGGATGCGTCTCCAGTGCCAGCCTCACTTTTCCGCACGGCATAAGGGCTGTTATGTCAGGCACAATGCTGACACCGTGGTGCAGTTTCGGGCAGATAAAGAACATACGTTCCGCATGTATGTTCCCTCCGCTGTCGAACAACACTATAGAATTGACCCCTGGCGGAAGTTTGCTGCGCATAAAGCGTTTGGTCATTCTGTTGTCGGCTGTCAGTGTGTCGCACCTTACCACACTGCCGTTGTGCAGTATGGCATAGCCCAACAGCCTGCCTCTCATACCTTCTGTTGAGGAGAACGATGCCGTCACCCACATGCTGTCGATGGCATCGACAGACAAAATGCAGCCTTCTGCCTTTGCTTCCGGAAGGCACACCCTCTTCTGTTTCCCCTTGCGGTTGTATGAAACAAAGTAGAGCGGACCCCCATCAGGTATAACCTCAAACATTCCCCTGCCCCTGTCATCCGTCTGTATGAGGCATAGCGTATCTCCCGCCTGATTGGTCAGAAAACCGGACGACGGGGTGTATGCTCCGCTTCCGTCATAGACGGTGTATGCCACACGGTTTATCTTGCCGCGGACAAGACGCCCTCCTTCCGGGAAAAAGCTTACATGTACTTTTTTAGACAATGAGTCGTCGTACAGCTCGTGCTGCTTCTTCTCACTGTCGAATGGGGAATCCTCTGTTCTCGTATTGGGGAGTCTGTTCTTGTAGCTGACCTTGTCTATCGTCATTTGGGAATAATCCCCTTCTGTGTCTGGAGAGTTGAATACTGGAAATACGCGCGAGAACACATCACTGCCTCCCCAGTTTGTCATGTATCTTGTATAAGCCCTCACTTCATAGAATCCGGTACAGAATATTTTCTCAAGCAACAAATCGCCGTATGCCATGCCGTTCTCGATGTGCAGTTTTTGGGTCTTTATCACATCACCGCTTGGGGTGACAAGTTCCACATACAGTACACTGCTTATGTCCGTAGGCATTCCGGTGTCAGTTCTGACCACGTATGCCTTAAACCAGATTCTTTCTCCTTTGAAATATCCGGTATTGTCGAAATGCAGATAGACTTTCTCATGCGGTGTGTCGAGATTGAACAGCATGGCATGTCGGATGTAGCCGCGTATTTTTTGCGCGTCTTCCGATTTTTCTTCCGGGGTGTATGTAATTTGTGAATGGCGGATACAGCACTCAACAGAAACAGAATGCAACATCCGATATAATATTTCGCGTTATTTCTTATCATCTTTTTCCTGTGAATAGGAAGTCCTAAAAATGCCATTGCTATATGAAGCGTCCCACAAATATGATGCTGTTATTTTAATGTCATATCTGTTGACTTGTGGCATTATGTCCACACCTATAATTTTTGTATTGTTGTCATCTTTTGATGTATAATCAAATCGTATGAAACGGTCTATACTATCAAGATATATTGTAATCTCAACCTCGGAACTCCCATTTATTCTTTCATTTTTCTTTGAAAACTCAAAGACTGCATTTGTTTTAAACGAAAATGGAAATTCTGTCTGTTTGGGTTTCTCTGGTTTTGTTTGATTGTCTTCTCCCGCTCTTGTCATCATCATTGCCGCATGTGTCTTATACGTATTCTCGCACTCATCAAGTTCGTCGTCTTGTGAACATCCTGCAAAAGCGATTGCAGACATGGCCGCTGTTGTAGTCATCAATGGGACGCAAAAGTCAAGATTTATTTTTGTTTTCATTGTTTTTATAGATTTAATTAGACAAAGTTAAGGATTTATGATATGGAAAACAATATAGTGTTACAATATGTATTCTGAATTGGCTGATAATCAGTGTGGAAAAATCCATTATAGACGTATTTGTAACATTTTTAATGATGAGTGAACCTGCCATGAAGGTATCTGGAAATATGTTTAGAGGAACCAATCCGTCGTTTTGCTCTTATCGCATCCATCCGGTAATTTTGCATTTAATCTGCTTTTGGCTGTTCTGTAAGGTGGTTTTCCACGCAGTCATGTTTCCAATACCATTGTGGCACTTATGCTTTCTTGTAGTTGATGTCTTATCTTTTTTTCTCTTCTTTTCCCCTCGACCGCCCGAAAACTGTCAAATCAAGGGGTGAAAACTGACAAATGTCTGTTTTTTGGTCACTTAAAGTCAGTTTTTGTCCCGTCTGCCATATTTTTCCGGCATACTTTTGCATCGGATTCGGGAAGCAGTCCCCGCTCCTCCCCGGTTTTCTTTACCGGTTCAGGCGGCTCCGTCTCTCCCCCTTTCCTGACAAAGAAACGAAAAAAAGTAAATAACCTAATAAACGACCACGATTATGAGTACAGTAACTTCCATGACATCCCCAGCCGGGATCTTCGAACAAGAGCTTCTCCGCGCACAGAACGACCTTCTCCGCTTCGCCTTCAAGCTGACCTCCGACCACGACGATGCCCACGACCTCCTTCAGGAGACCTCTCTGAAGGCCCTTGACAACCGTGAGAAGTACACCCCTTCCACCAACTTCAAGGGGTGGCTGTACACTATCATGCGGAACATCTTCATCAACAACTACCGCAAGGTTACGCGTGACAACACTTTCGTAGACCGCACCGAGAACCTTTACCACCTTAACCTGACAGAGGACAGCGGTTTCGATTCAACGGAGTCCTCTTACGACATCAAGGAGATTCACCGTGCCGTCCATGCACTTCCCAAAGAGTACCGCATCCCTTTCGCCATGCACATCTCCGGTTTCAAGTACAAGGAGATTGCCGACAAGCTGAATCTTCCTATCGGCACAGTGAAGAGCCGCATCTTCTTCACGCGTCAGAAGCTTCAAAAGGAGCTGAAGGATTTCAGGTAAAAAACTGACAGAAAATGATATTTATGGACGGATTGTCTGTTTATATGGGGCATTGGACCATAGCTCTGTATACATTCAGTCCGTCTATTTTTTTCTATATGAGTTGTTAACGTTTGAAACACTTATTTGCATTTGGCGAATTTGATTGAATATTTTATTTTTATGGTTAATATGCAGATTTTCAATGCTTTAATTCGTTAATGCGTGTGCTGCTGATTATACGTTTGAAAATGGAGGATTAAAATGAATTAATAATATTCTGATTATCAGATTGTTGATTATTTATACTCTTGAAATTCCCATGTTTTTTCTTCTCCGGTAATTTTTGTATGGCTTTTTACTATAAATGGCAAATTATAGATTTGTTAACATTTCCCTCTAAGGTCCTGTTTTTATACCCTAAAAACAGTGTTTTTTAAACTTCAGCGCAGTGATAAAATTTTTTCAGTGCGCTGAAAATTTTTTTTCACTGCACTGTTTGTTTTGAAACAATAGCTTCTTTCATTCATTTTTGTATGTAAAACATATAAAATATGTGAATAATGCAGCCTGTTATGAAACACTATTTTGCAAAAAAATGTGTTTGTCAAGATTGTAAAAAAACGGAGGATATATCAGATAAGGTATAAATTGCTCAGAAAAACATACATTTTTTATTACTTTTGTATTGTGTATTTTTAACATTGGTGGCTGAAATGTTAAATTGTAGATAGGGCTTTCGGGGTCTCTGCAGTGTGTGTAAAGACTATGAATGGAGGTGTGTGGATTCAAGCATTTATTCAGCGGACCTGATAGATATCTGCTCCATAGTCTTGAATCTGAATTTTATTTGTAGCTATTGTATGAAGGAAGTATTTGTTCTGTCATGATGTTTTCCTGTTTGATTGGATATTAGGTACATTTGATGTGCTTCATAAATAGGAGAATCGTAAATGTATTCATATAGAAATTTTATGTAACTTGATTGCTCTGCATGTCGGATAAACGGCAGATAGGGTATCTGAAAATCTTCTTAATGACTTTTCAGATACCCTATCTTCAGTAGAATATTCTATATTGGTTTTGAGTTAATGTAAGTTGAAAGGGAAAGATATAGGCTACTCCCCTATCCTCTTTTCTGCTCTGACAACCAATATGTTATGACTTTATATGCTTATTTGAGGCTCCATTCGAACACACCGCATGAATGTTCTTGTGGCTGTACGATTTCGAGTTTCATAGCTGTGGTCTTAACCGGATCAAAATCAACAGTACAAGCTACCCCTTTTTCACATGGATAGCGGCTTGGATTTTTTACTTCCTCCCATTCTCCTTTATCATTCTTGTAGTATAGTTTCCATGAGGCTGGTACACGGCATCCACCCCACGGACTGTCGTCAAACCAATAGACTGTGGAGCTTTGTACCGTAGTAGCTGTCTTGAACGTGTAGGAAAGCCATTCCGTTGTGTTCTTCTCTGGCCACCAGTGTGTATAAGGTATTGAACGGTCGTTTTTGTCTGCTGGGATAAGTCGATCGTTGATTGCGGAGAGTGCAGGGGCATGCTTCTTGGAACATTCCACTTTGCTCTCAGATGCGATTGATGGTGGAAGAGCCGGATTTGTGGCATTGAGGTCTATAGGAAGCCATACAGCCATATTGCCGTTTCCTCTGTGTGCCCATGCGTAGTAAGGAATAAGTACAAGTCGTTCGTCTTTAGTCTGTAGACGTCCGTCCGTACTGAAGTTAAGTGTTTGTGCATCAGTAGTTAATGTCATTACATTTGTTCCTTCTATCTCTTTGTTTCCGGAAACAAATTTTGGCTCTTGGTTAAGTAACACACTAAGGACATCGCATGTGTTGTCGGGCCATTCAGCGCAATATACAAGGGGACCTCTTTCAATGGCAACCCTGCCTTTGTCGGCGGCAACCTTTCCGTTTGCCTTGACTGTACGTGGTTCCATGTCGAAATGAACAGATATTTTATCTCCTTTTTTCCATTTGCGGTCAATAACAAAATATCCGTCTTTAAGTTCGGAAGTAACATTCTGGTTGTTTACTTTCACTGTATATCCAAGACGCTTGCCGTCGGTGTAGGTATAGAGGTCGCTTGGTACGACTTCGCCTTTTACCCATCCCGGAATACGGATGTTGAGAGCGAATTTGCCGGATGCCTTCTGCATAGTCATGGTGATGTCTCCGTCCCACGGATAGTTTGTGCTCTGTTGAATCTCCACAGATTTACCTCCAACTTTTACGTTGGCTGTGTTGCCCATGAATAGATTGACATACAGGTCGTTTCCTTTAACAGCGTATACATATTGAGGTACGGAAGGGATGAAACGTGCTGCGTTGCTTGGACAGCAGGCACATCCGAACCATGGCTGACGTTGGTGTTGTCCCATAGACTGGAGTGGGTTAGGGTAGAAGAACTTTCCTCCATCAATACTGATGCCGGAGATGACACCATTGTAAAGGGTGCGTTCGAGGGCATCGTAGTATTTTGATTCTCCGTGGAGAAGGAACAGACGGTAGTTTAGGTAAACTTGTGCAATGGCAGCGCAGGTTTCGCAGTAGGCAGACATGTTAGGCAGTTCATAATTGGCACCAAAAGCTTCTCCGCTTGCTGTTGCGCCGACACCGCCGGTGATATAATATTTCTTGGTGATGATGTTGTCCCATATATTGTCTATGGCATCAATGTAGCCCTTGTCGCCGGTGAGGGCTGCTACATCGGCCATTCCGGCATACATATATCCGGCTCTGACAGCATGACCCACAGCTTCTTTCTGCTGGAGGACAGGCTGGTGGCTTTGGCTGTATTCTGTTTTGATGGTGGTGTATCCGCGTTTGTCGAGGAAGAATTTTGCCTGATCAAGGTACTTCTTGTCACCAGTGGCAAGATACAGTTTGGCAAGTCCCATCTCTGCTATCTGGTGTCCGGGAACGACACATGCCTGTCCGGGTTTGTCGCCAACCTCCTTGCATACACAGTCGGCATAGGCTTTGGCGATATTGAGCAGGCTGGTTTTGCCTGTGGCTTGATAGTGGGCAACAGCTGCTTCGCATAAGTGTCCGAGGTTATAGAACTCATGTGAAAGATCTTCCACTTTTGACCAGCGGGTGGGTCCTGCCCAATGATGAGGGTTATCCGGATTCTGTGTGCGGGCTGTGTACAGATATCCGTCCGGTTCCTGACCGCTCTTGATTACAGCAATCACGCTGTCTACATACGCTTCAAGTTTCTTGTCCGGATAGGTCTGTAGCAGGTAGCTTGCTCCTTCTATCGTTTTATAAGGGTCGGTATCATCGAAAGAATAACCTACACCATTTACTTTGAACACTTTGCTCGGGTCTTTCATGTGTTCTGCTGCGTTCGAGAAGTTTGTGTAGCGTCCGGTCTCTTCGCATTTGCTGAAAGCGAGGGGGATGGTTACTTCTCGGCTTGCCTTGAGACGTTGTCCCCAGAATGTTTCCGGTTGTACTTTTACGCTTGTGAACGGGACTTGGGTGATTGGATAGCCTGAATTGTCCTTTTGGGCAATAGCGGCTGTTGCCGTGATTGTGGCAAATAGGGATAGTGTGATTAGTTTTTTCATTTTGTTAAAAAAACAGGTTAATTAGGATTAAACGTATTATCGGTTCAAAGTTAACGAAATTTGTGGAGAATGGAATGTTTTTCAATTAATAGTTGTGAAAAAGTTAAATGTATTATGGACTTTTTTGATTCTTTATTTGTTGTGGAGGAAAAAGAACATTTTATGAAAAAAAAGAATCATTTCTCATTGAACAAAGATGGCTATATTTGCATTATACAGTTATAGAATATGATTGTAGTATTGGATTTTGAAAAATTATAAAAAATTGTAGATGATGATATTTGATATGGAAATTGTCAGAAAGAATAGTCGTAAGGTATATGATGCGATGATGTGTATGTGCAGATATTCTTTCGATGAACTGGAGAAGTTGACTTGCTTGGGCTGTACGGAGCTGTGTCTTGCGTTGAGCCTGCTCTTGCGTGAAGGTTGGATAGAGCAGGGGAGAGATGCCGATGGCATCAGGTATAGTCCTGTAAGAGTGGAAAATAAATGAATATGGAAGTCTGTTGAGACAGACTTTGCATTTACATATTTGCAGACTCCTCCGCTGTAGATTCTCTGATTGCCGAATACACAGAGAATCTACAGCGGAGGAGTTTGTGAATATACCTATGACATGTCCTTTGACACTTCTTTGGCATTTAGTGAGCTTCAAGCCAGTTTTGCCCCCATCCGCAGTCGGCGAGGAGAGGGACAGACATGTTGAATGCCGCTTCCATATCTTCGACAACAATGCGTCGGAGTACTTCTTTTTCTTCCGGAACCACGCTGAAGTTGAGTTCATCATGTACCTGAAGAATCATTTTTGAACGGAGCTTGCGCTCCTGTATGTGGCGGTCTATGTTGATCATGGCAATCTTGATGATATCGGCAGCGGTGCCTTGTATAGGAGCATTGATGGCATTACGCTCTGCATATCCGCGCACGGTTGCATTGCGGCTGTTGATGTCGGGCAGATAGCAGCGGCGACCGAAGAGTGTCTCCGTATACCCGTGCTCACGTGCCATATTAATGGATTTGTTCATATATTCTTTGACCTTGGGATAGGTGGCAAAATATTCATCTATCAGTTCTTTTGCTTCGCTTCGAGACACTTGCATTCGCTCTGCAAGACCGAATGTGGTGATACCGTAGATGATGCCGAAGTTGGCGGTTTTGGCTTTGCGGCGCTGGTCTGAAGTGATTTCTGAAAGCGGCAGCTTGTATATCTTGGCCGCTGTGGCTGCATGTATGTCATGGCCTTCACGGAAGGCTTCTATCATGTTCTCATCTCCGCTCAGGTGTGCCATGATGCGCAGTTCTATCTGTGAATAATCGGCAGAGAAGAATTCGCATCCTTCATCTGGAATAAATGCTTTGCGTACTTCCTTGCCGTTCTCGTCGCGAATAGGGATATTTTGCAGATTAGGGTTGGAAGAAGACAGACGGCCGGTGGTAGTGACAGCTTGGTTGTATGATGTATGGATATGTCCTGTATGAGGGTTGATGAGTAGGGGAAGAGCGTCTATATATGTGGAAAGTAGTTTCTTGTAACCGCGATAGTCAAGGATTTTTTCTACTACCGGATGTTTGGTGCGCAGACTTTGCAATACTTCCTCTGATGTAACATACTGGCCGGTTTTGGTCTTTTTGGCTTTGTCTGTAATTTTCAGACGGTCGAATAATACTTCGCCTACTTGTTTGGGTGAAGATATATTGAAATCGCAACCGGCAAGTTGGTGTATGTCTTGTTCTATTTGTTGCATGTGTCGAGTGAAATGGCATGACGTTTCTGTCAACGAATTAGTGTCGAGACACACTCCGTTGCGTTCCATGCGTGCGAGTACAGGAACCAGAGGCATTTCAATCTGTGCGAACAGGTGGTACAGATTTTCTTTGTGCAGTTCTTTCTCCAGTGCTGATTTCAGTTTGAGGGTAATGTCTGCATCTTCTGCCGCATATTCGTAGACAGAGGCAGGAGGGAGATCGCGCATAGATAACTGCTTCTTTCCTTTGCTTCCTATCAGTTCGTCAATGTGAATGGTTTTATAGCTGAGATATATCTCTGCAAGGTAATCCATGTTGTGGCGAAGCTCAGGATGTAATATGTAATGAGCTATCATGGTGTCAAACATTGGTCCGGCAAGGTGAATGTCGTAATTGGCGAGCACCATGAGGTCGTATTTGATATTTTGTCCTATTTTAAGGATTTTTGTGGATTCGTATATTTCTTTGAATTTATTCAGAATTTTTAAGGCTTCTTCTTTTTCTGACGGAATTGGTATGTAGAATGCTTCATTTTCACGCATGGCAAAGCTCAAACCGACAAGTTCTGCTTGCATTGCATCAACAGAAGTTGTCTCTGTGTCTAAACTTAGAATATCAGTTGTCAAGATTTTTTTTACTAAATCATTTATTTTATCCTCTGTATCAATAAGATAATATCTATGATTTGTTGTTTTTATGTCGCTTAAAATTGAATGGTTTTCATTTTCTGAACCGGTGTTCTGTTTTTCTGCAAAAAAATCGCCGCTGAAAAGTGAAGGTTCGGAACCTTTGTTGTTTTTCTTTTCTGCTTTTGGTTTTTCTCCTTTTGTACGTTGTAGCAGTGTGCGGAACTCAAGCTCTTCAAATAATAGTCTTCTTTGTTCCTCGTCTGCTTCACGATATTGTAATGTGTCAAGATTAAGCTCAATAGGAACATCGGTTCTGATAGTGGCAAGGAACTTGGACTGCATCATGCTCTCGCGCCCGTTCTCCACTTTTGTTTTCATGGCACCTTTCAGTTCGGCTGTGTGTTCGATAAGATTTTCTATTGAACCGTATTCTCCGATAAGTTTGGCGGCTGTTTTTTCTCCGATGCCGGGACATCCCGGAAAGTTATCGGTGGAGTCACCGACAAGTCCGAGGTAGTCTATGATTTGTGAAGGGTGGGAGAGTGCGTATTTCTCACACACTTCCTTTACGCCCATTATATCGCATTCGCTGCTTGCGTGTTTCGGTTTGTACATGAACACATGTTCGCTGACTAACTGTCCGTAATCCTTGTCCGGAGTCATCATATAAGTTTCCAGACCTTCAATATGTCCGGCTTTCGTTGCCAGTGTGCCAATCACATCGTCTGCTTCGAAGTGTTCTACTTCCAGAATGGGGATATGATAAGCTTCCAAAATCTTCTTGATGTAAGGGACTGCTGTGCGTATAGCTTCAGGAGTCTCTTCTCTTTGAGCCTTGTATTGAGGGAATGCCTGATGGCGGAAGGTTGGTCCTGAAGGGTCAAATGCCACACCGATGTATCGGGGCTTTTCTCTGTTAAGTACATCTTCGAGGGTGTTTACAAATCCGAGGATAGCAGATGTGTTCAGTCCTTTGGAGTTTATACGTGGAGATTTGATGAGTGCATAGTATGCACGATAAATAAGCGCGTAAGCGTCAAGCAGGAATAACTTGTCCATAAAATTCTTATATTTTGAATGTAAAGTTAATAAAAAATACTGTTTTCGGTGTTTTATTAGTAATTTTGTACCGAAATAAATGATATATGAGTTCATTACAACAAATAAGAAGGCCTATAGAAGAAGAAATGGAACGCTACAGAGAGGTGTTCGATTCCTGTCTTAGGCATAAAACCCCTTTTCTCAACGAGGTGTTGAAGATGATAGGTGCTCGTAAAGGCAAGATGATGCGTCCTTTGCTAACGCTTTTGTCGGCCAAATTGTTCGGTGAGGTGGGGGATTCTGCTATATATGCAGCTGCAGCATTTGAATTTTTTCATACAGCAAGTCTTGTTCATGATGATGTGGTGGACGAGAGCGATAAGAGGCGTGGGCAGTCGTCTGTAAATAATACCTATGGCAATAAAGTAGCAGTGCTCATTGGTGATTATGTCCTGACAAACAGTCTGCTCAATGCTGCTGCTACCGGAAATCTGCGTTTTGTGGAGATGGTGTCGGTAACTGCGCAAAAGCTTGTAGATGGTGAGCTGTTGCAGCTCAATAGTGTGCATAATACAGAAATTTCCGAGACTGTGTATTTGAATATAATAGACAACAAGACTGCCGCATTATTTGCTTCGTGTTGTGAGAGCGGTGCTTTGGCATCGGGTGCTTCCGATGCTGATGTGGCGAATATGAGGAAATTTGGAGAGATTGTGGGCAGATGCTTCCAGATAAGAGATGATATATTTGATTATGAGGATGATGATTCCATCGGGAAGCCTACTGGAAACGATATGAAAGAAGGCAAGCTTACATTGCCTGTTATTTATGCTTTGCAGAGCAAAGGTGATGAAGATATGCTGTATTTGGCAAGAAGGGTGAAAGACGGGCTTGCTTCTGTTGAAGAGATTGAGCGGCTGGTTGCTTTCACAAAAGCGAACGGAGGTATTGAATATGCCATAGATAGGATGAACTGCTATGCTGATGAGGCTAAAAAGCTTCTTGACCGTTATTCTGACAGTATGGTGAAGCAGTCGCTTCTCGCGTATGTTGATTATGTTGTTGAACGTTGTATATAGTATTTGTTTCTTCAATACAGTGACAGCGGAGGTAAAGAGTGACGATATATTCTTTACCTCCGCTGTCTGTATTATATGATATTGAATCAGAAGAATTTTACCTCTTCATCGATGATTTCGCCAAGCAACTTATTGGCAAGACTGCTGGTTCCAAGACGCAACATAGTGTTGTTGAGCCATTTCTCACCAAGAACTTCTTTTACGATAGTGTAGTAGGTGAGTGCGTCTTCTACTGTCTTCATCCCTCCTGCAGGTTTCAGACCTATTTGTATCCCTGTCTGTTCATAATATTCCTTGATGGCCTGACACATGACAAATGCTGCTTCTGGAGTAGCAGCCGGTTCAAGCTTTCCTGTGGAAGTCTTGATATAATCCGCTCCGGAATACATGGCTAAAATGGATGCTTTCTTGATATTGGATGCTGTCTTCAAACAGCCTGTTTCAAGTATTACCTTTAGCTTGTGCTCGCCGCATACGGCTTTGAGTTCAGATATTTCATCTGCTACACCTTCGTAGTCTTCTGAGAGAAATTTGCCTACAGGCATTACAATATCTATTTCTGTGGCACCGTCATGGATAGCCATTGCCGTTTCTGCAATCTTAACCTCCGTAAATGTTTGTGATGACGGAAAACTACCTGATACACAAGCTATTTCTATGTTCTCGTTTTCAAGGCTGTCGTGACAAATCTTTGCAAAGTTCGGATATACACACACTGTTGCAACATGTCCCAGATCGGGGTATTTGCTGTCAAATTCATTGACTTTCTCTATGAATTTCAGTACGCTTTCTTCGCTGTCTGTTGTTTTCAGAGTAGTCAGTTCAACACTGTTCAGAAGAAATTTCTTTACTTCTTTGGTATTGTTCTCCTGAAGATGGTCTGCAAGCAGGATGGCCACCTGACTCTTTATTTTTTCATCGTTGACGTCAAGATTGTACTTATTGAACGCCTGGGCAATCTTACTCTCTGAAGTGTTCTCGTGCTCGTGCTCGTGTTCGCAACCGCAGGAGCAGTCGTGGTGATGATGAATATTTTCCATAAATATAATGTTTTTTTTATGTTTACTGATGTGATATAAAATGTCAGGAATTTAGCTTCTGATTGTTTTTGTGTCTTTCGTTGTCGCGTTCCGTTTTTTTGCGCAGGTTGGCTTCGAACGCTTGGGTGAGATCTACCCCTGTTTGGTTGGCAAGACAGCACAGTACCCAAAGTATGTCTGCCATTTCGTCCGCCATATTGTCTTTTTCTCCGGCTTTGAATGATTGGTCTCCATATTTCCGTGCCATCACACGTGCAAGCTCTCCGACTTCCTCTGTAAGGATTGTCATATTGGTGAGTTCGCTGAAATAGCGTACCCCATAAGTTTTTATCCACTTGTCGACGGAGTCTTGTATCTCGCTTAATGTCATATAATGCTTGTTTTGTTGATTGTGTATAATTAGTACAGCAGTTATCTTCAAAAATCAGCAACTTTTGTGATTTTATTCCTTGTTTTGGGTGTCCATGCAAATTGTTACAGGACCATCGTTCAACAGTTCTACCTTCATATCTGCGCCAAATTCGCCTGTTTTTACAGGTTTCCCGAGCACTTCGCCAAGTACGGTGCAGAATCGTTCGTAGAGCGGTACTGTAGCCTCATGGCTTCCCGCACGCAGGTAAGACGGACGGTTGCCTTTTTTATATGAAGCCCATAATGTAAACTGGCTTATGACGAGAATCTCGCCACCTACATCTGCTATCGATTTATTCATGACGTGATTTTCGTCATCAAAGACGCGGAGTCCTACAATCTTTCTGCAGAGCCATTGTATATCTTCCTCCGTATCTGTTTCTCCTACACCGACGAGCACCAGATATCCTTGCTTGATGCTTGATTTTACTTGCTCGTCAATTGTCACGGATGCATGGCTGACACGCTGTATTACTACTCTCATTTTGATTGCTTTTTTCTATTTGTGTAGCAAAAATAAGAAAAGAAAGTGAATTGATAGCCATTTAAGAAAGATATTGTGAGGAACGGAGCAGGTAAAAGGGGGAAAGAATCTTCTTTTAGGGGATTTGCATCTGCCGAATGCTTTCTTTGTTGTAACTATGGAGTAGGGCATGTATAACTATTTTAACCCCTCCTTTACCATCTTCGCTTTTGCTTTACCTATCACTTCGGATATTTCTTCCTCGGAAGCCTCACGTATCCGTTTTACGCTTTTGAATTTGTTGAGCAGTGTCGTTTTGGTTGCGATGCCTATGCCTTTGATGCTATCCAATGCAGAAGCAATCTGATGCTTGCTTCTTTTGTCGCGATGGAAGGTAATGGCAAACCTGTGTACCTCGTCTTGTATGCGAGTCAGAAACTGAAACAAAGGACTGTTCATTTCTATGCCAATCGTTTGTTGGGGAAAACCATATAAAAGTTCAGATGTGCGGTGCCGATTATCTTTTGCCAAACCGGCAATTGGTATGTGGAGATGCAGCTCGTCTTCTATAACTTTTCGCACTATTTCCATTTGTCCTTTGCCACCATCTGTAATGATGAGATCGGGCATAGGAGAACCTTCCTCTATTGCCCGTGAGTATCTGCGGTATACAACCTCGCTCATTGAAGCATAGTCGTCAGGACCGACTACAGTCTTTATATTATATTTTCGATAGTCGTTTTTCGATGGTTTGGCTTTCTTGAAAACAACACATCCTGCAACGGCATCAGTCCCGGAAATATTTGAGTTGTCGAAACATTCTATATGCATAGGAAGCTTGGGCAAACCCAGCTTTTTCTGCAGTTCTTTCATCAGGTTGACACTGCGTTGTTCCGGATTTAGTTTTTCTGCCTGTTTCATGCGGTCGAACCTGTATTGTCTTACATTCATGAGAGAGAGGTCGAGAAGATGTTTCTTGTCGCCGCGTACAGGGACTGTTATCGTTATATTTTTCAGTTCTATTTCTATGGGGAAGGGTACTACAATTTCGGGCGAATGGCTTTTATATCGTTCTCGCATCTCTACAATTCCGAGTGCAAGCATGTCTTCTTGCGGCTCGTCCATGCGCTTCTTGAATTCAAATGTGAAAGCCTGGTTGATGCATCCGTTTGTGATATGCAAATAGTTTATGAAAGCGGATTTTTCATCGTCTGCAATAGAGAAAACATCTATGTTATGGTAGGAGTGTGAAATTACTTCACTTTTCTCGCAGAAGTCCAAAGCAAGATCATATTTCTTTTTTAGTTCCATCGCCTCTTCAAACCTCATCTCTTCGGCAAGAAGCTGCATCTCTTTCATCATCTTCTCACAGACTTTTCGTGTATTGCCTTTGAGTATTTCGCGTATCTCCTTTATGTTTTCCATATATTCCTCGCGTGTTTGTAATCCAATGCAAGGAGCCTTGCAGTTCTTTATATGATATTCCAAGCAGGTTTGAAACTTGCCTTTCTTGACCATTTCCTCTGTCATGGGCATTCTGCATCTTCTTAGCGGATACATTTTCCCGATAAGCTCCAGCATGTTGTTGAGGGTGCCTGTATGGCTGAACGGACCATAATAGGTAGAACCGTCATTCAGGATTCTTCTCGTTTTGAAGACTCTGGGAAAATATTCGTTGGTGACGCATACGGATGGATAAGACTTGTCGTCTTTAAGGAGAATATTATATTTAGGCTTGTATTTTTTGATGAGATTATTTTCAAGTAGGAGAGCGTCTTCTTCGGTGGATACCACAATGTAATTTATGTCTTGAATCTTACTTACAAGAATCTGTGTCTTGCGTGAATTGACCGTTTTCAGGAAATAGGAACTGACTCTTCTTTTTAAGTTCTTGGCTTTGCCTACATATATAATGCTTTTGTTTTCGTCAAAATATTGGTAGCATCCCGGACATTCCGGCATATTAAGAACAATGTTCTTTAGTCGTGCTATTCTCTCTTCCTCTTTTTTCATGATTCTTTCTTTACAGTCTTGAAGTCATTCTTACGACAGCTTGTTTATTTGCTTAGTTTCCCGCATGTTATGAATTACCTGTTTTCTGTAACTTTAAGCGCGTAAATGTTCCACGTGGAACATTTACGCGCTAACGTTCAAGATATCAAACACTAATGAGTGTAGTTATATCTATCTCGTTTCCGATAAACTCTCTTCCTCTTAGCCCTTCATCACGAATTTCTATAATGAAATTCATATAACACTTTTTCGGGTTGAATTTCTTTACCAGATCCCATGCGGCTTTGATAGTTCCTCCTGTCGCCAGAAGATCGTCGTGTATTAGCACGACATCATCTTCTGTAATGGCATCGCGATGTATCTCAATAGTGTCTTCTCCATATTCTTTCGAGTAGGTCTGACTGATGGTGTCTGCCGGCAGTTTGCCCGGTTTGCGGCACATGACAAGTCCTGCGCCTATTCTTCTTGCCAGAATGGCTCCCATGATGAATCCGCGAGATTCTATTCCGACTACTTTGGTTATTCCTTTGTCTTTATAGATTTCGTATAATTCTTCTTCCATGATTTCAAGACATTCCGGGTTCTTGAATAATGTAGTGACGTCTCTGAACAAGACTCCTTGCTTGGGAAAGTCTTCAATGGTTCTCAGATTCTTTAATAATTCTTCGTTGTTCATCTTTTTCTTGTCGTTTTTTTGTATAACTCTTTTTGGTATTTCTTTTTTTTGAGAACTTGTATAGGATGCTTTTGCTCTTGAAGTTCTACCTTTAATAAACCTTCATAACTTGCTGGTTTGAAGTATTTAAAAGCCTCTTTGTTTCACGTGAAACATTCTTTGTGCGGATGGGATTCTTTTCCTTGCTTATCTTCCGAGTAATACGAGCAACACATTTATGTCGCTTGGTGAAACTCCCGGTATTCGGCTTGCTTGTGCCAGATTTTCCGGATCTATGGCTGTAAGCTTCTGTCTTGCCTCGATGGTGATTTGTTTCATGGTGGCATAATCGAATTTCCCTTTAATCTTTATATTTTCGAGACGCAGCATCTTATCGGCAATCATTTGTTCTCTTTCTATATATCCCTTGTATTTGATAAGAATCTCTGTGGCTTCTGTGATTTCCTCTTTCCTTTCAGCTATTCTTTCAATCTCGTTCTTGAACGGGATGATATGCGAAGCTATGTTAGCAATCGTGATTTGAGGACGCCCTATAAGTTCCGACAATTTGCATCCCTGCCTGAGCGGAGTTGTCCCTATAGCTTCAAGAGCATCATTTATAAGTGCAGGCTTTAGAGAAAATGTATTTGTGAAATCGAGCAGTCTTTCTATTGCTTTTTTCTTCTCCGTCATATACTGATAGCGTGCTGTTGTGGCAAGCCCTATATTATAGCCTTTCTCTGTCAGTCGCATGTCTGCATCGTCCTGACGCAGCAGAATTCTGTATTCGGCGCGTGAAGTAAACATTCTATACGGCTCGTCTACACCTTTTGTGACGAGATCGTCAATCAACACTCCGATGTATGCTTCATTTCTGCTTAAAATAAAAGGCTTGCTTCCACTGCATTTCAGTGCGGCATTTATTCCTGCCATAAGTCCTTGCCCGGCAGCCTCCTCATATCCTGTTGTTCCGTTTACTTGTCCTGCAAAGTATAGCCCTTCTATGATTTTCGATTCAAGAGTATGCTTTAACTGTGTAGGGTCGAAGAAATCATATTCTATTGCGTATCCTGGCCTGTATACCACCATGTCCCTAAAGCAAGGTATATGTCTGAGTGCTTTGATTTGTATGTCCATAGGGAGTGATGACGAGAACCCGTTCAGATACATCTCGTTCGTTGTTTCACCCTCAGGCTCAAGAAACAGCTGATGTCGGTCCTTGTCAGGAAAAGTATGCAGCTTGGTTTCTATGCTCGGGCAATAACGCGGTCCGATACTCTGAATCTGTCCGTTGTAGAGTGGGGAGTCTGCAAATCCGGAGCGCAGAATGTCATGCACCTCTTCGCTTGTGTAGCATGTCCAGCACGGAAGTTGGGCAAGCTTCCGTTTCTCTCCCATGAATGAGAAGGCATGGAAGTCATTTTCGCCTTCTTGAATTTCCATCAGGCTGAAGTCCACACTTCTCTTGTCAATCCTCACGGGAGTTCCGGTCTTCATTCTTCCCGCTTTTATTCCATGAACAGTAATAGATTCCGTGAGCATGAGCGAAGCAGGTTCTGCCATACGTCCTCCTTGCAATTGGGTGCGTCCGATGTGCATCAGCCCGTTCAAGAATGTGCCGGCAGTAATGATGACACACCTTGACCTGAATTCTGCTCCGAGGAAAGTGCTTACACCTTTCACCTCTCCTTTGTCCACCAGCAGCTCCTTTACTTGATCTTGCCAGATATGCAGATTCTCCGTATTTTCAACAATCCCTCTCCATGTGCGTATGAACTTCTCCCTGTCACATTGTGCTCTCGGACTCCATACTGCCGGACCTTTTGAACGGTTAAGCATACGGAACTGCAGCGCACACCGGTCAGTCACAATTCCTGTTTGTCCTCCGAGCGCATCAATTTCACGTACAATTTGTCCTTTGGCAATACCTCCGATTGCCGGATTGCAACTCATTTGTGCAATCTTGTTCATGTCCATTGTAATCAGACAAGTCTTTGCGCCAAGTTTTGCTGAAGCTGTTGCTGCTTCGCAACCCGCATGACCTGCTCCTACAACAATAACGTCGTAATTGAAAACCATTCTTCGTATTTTTAATGGTTGCAAAGTTATGAAAAAACTAAGGTTTGGGAAACAAATCTTTCAGGTTTTAGGTAGCGTCTCCTGCCATAATTATAGCCTCTTTCGTCTGCTTATGTGAATGAGAAGGCATATCGTATGTCAGAGCTTAGTCTGACGCACCCGGAAGGAAATCCCTTGACAAACCTGTTCATCCATCCGCTTGACCATGTGTGCTATCTCTTCGGCAAGGCGGAAATTCGCAGTTGTGAGCATATTCAGGGTAAAAACGAAGTAACCCTATTGCTGACACTAAGACATGAGTCCATAACGGAGATATTGGAACTGTCTACTGCCTATTCTTGGCAGAATGCCAACGAAGCACTGACTGTCAATACTGAAAGAGGCACATACGAGTTGAACCAGATGGAAACATTGACGTTTACACCCAAACAGGGACAAGTATTGGGCATTCCATTAGAAAAGGTGATGCGGAGAAGGATTGTAACAGAAACCCTTTTTTCCCAGAACAACTTCGTGCCAACAACCACCAATAATCAAATATACATTCAGGGATATTTTGACGAAATAAAGTTTTTGTGGAAGCTGTGCAAAAAGAAAGTCCGTTCGCTCCATATAGCGGTATTCATTCAATGTATAATGCCTATATTTTAATTGACGCAATAAATAAGTGTACTAAAAATGTTATTAGCGATAATGCTGTTTTTCTCAACAGCAAAAAGTACATAAAGCGTTAATGCAAAATTGCCTCCTTACATACATGAAAAGTCGAACCTCTTTGCCCCAAAGAAACTATTGGAGGACATTACCTGATGACAGCCTATTTCTTAGCCTTTGCACACTGAAAATACTTCCGGAAGGGTAGGTTTCAGACTTCTGAAATGTTAAAATCGGAACTCAAAAAAAAGGGGCTTTTTGCAAGTAATTCGGACTTTGTTTGATATACCCCCGTTTTTTCCTGTTTTCGGAAAATAGTCTTGTTGTGTGAAATAGTGTTTCGTTTTTGAAACTTATATTTTACAAATTTTATATATTTTTCGTGCAGAATTGGATAAAAAAAGCTGCTGTCTCAAAATAAACAGTACAGTGAAAAAAAATTTTCAGCGCACTGAAAAATTTTTTTCAGTGCGCTGAAAGTTCAAAAACGGTGTTTTTGGGGGTAAAAACACTGTTTTGGATGATTTTGTTAAAAAATATGTAATTTGCTATTTTCGTTGAGAAACCAAACAAAGATGGAGAATAGAGATATAAACCTATGCGTATCGAGTGTAAAAACGGATAATTTGTTGTATATCAGATTGTTGTGATTCTGATGAATATTGTTGTTTTTTGTCATACAATCAGCTAATTTCTTATTTTAATGTATCTTATTGATTTATAACTGGTTATATTCGTAAAAGTCTGGAATGATGAACTCTTGAAAAGTGAATAAATGTTTCAAATGTTAATTTGGGCGATTTACAAGATGAAGAATCCGTTTATGTCGGGTCTGATGATTTCTGTCATGACAGTTTTCAACTTATTCCGATATATTTATATGTAATCCTCTGACAATTTTCGGGAATAGCAGAATCGGTTGGCAGGTATTTCCGATATCTTGATACAGACATGCCCCCTGTCCATATTTTATGCCCGGAAACTATTGATAAAATCTATGTACAGTGTGCATAGGTCCTTGTAAACTGCTTGCAGTTACAGGTATTCAAAGCCCTTTCAGCATCTATTTTCAAATAAGGCTTGCCACCCCCATATATCAGAAATCTATCTTTTATCCATCAAGGGCTTGCAATAAATAATCACATGGAAATGCAGATTTTCACCTTATTATATGTGATTTCATTTGCTTTTTTTCTACTTTTGCCCTTCAAATGGGTACTGACGACCGTTTTCTGTCACAAAAGTCTTTGTGATGACAACAGTTCATGTACCGTATCTTATCTATGATAAAGTAAAAAACAACAACGATATGCAGAAGAATCTGGTGATAGTCGAGTCTCCCGCAAAGGCAAAAACATTGGAGGAGTTTCTCGGCAAGGATTATAAAGTAATGTCCAGTTACGGCCATATACGTGACTTGAAAAAGAAGGCATTCAGTATTAATATGGATGACTTCTCGCCGGTATATGAAATCCCGTCAGAAAAGTCTGAACTTGTAGAAACTTTGAAGAGTTGTGCAGAAGATGCGGAAACCGTATGGCTGGCATCCGATGAAGACCGCGAGGGAGAAGCCATATCGTGGCATTTGGCGCAGGTGCTCGGACTTGATGCAGATGCGACGAAACGTATCGTTTTTCATGAAATAACCAAGTCTGCTATTCTGGAGGCAATCAAGCATCCGCGCGCAATCGATCTTAACCTTGTCAATGCGCAGCAGGCACGCCGTGTGCTTGATCGTATAGTAGGATTTAAGCTCTCACCGGTTCTTTGGAAGAAATTGAAGCCTTCGCTTTCGGCTGGCCGTGTACAGTCTGTGGCGGTAAGGCTTATTGTAGAGAGAGAGAGAGAGGTTGAGAACTTTGTGTCAGAATCCAGTTATAAGATAAGTGCCGTTTTTGTTTTAGACAAGAAGGATTGTAGCACATCCCCCCATGCTTCCAGTGTGTTGAAAGCAGATTTGAATGTTCGTTTCAAGACATGCGAAGAAGCGCGTGCATTTCTTGAATCATGCCGTGGAAAGCAGTTTGTGATAACGGAAATCAGCAAGCGTCCTTTGCATAAGGCACCTGCTGCGCCTTTCACCACTTCCACTTTGCAGCAGGAAGCGGCACGAAAGCTTGGCTTCACTGTGTCGCAGACAATGATGATAGCCCAGAAGCTGTATGAATCGGGACGTATCACCTACATGCGAACCGACTCCGTAAATCTTTCATCCTTGTGTCTTAATGCCTCCCGTGAGGAAATCATAGGGCTTTTTGGTGAGAAATATGCCAATACAAGGCAGTTTCATACTAAGGCGAAGGGTGCTCAGGAAGCACATGAAGCAATCCGTCCTACTTCCATCAGTAATCACGATATAGAGGGAACCTCACAGGAGCGTCGTCTGTATGAATTGATATGGAAGCGTACCATAGCCTCCCAGATGTCGGATGCGGAGACGGAGAAGACCACTGTGAAAATCAAGATGAAGGACAGCAACGGTGCTGATAGAACAGATGCCGAGTTTGTTGCCACCGGCGAGGTGGTCACTTTTGACGGTTTCCTGCGTGTCTACCATGAATCATTTGATGATGATTCAGAAACAGACGATTCTAACAAGTTGCTTCCTCCGGTGAAGGAAGGACAATATGTAGAATATAGCGATATTGTGGCAACAGAACGTTTCACACAGCATCCTCCCCGGTATACGGAAGCGAGTCTTGTGCGTAAGCTTGAAGAACTGGGTATCGGCAGACCTTCCACTTATGCGCCTACAATTTCTACGATACAGCAGCGTGAATATGTGGAGAAAGGAGATAAAGAGGGTGAAGAAAGAACTTGTGTGATTCTTACATTGAAGAACGACAGAATAGACGAATGTACAAGAACAGAATTTGTGGGCAATGAGAAGTCAAAACTTCTGCCTACAGACATAGGGACCGTTGTAAACGATTTTCTCTATCAATATTTCCCGACGATTATGGATTACAATTTCACTGCAAAGGTGGAAAAGGAATTTGATGAAATCGCTGATGGCGACAAGGATTGGAAGGATGTGTTGCATACCTTCTACAATCAGTTCGAGCCGATGGTGGAGAAGACCCTTAACGACAAGACTGAACATAAAGTCGGTGAGAGGGTGCTCGGGAAAGATCCTGCCAGCGGAAAAGAGGTGTCTGTAAAGATTGGACGTTTTGGTCCCGTTGTTCAGATTGGCAGTTCTTCCGATGAAGACAAGCCTCGTTTTGCACAGCTGAAGAAAGGGCAGAGCATTGCAAGTATCACTTTTGAAGAGGCGATGGAACTTTTTAAGCTGCCGCGCACATTGGGCTTGTACGAAGACAAGAACGTCAATGTAGGTGCAGGACGTTTCGGCCCCTACATACTGCATGACGGGAAATATGTGTCACTGCCGAAGGGAATGGACCCTTTAGATATAGATATTGACGGTGCCGTGGCACTTATTGAAGATAAGCGAAGGATGGAGCAGGAAAGGCATCTGAAACGTTTTGAAGAGGAACCTGAACTGGAGATTATGAACGGACGTTATGGTCCGTATATCTACTATAAAGGAGCGAACTTCAAGCTGCCTAAGACTGTGACAGATCCTAAATCACTGACAGCCCAGGAGTGTATGGACATCATACAGGCACAAGCTGCCAAGCCTAAAACGTCAAGAAGCAGGAAGAAAAAGTAATGGAGGCAGGAGGGTCAATATTTGGATACTTCCGTACAGCCTTCGTACAGATGACTACTAAAAAGAGTAAAAGAAAATGCAACGTATAATACTTATAGGATATATGGGTGCCGGAAAGACTACGGTCGGGAAGGTTCTGGCACATGATTTGGGACTCGAGTTCTTCGATTTGGACTGGTATATAGAGGAACGGTTCAGAAAGAAGATTCCGCAGATATTTGCTGAACGGGGCGAAAACGGGTTCCGTGAGATAGAAAGGAATATGTTGTATGAGGTCGGAGAGTTTGAGAACGTAGTCATATCGGCAGGAGGAGGAACACCATGTTTCTTCGACAATATAGATTATATGAACAAGCAGGCGGATACGGTTTACCTTAATGCCCCTGTTGACGTATTGTATGCTCATCTGATGATGGGCAAGTCGCAACGTCCGCTGATTGAAGGTAAAACTCCAGAAGAACTGAAAGCATATATTGAAAGTTCGCTTGCCGGGCGTGAACCGTTCTATCGCAAGGCGCGATATATGGTAGATGTAGAAGTGATTGAATATAAGAGCCAGATACAGGCTTTGGTGGACAAGATAAAAGACATCATAACAAAGAACTAAACAAGAAGATTAATTTCCGGTTTTCACAACACCATATTGTAAATGACTAAGATTGCCGATGGAAAACGGGGTTTCCATATAGGAATCTCCTGAGGGTATGTTTATCCTTGTTTTTATCCTGAGTTAGACAACCTTGATGTCGGCCGGCTGTTTGTGGAACCTTATAAACTTTAAACAAACCATTTCAGACGAAGAAAATGAGAAAATGGCGTATTGAAGATTCAAACGAATTGTACAGCATTACAGGCTGGGGTACTAATTATTTCCACATTAATGAAAAAGGACATGTGGCTGTGACACCGAGGAAGAATGGGGTGGAGGTCGATTTGAAGGATGTGATGGACGATCTCTCGCTGAGGGATGTTTCGGCACCGGTACTTGTCCGTTTTCCGGATATCATCGACAACCGTATAGAGAAGACCGCCACGTGCTTTTCGCGGGCAGCGGAAGAATATGGGTATAAAGGACAGAACTTTATCATCTACCCGATTAAAGTGAATCAGATTAATCCGGTTGTGGAGGAGGTGATTAGTCACGGACAGAAATTTAATCTCGGTCTTGAAGCTGGTTCAAAGCCGGAACTTCATGCTGTACTTGCCGTGAATATGAATTCCGACTCGCTCATTGTCTGCAACGGATACAAAGATCAAAGTTATATAGAGCTTGCCCTTCTTGCACAGAAGATGGGACGCAGAGTGTTCATTGTGGTGGAGAAATTCAATGAACTTGAAATAATAACAGAAATAGCCAAGAAGCTCAATGTACGTCCGAATATAGGTATAAGAATCAAACTTGCCGCTTCGGGCAGTGGAAAGTGGGAAGAGAGTGGGGGTGATGCCAGCAAATTCGGACTGACTTCCGGAGAATTGCTGACAGCTCTCGATTATATAGACAGTAATGGAATGAAAGACTGTCTGAAACTCATACATTTTCATATAGGCAGTCAGATTACCAAGATAAGGCGCATACAGAATGCTCTTCGTGAGGCCTCGCAATTTTATGTGCAGCTCCGTAAAATGGGGTATGCCGTTGAATTTGTCGATTGTGGTGGCGGACTGGGAGTCGATTATGACGGTTCACGCTCCTCCAACAGTGAAAGCTCTGTGAATTACAGCATTCAGGAGTATGTCAACAATTGTGTATATACTTTTGTTGAGGCGGCAGACAATAATGGTATACCTCAGCCGAATCTTATTACGGAAAGCGGACGTTCGCTTGCAGCCCACCATTCTGTGCTTATTTTTGAGGTGCTTGAGACGGCAGAACTTCCAGCTATGCCGGAAGAGTTTGAGGTGAAAGAGACAGACCATGAACTGGCGAAAGACCTGTATGAGATATGGGACAATCTGTCCACTCGCACCATGCTCGAAGGCTGGCATGACGCACAGCAGATACGTGAGGAGGCTCTTGACCTTTTTGCTCATGGGCTTTTGGATCTTCGTACTCGTGCGGAGATTGAACGTATGTACTGGGCTGTAGCGCGTGAGATAAATGTGCTGGCTCATGGAATGAAGCATGCGCCTGAAGAATTTCGCTCTCTTGACAAGCTGTTGGCAGACAAGTACTTCTGCAACTTCTCGTTGTTCCATTCTTTGCCTGATTCCTGGGCTATAGACCAGTTGTTCCCGATTATGCCTATACAGCGTCTCAATGAGTTTCCGGACCGAAATGCCACATTGCAGGATATAACATGTGACTCTGACGGAAAGATTACGAATTTTGTGACCAACCAGAATGTGTCGCATATCCTTCCTCTTCATTCGCTTGACAGAAAGAAGGGACGCTACTATATCGGTGTATTCCTCGTCGGTGCCTATCAGGAAATACTGGGTGATATGCACAACTTGTTCGGCGACACGAATGCTGTGCATATAACGGTAGACAGTGACGGATACAGGATAAACAATATTATTGACGGTGAAACAGTGGCGGATGTACTTTCGTTCGTCCAGTATGAGCCGAAGAAGATGGTCCGTTCTCTTGAGATTTGGGTAAAGCAGTCCATCAAGGAAGGGAAGATAACGCTCGATGAAGGCAAAGAGTTCTTGTCGACCTATCGTTCCGGACTTTATGGATACACCTACCTTGAATAGGAGCTTGTCGGCTTTGTGAAGCCGGGAAATAGTGGCGGGGCAGCCATGTTCTCCATGTACCGGTATTGAAGAATATTTATATTTGCAAGATGAGAATTGCGTATGATGCAAAACGGCTGTTCAACAACTTTACAGGACTTGGAAATTACAGCCGTACAACGATAGACATTCTTGCGGAGAATTTTCCGGATAATGAATATCGGTTGTTTACTCCGAAAGTGAGGAGGAATGGCATTACGGAGCCGTTTCTCGAAAACAAGGCATGTGCTGTCTTTGAGCCGCCTAAAGGAATGCCGGGAAGTATATGGCGCACCTTTGGTGAAAGCTATGACATTGCTCGTGGAAATACGGATATCTTTCATGGGCTTAGCCATGAGATTCCGTTCGGATTGCGCAATCGCGGTGTGCCTTCTGTCGTGACGATGCATGATGTGGCATTTAAGACTTTCAAGAAAATGTATCATTGGCACGATTGTGTCATTTATGATGCAAAATTCAGATATTCATGCCGGAATGCAGATCATATCATTGCGATTAGTGAGTGCACAAAGCGGGACGTGATGCGTTTCTACCATGTTCCGGAAGAACGCATCAGTGTCGTTTACCAGCCCGTACAACGAATGTTCTATTCTCGCATGTGCAGGGATGAGGCATACCTGCATCTTGCCCCTGCAAGGTTCTCCTTGCCTCTTCCCCGTGACTTTATGCTTTATGCAGGCTCTGTCAACAGCAGGAAGAACCTGCTTGGTATTGTCAAGGCTATGGAGCTGATGCCGAAGGATGTATTATTGCCGTTGGTCATTGTCGGAAATGGTCGTGAATACAAGCGTGAAGTATTGAGCTATATTGCATCACGTGGCATGGAGAAATGGTTTATATGGCCTCTGGAACGCATAAACGATAAAGAGCTGCAGGCACTCTATACGTTGGCGAGAGTCTTTGTATACCCGTCGTTCTACGAAGGTTTTGGGCTTCCTGTAGTAGAAGCTATGCTCAGCGGCTGTCCTGTGGTGACAAGCAATGTCTCTTCACTTCCTGAAGCCGGAGGTCCTTCGTCACTGCTTGTCGACCCTTGTTCCGAGGAGGAAATAAGCCGGGCTGTTTCTTCTGTGATTTCAGACGATACCATGCGCATGTCCATGATTGATAAAGGAATAGAATATGCGTCCCGTATGTTTGCTCCGTCTGTGATAGCAGCGCAATTAATGAATATATATCAAACAACAATAGAGGATTTTTCTTATGGCAAATTATGATATACGTCCCTTGCAGCTTCGTCTTCTTGACATACTGACTGTCATCCAGCGTATGTGTGAAGAGCACGGGTTAAGATATTATCTTGTTGACGGTTCGCTGATTGGTGCAGTACGTCATAAAGGATTTATTCCGTGGGATGATGATATGGATATATGTATGCCGCGTGAGGATTATGAGTTGTTGATCAAGCACAGCCGGGAATGGTTGCCGAGTCCTTACGAATTTGTGTGTTTTGAGAACGACCCGAAATATCCGCTGCATTTCGGCAAGATACAGGATGCAGGGACCACACTTATAGAACGTCCTCATCTGTATTATCTCGGAGGGGTGTATGTGGATGTTTTCCCCATTGACGGGGCGCCGGAAGGTCGTCTGCGGCAGCGTATGTACCATTGGAGATACAAATACCTGACAAAAGCCCTGTATTTTCTCTTCAGAGACCCTTACAGGCATGGGCATGGTCCTTCGTGCTGGATTCCGCTTCTTGTGCGCAGAATGTATTCATTGCCGGAACTTCAGGGCAAGATAAAGCGTCACATGATGAAGTATGATTTGCGGACAAGCCGTATTGCCGCAGTCAATCACAATGACGGTTTAGGGAGTATGGTGGACAAGGACAATGTGCTTGGAAAGCCTACACCGATTGAGTTTGAAGGCAAAATGGTATGGGGTATGAAAGATAATGATGCCTATCTGACCCAGTTGTTCGGTGATTATATGACCCCACCGCCGCCAGACAAGATTCATCAGCATAATTTTTTCTATATGGATTTGGAAAAGCCCTATAGGGAGTATAAAGGATAGAAGAGGGTGTAATGACAGAAGGAACAGACCTTCTGTGATATTCGAGAGAAATGAAATGAATGCCGCACATGGCTTTCATTTCATTTTTTGTATAAGCTCCTTCAGTTCTGATGATGATATGCCATCGGTGCGTGGCAGGGTTTTTACCTCACGTCCGTTGGCTTGACAGAACTCTATTGCTTTCATGAATCCTTCGTGGTTCTGATCCGGACCTTTGGCGAATATGTTGAAGTCGACCTCTTCCACAATTTTGTCTACGGAGTCATACACTACCACTTCATCCACATAGCGTATGGAACGTACCATATAGCATCGTTCTTCCGTGGAATATACAAGCTGTGCTTCCGGCTTGTATTTTTTGACGTATGCCGAATCCTGTACGGCAACAATAAGATAGTCGCCCATTGCCTTGGCTTTACGGAACAACTCTATATGCCCTATATGGAGCAGGTCGTACACACCAACGGTAAGTATTTTCTTCATAATTTTAGTCTGAATGTAGTGTAGAAAAACCTTCTGTATGCAAAATTAGATAAAATAAGCGAGCTTTCACACTGACAGGATGAAGTATTTGTTTTTTTCTTCAATGTATAGGTTGGGAAAAAACATATATTTGACAGTGGAATATGATTCTCTTTAAGCTTTTGTCATTATATTTGCAATGTGTATATTATTGTTGAAAATGATGAAAAATAAAAAGAATATTAATCATATATTGGTTATACGCTTTCGCCGTGTTGGTGACTCCGTACTTTCTATGGCTTTATGCCACAGCCTTCGCCTGACATTTCCTGATGCAAAAATTGATTTTGTCATAAACAAGGGAATACATACGCTTTACGAGAATCATCCTGATGTAGACCGTGTGATTACATTCGATGATAATGAGAACCATAATTCATGGAAATATCTGAGAAAAGTGTGGAATGTGGTGCATACTACTCATTATGATGTGATTATTGACATGAGAACTACAATAAAGACGCTCTGGTTTAGTCTGTTCTCTTTATCCACTCCTTATCGTATCGGCTGCAAAAAGAAATATGGTTGTGGGATTCTTTCGCACAGAGTGGACAATCATGCAAAGGGGACTGGAAATCGTATCAATCAGAATCTTATGCTGATGGATCCGCTGGCAGAGGTGGCTGAACTGAAGAAATGCACTGATTTCCGGCTTTACGTTGATGATTCCCGGAAGGAATATTTCCGGGAATACATGAAGAGCAAAGGCATTGACTTTTCGCGTCCAGTCATTATGGCGACAGTTACTGCACGATTGGAATATAAGGTATGGCATAAAGACAGGATGAAGGAGATTCTCCGCAGGATAATGGATGGTTATAATGCTCAGATAATATTCAACTTTGCGGGGAAAGAGCGTGAGATGGCATTACAATATCATCGGGAGTTGGATAATGATTCTCGGATATTTACTGACATTGAGGCAAATTCGCTTCCCGACTTGTGTGCATTGCTGTCGAACTGCCACTTCTTTTTTGGCAATGAGGGTGGTCCGCGTCATATTGCGCAGTCTCTTGGTATTCCTTCTTATGCTATCTTTCCGCCTAATGTTTCAAAAAATATATGGCTGCCTGATGAGGGCGAACATTTTGGAGGTATCAGCCCTGATGACTTTGTACCCGTGGACAAGCAGAAGGCAGACAATATGACATATTCTGCCAGAATGGGCTTGATTACTTGTGATGCTGTGTGGAATAAGCTTGACACGATGCTGAAACGTCATTTATGAGGATGAATCGTAACGTGTATATTACGATTCTGATTGTTGGAACTTAATGTAATGAAGTAATATGGATAAATATATTTACGAACTGAAAATGAAGGTGAGGGATTATGAGTGCGACCTTCAGGGAATTGTGAATAATGCTAATTATCAGCATTATATAGAACATACAAGACATGAATTTTTATTGGAACACGGAATCAGTTTTGCCAAATTGCATGAGCAGGGTACAGATGCTGTGGTTGCCAGACTCAATATGCAGTTTAAGACTCCGTTAAGAAGCGGAGATGAGTTTGTGTCGAAATTATGGTTGAAGAAGGAAGGTGTAAAGTATATCTTCATGCAAGATATTTTCCGTTTGCCGGACATGAAGATTGTCATTAAGGCTCAAGTGGAGACTGTATGCCTTGTCAATGGCAGACTTTCCGAAAGTGAAGAGCTTGATGCCACTTTTTCGCCTTTCTGGCAGACTGACTGAATTTGTGAAATAAAAAATAATATGGGGGAATGAGCGATAAGGAGATAATATGTACCATGGCTCTTGCCAAAGTAAAGAGTCTGAGTCTGAGCAATGCACTTATGCTGTACCGCAGTCTGGGTTCGGCAGAGGCGGTGTTTGATCATAAGAATCATATACAAGACTGTATACCCGATGCTACGGAGCGACTCGTTTCGGCTTTGAATAATACCGATGAGGCAATGAAAAGGGCTGAAGTGGAAATGGAGTTTGTGATGAAAAACAGGATACGGTGTCTGTGTATAAATGATGATGAATATCCGCAACGGCTCAAAGAATGTGGGGATGCTCCTCTGTGTCTGTTCTATTGTGGTACGGCGAATTTAAATGCCGGACATATAGTAAGTATGGTAGGCACGAGAAAGTGTACGGAATATGGCAAGGATCTTTGCCGCAGTTTTATTGCGGATTTGAAGCGTTATTGTCCGAATCTACTTGTGGTCAGTGGATTGGCATATGGGATTGATATTCATGCCCACAAGGCAGCAATAGAGAACGGAATGGATACTGTGGGGGTGCTTGCTCATGGCTTGGATATGATTTATCCTTCCGTACATCGTCAGATGGCTGCACAAATGACAAAGCAAGGTGGTTTGCTGACCGAGTATATGAGTGCTACTGTGCCCGACAAAGGGAACTTTGTGAGGCGTAACCGCATTATAGCTGGAGTTTGCGATGCAACGATTGTGGTAGAAAGTGCGGTTAAGGGAGGAGGGCTTATCACAGCAGAACTGGCGGAGGCTTATCACCGTGATGTCTTTGCATTTCCCGGAAGAGTATATGATGAATATAGTGAGGGATGTAACCGTCTGATAAAAGATAACAAAGCAGTATTGATACAGTCGGCAGAAGATTTCATAAATGCCATGTGTTGGGAAAATCCGTTGTTATCAAAGAAAGAACCGCGCCAGCAGGAGCTTTTTGTTGAACTTACAGAAGAGGAGCGTATGATTGTTGAGACATTGAAGAATGTGGATGATAAGCCTGTCAATCATATAGTGGTGGAAAGCGGTATCCCTTATAGCCGTGTGAGTGTGTTGATGTTTGAACTGGAGATGAAAGGAGTGGTGGTGCCTGTCGGTGGAGCAAGATACCGGTTGTTGCGCTGTTAAAAGGGGATGTTTCGGAACAGATTGCAATGTGGATTTTGTTTCCGAATGGTTCTCGATGGCTGCAAACTGCAATTTTGCATAAAAAGATTGTGTTTCTCAGAAAGTTTACATAGATTTGCATATATAAACAATCATATAAAAAGAGCAATATGACATTCACACAACTTTCTATGCCGATATTTGAGCGTGCTATAGCAGATTATCATGTGACCGACAATGTGGATACTCCTGTGAACAATCCTTATGAAGCCGGGACTATCGAATATTACCTGTATTTGAAAAACTGGATTGATACGGTTCAGTGGCATTTTGAGGATATAATCCGTGATCCGAACATCAATCCGGAAGAGGCTTTATTGCTGAAGCGCAGGATAGACAAGAGCAATCAGGACCGTACGGATTTGGTGGAGATGATAGACAGCTATTTTCTTGACACCTATAAGGAGGTAAAGCCGCTGGACGGGGCAACTATCAATACGGAGAGTCCGGCTTGGGCTGTTGACCGTTTGAGTATCCTTGCTTTGAAGATTTATCATATGGAGGAGCAGACGAAGCGTGATGATGCTGATGAAGAGCATATTGCAAAGTGCCGTAATAAGTTAAATGTGCTGCTTGAACAGCAGAAAGACCTTTCATGTGCAATTGATCAGCTGATAGAGGATATTGAAGCAGGAAGAAAATATATGAAAGTGTACAAGCAGATGAAGATGTACAACGATCCGAGTACAAATCCTATTCTTTATAAGAAATAGAAAAGTGTTTTTTAGTGTGTTCCGGATGCATTCCGCCTGTCTGTAAAAGACGGAGTGTGTCCGGATATTGTTAAATACAAAATAAAAAAGAATGACCCGTCTTCTAATCATTCGTTTTTCGGCAATGGGTGATGTGGCAATGACTGTGCCTGTCATACATTCACTTGCTTCTCGGTATCCAGAACTTCGGATCACGGTGTTGACGCAAGGGCATTTTTCTGCTTTTTTCGATTGGATGCCTGCTAATGTGGAAGTGAAAAGTGTGAATCTTTCCGATTATCAAGGTGTCTGGGGGCTTGGCAGACTGTTTTCAAAGCTGAAATCCTGTAACTATGATTATGTTGCGGATCTTCATGATGTGTTGCGTACAAAATATCTGAGAACTTGTTTCCGGATGATGGGAACGAAGATTGCGGTCGTCAACAAGGCGCGTTCAGAAAAGCACTCGCTGATAGGCAACGGGATGAATGCCACAGGTTTGAAGCCTATGGCTGAACGGTATGCAGATGTTTTTCGTGAACTGGGCTATGAGTTAGACATTGATTTTATACGTGCATTTGATCCTCGGCAGGAAAATTTTACGCGTGTGAGAGGTGTTGTCGGAGGCAAGCAAGATGGGGATATCTGGATTGGTATCGCTCCGTTTGCCGCTCATAAAGGCAAGATATACCCTTTGGAAAATATGTACAAGGTTGTCGGTATGCTTGCAGAAAAAGGATACCGCATATTCTTGTTCGGGGCAGGAAAAGAGGAGAGGAAAGTGCTTGAATCGTGGGAAAAGGACGGGGTAGTTTCTGTCTGCGGTAAGTTGGGGGGATTACATAATGAAATGCTCCTTATGAGCCGTATGAATGTGATGATTACAATGGATTCCGCAAATATGCACATAGCATCTGCTGTGGCTGTACCTGTTGTATCTGTATGGGGAGCCACTCATCCGAAAATAGGTTTTCTGGGGTGGAGGCAGGCGGAAGACAGTGCTGTACAGTTGGAACTTCCGTGTCGCCCGTGTTCTGTCTATGGTAATAAACCTTGCAAATATGGTGATTTCCGCTGCATGACGGGGATAGCCCCTCAACAGATTGTGGAGAAGGTGCTTATTATGCTGGATAGAACCAAATGAGTGTCCAATTTACAAAAAGAAAATAAATGAAATATCGCTTCTTCTTCACATTATTTCGTGTTCTTTCTCTACTTCCTTTTGGGATATTATATCTGTTTTCAGATATTGTCAGTCCGTTTGTCCGTTATATCCTCTGTTATCGGAGGAAAGTGCTGCGTCATAATCTTGCTACATCCTTTCCTGAGAAGACTGATAAGGAACGTATGCGTATAGAGCGTGACTATTATCGTTTGTTGTGCGATTATTTTGTGGAAAATCTGAAATTGTTTTCTATTTCCCCAGAGGAGATGATGGAAAGAATGACATTCAGCGGATTGGAGTCGGTAAAGGACGGTTTTGAGAAAGGCAGGGATTTTATGTTTGTATATCTTGGTCATTACGGAAACTGGGAGTGGATAGCCTCCTTGCAGTATTGGATGCCGTATGCACATTGTACACAAATCTATCATCCTTTATATAATAAAGTGGCAGACAGGATATTCCTTCATCTGCGGGAGCAATATGGAGGAGAATGCATTCCCATGAAGAAAACGCTGCGCCGGCTTGTGGAGCTGAGAAAGGAAGGCAGGAAAACAGTGGTGGGATTTATTTCCGATCAGCTTCCGAAATGGAACAGCATTCACCATTTCACTCCTTTTCTGAACCATGATACAGCTGTATTCACAGGAACGGAACAAATGGCAAAAAAGTTTGACGCGATGGTTTACTACGGACGTATTACTCGTCCGCGACGTGGATATTATCATTGTGAAATGATACCGATGACGGATTCTCCGTCTGTTTTGGAGGACTTCAAGCTTACGGACATGTATATGCAAATGCTTGAGGAAGATATACGCCGGATGCCTGCATTGTGGCTGTGGACACACAAACGTTGGCGCAGGACTAAGGAGGAATGGCTCAGAAGAAACAATATGGCAGAGTCACAACAGCAACAACCATAGATTTGGGATAAACGTTTTTTCAAATGATTAATCATGGATAATAAAACAAGTCAGCATGGACAATACTGAAACAGCTAAACGACTTTTTTCGATAGTTATTCCGACATGGAATAATTTGTGCTTTTTAAAGCTTTGTGTGGAAAGCATACGGAAAAATTCTGTATACAATCATCAAATCATAGTTCATGTGAATGATGGAAGCGACGGGACGCTTGAGTGGGTGAAGGCGGAAGGTTTGGATTATACTCACTCAGAGAATAATGTGGGTGTGTGTCTTGCCATGAACATGATGCGTACAAAAGTGCAGACAGACTATATCCTGTTTCTGAATGATGATATGTATGTATTGCCAGAGTGGGATAAAGCTATATACGATGAAATACTGTTGCTTCCTGACAATCGCTTCTTTCTTTCGGCAACTACGATTCAGCCTCATACTCACGGAGCATCTGTAATTGTGGCTGATTATGGTGATACAATTGATACTTTTCAGGAGAAAAAGCTGTTAAGCGAATATATGGATTATAAAGTGAAGGATTGGATGGGGGCGACACTGCCGCCCAATATCGTTCATCGTGACATTTGGGACCTTGTAGGAGGTTACAGTGTCGAGTATTCGCCTGGAATGTACAGCGATCCTGATTTTACGGCAAAATTATGGCTGTGTGGAATAAGGTTCATGAAAGGGCTGCAGGCAAGTAGGGTTTATCATTTTGAGACAAAGTCGACCACAAGAATCCGGAAAAACTGCGGACAAATGCAATTCTTGCTGAAATGGGGAGTTACTTCCTCTACTTTCCGCAAGTTGTTTACATATAAAGGCTGTGATTTTGATGCCGACCGTGTCGGACATTTTGAAAACGGCTTAAAACTGAAAAAAAATATTCTCAGAGGACATCTGAAAGCCATATTCTGGTTGCTGACTAAAGATTTCGGCCCTATATGGAAGTTCTGGGATAAATTATAAATAATTTGTTATGGTACTTGGAGTTATATTGCCGCATACGAAACTTTACGGAGGTGTGAAGAGATTTCTTGAACTTGGAAATATCTTTGTAGAGAAAGGTCATAGATTTATTGTTTTTACCCCGGACGGGAAAGCCCCTGAATGGTTTGAGTTCAAGGGAGAGATGATGACATTCAAAGAGATGGGTGCGTGTCAGCTTGATGCGTTATGGACAACAACAGTCAAGTTCATGCCGATGGTTTTGTCATCAAGTGCCAAACATAAAATCTTTTACCATGTTCGTAAGAGTGATAAGGTGGGCAAGTTGATGAAGAATCCGGAAGTGGAGATTTTTGCTTGTTCTACGAATGTATATGAATATGATCTGAGGAAATACGGACGCACGGCATTTAAGGCTGTGGGAGGTGTTACCGTGGCTAACTATACCCCTAAAAAGGATTATAGTGTAGGCGATCGTCCTTTTGTCGTAATGGGGTATGGCAGACTTTCCGAGCGGGTAAAAGGAACTCATTATGTAGTAAGTGCTTGTGAGAAACTGTATGCACAGGGATATAATATCAAACTGTTGCTTTTTGATTCTCCTACGGGGGATAAGGCAATGGAAAAAATTAGGAAATTCACATGTAAATGTCCTCATGAGTTTGTTCTTAACCATCCTTTCAATAGGAATTCAGAATTGTTCGGACGTGCAGATTGTTTTGTTTCTGCAGAAAATCCGAAGTATTCCGGCTGGAACAATACTGTAGCGGAAGCGATGGCATGTGCTTTACCTGTCATATCGACAAAGGCTGGGACGCTTGATTTGCTTGAAGACGGGGTGAACGGTATACGTACAGCGCGCTGGGGATTCTGTTTCCGCCGCCATATTAAAAAACTGTATAAGGATGAGGCGTTACGTAAGCAATATGGTGAGAATGCCCGCAAACATATCCTTAACTATGACTGGAGGTTAGTGGCAGAGAATATTATAAATTATCTTGAGCAGAATAAAAAGTAATTCCTGATTATGAAGATACTTGTAACAGGTGCTGCCGGATTTATAGGGAGCAGATGTGTGGAAATGCTTGTGGAGAGAGGAGATGAGGTTATAGGAATTGATAACATCAATGACTATTATTCTCCTGCACTGAAGCATTACAGGCTTCGTATGGCTGGTATCACTGCCGAGGCTGATGATTTCAGGTTCGGACATCGTATAGAAAGCCGGAAATATGCCAATTATACATTTATCAGGCTGGATATAGAAGATAAAGGAGCGATGGATTTACTCTTTGATGAGATGAATTTCGACAAAGTAGTGCATCTTGCCGCGCAAGCAGGAGTGCGCTATTCAATAGAGAATCCTTATGCCTATATGCGTAGCAACTGGGTCGGATTTCTGAATATGCTGGAATGTTGTCGCAATTTCAAGATAAAGCACCTTGTATATGCTTCGTCCAGTTCTGTATATGGTATGAACACGAAAGTTCCTTTTATGGAAGATGATGTAGTGATAAGTCCGGTCAGTCTTTATGCTGCAAGCAAGAAGAGTAACGAACTGATGGCGCATGCATATTGTAAACTTTATGGTATACCATGTACAGGATTAAGATATTTCACTGTTTATGGTCCGGCAGGACGTCCGGACATGGCACCTATGCTGTTTGCCAGAGCTATCTGTAAAGGGGAGCCTATAAAAGTTTTTAACAACGGAGACATGATGCGTGATTTCACATATATTGATGATATCGCAGGAGGAACTATCATGGTGCTTGACAAAGTGCCGGTTGCAGATTGTTGTCCCAATAATATACCTTATAAGGTCTATAACATCGGATGTGGAAAACCTGTAATGTTGATGGATTTCATTGCAGAAATAGAAGACAATCTTCAGCGGAAAGCAGAAAAAATATATATGCCGATGCAGCCTGGTGATGTGTGCAAGACGTATGCGGACACAACCAAGTTGGAAATGGAGATTGGATATAAACCTCAAGTTAGTCTTCATGAAGGCATCCGGCTTTTCATAAAATGGTTCAAAGAATATTATACGGAAACGAATTGACAAACGTATAATGGCAAAACTATGTAGGAGATGTGTATAAATAAGCGAAGAACAGTAGTAAATCCCGATTTTGAAAGATACAGTTCTTTTGTTGAAACTGTTCCTGATACGTTCGCTGGTGAGGGTCAGACGATATATTCAAAACGTAATGTAGTGAAACGATTTCAAGTAGAGAAGAATGTTTGTCTCATTGTCAAACGCTATAAGATTCCCAACTTGATACAACGTCTGGCATACACTTTGTATCGCAAGTCAAAAGCAGAACGGGCATATGATTATGCAACCCGTATTTTGCAGAAAGGAATAGAGACACCTAAGCCTATAGCATTTATCGAGATATATCAAAGGGGACTTTTTACCTATAGCTATTTTATTTCGACGGAGGATAATCGCTCTTCATGCGATGTGCTTCTGGATTCTTCATTTCAGGATTCGGAAAAGCTTGTCGACAAATTGGTTGATTTTATTGTATCATTGCACGATAAAGGAATTATGCACGGCGATCTGAATCTTTCCAATATTTTATATTGTGAAGAAGACGGACAGTATTCTTTTGCTGTGATAGACACGAACCGTTCACGTTTTATTGAACATCCGTCAATGTCTCAGTGTCTCAAGAATCTGATGCGTATGACACATGACTTTGCTGTCAGTGCGAAGATTGTAGCAGTCTATGCCAATAAACGTGGATGGGATGAGAGGAAGAGCGTAGAATATGTACGCAAGGAAATAGAGGCTTTCGAACATCGGAATGATTTGAAACATTCATTCAAGAAAAAACATAAAAACAAAGGGAGATGAAAAAAGTTCTTTTGGACTTACGGGACATAAACCATGTAACCTGTGGGTTCGGTCAGATTGCAAGGAACTATGCAAGCTTATATTCACAATATCAGCTTGAAGGCATTAAGTTTGTATTTCTTTTGCCGAAAAATTTTAACGACACATTGGGTGATAATATAGAGCAGGTCAATGTACGTCCCAAATTGAATAAGCATTGTCCGTGGACATTGCCGAAAGTAGATTTGTGGCATTCTATTCATCAACAGCAAAAGACGCGGAGGGTTGGCGGAAGTACAAAATATGTACTTACTATCCACGACCTTAACTTTATGAATGAAAAGAACAAGTTGCGTCAGCTTAAACATCTGTTGATTTTGCAACATCGGATTAATCAGTCGGATGCTGTGGTTGCCATTTCACATTATGTGGCAGAGCAGGTGAAAAAACATCTGAATTTGAGAGGCAAAGAGATTCAGGTCATTTACAATGGAGTTGAGCGTATTGATAAGTGCGAAAGCTGTAAGCCTTCATTTGTATCCGATCGCCCTTTCTTTTTTACGATAGGTCAGATTCGCAGGAAAAAGAATTTTCATGTGTTACTTGATGTAATGAAATGTTTTCCGGGCCACGATTTGTTTGTTTGCGGAGATGATCATTTTGATTATGCTGATGAAATAAGGCGACAGATAAAAGAACTGCAGTTGAAAAATGTTTTTCTTACGGGACCTATAAAACAAGAAGAAAAAGTGTGGCTGTATAAAAACTGCGATGCGTTTCTTTTCCCAAGTATGTGTGAAGGTTTTGGTCTGCCTGTGATAGAGGCTATGCAATTTGGTCGTGCGGTCTATACATCAAATTACACATGTCTGCCTGAAATTGGTGGAGGATATGCTTTCGTATGGGATAATCTGACGACACAGTGTCTGGTGGATAAGATAAAGTCTACTCTTCCTACTTTCTATGACAATAAAGAATGGATTGAAAAAGAGAAGGAATATGCTTTCTCTTTCAGTTATGAGAAGCATATAGAGTCATATTGTAGACTTTACAGTACATTGTTGAGATAGGGGAACTGTTTTTACTGCATATTCAGCTCTGTAGCTTGTCTGCACTATATATTGGGCAGACAAGCTACTTTTGATATGTTTTATCCTCATTTCCACTGTCATTTGCGTTGTTGTCTTTTTCTTTGTATATGCTCTTGATATTTCTCATCAATCCCTCATATTTGGCACGTTTAACTGCCGAACCTTTAAACAGGGCACGATATTTCTCGATAGTGAGTGTAGTCCAGTCTGAAGGACGCATGTTTAGAAAGTCTTCAGAAGCATTAAGCCGGAGATTGGATGTAGGGCAGGAAAACCTGTTGTGCGGACATGCAAGTTGACAACAGTCACAACCGTAGATACAATTGCTGCCTTCCAGTGCAGGAATCAATTCGCAGCTTCGATTCTCTATTGTCAGAAATGACAGACATTGCCGAGTGTCAATTCTATAAGGTGCAGCAAGTGCTTTGGTAGGGCACGACTGCAAACAACGTGTACAGTTGCCACAATGTGAAGCTATAGGGACATCATATCCAAGCTCTTTGTCAACAAGAATCTCACACAGGAAGAAGAAACTGCCGGCATGGGGGATTATCAGACTTGTATTTTTCCCAATCCATCCCAATCCGGCTTTCCATGCCCAGTAGCGGTCGAGAATAGGCACAGTGTCGCAACATAGTTTGAGCGATGTGTCGGGCAAAATTGTCGTGATGTATTCAGCAAGTTGCCTCATCATCTGTTTCATTATGTCATGGTAATCCTGTCCGTATGCATAGAGTGCAAACTGCAGCTGGTCCGGATGTAATAACTGTGATGGATAGTAGTTCAATGCGAGACTGATGATGCTTTTGCATCCTGGATGAAGCAGTTGAGGATCAAGACGTTTGTCAATGTTGTTAGCCATATACTCCATTGTAGCATTATATCCCTCTTCAATCCACTTACAGAAGGCAGCTGCATTCTTTTCATCAATCTTTTCAGCTTTGGCTATGCCACATGCAGAAAAGCCGAGGCGTATAGCTTCGGCTTTTATCATTTGCGATAGGTTATCAGTGGTATTCATCTTGTATGCTCACTCCTTTCTTCCGATTCTTATTTCAGATGTCGGCTCCGCTGTTGGTTTTCATCGAATATCTTAAACTCGTATCCTTGTTCTCTTAGCCACTCGATGGATTGAGGCAGTGCAGTCTTTAGCTTGTCAATGCTTTTGAGAGAGTCATGAAATGTGATGATAGATCCGTTACGCGTGTATTGCTTTATATTGTCCACCACATCATCAGCTGTCAAGTGGCAGGAATAGTCACGTGTGACAACATCCCACATAATGATGGTGTAATAGCGGCGCAATCTGATATACTGCTCTGTGCGCATCCAGCCGTGTGGCGGTCGGAACAGGTTGGTGTGTATCAGTTTGTCCGCCTTGTTGGTGTTCCACAGATAGTTTCTGCTGGTCCATTTGAAGCCGCCGATATGATTGTAAGTATGATTGCCGAGCCGGTGTCCTTTTGACTTGATGAGTTCGAGAAGTTCCGGATGTTTTCTCACATTGTCTCCGACCATAAAGAAGGTTGCCTTTACCCCATATTTTTCCAGAGTCTCCACTATCCATGGAGTTGCTTCGGGTATAGGACCGTCGTCAAATGTAAGGTATACGGCTTTTTCTTCCGGATTCATGCGCCAGATGGCACTTGGATATAGCCAGCGTAACCATTTGCTCGGTTGTTCTATAATCATTTATAAGATATTTAGACATGTAAATCCCGTTTGTTCCCTGCGTTATAGGAACATGCTTATTTTGAATATATATATATGCCTGTAGGCTGGGCATATATCCGGGATTGTTTTTGTTTCATAATGTTTTCCCCTCCGGATGCTTGCTAAAAACAAGAATCCGAAGGGGATTTTCTATTATCAGTTGAAGTGGATACCTTCCGCTTCGCATCTTCTGATGAAAGCTTCGTACAGGCTGTTGAGTGTCACATCCATGCTTTCCATCTTCTTCACATACTTAGACGCATTCTTTTCTGCCGCTTCCGACTTCGATAGTGTTTCGTAAGTCTTCTGTAGGTTGGCGATAATGCGTATCTCCTCAAAACATTCATCGGTAGCCGCAGCAAAGCGTACAGAATTGAGAGCAAGATACCAGTCGATGTATTCACGGGCAATCTTTTCAAGATGTTCAAGTATCTCTACTGCTTTTTCCGGCTGTCCGCAAGCGATATATGCATTGGCGATTTCTATTGAACCGCTGCCTGTATCATGAGGCACATTGTATGAAGGAATTTCTTCCGCACATTTCGCAAGAGCCTTGCGAGCCATGTCGAGTTTGCCTTCTTGTACAAGATTATTGATGAGCACGGCAAACCAGCGGCGATGTGTATAACACATGCGCATAGTCGTTTCATCAATATAGAGTCCTTTCTGTTTCAGGTTGCCATATCGGTATTTGTTCATCATGTTGTCATACATCTTCTCTGTATCCACCACAGTCATCATCGGTCTGTTTTGTTCAAATGTGAACGGAGTGATGCGGTAGGCAATACCTTCCTGTATGAAGTGGCGGTAGAGAGAACCGTAGTTGCTTGATCCTACAGTCGTAGACATGTAGAGAGGACGTGAGAAATTGCTCTGCGCAATCATCTCCAGCATCATCATGAAACTCTTATATACATGCGATCTGCCTTTGAGGCTTATTTCCATGACATCCGGTATAGAGTCGTTCGGAATCATCATGCCTGAACGTCGTACCGCTTCTTTGTCTACAGTCACGTATACCGTATCTGTCGGGATGCATGAAGGCAGGTTGGCTACAAGCTCTGCATATTGAGCTGGGATTCCTTGTTTCAGTACGAACTTGTCAATGACCGTCTTCAGCTCGAAAGGATTGTCGCCCCATATTTCGCGCGCTCTTGCCGAATCCTGCTTGTATATTTCAAGTACAAACTCTTTCATGGTCATCGAACCTCCGCCCACACCGATTTCCGGGTTCACTTCTGTAGCTTCATTCTTTCCTGTCGTATATTGCAGACGGTTCCAGTGGATTGGAAGAGGAGACGATTCACCTTCTCCTTCGTATGCCGGACGTTTCATCTGGTCGATATACCAATCAGTCTGCAGATAAGAAAGATTGCAGACACGCACATCTGTTCGGTTGCCTTCTGTGTCTTCGTTATACCATAGAGGGAACGTATCGTTGTCGCCATTTGTATATATCACACCATCATGCGGAATTGTCTCAAGATAGTTCAAACCGAAATCGCGGCATACATAACGTCCGCTGCGGTCGTGGTCATCCCATGTTTGACTTACCATCTGCAACGGTACAGCCACAGCCGGTACAAGTGAGATTACCGATGCTGTGATGGCAGCCATGCGCTTTTCCATATTCTTTCCGAAAAGACGTTCCAACGCTTCATAGATTGCGGCGATTCCAAGTCCGCACCACATTGCGAAAGCATAGAATGAGCCTGCGTATGCATAGTCACGTTCACGCGGCTCTATCGGTGTCTGGTTCAAGTAAAGAACGATGGCGATACCTGTCATGAAGAACAGGAAGAATACTACCCAGAACTGCTGTATACCTTTCTTGTCGCGGAAAGCCTGCCAGAAGAAGCCGAGGAGGCCGAGCAATAAAGGAAGACAGTAGAACACATTATGCCCTTTGTTCTCCCTCAAGTCTGAAGGAAGCTTGCTTTGATCTCCAAGACGCATGTTATCAAAAGCATTGATACCGGTAATCCAGTTTCCATGCTCCAGTTCCCCATGACTTTGAATGTCATTCTGACGTCCTGCAAAGTTCCATAAGAAATATCTCCAGTACATGAAGTTCAGCTGGTAAGAGAAGAAGAATCTGAGGTTGTCCCATTGTGTTGGCAGCGTCACCTGCTGAGTCTCTCCTCCCGGAATCTGGTAGCTTACAGTCTTTGACGGACCATTGCCGAGCCATTGCTGGTATGCTGCCGGATAACCGCGTGAATTGTCATCGCTCCAGATACGAGGGAACAGCATCTGCTGGTTCATAGGATAGACAAGCTCTTTCTTGTCATACACTTTTATGTACTTGTCCTTCTCATCTGCCGATTCTTTGTCCTTGCGCTGGTATACAGATGATGTGATTTTCTGTTCATACATAAGATTGTCGCCGGAACGCACTACATTGGGTCTCGATGCATATGTCGGTCCCATGAACAGAGGGCGGTCGCCATATTGTTCGCGTCCGAGATAGTCGCCCAATGAGAACACATCTTCCGGAGAATTCTGGTCCATTGGAGGATTTGCTGTAGAACGTATGACAATCAGTGCATAGGAAGAGTAGCCTACGGTCATGAGTGTCATACAAAGCAGGGCGGTATTGAGGATACGTGGCGACACCTTTTTGTTGTTGAAAAGAATGAATGCCACGATACATATTGCTATGATACCTATGATGACACAACTTGCTCCATGTCCGTAGAACGGTATGCCGAGCATTGATATGGCTACGAGGAAAGACACATTGATGCGGGTTTTACTGCGCATTTGTGTGCTTTCATACAATGCCCATATCAGTGAAGTTACAAGGAGAACGAGGTAGATGTACAGTCCGGTGTTGAACGACATGCCTAATACATTCACAAACAGCAGTTCAAACCAACCTCCGATTTTTACGATGCCCGGTACCACACCATAGAGTACAGCTACGATGATGACAGCTGCTACGGCAAGTACGGCGAGAGAGCCTTTTGCCGAAGGATTCTTGCATTTCTTGTAGTAGAAGACGAGCACAATGGCAGGAATACACAGCAGGTTAAGCAAGTGTACTCCGATTGACAGTCCCATCAGATAGGCTATCAGTACGAGCCAGCGGTCGCTTCCGCTTTTGTCCGCATTGTTTTCCCATTTCAGTATGAGCCAGAATACGAGAGCGGTCATGAATGAGGAGAAGGCATACACTTCGCCTTCCACTGCTGAGAACCAGAACGTGTCGCTCCATGTATAGATGAGAGAACCGGCGATGCCGCATCCCATTATAGTGATGAGTTTTGCCGTGCTGATTGCTTCATTGTCGTGACAGAGCAGTTTGCGTGCAAGATGTGTGATGCTCCAGAACAGGAACAGTATACATCCGGCAGAAAGAAGTGCTGACATTGTGTTCACCATACGTGCTATTTCCGACGGGTCGCTTGCAAACGAAGCAAACAGGTTGCCGAAAAGCATGAAGAAAGGTGCGCCGGGTGGATGTCCCACCTCCAGCTTGGCTGCTGTGGTGATGAACTCCGGACAATCCCAGAAGCTTGCCGTCGGCTCTATTGTAGAGCAATAAGTGTAGGCGGCAACAGCAAAAATGAGCCAACCCATAAGGTTGTTCACTGTTTTGAATGTTTTCATCCGATTTTTTGTGTTATAAATGTATATTATTTATTTGTTTCTCTTTCTCTCATCTGTAACAAGTTGCAAATATAGTGTAAACATCAACCAAAAGCAAATTTATCGGGCTTCCTGATAATTCGCTAAATTTTTATTAAGTGCCATAATTGAGCTTGTTATGCTTTTTTAACCCCTATGGACGGATATGCAGATTGTTTTTCTTCTCTTTTGTATGTACTTGGCAGGAAGTATGGTCTGTAGAGTGTCGAGTTGGCATATTACAGAAATTGCCACTGCATCTCTGTATTATCAAAGATGTTTCAGCGGCAATATCCTGTTTTGACCATAGGGAAGTGGTGGCGGATTATCGCGGCATCCGCATAACCATCTCTTTTTTAGAGGCAATAATTTCTGTCTGGAATTTTCTTATTGTTTCTTTGACCTGCACAATCGGCACAAATATTTAATGCCGAGCAGAAAGCCTGTAAAGGAAACACATGCTCCGCCCAGGCAAAGTACCCATAGACAGGTGTGCCAAAGTGCAGGACGTTCTACAAGATACTTGATGTTGAGGTAGTGCATGGCACTGAACATCCATTTGCGTGCCATTTTGTTGTGGTTGAAAAAGCGCACATAATCATCATGTATGCCGATGTACAGTCGTGAACCGTCTTTATCGTCAATCATGACTTTGTATACGGGAAGAGTCAATTTGCCTGTAGATGAAAGGTAATACTCGTCATAACTGTTCATTTTCTCTACAGTAATCCTTGCGTCATCTCCGTACAGCTTGTGCATACGCTTTGTTATAGCTTCCTCTGTTACTGTGAGAGGTTTGACTTCATTCGAAGAGGCATCTATAAAATACTCCGTGCTGTCAGCTATAATCCTATACACCGGTTTCTCCCCGATGCAGGTCCATTCCACCTCTTTCAGCTTCGGATATGCCTTTTTAAGAGTCACGTAGTCGAGCTTGAAGTCCTGCAAATCGAGCAATTCTTTTCCCCATACATCGGGAGCATACATTGTGTATTCGCTGTCGTAAGGTACAAGCCATTTCGGCACTCTCTGCATGGCAAGCGACCCGCTTATGCCCCAGCAAATAAGGAACAGACCGAAGCACAGTCCGAGCACATGATGCCACTTGTAGCTGGTCTTCTTGAACGGATTCTGCCATCTTCCGGTCTTCTTTCGGCTCTTTGTCTGCATATATATGCCTAATCCCCATCCGGAAAGAGCTGCCAGCAGACAAAATATGCCTCCTGTCGTGATGCATGTTTTCCATAAGTCAAGGTTACATCTTATACCGGTGAAATAAAGTTTGTGGGGAATAGCTCCAAGCCAAGTCCATGTTCTCTGTTCTTTGTCAGTAAGCTGCTGTGCCGCTCCTGTTTTTCCTGAAATGAAAAATTCGTGCCGGTTTTCATCTGCGAATGTAAACTTGTATATCGGCATGGCGCGTTCGTAGCGTTCATACATGACCCATTGTGCACGTTCATGGAGTGTGTCGACCCGTTCTATAGGTGCATTTACCCATTGGCGTGCAATACGTTCCGCATCGCTGAAAGTTACTTCCCTCATTTCCTGCAATGTGTCTGTACATGCAGTGAACGAGGTGTCGGCGGAAGATAGCTTGACGAGAGTCTGTCCGAGAAACTGCCTTACACTGAGTGTATGCAATGTGTCGCCTGCCATAGCGGTAAATATGCTGAGATCTGGTAAAGAGTCAGGCAATGTCTCTTTCAAGGCATTGTTTGTCTTTTCCGGCAGTCGAGGGTAGGAGTGGTAAATCAATACCAATCCTGTTACGAACCAAAGGAAAAAGAATAGGGCTATGATAGTGCCTGTGATGCGGTGAAGGCTGAGTGTGAATTTTGAGAACTTCATTTTTTTGCTTGAACTTTAAGGGTGTGAGGGTGTGTGTGACATGATGTTGATTGACAGTTCGGCTTACAATATGCAAATTCCGGACAAGTCAGTGTAGGCAATAGACTTGTCCGGAACTTGTGTTATAGCGGCATATACTTTATCTGTTCTTTTATTGTTATTTGTTGCTGATATATATGATACGGTCGAAAGTATATCCCTCCTTGATAGTGATACCTTTTGTGGTCTTTCCGCTTCTGATATCATATATGTACACAGCTGGTGCAGAGTCTTTAGGATTTACACCGATGAAAGCCTTGTTGTTGAGGACAAACGAACGCTGTGAGAATGTGCCGCTGCTGTAAGGCAGTGTCTTGCCTTCATACTCGATTTCGGAAATCTGGTCAGTTCCCAAGTCGAGGATAGCATAGTAGCTGTTGTAGTTATCTCCCCATCCTGCATATACAGCGTTGTCTGTGCTGCATCCTGTGTGTTCAGGGTCTTGGATATACAGAAGGGCTTTGTTGTTGCCGAGGTAGTCGCAAGTCACAATCTTGCCCGTATAATCCTTGTATCCCTCGTATGTCTGGTCGAATTCATAGCTGTTGTTGTTTATTTTCAGCAAACGTCCATACTGGCAAGTGGTCTTCTCCGCATTTGGTATCTGACTGTTGCAGCCGATATAGAGGTTGTCATGCTCATCCGTGAACATCTTGTGCTGGAGCAATTCCCCGTATGCAGTACCTGCCATCTGTTCTGCACGTGTATCTCTCACCACGTTCTTTATCTGCATGGTAGTTGCATCGATGAATGCCACATAGAATCCTTTCGTGTCTTTGGTGTTGCGGAAGGCATAAACGATGGTGTTGTCGCTGCTGCGGTAGCGTGCAAGTCCTGATGTGCTGAAAGTGCCGGCTGTGATTTGGTTGTCAGAAAGAATCTTCTTGTATGAAGCGTTTGCGGACAATCCGAGATCTCCTTCTGCCATGATGGTCAGTTTGTCGCCTTCGTCTTTAAGTTTTGTCCAAAGAATCTCACTTGAGTTTCCGTTTGAGCCCATCACGAAAAACTCGTTGTCGCTGAGCCAGTCGTGTGTATAACGGCGGTCCTTGTATGTGTTTTTCCCGAAAGGACGTTCAGCGATAACCTCCACACCGCTGTTTGTCACTTTATATTTACCGTATCTTGCCAGCCCGAGTGGTGCTGCTTCATAGTAGTACTGGCCTTTTATTATGGCTTCTGCATCCATTGTTGCCGTGATGTCAGCTCCTATTCCGCGAAAGTCGATTATGGCATCCTCTTCCAAAGAATTGAGGCTTTGGATGATGTTTGAGGATTGGGAACCCATGCCGGCAGAGCCGCCGACTGATACAAGGATGTCATAATGGACATCATTTACTTGTGGAATACCTTTGATAACTACTTCATCATCGTCATCGGAGCAAGCTGTAAATGAGCTTCCGATAGCCAATGCAGCCAATGTGCATGCTAAAAATTTGAATGTTTTCATCTTTTTCCTAATAAATTATGAATGAGTTTGTTTGTTTCAATGTATGAACACGCGGAACTTGCACATTACTGAGCGTCCTGGTTTTTGCAGTTTATAGTTGTCGTAAGCTGTGCAGTCGAAAAGGTTGTTGCATTCTACGGTGAAGTTGTACCGCTCCTTCTGCCATGAGTAGGTGACGGCTGCCGAATGGAAGTTTTGTGTCGGGATGCGCGCTTTTGTGGCTAACATGCCGTACCCCTCCCATGTCAGGAAGAACCAGTGTACGTACTGATAGTTATAGTTGAACCTCAATCTGTCTTCTTTGTTGAAAATACTGTATTTGGTGAGTGTCAGGTCGGCATTTCCGAATAGCCACGGTTTGTTAGGCACTTTGTTCTTGTAAGTGACCGACGGTTTGCCATCTTCCTTGAACCTGTTCAGGTCGCGTGCATCCTGATAGCTGCAATTGGCTGATGCTTGAAGCCAGTTGCCCCAGTTGTAGCGCACTTCGCCTTCGAGTCCCTTCATGGTTACGTTTGACACGTTGTCATACTGTCCTGTTCCTTCCGATTCAGAGATGATGAAGTGTATGTAGTCTTCCACTTTGCGGTAGAACGCACTGCCCTCGTAATACAGGCTGTGCTTGTCGTTGAAGCGGATGGTTCCAAAGAATCCGGCATTAATGTTATGGCTCTTCTCCGGTTCGAGAGCCAGATTCGGGTAGACGGTCGAACCGTTTCCCAACAGTTCTCTTGCCAGCGGAAGACGCACGGTGCGCTCGTATGACGCTTTCAGTGCGAAAGGTTCGCAGAATGAGACGCGTGTGCCGACACCGCCGCCAAGATTGTTCTTGGTGGTTGTCTCAGGAATGTTGGCGGAGTTTGTAATCCAGTAGAGGTCGTTTTGCTCCACATGCACGTGGTTGAGGTAGTCTTTCAGGAATGCCACATTGGAAATCTTTCCGTTCCAAAGAAGCTGGTTGTATGACAAGCCGAAGATGTGTTTTGCCAATACGTCGTTTGAAGGTACAAACTCTTCATCTTCTCCCAAATCGTCCGTGCGGTTATTGCCTGTGCGGTTAAGCATATAATTGAGATTGAGCGAATTTGTCGCATTTATGCAATAGTTGAAGTTCGCCCTTACTATGGTTAACGGACGTTTGTACCTGCGCATTTGTCTTGCCCTTCCCGTGATTTCGTTGCGCGAAGTCGGAGTCCATGTACCGTTCCAAGTGTATTGTCTGTATGCCGTGTCAATAGTGAGAGAGTTGTCCCAAGTGTGTGAGGCAAGGATATTTGCTGATAGGTTCTTGAGCAGGAAGTCGTCTTTCTTGTAGCGCATCTGTATGCTCCATGCATGTTGTTGACGTTCGGCATCTCCATAGACAATGTTTTGCACAGAACCCGTTTGCAGTTCCTTGTCGGTTTTGGTGTAGGACACAGACATGGTGAGCAGATCCGCCCATGATTTGCGTTCTACTCCAAATTCCATCTGGGCTATCAATGAGCGGTAGGCATCATGAAATCGCTTTCTCTCTACGAGAATATATTTGTCGTTTTCTTCGTTCCATACTTCTACATCCTTCACTTTGTAGTCGTTCTTGGAATAGCTGTAGCCCAAAGTAGGTCGTATAATAAGTCCCGATTTGGGCAGCTGGAACTGTCCTCTGAAATCTGCCACATATGTATGGAACGATCCTGCGCTGATTGAGGCGTCAATGAAATTCTTGTTTTCTTTCTTGGTGATGATGTTGATTGCTCCTCCAAGTGCGTCTGCACCCAGTTCGGCTGGGACTACTCCCTTGTAAATCTCTATCCGGTCTATGGCATTGACTGGGAAGTTGTCGAGCGAGACATTGTCGCCCATTGTGTTCATCGGGACACCATCGACAAAATAGCGGACAGAGTTGCCGGACATACCGTTGAGTGACAGCTCAAAATCTGAACCGAGACCGCCTTCATTGCGTATTTTCACACCTGTGGCATGATTGACAATGTCTCTCACATTTGTGACAGAATTGGCAATCTCCTTGATATCGATCGCGTCAATGCTGTATGCGCTTTCGCGCAGTTGTTGTACTTTGCTTTTGCCGAATACTGATACGGAACTGATGTTGATGGCTGTCTCCTTTAGGGTGAAGTCTACGGTCTTGTTTTGGTCTGCCGCAATGTGCTTGCTTTGCGGTTCATATCCCATGAATGATGTGGTAAGGGTATGCTTGCCTTTAGGCACCTCTAAACTGTAGAATCCTTTGTCGTCGGAATAAGTGCCTTTGGATGTGTGGCTGACAGCTATGGCTACCTGACTTAGCGGCATACCGTTAGTGTCCGTTATTTTCCCGTTTATTATAACCGATTGTTGTGCTGACATCGTCAATGGCAGAAGCACAATAAAAGATAGAAAGATTCGTACCGAATGTATCATGAACATCATTTTTAGTTAATAGCTGTCCGGTACAATAATTTGATAGAATATTCATGACAATAGCTACGGACATGTTCTGTCCGTCAATACTCTACCGCTTTATTACCCGAAAGCGTTCGAAAAAAGAAAGATGGCAGGTCTTCTGACTTGTTCCGTTGTGAGGATGCCTTCCCATTTTTTTTAGAGCGACAATGGCGGCTCTTTGTCAAAAACAGTGGCTTGCTTGTCCTTCAACTTTAGGTGGAACTTACAGCAGCGGGTCTGTTCAGGTCTTTCACCTGATTCCCTTTTAATCGTCTCGTCTGTCGTAGAATTATATGACGAGGAGAACCAATCTTCGGTGCAAAAGTACTACTATTTATTGTATTGGTGAAATAAAAATATAAGAAAATAATTATTTCCCCCAATCCTTGATTGGAATATGTGGAGCTGTAGACGGTTATTGGGAATGTGGATGCATCTGTTGAGCCGGGTATTGAGAGTGACTGTTTTTTATGTAAATGTGTGATTTAACATTTGAAACACTTATTCACTTTTTTCAAAGAGCGAAAAATGGAAGGTTTTGATGCTAATACACAGTAAATCAACTTAATACGTTGAATTTTCTAAACGGACTATTTGTGTGTCTGAATTTGTATCTTATAGATAAAATAATAAATAGTTGATTTATAGTGTATTATGCTTATTTGTAGCTAAAATGCAGTGCTCTTGTTGTTTCATATCCGTCTTTGTTCTGTTTTGGAACAAAAGTGGCAAATTATAGATTTATTAACAAATAATTCGGATGCACTGTTTTTATACCCCAAAAACGGTGTTTTTTAAACTTCAGCGCAGTGAAAAAATTTTTTCAGTGCGCTGAAAATTTTTTTTCACTGCGCTGTTTATTTTGAAACAGCCGCTTTTTTTCTTCATTTTGGCATGTAAAATGTGTAAAATATGTAAATTTATCCACTTGGTTTGTAACACTATTTTACAAATTCGGACATCTTTCCGGAATATAAAAAAAGCGGGCTTATATGAAACAAAGTCCGGATAGCTTGCAAAAACAGCCTGTTTTTTGCACTTCAATTTTAACATTTCAAGAGCGGAAATCCTGTAGTCAGAGGGAGATTTATGGTAGTAGGACAAGTGGTCCGAAGTGTATGGAAATGCTATGTTATGTGTACATTTTACATTTTTATGATGACTTTCTTACCATAAATTTCTCCCTTCTTATCCCTGTCTGTAGCCTTGACTATAGAGTTCTCTTTTCTGGCTTTGTCACTCAAAAAAACGATGGATTCTGTTTGACAAAGTTATGTGCTGCCAATTATTTTCTTAAAAAGAATATTCAAAGTCTATTTCTACGGGATTTGCCGTATTCCATTTGCCTTCTATCCCGTATTGCCATGCTACAACAGTGATTTTCATCGGTTGTTTTGTGCGTGGCGGCACTTTGTCTGTTACCAGTTTGTTACCGTCTTCGATGTGTGCTGCTCCGCGTTTGACATAATATCTTACGGGAAGACCGGATGAGGCTTTGGCACGCAGGCGCACTGTGCTTCCCGGGAGAAGCTTTTTGCCGGCATCTTTTATGCTTATACTTTGTTCTTTGCCGTTGGTGATGCGTTCCGGGATACGGATGGACAACTCGCGCACTGCTGTTTTGTAGTCTTCATCGCCTTTCATTTCCGCGAACATGGTTATCGCATGTGTATAGCGCGGATTGGACATTCCTGTATGATAGAAAGCCAGACGGAAAGTCGTGTCATTGATTGTCTCCACCGGACCGCAGATGCGCCGGATAGAGGGTGTTCCTTTGGCATGTTTGTTGGATATGCGGTTGTTGGTCGAATCCACACATACTGCTTTCATATGGAATGTGATTCCGTCGGCATCCGGTATGAACTGCGGGTTTAGCTTTACATGGCTGTCTGGATTGTAGCTGCATAGCTTCCCGTGCTGCATGAATGAAACATACTGCATTTTCTTGCCTGCCGAATTGGCATAACGTTTTTCTGCTGCTTCCGCCGTTTCCTTGTCGAAATACCAGAAAGCGATATGTTCATCGCCTTTATATTCGGAACAAGGTGCCGGTTGGGGACGATCGGCAGGAATAGGAATAAGTCCGTCCTCTTTGCCCCAGCGTTGTGCGTACCAGCCTTCAGGCTCCGTTCCGTTAGCCTTCTGTGCTCTGTGTTTCAGGGCTTTTTGAATGAACAGTCCTATATAATCTGCTGTCTCGTCACACAAGTCGAAGTGTCCTCTTTCTGCATCGCAGAGGAAAGATATGCGACTGTCGGGATACCACATTCGGAAACCGTGGGCTGGGGTGAGACGCAGATTCCACCATTCATATTCGCCCATAATCATAAGTCCCGGTATCCCGTCGATATTTCGGTTGCGCCCCCATTCAAGGTTTTCTCTGCCATAGCCACACAGATTTGTGCGGGGAGCATCTCCCTTATAGGATATGATGCACAATGTACGTTCTTTGTTCCATGCTCCGAAGTTCCATGGGAAGGTTGCCATGGCCGAATGTCCAAACGGGACAATCGGCACACTGTCCAGTTCTGCATATCCGCTGATGTCTGCCAGACGGTGCAATGTGTGGTTGAGGTGTTCTTGGCACCCGTCCTGTACATTCCACTGCTGCCATAATCCGGGTGCAAGCCATAGTATGCCGATTCCTGATTCTTCCATCCTTTTCAGGAATATCCGGTTGCCGAACAATGTTTCTTCCGTCATGTTCTGTTGACTGAATACGATGGCATTGAGGTGTTCGCAGGTGGGAGGTATCCAAAGAAATGCTTCGCCTTCTATACCTTCTAAGTCTATGACCCATTGATATTGCAGTGGTGTTTGGGCTTTTAGGTGTTCTGTTAGTGAATAGATGTTCCAACAGAATAGGAATATGAACAGCTGATACAGCTTTCTATAACAGAAAAATAGATGCTTCATTTGTTTTTATTTGGAGTACTGAAATAGTATGGATATTCGTCTTTTTGTAAGAAATTGAAGGTCTGAATTGTTATTCTATTTCTTGTTGTAGCAGTTGCCTGAGTTCTTTCATACCTTCTCCGGCACCCTTCTTAATGATATGAATGCGGGAGTTGTGTATATTGCTTGCAGGCTTGGGGTCTATGAGGTATAATTTTGCCTCCGGGCGCACATAGTTGAGAAGTCCTGCTGCAGGGTATACATTGAGCGAAGTGCCTATCACCACGAATATGTCAGCTTTCATTGCTTCATCAATGGCGGGCTCCATCATCGGTACACTTTCTCCGAACCATACGATGAAGGGACGCAGCTGCGAACCGTCTGCTGCTTTGTCGCCGATTTTGATAAACGGACGTTCGTCAGGTAATGTCATTATGCAGCGTGAATCATTGGGGTTGTGGCTGGAAGTCGCTTTCATGAGTTCGCCGTGTAGGTGTATGACGTGGCTGCTGCCGGCTTTTTCATGCAGATTGTCAATATTCTGGGTGACAACGGTAGTGTCGAACCATTGCTCCATTTCCGCTACAAGACGATGGCCGTCGTTTGGCAGACATTCAAGCAATTGTTTCCGCCGCTGGTTGTAGAAGCATATCACGAGTTCCGGGTTGCGGTAGTATCCTTCGATACTCGCCACCTGCTGTACCGGATAGTTTTCCCAAAGACCGCCTGCGTCTCTGAATGTGCTTATGCCGCTTTCTGCCGACATTCCCGCTCCTGTAAGGAATACTAATTTTTTCATGGTAATGAAGATTTGATATGTTTGATGGAAATCCCTTTTTTTCAGGGTTTGGTGTTCTGTGAAACGTCACATCTGCCCCGATTCGATAAGGAGTATGCAACGTTCCGTTAGTTTATCGTCTACTTCGGGATCATATTGTTTCTTCAGGCTTGCGCCGAACAGAGAGGCAAAAGTGTTGTAGAATGTAGCTTTGAATCCTCCCATATAGGTTTTTATCAGCTGATACGAAGTCTGGTCGCATTGTCTGTCGATAAGTTTGATAAGTAGCTTGCCTTGAGAGAAAGTCAGTTTCTTTAACTGGGGGGTATATTGCCTTTTCAACTCTTTCTCCATGAATTTCATGTAGTCGTCTTTCGACTTTTTGTCGGGAAGAGAGTCTATGTGTGCCACTGTGCGGTCGATGGTGTGCTGTATGTCCACTGCTATCGGGTACACCTTCTTGATATTATTGGCTATCTTATAATATTTGCGTGCCTGACGTGTGCTTTTGAAAGTCAGTTTGTTGAAGATATAAACGTCAGATAAAATGAACCATGGAATGGATTCACCTTCATATTCCACTTGCCCGGCATAGCCGACACGATGAGAGAATATCGGTGCTCCCGTCATTTCCATGTCGCTTGAAATGTGGGCGACAATACTCTGTGCTGCGGCATTATAAGTGAAATATAACGGCAAGATGAACAGTAATATGTATCTTATAGAACCTTTCACAGCACAAAAATAGTAAGAAATTTATTGATTTTCTGTGGATTTTACAATTTATATGATTTGTTGAATCTAAATTAAATGATAAATGTTAAATTTGGGGTGAAATGAGAGGATAGGGGTTATTATATGCAGGTGATGTGTCTGCTTGTCTTAACAATAAATCTAATGTCGGATGAATAAGTTGAAAATTTTTTTGTATGTGTCGTTCATGTTTGCCTTTGCTGTATGTACCAACGCACAGCTGCCGGTTTGCTGGGAAGACTTTGTGGAGTGGGTATATTCTGCCAATGACGAGAATGAGGCGGTGGATGAGGATATTCTTGAAGAATTGTATGAATTGCATTGTCATCCTTTGAATCTGAATGATATGTCGGAAGGACAGCTGGAAGCACTTCCTTTCCTTTCAGATGGTCAGATAGAGGACATTATGCACTATATAGAACGTAACAAGCCGCTTGTTTCCACGGGTGAACTTATGGCTGTGGAAAGTCTTGATGCCATGACACGTGCATTCTTGCAATTGTTTTGCTATGCAGGAGATGTTCCGGAGAAGACTATGACAATAGCTGCTTTGCTGAAACGTTCTGCTCATGAGTTCGTGGCACGTACTGATGTTCCGTTCTATACTAAATCTGCATATATGGATTATCCGGCGGAAGTACTGGAGAAGTCACCAAACAAAGTGTATCGTGGTGGAAAGTTATATCATTCGCTGCGCTATTCTTTCAAAAGCATGAATAAAGTAGAGGCGGGGTTCCAGATGGAAAAAGATGCAGGAGAAAGAGGGGCTGATTATGTGTCCGGCTATGTACTGGCTCGCGATATGGGAGTATTACGTACTGCTGCTTTGGGAAATTACCGGATTTCTTTCGGTCAAGGACTTGTTGTGAATACATCGTCTGCATTTGGAAAGATGATGATGCTCAGTAGCTTGGGCAGGCAAGACCGTGGGATTGTGCGCCATTCGTCGATGTCGGAAACAGGCTATTTCAGTGGGGCTTCCGCTGCGCTCGGCAATGAGTCGTGGTTGGTTACAGCATTTGTTTCACGGCGGAATGCCGATGGAACAATGTTGGGTGATTCTTCCGGTATATCTTCCCTAAAGACTGATGGCTTACATCGTACTTCTCTTGAATACAGTAAGAAAGGAAACTTGGAGGTAATGGATTGGGGTGGAAATATTCGTTTGTCATGTAAAGCCTTTGATATTTCTGCAACAGCTGCTGTTACTCATTATTCGTTGCCGCTTATTCCGAAATGCGATACCCCCTCTTCATTGTATCGTTTATATTATGCGCATGGTGAGGATTTTGCGGCATATAGCATGGCATATACTTATCTGGGAAGGCGGTTTTCTTTAAGGGGTGAAACGGCTGTAAGTTCAGAAGGAGGGATGGCTACAATAAATACCTTGCAGATGGCATTAGGCGATTATAATAATCTGACTGTCATACAACGTAGCTATGGTGCACGTTATGTGGCAGTTAATGCACGCTCATTCGGTGATAACTCGCGCCCGCAGAATGAAAGTGGAGTCTTTGTGGGTTGGAATACTTCCATGTGGAGAAAAACAAAAATCGAGGCATATATGGATGCCGTTTATTTCCCGTGGATGAAATATAAAGTGTCCGGAAGTTCTTGTTCAGTGGAAGGTATGTGTCAAATATCATATTTGCCGCATCGGAATTTGTCGTTTGCATTACGATATCGTATGAAGACAAGGCAGCAGGATTACAAGATGGATGATATGATAGAGTTGCGTTATCTGACCACTCACAATCTGCGACTCCAGTGTTCGTATGCCTTGTCACAATATTTTACGTTGAAGACTGCGGCGATTGCAACTGTCTCTTCTTTTGCTGCTACCGGAAAAGAGAAAGGAATGCTTGTGTCCGAGAACTTGCGTTGGCGGTTCTGTTCAGGAAAGGGAAGGCTGGATGTCTGTCTGGCATATTTCAATACCGACAGCTATGCTTCACGCATATACGGTTATGAACCTTCTTTGTTGTATGTATATGGTTTCTCCTCCTATTTTTATCATGGAGTGCGTGCTTCTGTTCTGGCTTCTTTTCCGCTTGCCGGTGGCTTGTCGGCTACAGCCAAACTTGGAGGGACGAGATTCTTTAATCGTGCTTCAATTGGGTCTGGTACAGAGATGATTGATGCAGACCACCGTGAAGACTTGCAGATGCAACTACGCTGGAAATTCTGAGAAAAGAAATCCCTCCGAAACCGCATGTGAAGGGATTCGGAGGGAATGCTGTTCGCTTTTAGAAATATTTTATTTCTGCATTACGTTATTTCACGCTTACTTTAAGAGGGTTCTTAACCTGCTGGGCATAGTTGCTGAGATAAGCTTCCCAGTCAGCCAGACTGTTGAAAGATGTCTCCGGGTTTCTGTTCCATCCCGAACCGAAATAGTAAGTGTAGCTTGCTCCTGGCTTCAGTGTGCTGATTCCAAGAATATGTCCGCAGGCTCCGGGGAGATTTTCTCCTTCCTGATATTTCACTTCGTTTACTTTCTGAGGATAGACAGCACCCACGTATATCTTGCCGAAGTCCTTGTTCTGCTTCGCTCTGTATTTTTCTTTGTACTGGTTAGGATCGCCGAGATCTTCATATCCCATGTACCCTCCTTGTGCATTAAGTACGTATGCCGTAGGGTTCTCGTTGTGTACAATGATACCGGTAGCTACAGGCATAGCTGTGTCAAGCCCCTCATAGCTTACTGTCGCCTTGTTGAGCTGTGAACCTGCATCAAGGCTTATAACACGAGTCTCAACTACGTCTTTGCCTTCAATCTTTTCCGGATTATATACAAGGCGTACAGTGAAACGCAATGGACCTCGGTCCAATATCTCATAACTTATATAACAGTGCGGATAAGCAATGTCTTTGCCTTCGTTTACCAGCAGTGCTGCTGTTCCGCAACCGAGAGTAGGACCCACTTTGTAGCAGTCCATGCCATTGCCGTGATCAACATGATAGCTTATCGCATTGTACACATCATCAGCCAAATCGTTTTGACCAAGCTTGCGCAGTTTCTGACAGGCACGTGCCATGTCAGCATCAAGCTCTTGTGCATAACGGTCGTTGACTACCAGTTTGGATGTACGCTTGTTCCATATATCATATCCCCATGCGCGTTCACCGGAACGTTGTAGTGCAGGACCGTAGCATCGGAATGCAACGAGGTCGTTTTCCCATGCAATATCATCAACACGTTCCGGAAACTGGCGGCCGAATACTTTTGCCTCATATTCTTTTGGAGTGCCTGACTGTACATAATACACAGATTTGCCTTTTGCTGCTACTCCTGTCTGGAAAATAAGTTTGCCGTTGTATGTAATCTGGCTTGGAATTTCCTTTCCGTCTGCGTCGGTAACGACCAGATTCTCTGCATTGCCGAGCTTTGACTTTATTTGACTGACCGGAACTTCGACCATTTCTCCGTGACGTGCCGATTTCAGTGGGTTGGATACGGTGAGAGTCACCTTATCTGCTGCGCCGGCAATTGCTGTAAACAGCATTGCGGCTACAATTGAAAATATTTTCTTCATATTTGTCGTTAATTTAAGTTTCGCAAAGGTAGTGCAAAATGAATTGCTTTTGCACTGCCGCATTTCCTTTGTTGTTGATTTAATCCCCATTAATTTAACATCGGCTAAACTAATGGGGATTGAACGAATGGTTGTCTTCAATTAGCTTCTAATTGTAAACTTGTATAAAAAGCCTACAGTTTTTTATTTAGGCTGCTTGCCGATATAGGCGAGGATACCGCCGTCTACGTAAAGCACGTGTCCGTTTACTGCATCTGAAGCTGAAGATGCGAGGAATACAGCAGGACCTCCAAGCTCTGCAGGATCGAGCCAGCGACCTGCCGGAGTCTTTGCACAAATGAATGAGTCGAACGGGTGGCGGCTGCCGTCTGGCTGAGTTTCACGAAGCGGTGCTGTCTGAGGAGTGGCAATGTAGCCCGGACCGATACCGTTACACTGGATATTGTACTCTCCATATTCAGAACAGATATTACGAGTGAGCATCTTCAAGCCGCCCTTTGCTGCTGCGTATGCAGATACAGTCTCACGGCCAAGTTCTGACATCATTGAACAGATGTTGATGATCTTTCCGTGGCGACGGCGCATCATTGAAGGGAGGACAGCCTTGCTCACAATGAACGGACCGACAAGGTCGATATCGATAACCTGCTGGAACTCTTCACGTTTCATCTCATGCATAGGGATGCGTTTGATGATACCTGCATTGTTGACAAGAATGTCGATTTCGCCAACTTCTTTTTCTATCTTACCGACCATTTCCTGTACTTGAGCTTCATTGGTTACGTCGCAAACATAGCCGTGAGCCTCTATACCTTCTTCCTTATAAGATGCAAGACCTTTGTCTACAAGTTCCTGCTTGATGTCGTTGAACACGATTGTTGCACCGGCTGCATGGAATGCCTTGGCAATGTTGAAGCCGATTCCGTAAGAAGCACCTGTGATGAGTGCGATCTTACCTTCGAGTGAAAATGGATTTGTCATAACTTTTATTTTTGTTTAGTTATTTAGGTTTGTTTCTGTTCTTCCTGTATGCTTGAAAAAAGCATTGATGCTACAAAAGTAATGAAATAATTTGTATTTTCTTTTCTGCTCTCTGACTAAAACCTGTATTAAATTAAAAAAATATAGATTTTCTTTGTTACAAAATAGGTTATTTCCCGTTTACATATATAGAAACTGAAAAAGAAAGAAAGTGAGCGAAGAGATTCTCATAGAAACTTTTATCGAAAAGAGGGGCAAGTTGATGCGAATTGTCAGGAGGTTCTTTCCGTATGGGGACAATGCCGATGACACGCTGCAAGAAGCTTTCTGCCGATTGTGGACTCGTGCCGACAGTTTACGCACGACTAAAGAGGCTGAGGCGATGGCTGCGACAACTGTGCGTAATCTGTGTGTCGATGTGCTCCGCCACAAGATTCAGGCAGAGGAAGTGCCTTTAGATGAGAATCATACTTCCATAGCGAACAGTGAACTGGAAGAGCGACAAGAAGAACTTTTTCGGACTGTCGAACAGATTGTTGAAAGTATGCTTACACCGCTTCAGAGGCAGATTCTGTATAAAAAGGAATACGAGGGATTAAGCTTCAGTTTGATAGCAGAGCAACTCGGAATGCAGCAGACGGCTGTCAGAATGCAACTGTCAAGAGCAAGGAAACTGATCAGAGAATGTTACAGAAAACAAAACGGATATGGAAAATAAAATGAATAGAAAGGATTATTGGCTGCATTTGTCCGAACGTTACTTTGAAGCTGAAACCACGGATAGAGAAGAGGATATGCTGAAGGCTTTCCTTGTCTCAAAAGAGGGGCAAGACTGCGACTTCGATGAGGTGCGTGCCGTGATGGGCTTTGTCGCTGTCGGCAGACAGGCAAACCGTAAAGCTGTATCCGGCAGTAAACATTTCCTGAGAAGAACTGCGGTCATATATGCTGCAGCTGCTGCATGTGTACTGCTCATACTGACATTTGTCTCTGTCGGTCCTGCAGAGCCGGATGAAGAGTGTGTCGCATATATTTCCGGTGAAAAGATTACCGATGTAGATAAGATTCTGTTGGAAATGCAGGCTGCATGGCACAATGTTCAGTCAGACGACGATACTCCGACTATAGAACAGCAGCTATCCGGCATGTTCTCCACATTGGAGCAAGAGGAGTGAAGACGGATATTCCTATTAACAAAAAACATATATACATGAGACGGACAATATTAATTCTGATTGCTATACTGATATCGGCAGCAGCTGATGCCCAGGCCGGATTGTATATCGAGTCATTGTTGGCCGGTGTTTACCACAAGTATGATAATGTCAATGAAGTGATCGTCAAAGGTCGCAGGCTCGATGCATATAATCTTTCGCTCTATCATAGCCTTATAGTGAAAAACGACGAAGGACTGTTCCGTAGGATGGAACAGCTTGTACGTGCTGACGGTGAAAAAGCCAACGATAAGGAAGTTGCTTGTATCGGCGAAAGGCTCTACTATGCCTTCTATAGCCTTCCGCCTGTCAAAGGCTGCCATCGTTACATATTCTTTAAAAACTCATCACTCAAGAAAGGCGGAGAAAACAATGCAACTCTTATTTATATGGAGGGGAAAGCTTCTGTGGAAGAACTGAAGAAAATGTTCAAGAAGTGACGGGCAGTTTGTTTTGTCTTTTCTTGGCTTCTCTTGCTGTCGCAGGACATAACATATAAAGCACTATTTAATACAAATATTTACGATACAGAACTACAAATAACAATATTGATATGAAAACATTATTTTCCACATTTTTTCTTATGCTTGCCGTAAGCTCTTTTGCGCAAAACACAGACGAAAGGTTGACGGTTGTACGTCCTGACAGTGTCGTGTTTTTGACTAAGGACAACAAACTGCAAGTTACGGTCAACGGGAATGACGAAAACCATGATTATGTCTACTGCAAGGAAGTCTCATTAGCGGAGGGAGAGCCGGTGATAACATCCGAACATACTAAAAATTGGGATTTTACGCTGCCTTTTTTCAGACAATCCGGCGGCAAACGTCCCCGGTACAAATATATTATGTCCGGGATATGTTTCGGATGGAATACGGCTGTTAATGCTCCAGAGGGTATGGACATAGATATGGGAGAATCGTTTGAAATTATGTGTCCGCACATCATCGGATGGAATTATTCTCCGGCAGGCGGCAGGCTGTCTTATTCTGTTGGTATAGGTCTCAATTGGCGCAATTTCCGTATGACGGGCAAAACGCGGTTTATAAAAAATGAGCAAGGCATAACGTTTGGCGAATATCCTCAGAATGCAGAGATACAGTTTTCGCGCCTGAAAGTTTTTAGCTGGATTGTGCCGCTCACAGTAAATTATGACTTGTCGGATAATCTCTGCTTCACTTTCGGACCAATCATTAATTTCAATACATATAGCAGTCTGAAGACAAGATACCGTATTGAAGGACAGAAGCATAAAGATTTCGACAAACGTGCGTCTCAGTGCCGTACTACGATCGATTTGTTTGCGTCTTTGCATCTTCACAGCATAGGTGTTTATGTGAAATACAATCCTTGCAATGTGCTTAAATCGGATTTTGCACCAAGTTTCAACGCATTCTCTGCGGGTGTCACTTTGTTCTATTAGAAGGCTGCACATATAGCGGATATATCTCATAGATATAAACTACAATGCAAAGTCGTTGAAAGTCACGCAAATAATTTATAACTGACAGAAGATACTGATTTGCTGTTTGTGCCATTACAAAAGAGCCGGAGCTGATAGCTGTCATATAGCTGTCTGCTCCGGCTTTTTCTGTTGGGGCTTTGTGTATACAGAGTTGTTCTATCTTACAAACACTTTATAAACATCGCGTTTCTCTCCATATGTAAATGTGATGAAGTACATGCCCGGTTGCATGTCTGAAGGAAGAGTGAATGAACCTGTAGCGTCAAGTCTGCCTGCTTCAACCAACAATCCGGATAGACCGAGTATACGAACTGTAATATCAGATGCATTGTGACCGTTGAGATCAATTTGTAGATGGTCGCCACTGCGAAGAGCTCCTGACATAAGTCGGACACCATCAAATGAAATGTTGTCTGATTTACTATAAGTTACTTCCTTTATTCCTGTTGCATATTCTCTGAAGTCATTGTATTCGTTGTCTACGATGGTCTGTTCGTTGAAATACCAGCGGCAGTTTCTGGATGCCACATCAATACAGTTTTCTCCAAGTCGTATGCGATAGTCATGATGTTTTTTACGTGTTTCATCGTTGACATATATATAGTCTGTATTTGCTACCACACAGAATATTACTCCGTTTGCCGGCTTGTCGATAATGTCGAGAGTCATCGTGCCGCAATGTACAGGTTGGCTGTAATAGCATTTGTCGTCAGGTGTGGTGTAACAGAGTTGTGCACGCATTCCGGGACCTTGAGGAAGGAACTCTACGGTGCATGTCTCTCCTGTTATATGTATTGGAATGATGTTAGATCCACTCCATCCCGGTGTAGTAAGTGTATCTGGAGCATACCATCCGTCTTCTGAACAACGGAATAAACTTGCATAAGGAGACATTACATAAGGTTTGCAGTTAATCCAATAAGGCTCCCATTCTGCTTTTATTACACTTCCGAAATTATTGTTCATGATAGTTCTGTATCCTGCTTTCCATCCTCCGATATCAAATGTAGCCTGTTTTGCACGGTACTGTAGGATAAGGCTTCTGATAGCTTCTTCGCCTATAGTGTCTGCTATTCCTTCAAGTACACGGTTTTTACAATATCTCCAAATCCATGGCACAGCTCCTTGCCCTACCGCTTCACCAAGAAAAGTTGGGAATCCGTTGCCGTATTGAGTTCCTCCAAGCAATGTGCGCCATGTGCATATTTGTTGACTGCCTTCAAACATGTTGACACCTTCTGCTGCAGGTCCTCCAAAGGAACCATCCTGAAGCCATCCTGAGTAACATTCTATAGGCATAAACGGAGCAATAAACGGACAAGCATCAAGGAATCCGGGAATGCCGTATTCTCCAGAGCGTTTGACTGTCATGGCTGATTGCAGCCATGTGTTTCCTCCTTCATGGAACCATGATGCATTCTTACAGCCTTCCATATCTGCAAATAATGCATGTATGCCTTCATGAATCATGGCTTCCCTTTGTGCTGCAGCATCGGAATAAGGGCATTTGTCGTCAAAGCTGTAGACCGGATAGTAGCTTGCCAGCACCATAGGCCAGTTACGGTCTTTGTACCATGCAGCTGACTGCCATCCGCCGAGTTCTGTCTGTGGTGTATCGTCATGAAGGGCGGAACCATGAAGTACGATAGTACTGTAATATCCTTCACGTGCACGAATATCAGGCGGCCATCCCATTTCATCGCGGATATAGGCGAAATCGGTATTGAACTTGTCGAGCATGTTCTGTATACATTCGTCAGTGATGAAGTCATGCTTGTTCTTGCCCCACTGGAAACACCACCATCCGTCAGCCTTGTAGCCGGCGAGCCGGTCTCCGTAAGTGTTCAGCACTTTGGTCGGAGCCGGGAATCCGTCCGGATACTCATCTCGGAAATCATAGCTCCAGTATGGGGTATGCTCATTCCAATTGTAAGGAGTGCCCGGTTCTTCTGTCTGTACATCGACAAAATAATAGTAGCTCTTGACATTTACTTTGCCTGTGGCATCTGTAAGACGACATTGTACGGTGTAGGCGCCATTGTGCTCAGTGGTTGCATTTTCCAGTGTATAATCCTTGGAGTTCCATGTTCTCAATGTCTTGCCAGCCGGTGATTTGATGAGTGTCTTTATCGATTCGCCTTCGTTCTTTGTACGCGCTCCGAAAGTGATGTTGTCTCCCTTTCTTACCTGTATGTAATTTCGGTTCTGCAGCTCTTCGTCGTTCTTGCCTACTACCGGAGTTATAATCCAGTCTTCAGTATAGCTCTTGCGATGTATGAAAGTTTCTTCTGCTGTGGGCTGATTGTGAGCTATTTCCTCCGTATGCCCAATCTTGATATTGAATACATATTCTATGGTGTCTTTTTCTTCACATACAAGAGCCTGACGGAATGTGTATGTTTTTCCTTCTGCAGTTTTGGATGGGATGTGTGCGATGGCATATTTGTCAGTGCGGAACTGTCCCATTACCACTGCGTTTCTGTTGGTTTCTGTCACTGCGTTTCCTGATGCAGAAAACCAGTGCCCGTAAGGTGCGGCTGTGGAAGTCTTGTAATAGCTTCCTGTGCTTTGGATGGCATAGAATTTGATGGTTCCGTCTTGCAGGGCTGTGTTTATCTCTTCTTTTGTGGATAAGCCGAAACGCAACCCTATCATCCTGTAATTCAGATTACATAAGATAGTGTCAGTTTGTTCTGCCGGTTTTGTCACATTAAAAGTGTACACTACTTTTGTTTCTTCTGCAGCCTTTGCCTTGATGACTCCTGTGAATGGCGACATCATCCCAAGCAGCAATACGGCTGTCTGCCATGTACATTTTCGATTAGGGTAGAGTTTAGTCATTGTGAGTGGATTAAGGTTATGTTATTAGTTATGATTGTTTTATCAATTTATTGTAGTGGCAAATGTACTGTTTTTTTTGTTTAATATGCCGGAAAATCTGTTTTTCTTTTGGTGGAAATGCCGGAATATTTAAAATAATTTGCCGGAGGGAACCAAATACTTCTGTTTCCTTCCGGCAAATGTGGATACACAGTTCGTTTTCTTTGTATGCGCTGTAGGCATATAAATATTTGAAAACGCACTATATCAATTGTTTGCTACTTGTTAGTTCGCGTGTAAAGTGTCTTCTTCTTCCGATATGTATTTGACAGACGGGCCATATTGGTTTGTTCCCGGTTTTGAATCAATACACATGGCCACAATAATCATGAGGGAAACTATCCAGTTGATGAACGGGATGAGCAACAATAGCAGCAACATGGCATAATATCCGCTCAGGCCGATATCATGGAGTCTGCGTACGAGGATGGAAATGAAGGGAAGGAAACATGCTAATCCATATAGCATATATACAAAAATCAATATGATACTTCCCATACCTATTGACCCGAGCACATGTTCCGGATTGTTCATCAAATTAGGGTTTGCTATCAGTGAGGCAACGAGTATACCGTAAACTATATAAAAAGGTATATGTATTATCAGATTGAATAGTACCACCTTCCAATATTCGGAACGCCTTGATCTTCCTTCAAAATTCACATAGTTTTTGAAAAACATTTTTACGCACTCTATGATTCCGGGTGCTTTTCTGATTTCTGTAATAATCATAGCTCTATATCATTTAATAGTTGAACAGTCGTGTGATATCAATGGCAAATATACTCTTTTTAAGATTGTTTACCAAATAATATGCCAATATAAACAGATGAAATTTTATATCAGTATCAGAGATGGGGATTTGATTCGGGGATGTGTTTATGCGGATTGCATAGGATTTTTTCTGCTGTATTCCGTTTCAGGATATTCGGGGTAAAATCAGAGCTCTCCGAAGGATTTGTCTATATATGAATGAGTGTTGAAAAAGATTGGACGTAATACGGATGTTAAATTAACAATTGAAACATTTATTTACATTTCGCGGATTTTACTTTCAGGCTATTTGCGTATTTAATAATCTGTAAATCAGTAGAATATGCTGTTTGATAAAAGAAGGCTGATTATATTCCAAAAACAAGCGTGCTAATTAAAATAGTAAGTTATTGAATATTAATGTATTATGTTGAAACGCTGCCTGAACACACCGTTCCATGCCTCTCTTGTCAATCTTTGTTTTGTTTCTTGATGCAAATAGCGAATTATATATTTATTAACAATTGTTCTGGAGGTCCTGCTTTTTACCCCAAAAACACCGTTTTTAAAACTTCAGCGCAGTGAAAAAATTTTTTCAGTGCGCTGAAAATTTTTTTTCACTGCACTGTTCATTTTGAAACAGTGGCTTTTTTTGCTTGATTTTATATGGTAAAAATATAAAATATGTAAATTTATAAGTTGTTTTGATAACATATTTTTATAAAGTATCGTATTTTAAGATGCTTTTATAAGAATGGGCTATTTCCTGTTGGAGTCTGATTTGTTTGTAAAAACGCTCTTTTTTTGAGTTTGAATTTTAACATTTCAGGATTTGCTTTTTGGGGTGTTTTGGGTATGTTTTCCGGTTGATTTTCGCGTCAGAGTCGGATAGATTGGGTGGCAGATTTCTTGTATGGTATGGCAGATGACAGTTTATATATACAGATTTTTTTGTCATGTATTCTCCAATAGTTTCTATGTTGTAATAGTCTTGGCTTGGAGAGATATCCTTATTATCTGTTCCCTGTTCGTACTGTTGCGACTGATATGTTCCGGTAATGAAAAAGTCCCGCTCGTTTGAGCAGGACCTTTTTCTGGTTTTCAGCATTTGTAAATAAATTCTTGAGAGAATTGAAACTTCACAGCTTCATGATTTTAGTTTTAGTAAAGCATATTTTATTTAAAGTAAAAGTTCTATGTGATGAGGCTCTTCGGCAGCAGCTTTTTTCTACTCTTCTGCTTCCTGCACATTCGGCAGGACAAACAGAGTGTCGATTTTTGTTCTCATTTCTGCTTGACTGTTGTCTTTTATCTTAAGGCCTGAAGTGTTCAGTGCAGCCGGAATATCTTCTGTTCTGATGTAAGTGTCGGTAAGCGGCATGGTCTGCTGCATACTGCCGTTGCTTCCTCCCTGTATGGAATGTTCGGCAGCATTGCCTATGACAATGACTATTGCTACAGTCGCAGCAGCCTTCAGGAATGGAGCGAAACGGCTGCCGATTCTTATAGTGCGTGCTTTTACAACCTTTGGCTCTTCGATAATGTTCAGCATACGATGGTCAAATTCTTCTCCAAGATGCTCCTCGTGGGCTGTATTCTGATATATGAACAAGTCGCGATACTGTTGCAGACATGAAGGCACATCCTTTTGGCTGAAGAAGGAGCGTAGAATCTGTTCTTCTTCAAGGCTTGTCCGGCAGTCCCAATAACGTTCCAAAAGTTGTTCTATGTACTTATAGTCCATATTTGTCAAGTCTATTGAATTGTTCCTTAATAAGCTTTCTCGCACGGTGAAGATTGACCTTTACATCAGCTTCTGTCAGCCTAAGCGTTTCAGCAATCTCTCTGTATGTTTTTCCCTCGATATCTCTCAGATGCATTACAGAGCGTTGTTTTTCAGGCAGGCTGTCAATTAATCTGCCTATGATGTTTTCACTTTCATGATGCATCATGTTTTCGTCCGGGACAGAAGATGAATCTATACAATCGTGCAGCCCTTCGTCGAGAGAGATGTTCTGCCTGTCTTTTTTTTCGACTCTGTCGAGAGACAGGTTTCTGCAGATGGTGATACCGAATGCCTCTATGTTGTCCAGCTCCGTCCAGTCGGCACGTTTATCCCAGATACGCAAGAGAGTGTCTTGTACGATGTCCTCCGCTTCTTCTCTGTTGAGAGTGATACGGAGAGCCAGTCTGAACAGTTTGTCTTTTAATGGCAAAACATCATATCTGAAACTTATTTCTTTCATCTCTCTATAATAGCAGACGGGTTGTTGAATGGAAAGTTACAAGAAAATCGTTTTTTTTTCTTCCTTTTGTTCACATAGTCTATTTTTTCCTGTTGAAACGGTCCGGATTTTATTTGTCGGATAGCGATATTGTGGTTCCGTGGCAACCGTCTATGGCATCAGCTTTTGTGATGATTACCTGCTTGACTCCTGCGCGTACGGCTGAAAGCGCGTTCTCTATCTTAGGAATCATCCCTCCTTGTATGATACCTTCGCTCACAAGGCGGGTGAAGTCGGACTCTCCGATATGTGGAATAACACTGTTGTCATTGTTCTCGTCGTGTAGGACACCTGGTTTCTCAAAACAGTAAATCAACGTGACATCGAAATACAGGGCAAGAGCTTTGGCGGTTTCGCCGGCTATTGTGTCGGCATTGGTGTTCAGCAGGCTGCCCTTGCCGTCGTGAGTCAGCGGAGCCATTACAGGTACTATGCCTTCATTTATAAGTTTGGTCAGGATGCTTCCGTCGCATTTGTCTACATCACCGACAAATCCGTAGTCTACATCTTTAACCGGACGCTTGTGAGACTGCATCACGTTCATGTCGGCACCGGTAAGCCCGAGGGCATTTATGCCGCAAGCCTGCAAGCGAGCGACGATGTTTTTATTGACGAGGCCTCCGTAGACCATTGTGACCACATTGAGCATGTCGGCATCAGTGACACGTCTTCCGCCTATCATCTGGCTTTCTATTCCGAGTTGTGCCGCGATCTTTGTGGCGGATCTTCCTCCTCCGTGAACAAGAACCTTGTATCCTTCTACAGCTGAAAAATCGTGGAGCAGACGGGCAAGAGATGCCTCGTCCTCTACAATTTTTCCGCCGACCTTTATAACTGTCAGCTTTTGCATATTATCTCTGGTAAATTAAAAAAAAGATTATAATTCAGGGCAGACCTGTATGTCTGCCCTGTAAGAAGCCGGAATGCCGTGTGTGCATTTCCTTGCCGGGAATTTGTCTTTGTTATTTCAGATCTGTGATTTTATAGAAATCCTGATCTCCATAGTCCTGGTTTTCACCGCCCATACCCCAAATGAAAGTATAGTTGCTTGTAGCTGCTGCTGAATGTATAGACCATTCAGGTGAAAGGACTGCCTGATCGCCCTTCATCCATATATGGCGGGTCTCGTCAATTTCTCCCATGAAATGGCATACAGCCTGATCTTCTGGCACCTCAAAGTAGAAGTAAGCTTCCATACGGCGGCTGTGGACATGAGCCGGCATGGTATTCCAGACACTCCCTGGTTTCAATTCTGTCATACCCATCTGAAGCTGGCATGAGTCAAGTACTTTCTGTACAATCATTCTGTTGATGACACGGTCGTTCGAGCCTTCAAGAGAACCGAGGGCAAGAATGTCTGCGTCTGCCTTTGTTACTTTCTTTGTAGGATATTCCTTGTGGGCTGTAGTGCTGTTGATATAGAACTTAGCCGGTTTTGTGGCATCTTTGCTTGCAAATACCACGTCACGATCGCCTCTGCCGATATAGATTGCCTCTTTGTAGTCGAGTTCATAAACCTCGTCGCCGACTTTCACTGTGCCGGCACCTCCGACATTGAAAATTCCTACTTCACGGCGAGTGGTGAAGTAAGGGGCCTTCAACGGATCTATGGCTTCAAGTTTAAGCTCTTCATTTACAGGCATTGCACCGCCGACAACCATGCGGTCGTACATGGAATATACAAGGTTCACCTCATCTGCAGTGAATACTTTCTCAATAAGAAAATCACGGCGCAGACGTTTTGTGTCATAGTTTTTTGCGTCTTCAGGATGAGCCGCATAACGAATTTCATAATTTGTTTTCATATCTGTATAATAATATATTATGTATTTGATAAGTCGGAATATGTGTTCTATGACAAAGCTTCACGTAGCAAAGGTAATGATTTATTGTCAATTGACGCTTTTAATTGGCACATTTTGTTCAAAAACTCCATAAAGCAAAAAGACGGGTAGTGTGGGATTGTATGAAAGTTGCAGGTGTGGAGAAACAGGGCGCGAAGAAGTTTGTTGGGCGGTTTGCTTGTTCGTAAATCTCTGCCCCTGCAACAAAAATGCGGTAAAATAACAAAATTTATAATGTAGTATCAGATTGTCAATGAAATAAAGCGTACCTTTGTACGGTTATTCGGTTTGTATGGACAAAAGGTAATATACATTTTGTGGCAGTTGCTTTGAACTTGAATACATTGAATTTAATTACGTTAATGAACTGAAAAATATAATTATGGACAAACTTAGTTATGCTCTTGGTCTTGGAATCGGTCAGCAGCTTAAGCAGATGGGACTGAAAGACACTTTGAAAATAGAGGATTTTGCACAGTCTATTACAGATGTGCTTGAGGACAATGAATTGAAGGTACCTCATGCTGAAGCACAAAAAATAGTGAACTTGTTCTTTCAGGAACAGGAAGAGAAGATGAACCGCGAAAAGGCTGAAAAAGGAAAGGTTGCAAAAGAGGAAGGCAAGGCATTTCTTGAGGAAAACGGCAAGAAGCCGGGTGTGATTACTACGAAGAGCGGACTTCAATATGAGGTGCTTGCCGAAGGAAACGACAAGCATCCTAAGGCAACAGATAAAGTCCGCTGCCATTATGAAGGCAGACTTATAGACGGAACAGTGTTTGACAGTTCGTACAAGCGCAATGCTCCTGCAGACTTCGGGCTCAATCAGGTTATTGCCGGTTGGACGGAAGGAGTACAGCTGATGGGTGAAGGCGCAAAATATCGTTTCTATATCCCTTATCTTCTCGGATATGGAGAAGGAGGAGCTGGCGATATGATTCCGCCTTATTCAACGCTAATCTTTGACGTGGAACTTATCAAGGTGTTGTAACGGATGTATATGTAGCCCGTTCGGCAGGAATTTTCTTAATATGGAGCGGTCTTGCACAGACGGACTATATGATAATGGTAGAACAAAAAGAAATAACAAGTAAATAAAATGAAAAAATTAGGTTTTTTGGCAGCTGCAGCAATAACTGCCGTATCTTTCACTGCTTGTCAGAACGAACTGAAGGCAGATCTCAAAGGAGAAGTTGATTCAATAGCTTATGATCTTGGTGTGGCTCAGGCTCAGGGTCTCAAGCAGTATATGACTATGCAGCTTGGTGTGGACTCTGCATATATCGATGAGTTTATCAAGGGTATGCAGGAAGGCTCTGTAAATGAGGTGGACAAGAAAAAGCAGGCATACATGAAGGGACTTGAAGTAGGAAGCCAGGTTCAGAACATGGCAAAAGGTCTTACTAAAGATATATATGCTGATGATTCTACACAGAATGTAAATGTGAAGAATCTGCTTGCAGGTCTTGCCGATGGCTTGAAAGGTAAGGCTGAGAAGAGTTCTGAGGAGGCTTACACTTCATTCAATACAAAGCTTCAGGCTATACACGACAAGAACAATGAAGCTAAGTATGGCGAGAACAAAAAGAAGGGCGAAGATTTTCTTGCTGCAAACAAGAAGAAGGATGGTGTGCAGACTACAGCAAGCGGCTTGCAGTATAAGGTGCTCACAGAGGGAAAGGGTGCAATGCCTAACGATTCTTCTGTTGTGTCTGTACAGTATGAAGGAAAGCTCATTGACGGTACTGTATTCGATTCTACAGAAAAGAATGGTGGTAAGCCGTTTGAGGTGAATATGAAGTATCCGCGAGTAATTCAGGGTTGGGTTGAAGCGCTTAAGCTTATGCCTGCCGGTTCAAAATGGGAGGTTTACATTCCTTATAACCTTGCTTATGGCACACAGGATATGGGACAGATCAAGCCTTTCTCAACTCTTATCTTCACCATTGAAGTTGTTGAAGTGAAGTAATTGCTATCTGTAAACAAGTAAAATGGGTTGACGAGTAGACAAATTGTTTGCTTGTCAACCTTTTATTTAATTAAGAACAATGAAAAAGGTTTTAGTATCAATATCAATGTTGCTCTTTCTTGGTGCTGTGGTAACTCCGGCATGTGCGGCAAACGAATATAAAGGAAAGAAGGAAAATATAGAGAAGGCTGTCAAAAAGGACAAGAAAGCCAAAAAGGACAAGAAAAAGAGTCAGAAGGTTAAGAAGGGCAAAGGTGCGGACAGTGCGAATTTCGAACTTGTAAAGCCGGAACTGCTCAATGGCGGAGATTCTATTGCATATATTTTCGGAACATGGCAGTCGAACGGTCTGCAGGCATACATGGAGAACCAGCTTGGTATAGACTCTGCATACGTGAATGACTTTATACTTGGTATTATAGATAAGGTAAGTGTAGACCCTTCGGATAAGAAGAAATCCGCATATTCCGCAGGACAGCAGATAGGAAGCCAGATTGAACAGATGGCTCAGGGGCTTGAAAAAGACTATTATGCTGCAAATCCGGAGAAGAAGATAGACAAGAAGATTGTTGCCAATGCTATAATCGCTTCGCTCATCGGAAAGAATGACATCACTTCCGACAGTGCACAAGTGATATTCCGCACCACTATGGAAGCGCGCCATGAGGAGAATAAAGAGATAATGTATGGCGGTAACCGTAATGCGGGAGAAGCTTTTCTTGCAGAGAACAAGAAAAAGGAAGGAGTGATAACGCTTCCAAGCGGGTTGCAGTATAAGGTCATCACTGAAGGTACCGGAGAAATGCCGAAGGCGACGGATAAAGTGAAGGTTGACTATGAGGGACGTCTCATTGACGGAACTGTATTCGACAGTTCGTATAAACGTGGGGCAGCAGCTTCATTTCAGTGTAATCAGGTAATCAAGGGATGGACGGAAGCTTTGCTGAAAATGCCGGTAGGCTCGAAATGGGAGCTTTACATTCCTTATCAGCTTGCCTATGGAGATAGGGAGACAGGAAAGGATATCAAGCCTTATTCTGCTTTGATATTTACAGTGGAACTTCACGAAATCGAAGGCAAGACGGCTGCAGTAGTTTCACCAACAGAAAAGAGTGGTGCGTCGGCTGCGAAGAGAAAAACAAGGAAATAAACTTCCGCATAAAAAAGGTGCAGAAAAGGTGTCGAACTATCTATTTGATACCTTTTTTGCATTTTTAGGATATGAAATAGTGCATAAAATAAAAGAATTGCCTAAATTTGCTTACAAAATGTAGAATAAATAAAATAAACATTCAGTAGCAATGGAAAAAATCGACAGATTGGACAAGCACATCATGGAAATAATATCCGGTAATGCACGTATTCCTTTTAAGGATGTGGCAGCAGAATGCGGTGTGTCACGTGCAGCGATACATCAGCGAGTACAGCGACTTATAGACATGAATGTGATAATTGGTTCTGGATATCACGTAAATCCTAAAAGCTTGGGATATACTACATGTACTTATGTCGGAATCAAACTTGAAAAGGGTTCATATTATAAGAAGGTTGTAGAGGAATTGCGCAATATTCCGGAAATCGTTGAATGTCACTATACGACAGGACCTTATTCAATGCTTATAAAGTTGTATGCACGTGACAATGATCAGCTTATGGATTTGCTCAACAACAAGATACAGGGTATTCAGGGTGTGGACTCTACAGAAACCCTGATTTCTCTTGACCAGAGCATAAAGAAAGAGGTTCCTATACATGTGGAAAGGGCTGCATCCATAAATATAGAGGAGGCTGAATAAAATTCGGGAGTTGTGCATTACGAAGGATTATTGATAGGAATATGCACATTTGTCATCATAGGCATATTTCATCCTGTTGTGGTAAAATGTGAGTATTATACAGGTACCCGTTTGTGGTGGGTGTTTCTTGTAATCGGACTCATCAGCACTGTAGCCGCACTCTTTGTAAGCCATGTTTTTTGGGCTTCACTACTTGGTGTATTTGCTTTTTCCTCTTTCTGGACTATAAAAGAATTGTTTGAACAGAAAGAAAGAGTAAGAAAAGGATGGTTCCCCAAGAACCCTAACAGAAAATATGATTTTTAATTGACCGACAGACAAGTCTATCTGCTGATAAATACAGGCAGGTGAACTTGTCTGTCTGTTTACTTGCCTATTTATTTACTAAGAAAAATGTCTATTCTCGATTGGAAAGAAAATTATCTGCGGAAATGCAGTGAATCTGTAGTGCCGCATCATCGCCCGGTAATTGGTATTACCGGGAATTATGATAACGGGCTGTGCACGCTTGCTGAAGGATATTATCAATCAGTGCTGCATGCAGGCGGAATACCTTTCATCATACCGCCTTTTGAACAGACAGACAATCTGGAGGAGATACTTGACAGGGTTGACGGGCTGATATTCAGCGGAGGCGGTGATATTAACCCTCTGTTGCTTAAAGAACAGCCTGTGAAGGAATTGCATGCTGTATGTCATGTACGTGACGTGCAAGAGCTGCTTCTCGCACGTCTGGCGGCAGACAGACAAGTTCCGATGCTTGGAATATGCAAGGGGATACAGATTATAAGTGCTGCACTTGACGGTGAACTGTATCAAGACATCTATACCCAAATGGAGGAAGGTGTGCGGATAAAGCATAGTCAGGAACTTGACCGCAGATATCCTTCACATACTGTGGATATAATGTCCGGCACTGTGTTGCACTCTATATTCAGGGCAAATACCATTGCGGTCAATTCATTCCATCATCAGGCTGTAAAGACTCCTCCTGCCGGATTTCGGATTTCAGCCATAAGTGAAGACGGAGTGATTGAGGCGATTGAATCCACGACATATAAGTCCATTATAGGGGTGCAGTGGCATCCTGAGTGTCTTGCAGAGTTGTCTGCCAATGCCAAGTCTACCCCTCTTTTCTGCTGGCTTGTCAATGAGGCTGCATCTTTTCAGGAAGCCAAACGCATACACAGCCGTATCATATCTCTTGACAGTCATTGCGACACTCCGATGTTCTTTCATAAGAATATAGATTTTGCATCCCGTGATCCGCAAGTTCTTGTTGATTTGCATAAAATGACAGAAGGAAAACTTGATGCAACAATAATGGTCGCCTATCTTGAGCAAAAAGAACGTGACGGGGAGTCGCTTCTTGCTGCTACAGCAAAGGCGGATCGGATTCTTACGCAGATAGAGGACATGGCTGCAAAAAATTGCACTGCCATTGATATTGCGTATGCTCCGGCAGATATTGTCAGGCTCAAAGGAGAGGGGAAGAAGGCTATTATGCTTGGTATAGAAAATGGGTATGCCATAGGCAAAGATATTGCGAATGTGGAGCATTTTCGGAATCGTGGCGTCGTTTATATGACATTGTGCCATAACGGTGACAATGATTTGTGTGATTCTGCTAAAGGAAGAGGTGAACATGGAGGTGTAAGTTCCTTTGGTGCAGAAGTGATAAGAGAAATGAACCGTACGGGGATGATGGTTGATTTATCTCATGCGGCGGAAAGCAGTTTCTATGATGCCCTTGAAATCAGTGCTGCTCCCATTGTTTGTTCTCATTCTTCCGCCCGTACGTTGTGTGACCATCCGCGTAATCTTACTGATGATCAGTTAAAGGCTCTTGCACGTAAGGGTGGGGTTGCTCAGGTGACGCTTTATCATGGTTTTTTGCGCACAGATGGTGCTGCCACGATACTTGATGCAATCGAACATCTTAACCATTTTGTAAATGTTATGGGGATAGATCATGTGGGTATCGGTACTGATTTTGATGGAGACGGAGGAGTGCCGGGATGCGCTTCAGCTTCAGAACTCATTAATTTTACTCGTCATTTGCTTCGTGAACGTTATAGCGAATCTGATATACGGAAGATATGGGGCGGAAATTTTATGAGAGTAATGGAAATGGTGCAGAAGATGTAATCCGATGTTTTAATTATTGGATTGTTGAAGCGTGCAGAATTAGTATATGGACGTATTCGGCAGGTATGTACACACAGGCTCCTTTGTCACTTAGGACAAAGGAGCCTGTGTGTACATACTGATATTGTTGCATTTGTAAATTACACCGCTCTGCATTTTGGTGTTGTCTCTTTTATTGTTCTGTATGCTTTGCCTTGAATGCAACGGCATACAGCTTCATTTGCTTGAGCATAGCCAGCAGTCCGTTGCTGCGTGTAGGAGACAAATGTTCCTTCAATCCTATGTCTTCAATGAAATGCAAGTCTGCGCCGAGAATCTCATCGGGAGTATGGCCGCTTAGAACACGTATGAGGAGCGTGACTATACCTTTTACAATTAATGCATCGCTCTCTGCCTCAAAAACGATAACTCCATTGTCCGTAAATTCAGCATGAAGCCACACACGGCTTTGGCAACCGTCTATAAGATTGCTCTCTACTTTGTATTCCTCTTTCAACGGCTGCTGTTCGCCGCCCAAATCAATAAGCAGCTGATATTTGTCCATCCAGTCATCATAGTCGCTGAACTCCTCGATGATTTCTTGCTGTATCTCTTCTATTGACATCTTTTTTGTTTGTTTTTATTCTTAAAAGTTCCGTTTATTTCTCGTTGTATATCACTTCCATCATCGTTTGTCCTACTGCCTTCAGTGTCTGTCGGCTGATGTGGCTGATATTGTCGTCTATGGTATGCCATGTGCTGCAAAAGCCTCCGTCTTCAGCGTCACTTGCGATAATGTCTACACAAGGTATGCCGGAGCGGTTCACGGGCACGTGGTCGTCTGTAATATATCCTCCGTCTTCATTGACGAAATAGTTGCTGTAGCCTATACGACGTGCGGCAGACCATATTTTGTCAACTATCCCTGGTGCAAAATGCATGGAGAATCCTTCTTTGCAAAACAGCGTGTTGGTTCCGCCGACCATGTCCAGCAAAATGCCGTAACGAGCCATGTAGCCGTCTTTATGGCGGAAGGAAGACCAGTATTGTGAACCGAGACACCATGTACTTTCATGATTGCCTCCATCGTCAGCCCATTGTGGTGTTCCGCAGTCTTCTGCATCGAAACAAATGAAGTCGACACCTGCTGTCGGAGCTGTGAGTTGTATTTGTCGTGCAAGTTCGAGCATGATGCCCACTCCGCTCGCTCCGTCGTTGGCTCCGTCAATCGGTGTGCGGTGGTTTGATTCGTTCTTGTCGTGGTCGGCCCACGGACGAGAATCCCAGTGGGCGCAGACAAGCAGCCTGATAGGGGTGTCCGGATTGTATGAGGCAATAATGTTGCGGATTTTTACAGAGGTGCCATCATATAATTTCATGTCGGCTGATTGTTCTGTGACTTCTGCTCCGAATGTTTTAAATTTATTGACAAGGTAGTTGCCGCAAGAGTCGTGGGCAGCGGAATTGACAGTTCTCGGACCGAAGCTGCATTGTGCTGCTACATAGCTGTAGGCACTGTCTTCGCAAAAAACGGGTACATCAGATACATATTCCTGTTCCTGCACATTGTTTCCTCCGCCGTTATTGCATGAAGCAAGAGTTGTTAACAATGATACGGCAAATATAATTTTTTTCATATTCAATAATCTTAAAGTATTTACCTGGACAAAGGTACGAATAATATTGAAAACAAGATGTGGCAATATGGGAGAATGTAAAACATACAAAAAGACGAAAAAGTGGCTTTGTCGACTTTTAAAGAACGAAAGTTTTGGTTTTAATGAATTAAAGGCCTACCTTTGCTGTGAAGTTAGATAGATGAAGGGTTCTGCAGCAGCAATGGTGTGGAATTCTTTTTTAGTATTGTCTGCTTTTTGCCGGAAGGAGTGGTGAGCTATTGCTTATGCTGTTGGAGGGCAATGGATTATTTGAGATACCTTAGTGTGTATTGTGGAAAACGAGTATGCCCGGAATTTTTCTGTGCAAGGTAATTTATTGTACCAACTCTGAACAAAATCCGCAATATCTGCATTTATTAACTGACAAAATAATAAAAAACAGGAGGAAAGACTATGGCATACATGTCACAGGAAGGCTATGATAAGATTAAAGCCGATTTAAAGCAACTGGAAGAAGTAGAACGTCCGGAAGTAATACGTCAGATTGCTGAAGCAAGAGAAAAGGGCGACCTTTCTGAGAACGCAGAATACGATGCTGCAAAAGAAGCACAAGGAAAGCTTGAGGCGAGAATTGCGCAGATGAAAGCTGTACTTGCTGATGCTAAGATTCTTGATCCTACAAAGGTGCAGACCGATGTGGTGCAGATTATGTCGAAAGTGGAGATGAAAAATGTAAAGACCGGTATGATGATGACATATACATTGGTGAGCGAAAGTGAGGCTAATTTGCGAGAGAATAAAATCTCGGTAAAGACTCCTATCGCTCAGGGACTGCTGGGCAAGAAAGCTGGCGATGTGGTACAGATTCGTATCCCGCAGGGATTGATTGAACTTGAGATTGTAAGTATATCAGTAGGGTAATTATTGAATAGGATAATACGTATATGGGATTTTAAGGTTAGTTCTGTTGGACTTACTTTAAAATCTTGTTACTTCAAATCTCATAACAAGTTATATGGATATCTTTTCTAAGATTGCAGCCGGTGAAATTCCGAGCTATAAATGTGCGGAGGATAAAGAATTTTATGCTTTCCTTGATATTAATCCGTTGGTGAAGGGGCATACTCTTTGCATACCACGCAGAGAGGTTGATTATATCTTTGATATGGAGGATGATGAGATTGCGCGCTTTGAAGTCTTCGCCAAGAAGGTGGCAATAGCCATAAAAGCTGCATTTCCTTGCATAAAGGTGGGACAGGCTGTGCTTGGACTGGAAGTGCCTCATGCGCATATTCATCTTGTGCCGATGCAGAGTGAGAAGGATATGATATTTAGTAACCCGAAGCAAAGTTTCAGTGCAGAAGAAATGAAGGAGACCGCAGATGCTATTTATAAGCAGTTCAAGAAATTGGCATGAATGCAAATTGGTTGGATGCGGAACTTGGTTCGATAATAATAGTTAGAACAACACGGGCTAAGCAGGTCATTATACGTGCGGAGGTGGACGGTATAAAGGTAACCGTTCCTCCGCACGTTTTGTTAACAGAGATAAGGGCGGTTATTGAAAAGAATCGTCAGCGAATTAAGTTGATGAAGAAACGTGCTGAAGATAATAGCCTGCGGATAGACCTGAATTTTTCGGTGGAGACTGATGTAATGCGGCTGCATATAGTGGAAGGTGAGCGTGATGGATTTTATGTAAATAGAAAACCGGGAGAATGTACAATCATATGTCCGCGCGGTACGGATTTTGATCCTATTCAAGATTGGTTGAAAAAGGTGGTGTTAGAACAATTGAGGATACAGGCTAAAGTATATCTCTATAATCGTACAGTTGATGTGGCGCGTCAGTATGGGTTTGAGTATTCCAGTATAAAAATTCAGTCGTCACGTACTCGTTGGGGCAGTTGCTCGGGAAATAATTCCATCAATTTGTCGCTTTTTCTGATGGTTGTACCTTCTCATCTTATTGATTATGTAATAAAACACGAACTTTGCCACACTGTGCACCATAATCATAGCAGTGCTTTTTGGGAACTTATGGACAAAGTGACTGATAATAAAGCCCGTCAGCTGAGAAAAGAACTGGCTGGATGCAGTATGTTGCTCTTTTGAATGGAAGTGAATGATTGATAGGTGGATATGTGCCTGTTATATGGATATTTCTATTGGAAACAAGATGTTTAATTCTTTATGGGTGTCATTAAGTATTCTTCTGCTGCAATGGATTTTTCTTCTTCGGTAAAATCAAAATCATAGATTTTTATATTCCGGTTCTGTAAATCAATTTTGTTGAGAGTATACAGTAGGCTCCTTAGAGTTTCTTTACGTATTTTGCTTGTCAGTTGGCATTCCCATATAACAATGACATGCCATCCCAGATCACGCAGTTGCAGTCGTTCTTTTTGGTCACGATTACGGTTGCGGGAAATCTTCTTCTGCCAGAATTCAATATTGCTTTTGGGTAAGACAAAATAAGGACACCCCTCATGACCGTGCCAGAAACAACCGTTTACGAGAATAACGGTATGTAGATTGGGCATTACAATGTCAGGGGTACCTGGCAATGATTTTACATGAATTCTATATCTGTATCCATGTGCAAAAAGAAAACGACGTACAAGTAGCTCCGGACGTGTATTTTTGCTTCGTATTCGCGCCATGCATTTATGACGCTGTTCTGGAGTGAGTTTGTCCAAGATACAGAAATATTTTGATGTTGTATAATGATGGAATTTCAGGGTTGCTGCCAATATTGAAGATAGGTATTGTAACCTTAAGAATTCACGGTCTTATTGGTTTTCTTTTGCAAGTGCTTTTGTGTAGCATTCTCTGCATAAAGGTTCATATTCTTTGGTTTCCCCGAGCATGACCTGATGGTCGTTGTGGACTTTACGGTGTGATATATATGCCAGCGCACCACATCTTACGCAGATGGCATGTACTTTTGTCACCTCATCGGCAATGGCGCACAGGGAAGGCATTGGACCGAATGGAATGCCTTGGTAATCGAGGTCAAGCCCAGCAACAATGACACGGATTCCTCGATTAGCAAGTTCATTGCAGACATTTACAATATTGTTGTCGAAGAATTGGGCTTCGTCTATTCCTATTACATCTGTATCGTTTCCAAGCAGTAGTATGCTTGCCGAACAGTTGACAGGGGTGGAAGGAATTGCATTGCCTTCGTGCGATACAACTTCTATGTCTGAATATCTGACGTCTATGCTCGGCTTGAATATTTCCACTCTTTGTCGTGCGAACTGTGCTCTCTTCATACGCCGTATCAGCTCTTCTGTTTTCCCGGAAAACATCGAGCCGCAAATAACTTCTACGCGTCCTCTGCGCATCATCTCGCCATTTCTATCAGATAAGTTTGTCATATTATATGTATTTTTTCTTCCTATTATTACATAAGGTGTTTTGTCAATAAAAAACGATACAAATCTATTTAATTTTTATGGACTGCGAAAATGTACAGGTCATTTTGTGGCTGGATAGGGCTAAAGTGTATGGAAAAGAACCTCTGTGTTGAGAGGCTTGTGGACAGATTACGGCCTTTATGTAATAAAATATTGGATTTATCATATATTGGAGTGAACCTTTTTATTGGTGCTTTGTTATGTATATGTAAGTTGCCTGAAAGGAACAACATAACAAAGAAGATAGTTAGTTTTATTTGTATATACTCTCTCTAATATTCTATTTTCATTTTGAACAGCCTGAATTTGGAAAGATCTCTGCGTGAGCAGGGATCTTTTTTTAATTTTAAGCATGAAAAAATGAAGGTATCAGTTTTTAGCAAGAATCATTCAGTCACATAATATCAACTTTTCGTCCGGAAAAAAGCTCTGTCAACATCTTCCTTTTGCAACATATTTAATGTTTGCCACAGGCGGGAAACAGTCTGCGGATTGGTTAAACATTTTCTTTCTCAAAAAGATAGTACAGGTTACAGATACCTTTCTTCATAATTTCCCTGACTTGTGCGGAAAGCACAGTGTTTAGGCGGAAACCGTAATGGCTGAACAGTTCAATCACCTCTTTTTCCTGGCGGCATCGCACATTTTCTTCTGTGTTCTCGTCTGTTGTGTACCAGCTTGTCAGAATATATTTGGAAGACAACCGTGAGAGATTCTTAATGGCTTTCGATTCCATATTCTCAGGAATATAAGGCAAGACATCTTTGCAAATCACCAAGTCAAAACTGCTCTCTATTTCTAAATCGTTCGTCAAATCAGCTTGACCGCATGGAACATCATCTTCTTTCAGTAGGTGTTTAGACAATTCTTCTGTATATGGATTGGCATCGTATCCTGCTGTGGCAAGCCCACACTCACGCAATGCCGCTACGTAGGCACCTGAACCGCATCCCATGTCCAGTACTGATTCAATAACTGCATACTTGTTGATGTGCATCACGGCATTGGTGAACTGTTCCTCATACTTGTATTTTCTGAATCCATTGTATTTCCATCCGCCATTGTGCATTATTTGAATCTCTTGCTGCCCGTATATCAAGTATCTGTCAATAGCCTTTATCAGTTCATCTTTATGTGGAGTTTCAAACTTTCTTGCGAACAAGTATTGCCTTTCTGTCAGCAAACGGAAATGCTTGATACATAAATTGGCAGGACTGCTCCCGTTCTCATACTTCCATCTTATAAACCGATAATTGTTTGGCACAATTCCCTTTCCATTCGTTAAATTCACCAGTACGGTAGCGATATAACTCTCCTCCGGTGCAAAAGTCATCCACATTCTTCTGTACAATGCCGGATGCTTGTCTGTATATTCCGTCAAATCTGTCACAGCTTTTCTGTTTATCGAGAACCATTGGGAATTACCGTACAGATGATTGAAGAAGTCGGGAATTCTCCTTTTTATGGAGTACTTTCTCTGAAAGTCGATAAGCTTTTTGACAAGTTGATACGATTTCTTGCCGTTCTTTATCCAGTCGTAGATATAGAAATACCTAAACCGTGTAAATGTGTTCCTTTCCCATCGTGGATGTGGCAGATGCACATATTGGATGAAATTTACCCCTTTGTTCTTTTCAAAGAAGTCTAGAAACTGTCCGAGAGGGCATACTGGGTAGTCTTGTCCGCTTATCAGATGGAAGTATTCCGCGTCACATTGGCTCATGGCATCTCTCAACATAAACATCTCGCACCTCAGAATGCTGAATCCGCCCCAATGTATACTGAATTTGCGATATACCGCCTTTACTTGTGCCAATGCTTTCAGTTTTTCCATTTCTTTGTCTGTAAATTCACTTTTTGTATCTATATGGATAAACACATAGCAGTTTTTGTCAAAATATTCTATAAGATGGTACAAGTGCTCAAATTCCTTGTGTGCCATTATCAATATTGCATGTTTCATTGTTAGTCCTTGTTTGTTTTGTTGTGTTCAATTTTTTAGTTGTCTATTTTACAGGATGATATAATTTATCCGATATTATCTGTCCTGCTATTTCCTCTTTTGTAAATACCGGGCGATACCGCATGGTTGCACATTTGGGATCTTCGCTATTAATATAAAATCTGTCTGTGTTGCCATGAGCTACAAAGTCACCCTTTCCGCCAAAGTCTGCAATACTATATCCTGCATTATACAGGCATGTGGCAATCAGCAACTCAGAATGTGCCGAATGTCCGGCTTTCTGGAATGTGTCGATGTATTTCAAGGCTCTGTTTGAATATCTGCATATCGGATTGAATGCCTTCACACAGTTTTCCAGCGGATAGCCTACATTATTGAATCTTTTCCACCAATACCAATCTCCGTTATTCCGGAAATTGTACTTCTCCACACACGAACTGATAAAATCAAGTTGCTTGTTTTGAAATGAATCTAAAAGAACATTCCAGGTAGAAGTAAATTCTACATCATATTCAATGAACCAGTAATGCGAATAAAAGGGATGCTCCTTGTAAAACTTCAAGACAGGAAAATGACAGCTGCCTGGCAACATTTCTTCCATGATAGGTTCATAGCACAAAGAATTGATGTCGTCCAAATCATAAATGCAGACATTCACATGTTTCGGAATACGATATATTTTCTGTTTGTTGTTTGTGTTGTACAGCAGATATATGTCGTAACTGTCTTCATCCAGTTCTTCCCTCAGACGGTCATATTTTCTAAGTATACATTGTTCATCATAAAAATGTGTGGCCAGCAATACCGCCTGTCTCATTTTTCTATTATTTTCCCTACTGCATTCTATATCTGCCGGTATGGCTGAATACACTTCTATTTGCTTTGACAGACCGTATTTCATAATATAGTCATGCAAATACTTGAAGTTTTCCCGTGTCCATGACTGTAGAGGACGTGTGTGTCGCATGGCTATTTCGTCTATTACCGCCATTTCGTTTCTTGAACACCCAAGAAGTTTGTTCCAATGATATTCGGCACCCCATCCGGTAGGGTTTTCATTGAATGTGAACAGAACCTTCTTGAGCGCGTCGCGTGAGAAACACGGAATCATCATTTCCACAAAATTCGTAAATCTCAGTCTGTATCTCTTGTCTTGCAGAGTATGTCTGAAAGTGAAATAGGAATCTGTCAATGTCGGTTGAGCTATTTTCAGCTTATATTTGTCCATTATGGCAAACAAGTCCGATATCTGCTTTGCCGTAGCGGATATGTCGTCATCAGCGATGAAAAAATAATCATATCTGTCTATATATTCCGGATGCATCCTAAAGTATTCATACACCAATTTCAATTTGCGTCCTCTTGCCTGATAAATGAAGCTGGTGTCTTCTTCATACTTCGGTTTTGAATCATCATATACAATCAGATGCAGTTCAAAGTTTTTGTGGCTTTTGTCTTTAATCCATTCCCGGTGCAGACTGTCTCTCCCTACAGCCGCTATTACACAATTGTTTATCTGATTGTCCATGCTTTTTCTGTTTTTGTCTGTTCAAAGAATCTGACAGTCCTTTCAATACCTTCTTCTATATGTACAGTCGGGTGCCAACTCAATTTCTCCATTGCCAATGATATGTCCGGTTTTCTTCTTGTCGGATCATCAATCGGCAACATGCAATATTTAATATGGGATTCTGAACCGGTGACGCCAATGACAGTCTTTGCCAATTCCCTTATCGTTATTTCCTCCGGATTGCCGATATTGACAGGACCAGTAAAAGTTTCCTCTGTATCCATTATCCGTACCATGGCCTCTATGAGATCGTCCACATACAAGAAAGAGCGCGTTTGTTGTCCGTTGCCGTAAATAGTGATGTCTTTCCCTTCCAATGCCTGTATGATAAAATTCGACACGACACGACCGTCATCCCGTGACATGTGCGGACCGTATGTATTGAATATTCTGATGATTTTGACCTCTGTTCCATACTGCCTGTAGTAATCCATACAAAGACTCTCCGCACAACGCTTGCCTTCATCGTAGCATGAACGGATGCCGTTAGGATTGACATGTCCCCAATAACTTTCGGCTTGTGGATGTTCCTCCGGATTGCCGTAAACTTCACTTGTTGAGGCTTGGACAATCATACACTTGTTATGTTGTGCTAGTTCCAACAGATTCATTGTACCAATAACAGCAGTTTGGGTAGTGTAGATGGCATTCTTTTGATAATATATCGGTGAGGCTGGACATGCAAGATTGAAAATCACAGCTATGTCTTCCTGTCTACATGGATTGATGATGTCATGGTTGATGAATTTGAATCCCGGATTGTTCAATAGATTTATGATGTTTTCCATTCTGCCTGTATACAAATTGTCGATACAAACCACATTGAACCCTTCTTGGAGTAATCTCTTGCATAGATGCGAACCTATAAAGCCGGCTCCTCCGGCTACGACTGCTGTTTGAGGTTTAGCTATAAGTCTGTCCATAAAATATCCTTTTTTGTAAGATTGTTAATAGTTCTGCTTTTGAAGAGTTGCTGTGCACACAACCCTGTGATTAATAAAGTGTTGCACACCCAACTTTTCTTAACCACAATGCAAAGGTACTGTATTTGCAGATGCAAGATTTTGTATATAGTATCTTGTGATTTTTTTAACTAAAAAAAGAAGCGTCCTGCTTGTAATATGCAGATTATCAGAAATAAAAATGTGCCTGCATGATTTTTTATATTAACAAACATTCTGCTGTATGTTAATAAATATAATGCCGTACTTCAATCCGATTACAGAAAAAATAGGATCGGTAGCTTTTTCCGGTGGATGAAGCTACTGATCCCTTTATTGTGTTTTTTATTTTGGCTATTTGTTCTTTCGTAATTGCATTTCACCTATTTCGTGCACTATCATAACTGCCATTTGCATTATCTTTGACCAATAGACAAAGGTACTAAGGCTATTGCTATGATGGAATATTATGCTTTTCCCTATAGCGAACTAATTATAAGACTCTGTTTTTCAAAAAGCGAGAAAGTGGGAAGAGCTAAAATCTATAGCTATTCGTTCGCAATGAATTGTCCTTCTTTTGTGAAACCTTCCGCCGACACGTACATCCGGCTGCAACGTGAATTGTTGTAGAACTCAACCTTGGCTTTTCCTTCTTTGTCCGTCTTTACATTGGGATTCCAATATATGGTCCGGCGGAAATCGTCTGCCGAGGGAAGCAGGGAGTAATCCTCCATGTGGAATGTGGTGGGCACATTGAAGCCCTGAAAACAGGTGCGACGCTGGCCCTTCACCTTGTCTGTAAGAATTTTATGCGTGTACAGGAATACTGTAACCGGAGACTTCGGAAGTTCATTTGCAAATGTTATAAATTCATTGTATTGGTTGGGATCCTCCGATATGTAGACAGATTTCACTTCGTCTATGAAATCAGGAAATTCTGTTGCTTGAGGATTGCTGTTGCAATGTGTCACATTCAACGTGGAAGCCACATTCACCCCCGCAACGAACCCCCCAATATCCTTGTTTGGGCTTATTCTCATGTTTGTCATGCGACAATATTTGTTGTCTACAATCCATATCACAGGTCGCCCTTTGTAAGAAAGCCCGTCTTTATATATATGATAAGTTGAGTCTGCTATGTTGCCGGCATGTTCCTTCACCTTTCTCTTCTCTTTCAGTTCACGGATCCGGAGTGACATGCTCTGCGACGGATCGGTCTCGTTCCGCAGTTCATCCTGGACGACAATATCCGAGGGGGTGTCATTCCAAAAAGTGACTGTTTCTCCTGCAAAAAAATTGTTCCTTTGTTTTAGCCAGTCAAGCAGATGAGGCATGGACTCCCCGTTGTCGAGCATCTGCTCCGTTGCTTTGTCGCAGTTGTAGAATACGGAAGCCTTGTATGCACCGGTTTTCTCATCGTTCCACCTGATGTGCGAATCATTGGTGAAATACCGTCCCTTTATTTTTATTTCAGGCAGCAGCACGTCTTCCTTTCTTGCAGGGACCGCCGGCATGTCGTCCGTGGACAATGCTCTGAAGCCTACATTAGGATGGTTTATGCTGACAAATTGTGTCTCTTCACTGTATAAAGCCCGGCTTTCAGGAGAAAAAGTCCTGTCTATGCCGATTGTACAGTCCAACGGCTTGTCTTTCTTTTTGCACTTGTTTTTAATATAAGATTCCATTCGCCAGTGATATCGGGAAGCTCAAATTTATAGGAGCCGTCTGCCTGAGTATGAGATACGCCTGTTAATGAGGCACCTCTTGAATTATAAAGAAAAGCCTCAATCTTTATATTATCCAGCTCATTCCTCTTGTTTTTGCTTCTTATTTTTCCAAATATGTACAATTTATCTTCTACCGGTTGTACTCTCCCGTTGAATCCTCTCTGCCCCGCCATAAGCTTCCAGTCATATCGCCGCCAACCTTGGATCATCATGAGTGTATCGGCTGCAAGCCGGTGTACTTCATCGTCTGCCTCAAAATAATATTCCGGATTGTCTATGTATCCCTTTATTTCGGATGAAAGCAACATCCATGTGCGTATGTTGCCGCGCTTGCCGCATGTCATGGCGGAAAAGTCCATGACGGAAAGAGAGCAGGATGCCTCCGGGGAAGATGCCAGTGAAAGGCACACTCTATTGCAGGGACTCAATGTTTCAGTCTCCGGGCTTATATCTATTCCAGCAGTGGAGGAAGCATGGCAGACAAAGAAAAGACGTTCAGCAAGGATGTGTCCGCTGCTGTCGAATACGGTAAATTGGTTCACTCCTTCCGGCAATCCCATACGAAGAAAATTGCGGCATGTCGTCTCCATGGCTGTCAATGTGTCACATTCCAGGATATTGCCGTTGTTCATGAGCACATATCCAAGCAGTCTGCCTTGTATGGAAGCCGAGGAGCGGAGTGTGACTGTCACGTTGTCATGAGATACGGCGTCTACAGAGAGTGCACATCCGTCGGTGGAGGGGGCAGGAAGTCTAAATGTGTGCGCGCGCCCGGCCTCATCGTAAAGGACGGCATGTATGGGAGTGTGTGAAGGGGTAACCCGGAAGATGCCTCGTCCGGACAGCGCATGGATGCTGTCCGCCACATGTCCATTGGCGTCTGTCAGCACACCATGCACTTGTGCCTGCCGGCTTTCCGAGTCTGTGACTGTGAATGCCACCCGACTTTCAACGCCTTCCACGAGTGAGCCTCCTTCCGGATAGAATGTCATGTTCAGCCTTCCTGCATTCTCCCCGTCTGCTTTACGGCTGTCCGGCAGACGGTGTTTGTATCCGGCTTTGTCAATCGTCAATCTCGAGAAGTCGCCTTCTGTCTTTGGGGCACGAAATACAGGGAATACACGCGAAAAGACGCAGTCGCTGCCCCAGTTGGCCATGTAGCGAGTATATGCCCGAATTTCATAGAATCCGCTGTTCAGTATGTCATTGAGCAGAAAGTCGCCATGAGCCTCTCCGTTCTCTATCCGGAGCTTTTGGGTCTCTACAACATCTCCGCTTTGATTCACCATTTCCACATACAGTACACGGCTTATGTCTGTAGGTCTTCCATTATCAGCACGCACCACGTATGCTTTGTACCATATATGCTCACCTTTGAAGTATCCGGTGTTGTCAAAATGCAGATAAACCTTCTCTTGTGGAGTGTGTATGTTGAACAGCATCGCATGTTTTATATAAGCAATGATACTGTCTGTACCCTCCTTTCTGCCCCCCTGTATAATTGTGGCTGCTCAGTTCACAGAAGGAGAATAAAGACAACAGTATGTATATGAATGAAATATGTTTGTATGGAGTGCACATGTAGTTCATGTATAAGTAATTGGTAAAAATACGGCAGACTGTATCTGGCTTGTGCAATGAGCTTGTATAAGCGGCAGCTTGGAACATATCAGATTACTTGATTAGATAAATTCATTTTATTTTTCTTCCGGAAAGTGCAAGATACATCCAAAATGTTCCAAGCTTTTTACTTATACATTAACCGCATAATAATCTATTCCACTTTTACCTGTATTGCCTTCTTCTGTTATTTCTTTCTTCTTCCTTACTCAAGCTTCTTTCAATTTTTTTGATGTCCTCCAAATCGGTTCTTACAAACTTTTTAGGAACGTAATATTGATATTTTGATTTATCATTTAATATGATGGTATCTTTATCAATAGTTCCTTTATATCTGACGCTATCTTTATCAACAGAACCTTTATATCTGGCACCATCATGAACAAACTCGTAATCTTGTAGCCATGGATGATAACCTTTCTCTTTTGCTTCCTCACATGAATGTATAGATACGTCAATGCAGTTGCTAAAATAGTCCTTGCCACGAGAATCCAACACAAAGAATATGGAATCAGTACATACCTTCAGATCCTCCATCGGCAAGACAATGAATCCGGGATAATACCCTTCCCTTGCTTCGTCAAACTCATCACTTGTTCCCCAAAAAAATCCTTTTACCACACTGTCTCCATCATAGCATAATTCTACAATGTTATCGTCCATTCTTGAATGTTCACTCAATTCGTATTTATAATAGTAATATACGGAATGTGTGTATGCCATTTCGTGGTCTGTCGTCTCCACGGTGTCCTTCTTCTCTTCCTGCTTTTGCGGTATGGAGGTTGGTACAGCCGTTTTTGTTTCTTCATTTGTAACAAGAACGGTTTCTTTACTGTGTTGACTGTTGCAATTTAGGCAGACGGTGGCAATAGATGCCATCATATAGTATATATGTTTCATAATATTGAAATTTGAATATTAACACAGGCAAATATACTTTAAAAAGGCATACGGTGAAGCAGAAAGTTGAATATTTGTGAAAAATATTTTGATGATAGATGTGTGTATATGATAAGGTGCTGTATTAAAAATAAACTCTGCTCAGACACACTTTTTTTGGAACAGTATCATATAAACTTCAGTCTGATATTATCACTCTTATATAAACGTCAAACTAATCCCTTAAAAAATAAATCTGCATTGCTTTTCGTCCCAATGGCAGGTTGAATTATATGTCCTTACCATGTTCCGGTGTATCTTCCCATCCGGCATGATGTCATATCTGGTTTCTACAATTTCTATGGGCATCATTGATTGCCCCTCTTCCACACTTACCTCGTCTATAAATCCCTGCCTTACAAGGAGAGAAGATGTTGTTGACGATTCGTCTATTTGTGTCGCCCACAAATCACCGAGACGAGCAATACGTTGCATGTCCGTTGTTTTTCCGTCTTTTGAGTAGGTCATGATGAGAAAATCCCGGTACATGCATCCTTCTTTTGGCAAATCACAGAGTTTTTCCAAGAATACTGCAATAAAATCATTGTGTTCCTGTTTATGCAATGGATACCACAACAGATTTCTTCGTTCGCATTCACAGTCGGCACTGTCGGGAATGAATGTTTTTGTATAACTGTATTCCAGTTCCTTGCCTGCAAGTCCGAACAGCCACTCTTCCGACACTTTGTCGTTCTCCAATGGACTGAAAAAGTTCATATAATCTTCAAACTCTACTTTTTCGACTATTCCGTCCTTTTGCACCACGGATTCTATCCACTGCTTGCCGACCTTCTTTTCCGTTATCTTACCGTCTTTGGAAACCGTGAATTTCTTCTTTTCCATTGCATACATCAAATCACCGTAGTCTCTCAACTGTTCTTTGTTGAGCAGTTCTCCACATTCAGCTGTCATGCTTATATGGTTTAGGTCGCCTTCTATTTCGCATCTGTACAATCTGCCGGTGCGGCCAACCATTTTGCTGTCCGTCAGGCTGCCCTCTTTCGTATATGTAACGGCAATGTAATCGCAAAATGATTCATACTCGTCTTCAAAACAGAATCTTTTCATAAAGGCTACAATAATGCCTTCTTTCTGTATCACACTTCCAGCCTGCCAGTAGATTTCTTCTCCCGGACAATCACAGTCGTTGTTTTCGGGAAGGAACATCCCATATTTGCCTTTGTCCATTCCTTTTTCGTATGCAGCATTACCAAATATTCCAGAGTCAATATCCCTTCTGTCATAATCCGCAAACGATTTCAGGAATGTCTTGAACAATTGTGTCGAGTCGTTGTCCTGTATATGCGTCTGAGACCGACTCTGTATTTTCAATGAAAGAAGAAGAAGGATTGCATATATTATTGTTTTTCTCATAAAGACAGATTATGTTTATTGCAACATGAAATTTATGTCCTGTGCGCAAATAATATTTACAAATCCGGAAATGCCACCGCAAGGTCTATTATGGCTATGAAGAAAGCATTTTCACCCCATACGTATCCCGGCCAGTAAAGTTTCCCATTGCGGACAATCTTATGGTTTGAAAAATGAAGGTACCCCCATTTCCTGTTTTTTGAACAAAAAATGTACATAGGGAGAGCTTCTTCGTCCACCAAACGTGTGTATATCATATTCCCCTCTTTATCATGCAACCGTAATTCCCCGTGGCATTCTCCATTTTCAAGCCATTTTAAGCGGTAGTATAAATATAATCCTTTATATTCACCAAGATAACTGCGGTAGTACCATAGTGCTCCCTCTTCGCTGATGTCTAAAGATTTTATCGGAGAGTCTGTCAGCAGCGTGTCCAGATGAGTGAGCGTAATGGTTCTCTCATCAAGCAGATTCGCCGCATAGTCGTATGTTTTCTGGTTCCATTTGTTCTCTGACAGTTCATCGAAACTGATTTCTCCTTCCTCTCGGTATGTCATGAAGCAGTTGTCAAGGAACTTGCACTGTCTGATGGAGTCATTCGCCAGCGGCATTATTTCCACGCTTCCTGTTCCGTCCTTGTGCATTCTCAACAGCGTCATGTGTATTTCGTCTATTATATATATGCTGTCATTGCGCATACACATCATGTCATATTCTGTCTCGTGTCCCTCTATTACGCGCCTGTAGAGCATGGTCTTCGCCTGATTGAAACATGCCACCTGCAAGGGATTCTCACCGACAAAGTAAATAAGACTGTCTTCATCCACCTCAAATCCGCAGAGATGTTGAGTATCATATAGCTTTTCTGAGGGTATGGAGTCTTGGGCATTGGAGACGGAAAATCTGAGATACTTGAATATACTGTTGTCATATCCGTATGCTATGGTCTTCACGCTGTCTTTTTTCTCTTCCTGCTTTGGCGGTGCGGCTGGTAAAACCTTCGTTTTTGTCTCCGTTTTTGTTTCAGGAATGGTTGTTTCCTTATTTGTGTGGTTGCATCCGATGCAAATGAGGATTATCAATATTGGTTTATATAACTTGTTGATTTTCATTGTTTTCTTGTTTTGCTATATAAAAGGATAAAGTGGAAATCCGAATGATTTTTTTGTGGGAACAAACTTTTTATAAAATGATGTCCTCAATTTTATAATATCCGTTCTTCTCGCAAACCTTGACTTGGAAAGACGTGCTGAAAGTGTCGTCTGGACTGTATTTGTACGAAACATAGAACGTGTCCTTTCCTGTCGCCTCGATTGTAAAAGTTTTGCACCAAAAGGTATCAAAATCGAAGTTGTTTACCAGCAGGTCATAGCTGTCACTGCCGCAATCTTCCTTGTTGAAATTGGCGGCTTCCTTGAACTTTGTGTTCAGTTCCGGTGTGCAGTGCTGTTCCCTAAGCTCTTTCAGAGCCTGCTCCATAGCATTGTCCATTCTTGCGTATATGCCGGTGTAGTGTTGGTAGAAAGATTTTATAAACGTCTCCGCGTCACACTTGTTGGTCTTGCTCACAATCTTCTTGGACATCGTTTTCTGCGGCAACAACGAATCCCCATACTGGATTCCTCCCCATTCTGGCACCACGTATGCGACACGTATCTTCCCTTGTTCCCCCTCCGTTGTGACTTTTAGGGGAATTAGTGTCTTTGCCGCGTTTTCCTCATGACGGAATGATACACAATACCAGTCACCCTCCAATGGTGTACATTGCAGGCTCTTGGAAGTGAATTCCGTGTAATCTTGCGCTCGCAAAAAAGGGTCGCATCCATATACAGCCGTTAAACGTCTCCATTTTCTTTTCATTTCGGGAATCAGGTATTCGTCTTCCAGCAAAGCGAGGTGTTCGCTTGTGTCATCATGCAACCATTTGTGATAAAAATCCGTGATTCTTTCTTCAGCAGATATAACAGGATGGAATGTATCCGCTTTTTGTGCATGAAGATTCTGTATGGTACCAATTAGTAGGATGGGAATAATAATATTTTTCATTATGTATATATAATGTTTGATATATGAAAGCTTTTTATTTATTGTTGTCTTACAAATCAGGGAATGCCACCGCAAGGTCTATGCAGGTTATGATAAAAGTATTTGTTTGCCATTCATGTCCCGGCAAATATAGTTTTTCATTGCGCACAATCTCATGGTCCGGAAAATGAAGGTATCCCCATTCCCTTCTTTTATGGCATGTAATCCCACTCGGAATTACGTTGCTGGGTATCCGACGTTTATATATAATATTCCCCTCTTTATCGTGCAACCGTAATTCCCACTTATATTTTCCATCACTCAACCATTGTACACCTTTGTAAAGATATAATCCTTTATATTCTCCAAGATAGTTGTGGTAGTACCAGAGCGCTCCCTCTTCATTGAGGTCTATAGACTTTATCGGAGCGTCTGTCAACAATGTATCCAGATGAGTGAGCGTAATGGTTCTCTCGTCAAGCAGATTCGCCGCATAGTCGTATGTTTTCTGGTTCCATTTGTTCTCTGACAGTTCATCGAAACTGATTTCTCCTTCCTCGCGGTATGTCATGAAGCAGTTGTCAAGGAACTTGCACTGTCTGATGGAGTCATTCGCCAACGGCATTATTTCCACACTTCCTGTTCCGTCCTTGTGCATTTTCAACAAGGCCATATGTACTTCGTCTATTATATATATGCTGTCATTGCGCATACGCATCATGTCATATTCCGTCTCGTGTCCCTCTATTACGCGCCTGTAGAGCATGGTCTTCGCCTGATTGAAACATGCCACCTGCAAGGGATTCTCACCGACAAAGTAAATAAGACTGTCTTCATCCACCTCAAATCCGCAGAGAAAAGAGCCAGCATCTAAAGGAATGGAGTCTTGGACATTGGATATAGGAAACCTGAGATACTTAATTATACTGCTGTCATACTCATATACTATGGTCTCCACGCTGTCCTTCTTCTTTTCCTGCTTTGTCATTGTGGTGGGTAAAACCTTCGTTTTTGCCTCCGTTTTTGTTTCAGAAATAGCTGTTTCCTTGTTTGTATGGTTGCATCCGATACAAATAAGAGCTATCAATAAGGCACAATAGAACGTGTTGGTTCTCATAATGTTCTGTTTTTACAGGTTTACCAATATTGCCCTTTTCTGTTCATTTTTTCTTCTTTCTCTCCCAAACTTCTTTCAATTTTCCTAATGTCCTCCAAATCGGTTCTTACAAACTTTTTAGGAACGTAATATTTATATTTTGATTTATCAATTAATATGATGGTATCTTTATCGATAGTTCCTTTATAGCTGACGCTATCGTAGAAAAAATCGTAATCTTGTAGCCATGGATGATAACCTTTCTCTTTTGCTTCCTCACATGAATGTATAGATACGTCAATGCAGTTGCTAAAATAGTCCTTGCCACGAGAATCCAACACAAAGAATATGGAATCAGTACATACCTTCAGGTCCTCCATCGGCAAGACAATGAATCCGGGATAATACTCTTCCCTTGCTTCGTCAAACTCATCGCTTGTTCCCCAAAAATATCCTTTTACCACACTGTCTCCATCATAGCATAATTCTATAATGTTATCGTCCATTCTTGAATGTTCATCCAGTTCGTATTTATAATAGTAATATACGGAATGTGTGTATGCCATTTCGTGGTCTGTCGTCTCCACGGTGTCCTTCTTCTCTTCCTGCTTTTGCGGTATGGAGGTTGGTACAGCCGTTTTTGTTTCTTTATTTGTAACAAGAACGGTTTCTTTACTGTGTTGACTGTTGCAATTCAGGCAGACGGTGGCAATAGATGCCATCATATAATATATATGTTTCATAATATTGAAATTTGAATATTAACACAGGCAAATATACTTTAAAAAGGCATACAGTGAAGCAGAAAGTTGAATATTTATGAAAAATATTTTGATAATAGATGTGTGTATATGATAATTTGTGTAATGTGATTTTCTATAGCATAATGTAGAAATGCCATTTTGAATGTTCTACCGTTTGTTGCAACTTTATGGCAAAAGCATGTAGAATCTCAAAATGGCAATTAGAATAGATATATTATTTGTTGTATGTAGATATTTTACGGCTGTGGAATCTCAATGTGAACACAGCCATTGTTTCTCTCTAGGATATAGCTGATAGTTCCTTTCTGTTTTTCCGCTTCGACAGCTTCCAAAAAAGCGTCAACATCAGACAGTTTCGATATGGAAATATCTACCACATTCAACACGGATGTATCCGCACAATGATGAGATACATTTCCCGGACCTTCTTTGTAAATTTGTGCAATCATTGCTGCAAGGTTCTGTTCATCACTTAGATTAGGATTGTAAACCCTAATAACATTATCGCCCGGATTTGCGTATAGCCTTATTTGTGAATCCACACCATTCTTCTTTATATTGTTCAACATGGCTCTCGCCTGTTCTTCTGGAGTTCTTGCCACCGATGTAATGTAAATTTTTCCCTTGTACCCCTTGAGGTTATATAGCAGATTGCGTGAATACTGAGATATTTGGGCATATTTGCCATCAAGTGTGATATCGGACGATTTGCTTGTCTGGTTTCCTGAGTTTCCTCCAGTAGTTATTCCTCCGGGTTTTCCGCCTCCGGCAGTACCTCCACCACCGCCTCCGGTATTTCCCGGATTAGCATGACTTCCGTTAGAACCCCAGGGATCAGAAGTGTCGCTGCCCCATGGATCGGAAGCATCGCTACCCCATGAGTCTGGGTCGGATGAACTACTGTGCGAACCCCAGATGTTGACATCCGGTGCCACATATCCCAATCCTTCCACATATCCTCCGGGCCATGTGCCGTTCTCAAAATCATTGAACTCGCTCATGGTGTATGGGTTGTTTATACTTCCTTTCGGTGAACTGCTGTTGCTTTGTGCACTTTGTGCATAACTTGCAGCTCTTGCGCTGCTGTATCTTTTAATTGTTGTCATAATGATTTTTGTTTTTTTAGGGAGCAGACAAAGCTGTTATGAGAAAGCTCTGCCTGCTCAGATTTTTATACTCTGTTTCTATACTTCTTGATGGCCACCACTATAATTTTGATAGCGAGAAGCACAACTTTGATTTTCTTACTCATCTTGATGTCTTTTTCAACAAAATTCAACAATACTGTTTTCTACCGGCACCGCCCAAACGGCGGAGCTCTTGTTTTCTTATTGGTTCGACAAATCCTTTCCATATCAGCTGACATCTTTATTTTAATATGTGTTTGTGTGTGCAATGCGGTGTGTACATCCGATGTGATATGGAGCCACTTCCTAAATATGCATCTCTTCTTTTTATTTTATTTTTGATATTCTTTTCGATAACGCTGCAAAGGTATGGTGTTTCTAAACGTAAGATTTTTCATCCAAATATTTGTAAGATTTTTAACATAAATAATTCTTTGCTGATTTGTAATGTGCAGATTGCCAGAGTGTAAAATATTTTCAGATGAATTTGATATTTAACAAAATGATTTTGTTGTGTTAATAATTCTAATGTGTGGGATGATCGAATTTCTCTTAGCCAAATCAGGTTGGAACATCTTATTTCAATTTAACAATTGAAACATATTTTTACATTAAACAAGGGCATGAATTGTGGTTGTTTTGTTGATAATCTGTTGTGTATTAGTATTTTATGTGATTTTGTTTTGTCATGAAGTTATGACCTTATAAAGCAGTACTCCGTAGTGAAATAGGAAGTGTCTGTGTATCATGTTTTTAACTCGTTTATGCTTTGCCGTGCCTCTGTTGGCATATAGACCGTTAGGTTTTGGTTGTATTTCTTGATGAAAGAAGTAATTTTACATTAATTTGCATTTTCCTGAGCGCATCGGTTTTATACTGGAAAAACGGTACATTTTTTGAAATAGTGCAGTGAAAAAATTTTTTCAGTGCGCTGAAAATTTTTTTTCACTGCACTGTAAATTTCAAAACACCACGCTCTATTTGTCTAAAACAGTTATTTGAATGTTTAACAGATGTAAAAATATGAATGGTTTGTGTAGCATATTTTTACATTTTGAAGCGCAAAATAGAATGGATAAAAAAACAGCGATAAAATGGAAGAAGTGGAAACTGTTTACATATACGCGATTCTGAGACTTTCTGATTTTAACATTTCAATTATGTCCTGAGACATGATTTTTTATGTGCAAAACGACTTTTTGACCAGTTTCTGTTATACGGGAAAGTGATACTTTCTATGGAAAAAATATTCAGATCCAAAAAATCTTGTAAAATATATGAAAAAAAGTTTGTAAGTGTTTGTGAAAGAATTATCTTTGTAGCCCGGTAGTATTTGTTAATCGGGAAAAACATTTATTTATTCACAAACACATCAACTCTGTAAAGATTATGTAAAAAATAGGAGGGATTGGCTTATGGAACAAATGTCGCAAACATTACGTCTGTTTGAAACAATAAAGTTGTATAACCAAATTTTAGAAAAAAACCTGACATCAGGTATTGTATGCGGGAATTTTCTTCATTCAATGTTGTTTTATGTCTTGCAAACGTACAAGTATTTGGGTGGACTGTGTCAGAAATGGAGTGAAAAACTTCCTTATACTAACTTGCATTGTCAGGTAGACTGGTTGCAATGGTATGCTGATTTTAATGGCATGTATGATAAGATTTCCAAGCATGACTTTCATGTGCCGGGTGTTGAAGACGTCATATCTGAAGATGAAATCTCTTTTGATGAGTTCAATTCCGTATCTGATTATGTATTTGATGCATCCGATGAGCAGGATATGGAAGTTTCAGACCGATTTAAGAGTGATGTGCTGAAGCAGCTTCGTAACATTGATGCTGCCATGACTGATATCAACGACTATTTGTATCTTGTGGCATATTATCTGAAAAAGATATGCCTTTGTATCTCCAAAATCTCCAAAATTCTCAAAAGACCCTCGCCCGATAAGATTCTGGCATTCTTTGACACATCGGTGGAGAAGTATATGGGGAATATGAAAAAGGCAGATCTGGACCTCTATCTGGATAGGAAAGTGTCGGTGCCAGAATGTGAACTGCGTGACTTTGCCATCAGAATGAAACAGGAATATTGGGTGAGATTGTGTGAGTCGAAGTTTATGGATGAGAAGATGATTACAGTCTATGACCCTCGTATCGGCGGGGATTCCAATGAGCTGAAACTGGCATATAAAAGATTCCTCAAACCGGATGGCACATTAAATGAAGATGTGGTAAGCAAGTATATTTTTTTTAATCGTGCCAAGTTGACGGACGAACAGATAAATGCCTTCTTCGGCTACTACTTCATGATGCAACGCATTGACGAGGACATGATTTCTGTTACAGAAGACGACAATGGCAGAACAATGTCTGTCGGGCGGATAGCTCAGACCGGCAGTCTGACGGACCGGCAGGTGGTGCAGAAGATGCTGCGCTATGTAGACAGGTTGTCGGGCTTGGTGGTCCCTCGATATGCAGGCTGTATGCATGAAATATGGGAGTCAATGTTCACGGACAGACAGTTGAGCAAAGCATTTGAGCCGCGGGCAAAAGAGAAAAGCCGGGCAGGAGGTTTTAGTAAAAAGTTTTTGTGCAATGTAGTCAGCCTCTTGTGGGGCAAGGGCTATTATCGTGGTGGGCGCATGGATTTTATACGTTTGCTTGAGGATGGCAATGCGAACCATTCAATCAAGAATTATATAATGAGGGATATTGTCAACTTGAGCAGTTGTGTCATGGATGAAAGGCAGGAGACCATAGACCGTTATAAGGAATTTCAAGTTATTATAGAACGTATTCTTGCCGGTATAGCTTAATGAAGAATCCTCTTTCCCGATTTTGTGGATGGAGGGTTTTTGTTTTTTACGGCATTTGACTGCCCTTGCTTGCTAATGGTATGCGCTGAATCTTCCGTTACAATATGAAAATCTGCTTGCAGATATATAGTAAACTTGATTCTATGGTGTTGTTTCGTTCTTTCCTTTACCTTTCTATATGTTGATAATCAGATAGAAAGATTCGCAAACTTGCTTCTTCGCGCTTTCTTTTCTTTCTCTTTCTTTCTTTCATAGGTTTGCAGCGTCAGAACAAAAACTGATGTATGTCTAACTATAAAAAAAGAAAGATTATGAAAATGAAATTAGTGAGAGTGTATGGTGATTCTTCTTCTACAAACGGGATTCTTTATATTCATGGCATCCCTTTCTGCGAAACGATGGAGTCGCCCAAGCATGGCAGTATCTTTAATCGCTGTATTCCATCCGGTGAATATAAGCTGGTGATGATTTGCAATGAATTTTCATCGTTCTGTCCCAGACTGGTGAAGACCGGAAAGTTTAAGAATGTGATTATACGTCCGGGTGAGGATTGTATGGATGCGCGTGGCAGCATTCTTGTGGGCGAGATCTGCACAAGTGACAACCATCAGCTGGTGGGAGGCAAGATTATCTTTGCACGTCTTGTAGATGCTGTCAAAGATGCATACGCATATAGTGACCGCAAATTCTCACTGGTAATTGAAGATTCGCCGGATTTTGAGTATGTGGAGAATGCAGCATGTTATGTACCAAGAAAGGAGGAGGCATGATATGGATATAGTGGTTAAGCGTGTGGCATTCAAGGATACATATACTGTGGGATGCCTTTATGTGAACGGAAAACTGTTCTGCGATACACTTGAGCCTCATTCGATTGACTGGTCTGTAGGTCGGAAGATTCCCGGACGCACAGCCGTTCCTGAGGGTACATACGGTGTTGTTCTTGCCTTGTCGTCAAAGTTTCGTCGGTTTATGCCGTATCTTGTCGGAGTGCCTGAGTTTCAAGGAGTCATGCTCCATTGGGGCAACTATCCGAAACACACAGCCGGATGCATCCTTGTGGGGGATAATACGGATGTGGGTAAGCTGTTCAACTCTCGGAAGACATTCATGCGGCTTTTCCCGCTTATAGAAGATGCTATGAACAAGGGTGAAAAGGTGGTGTTGCGTATTACCTCTGTGAAAGGATGGACCTATAAGTAGTGTCCTGAATCATTTGGTCAGTTCCTGGCACACGCGATCCTGGAAATTCCTTCCTGTAGAGGCCTTCATGAGTCCGTTGTTCATGATGGAAAAAGCAAGAGTGTTTCCATTGGAGGCTGTGCAATAGCCGGCAAGGCATGACACACCGCTTACGGTTCCGGTCTTGGCATGTACGTTGCCGTAAGCGGTTCCGCTTTTCATGCGATCGGACAATGTTCCGTCCATGCCGGCTACAGGAAGTGACTGAAGCAGAGTTTGATAGACGGATGGTGTATGGAATGCATAACGCAGCATGGCAACCTCTGCTTGGGGGCTGATATAGTTGTATAAAGACACACCGCTTCCGTCGGCAACTTCTATATATGCGGAAGATTCTCCGGCTTTGTGTATGACTGTTTCTACTTGTCGTGCACCGTCTTTCCATGAAGCCCAGCGTCCGGAATTGACAGATGCCAGTTGGTAGAACATGGATTCGGCATAAAGATTGTCGCTTTTTTTCATCATTCTCTGCAGAATCTGTTCTATTGTACGGCTGCAAGTGTAGAACGGAGTGGAGGATGAGGGCAATATCTGAAGGGCATATTCTGAAGAATCGGCATCATGGTGTATGAATTCAATCTCTTTTTCATGCAGGATGTCGGTCAGTGTGCAGAGAAAATACAGTTCGGGACGATACACACTGAGAGTCTTTCGGCTGTTGCGTGACGGTTTGCCGGATACAACAAAAGTGTTGCCTCCATGCAGCCAGTTGCGAGTGACATTGAAACGTCCGCTCCTGCTTGTCCTGTCTTCCAGGTTCAGGTAGCTTGTGGAAATGGAGAAGTCGGGCTTTCCTCCGACAATTTCTACTGTGGCGCATCCACGGTTGAAAATAAGAGGAGAAAGATATGCTTCCACTTCAGAAGGGGCATCGTCCCAACACCATCCGTTGCCGAAATACAGGCTGTCTTTCATGCTTACATCTCCATAGATTTTCCCTTCAATACGGCATATACCGAGGTCTTTAATGGCATTTGCAAGTTCAAGCATGTCTGAATATGAGAATGCCGGGTCAAAATCTCCTACAATGTAGATGTCGCCATGTAGTGTACTGTCGGAAGATACATGTCCGGTGTGATAAGCCCTTGTCCGGTATGGGTGGTCAGCTCCGAGTACAGATAGAGCGGCAATAGCTGTCAGCAGTTTCTGAGTGGAAGCTGGACGCATTACCTTATGCTGGTTGTATCCGAAAAGAAGCGAGTCGCCTGTGAGGTCGTATATGCATATTCCTGTGGTGTAGTATGCCTCCTCCGCTTCTTTTGTGAGGGTGCAAAGTTGTTCATGGATACGGACCTCCCACGGAAGTGGAATGTCCTCCGTTGCCACACTGTCCGCTACATTGCTCTCAACATCGTAATTGAGTGTGTCGCTTGTTTCTTTGCATTCGTTTCTCTCGTGAAGACTGTTTTGAGATAATGCAGACGGTAAGAATAAAATAAACAGTAATGATATTATGTAAATTCTCATAGCTTGAACACTCGTTAATTACATTGACAATCTTCTTTTTTGTATACATTTTACGAAATCGTCCTCGTTGCGGGGCTTGACCTGCAATAGTCTGCCGTTTTTGCATATTATCAGCAGGCTTGATGACACCGGTCTGCCGTTTATCCGCATTCCCTTTATCCGTTCGATGCTGTCGATTTCGGTTAAGAAAATCTCTTTACGGTGTGAGAAACGTCCGCTGCTGATAATAAGTTTTCCGTTGCTCGTTATTGTATATGTCGTGTGTATCATTCTTTCTATAATGGCGACAAGAAGAAGCAATGAGACGCATAGCAATATGCCGTTGACGCACCACATGGAATAGATGGCTACAAGGAGTAGAAGGATGAGGAGAATGTAGCTGCCGATATTTATTTTTGCCTGAAAAACTCTGTCCATACTGATTAATTTGGGCGCAAGTTACGATTTTTTTCTTTTTTAATCATAATAAATTATTTGAAGCAAAGGTTTTTTATTAGTTTTGCATTTGAATAATGCATCATCAGCAATGCGTCACATATAATATAGCCATGTATTATGTGCACATTACTTGTGAAATACAAAGCTATAAGGTGTATTCACGACAGAAATATGACACGGAAATTTGATTTTCTCATTATCGGTTCAGGTGTTGCCGGTATGAGTTATGCTCTTAAGGTTGCAAGGGCAAAAAAAGGGAAAATTGCAATTGTTTGTAAAACGACTCTTGAAGAAGCAAATACTGCCAAAGCGCAAGGCGGAATAGCATCGGTTACCAATATGCTCGTCGACAATTTCGACAAACACATTGAAGACACAATGGTGGCGGGTGACTGGATTAGCGACCGCGACGCTGTTGAGCAAGTTGTACGCAATGCACCGGAACAGATTCAGGAACTGGTTAACTGGGGTGTGAATTTCGACAGAAAAGAGGATGGAAATTTCGATTTGCACCGTGAAGGAGGGCATTGCGAATTCCGTATATTGCATCATGCAGATGATACCGGTGCAGAAATTCAGAGGGGATTGATGGAAGCTGTCCGCAACAATCCCGATATAGAAATTCTTGAGAATCATTTTGCTGTAGAGATAATCACACAACATCATCTTGGTGTGAGAGTCACACGACGCACACCGGACATAGAATGTTACGGAGCATATATTCTTAATCCTCAGACTGGTAAAATAGACACTTATCTTTCCAAAATAACTTTGATGGCTACGGGAGGAACGGGGGCTGTGTATGCCACTACGACGAATCCGAATATTGCGACCGGAGACGGTATAGCAATGGTTCATCGTGCCAAGGGTAAAATAAAGGATATGGAATTTGTCCAGTTTCACCCTACGGCATTGTTCCATCCGGGAGAGACGCATCCGGCATATCTTATCACGGAGGCTATGCGCGGCTATGGCGGGATATTGCGCCTGCCTAACGGGGAGGAGTTCATGCAAAAATATGACGAGCGTCTGAGTCTGGCTCCGAGAGATATTGTGGCGCGTGCCATAGACAATGAGATGAAGATTCATGCATTGGACCATGTTTGTCTTGATGTAACTCATAAAGATCCGGAAGAGACGAAGCATCATTTTCCGAATATCTATGCGAAATGTTTGAGTATAGGTATCGACATCACAAAAGATTATATACCGGTAGCTCCTTGTGCCCATTATATGTGCGGAGGGATAAAGGTTGATCTTGACGCTCAGTCAAGTATCAGACGCTTGTATGCTGTGGGAGAATGTGCCTGCACAGGGCTTCATGGAGGAAATCGTCTGGCATCGAACTCCTTGATTGAGGCTGTTGTGTATGCTGACGCCGCGGCCAAACATTGTTTGCAAGTAGTTGACAATTATGAGTTTAATGAAAACGTGCCGGAATGGAATGATGAAGGTACCATGAGCAATGAAGAAAAGGTGCTGATTGCGCAGGATGTAAAGGAAGTGGGGCAGATAATGAGTACGTATGTCGGCATAGTGAGAAGCGATTTGCGACTGCGCCGTGCATGGGAGCGTTTGGACCTTTTGTATGAAGAGACGGAAGATTTGTTCAAGCGTGTGAAAGCGACAAAGGATATTTGTGAGTTACGCAATATGATAAATGTGGGTTATCTGATTACCCGTCATGCTTTGGAGCGCAAGGAGAGCCGTGGATTGCATTATACGGTTGATTATGAGAAACATGCACTTGACAAAGATAAGAAACAGATAAAATAATATTAAAGATTAATGAGACTGAAGAATTTTTTCGTGGCTGTCGGTATCTTTTTGGTGACAGTCATTAGCATTCAAGCACAAGAACAGGGTATGCAGCAGCTGCCCCTCGATCCGAATGTGCGTATCGGCAAGTTGCCTAACGGATTGACTTATTATATCCGCCACAATGAATGGCCGGAAGAAAGAGCTGATTTTTATATCGCACAAAAAGTGGGTTCTGTGCAGGAAGAGGATAATCAGAAAGGATTGGCGCACTTCCTTGAACACATGTGTTTCAACGGAACGACAAACTTCCCTGGTGACAAACTGAAGAAATATCTGGAGAATATAGGTGTGAAGTTCGGTGAGAATCTGAATGCGTATACTAATTTTGATGAAACAGTATATAATGTGACCAATGTGCCGGTACAAAGAGAAGGAGCTGTCGATAGCTGTCTGCTTATTCTGCATGATTGGAGCCATGACTTGTTGCTTGAAGACAAAGAAATAGACAAGGAACGTGGAGTCATCAATGAAGAATGGCGTATGCGGCGCAGCGCGATGCTCAGAATGTATGAAGATGCGTTCCCGGAACTTTACAAGGATAGTCGTTATGCTTATCGTATGCCTATCGGAACAATGGATATCGTAATGAACTTCAATTATGAAGATTTGCGCAGCTATTACCGTAAGTGGTATCGTCCGGACCTGCAGGCTATAATTGTGGTCGGAGATATCGACGTGAATGATATCGAACAGAAGATACAAACAGTATTTGCTGATATAGAGATGCCGGAGAATCCTGCAGAGCGTGAATACTATCCTGTTCCGGACAATAAGGAGCCTATTATTACCGTGCAGAAAGATAAAGAGCAGGAACAGACGTTTATTTATTTGATGTACAAACATGAGAGCTTCCCTGATGCAGCAAAATCTAATCCCCAGTATTATATTTACAAATATATACAAGGTGCTATTGCCGGAATGTTTGCAGACCGCTTTTCTGAAATACTCCAGCAGGAGAATCCTCCTTTCCTCGGTGCAAGTGTAAGTGACGAGAACTATCTGGTGTCAAAGACAAAAGGTGCGCTTGACGGAGTGGCTGTATGCAAAGATAATGGATATAAAGACGCATTGTCTGCACTTTACCGTGAGATACTCCGTGTTTCGCGATACGGATTCACTGTAACGGAATATGAACGTTACAAACAGGATCTGAAAGCTCAGCTCGACCATATTTACGCACAGAAAGACAAGGTGCGTAATGGGAATTACGTGACAGAATGTGTACGTCATTTCCTTGACAATGAACCTATGCCAGGTATTGAATGGGAATATGAGAACATGACACAGATAGCAGATGCGATTCCTGTAGAGGCTGTAAACCAGACCTTTGGTGCGCTTGTATGCGATTCAAATATGGTTGTTGCCATGTTCTGCCCTGATAAGGAAGGGATGATTTATCCGTCAGATGAAGAGCTTCTTGGCATACTCAAGGAAGTGGAAGCAGAAGAAATAGAGCCTTATAAGGAAGAGGTATCTACTGAACCGCTGATAGGTGAAATTCCTGAGAGTGGAAAAGTGAAGAAAATTGCGGACGGTGATTTTGGGTCTAAGGTGATGACCCTGTCAAACGGTATAAAGGTTTATGTCAAGCAGACAGACTATACGCCAAATGCTATAATGATGGCTGCTCAGAGTTGGGGAGGTACATCACAATATCCGAACTCGGAATATTATAACTCTTCCAATTCTGATATGGTAGGTATTGGCGGATGGGGTAATTTCAGCAAAATAGAGTTGACAAAGAAACTTGCCGGCATACAGGCTGCTGTAAATCCTTATGTGAAAGAATATACGGAAGGCTTGTCTGGAAGCTGTGTGACAAAGGATTTTGAAACGATGCTTCAGCTTGTTTATCTTTGTTTTACTGCCCCTCGCAAGGATGAGAGTGCTTTCAACTCTACGATGTCACGTGTGAAGGCTTCTCTTGCTAATCAGGAATTAGACCCTAATACAGCATTGAGCGATACAATTGCAAAGGTTGTATATAATAATAATATACGTGCCAAGAGATTCACTTCTGAAGATGTGGATAAGATCAACTATGACCGTGTGATTGAAATCTATAAAGAGCGTTTTGCCGATGCCAATGATTTTGACTTCTTCTTTGTCGGTGATATAAATCTTGACAGTGTTGCCCCTTTGATTGAGAAATATCTCGGCTCGCTTCCTGTGATGAAAAGCAAGGAGAAGTCTAAACCTACTGATAATGTGATGGCAAAAGGTGAGTGGAAGAATGTGTTTGAGAAAGAACAGGAAACACCTAATGCCAGAGTGATGTTCTACTATCATGCACCTGTAAAGATTTCCCTGAAGAATGTTCTTACAGTCAATATGCTGAAGCAAATAATGACAATGGTGTATACCGAGAGTGTGCGTGAAGATGAAGGTGGAGCATACGGTATTCCTGTCAGTGCTGGTGTCAGTGATTTCCCGAAAGAGATTGCAGAAGTTACCATTACTCTTCCTACTGCTCCGGAGAAGCGTGAGCGTATGACGGAAATCATATATAAGGGTGTGGAAGATATGGTTGCAAACGGTCCTAAGGAAGAGTTCTTGCAGCAGGTTAAAGAATACATGCATCGTAGTCATGCAGAGGCTTTGAAGAACAATGGCTATTGGTTGGGCTCACTTATCACAAAGGTTCGTGACGGACGTGACAATGTTACTTCATTCGATGAGACTGTAGATGCGATTACAGTGGCAGACATACAGAAAATGGCAAAGACTATCTTCTGTAGTGGCAACCGTATTGAAGTGGGAATGACAAGCCCTGTGAAATAACGTTAGTAAATCTGTATATTTGCCGGATATTAGCTGATAATGTGCTGGTTCTGGTAATGATTGACTATAATTGCTGGAGAGTGGTCGCACTGGTATGCGATGACTCTCCGGCTGTTTTTTTATTCTGTCAGTCGCTCTTCCTTCATAATGGGTTATATCTGTTTGTTGCTTAAGGAGCAGATATAAGTAAATGATGGAGTATGGTGAGTTTAGCGAGGGTCTATGCCTATATATATCCTTGCCGTATAACAATGGGCGGATTTGTTCGCTGGAAATACAACCATTGATTAACCTGTTTATTTTTTACGCATCCCTATTCTTTTTATTACCTTTGCACTATCAATTCTAAAGGTGTGGTCTGTGGAAAACTCCACAGAAGACACTGTAAAATGGTTGTGAAATATAATAATATCATATTATGGAAAGACAATGGAAAGAAATCAAGAAGTATGAGGAGATATTATTTGAATACTTCGACGGAATAGCTAAAATAACAATAAATCGCCCACGTTACAGGAATGCGTTCACTCCGCGTACGACATGGGAGATCAGTGATGCCCTTTATTATTGCAGAGAAGCAAAGGAGGTACGTGTGGTTGTCCTGACTGGTGCGTGCAGTCCGAGGCAAGAGGGGCAGACAGCAGATGAATGGCTGCGTACACAAGCTTTCTGTGCCGGAGGAGACATGAATGTAAAAGGAAGAGGAGGATATGTCGGCAGCGATGGGATACCTCGACTTAATGTGCTGGATGTGCAGAAGCAGATACGCTCTTTGCCTAAGCCTGTAATTGCTATGGTCAATGGGTTTGCCATAGGAGGCGGACATGTGCTGCATGTGGTTTGTGATCTTACTATTGCGTCTGAAAATGCAGTGTTCGGGCAGACCGGACCTAAAGTCGGCAGTTTTGATGCCGGATTCGGCTCTTCATATCTTGCGCGCATTGTAGGGCAAAAGAAAGCACGTGAGATATGGTTTCTTTGTCGTCAGTATTCTGCTGCAGAGGCATTGGATATGGGGCTTGTCAATAAAGTGGTGCCTTTTGATAAACTTGAAGATGAAGTGGTGGATTGGGCAAAGACCATGATGAAGCGAAGTCCTATAGCCATACGTATGATTAAAGCAGGGCTGAATGCGGAGCTTGACGGACAAGCTGGTATACAGGAGCTTGCTGGTGATGCAACTATGCTTTATTATTTTACGGATGAGGCACAGGAAGGTGGAAAGGCTTTTCTTGAAAAACGCGAACCGGACTTTGATCAGTATCCTTATATTCCGTGACGACTTGTGTAGATAAATTTCGAATATTTGTAGTCAACTGATTATCTTACTCTATTTTATGTTCAAGTTTAAGGTTATTCCTCATACACTTCATTTCAAACAGCCTGCTGGAACCTCGCGAGGTATATATACGGAGAGGAAGGTGTGGTATGTAGAATTGTCAGATACGGAAGACCCTATTCGCAAAGGAATAGGGGAGTGTGCACCATTGCATGACCTTAGTTGTGATTATACTGCTGATTATGAACGGGTACTGGCTGATTTTGCTTCTTGTGCGGAGAATGAGCTTGTTGCCGATAATGTAGATGGGCATATTGTGCTGTCTGAAAGGATGGCTGAGGATTTGCGTTACCATCCGTCCATGCTTTTTGGATTTGAAACTGCTGTATGGAATTATTCAGCCCGTTCTCCCAAACTTAGTAATACGGCTTTTGCTTGCGGCCGAAGTGGCATCCGTATCAATGGACTTGTGTGGATGGGGACATTTGAAGAGATGAAGATGCGCATTGAAGAGAAATTGGACAAGGGGTATGGATGTGTGAAGTTGAAAATCGGAGCAATAGATTTTAGTGATGAATTGACCTTGTTGACAATGATTCGCAAACGTTATTCTCGACAAGTTGTAGAGCTGCGTGTCGATGCCAATGGGGCTTTCTATCCTGGAGAAGATGCCAAAGAAAAGTTATGGCAGTTGTCAAAACTGGATATCCACTCAATCGAACAGCCGATACAAGCTGGAAACTATAAGGCTATGAGGGAATTGTGCCGGAATACTCCTGTTCCGATAGCTCTTGACGAAGAGCTTATAGGGATAAATACAGATACGCATGGTTCGCATGGGGATAAGGAATTTATGACTAAGAAGGAGCTGCTGGACTACATAGACCCTCAATACATCATACTTAAACCTTCGTTGCATGGAGGTTTTCGGGGGGCGGAAGAGTGGATACGTCATGCAGAAGCACATGGTATTGGATGGTGGATTACTTCTGCGCTTGAGAGTAATGTCGGGTTGAATGCCATTGCGCATTGGTGTGCTATGCTTCATGAAGGACAGTCGTTTACAGGGGTCTGTTGTTCCAGGCAAAACACTCTTCTTCCGCAGGGCTTGGGAACCGGACAGCTTTTTACGGATAATGTTGGAGGCTACCCTCTTGAAATAAGAGAAGACAGGTTATGGTTTGCCGATGTTCAAGAACGTAATATCAGTTGTTGTCATTTCTGTAAAATCTAAGAGATAGTTTTTGTTTTATGGATATAGAGGATTTTCTTGATGAATGGTACTCTGCGTCACCATATATTAATGTTCATACCTCCGGTTCAACCGGAAAACCAAAAGAACTGTCGGTCGAAAAAGTACGTATGATGGCGAGTGCAAAGATGACATGTGCTTTTTTGGGATTGCAACGCAACGACAAGGCACTTCTTTGTATGCCCCTCAACTATATTGCAGGTAAGATGATGGTTGTACGGAGTATCGTATCTGGAATGCAGCTTGTCTGTGTAAAACCAGCTATGCAGCCTTTGAAGTACTTTTGTGGGAATACGGCAGATAACTCTTGTGATATCATGACCTTCTCATCTGACGGTGTTTGTTGTCGTACAGCATGTTTGACGATAAACTTTACTCCGGACTTTCAGTTTGCAGCCATGACTCCCTCGCAGGTGAAAGCTACTCTCGATAATGCGGATGAGGCAGCTGTCTTTCGGCATATTTCTCATGTGATTATAGGCGGCGGATGTATTGATTCCAGACTTGAAGAAAAACTACAGAGAATGCCTAATGCAATATGGAGTACGTATGGAATGACTGAAACGCTCTCTCATATTGCCATGCGACGTGTAAATGGTGAACATGCATCATATTGGTATACACCGATGGAGGGTGTCAGTGTGTCGCTCACCGCTGATAATTCTCTGGTTGTAGATGCGCCTTCAATATGCTCGTCGCCGCTTGTCACCAATGATATAGCTGAAATAAATGGTCATGGGCAGTTCCGGATTATCGGGCGCAAGGATAATGTCGTAAATTCTGGTGGAGTAAAGATACAAATAGAAGATGTGGAAAATGCGCTCAGGAATATGTTGCCTGATGCGATGGCAGAGCATTTCGTCATTACAGGCTGTCCTGATGAACGGTTTGGCGAAGTGGTGGTGATGCTTACAGACTGGGAAAATGATATTCCGGCTCTGTCCGAAGCAGTATCCGTATTGCCGCCCTATTGGCGCCCCAAGAAAGTAGTCTCGGTTGCATCGTTGCCTAAAACTTTTTCAGGGAAACCGGATCGGGCTTCTGCACGATTACTGGTGTCTGCAAAACTGTAATACAGGAAGTTGCCGTGTTAAATATGTATAATATGCTGCTAAAAGTGTACTTACATATTGGTTGTCGAAAAGGAATTATTTGTATCTTGCACCCCTAAAGGTGGGATATTCGTATACTCAGTATAAAACAACAAAAAATATTCATTATATGAAAGCTAAATTTTATTTGCTGCCTTTGATGGCTGGAGCTATTCTGCTTACAGGGTGTAATAATAAGCAGTTGCAAGCTTTGCAACAGCAAAACAGTGCTCTTAAAGGTGAACTGCAGGAGGTACAAGTGCAGTTGGCTGGATGTCGTGCTGATTCCAAGAATCTTCAGGAACGACTTACAGATGCACAAAAGCTGAATACAGATCAACGTGCATCGTATGACGAACTGAAGAAAACACTTGACAACAGCCTTCAGCAGGGAAGTGTGAACATTTCCAAACTTGTAGATGAGATAAACGCGTCTAATAAGTATATCAAGCATCTTGTTGATGCAAAATCAAAGTCGGATTCATTGAATATTGTGCTCACTAATAATCTGACACGTTCTCTTAGTCGGGAAGAATTGCAGGATGTGGACGTAAAGGTTCTTAAAGGTGTCGTGTATATATCACTTAATGACAACATGTTGTATAAGTCCGGCAACTATGAGATCAGTGAACGTGCAGGAGAAACATTGAGCAAGATTGCAAAGATAATCATGGACTATGATGATTATGAGGTGCTTGTGGAAGGAAATACGGATAATGTGCCAATTTCACGTACAAATATCCGCAATAACTGGGATTTGTCTGCTTTGCGTGCATCTTCTGTTGTTCAGGCTTTACAGAACCAGTATGGTGTGGATCCAAAAAGACTTTCGGCTGCCGGACGTGGTGAATATAATCCTGTAACAGATAATGATACGGAGGAGGGAAGACAACGTAACCGCCGTACACAGATTATTATAACTCCACGGCTTGAACAGTTTATGGATTTGATTGGTAAGGGTCCTGAAATGGAGAATGCCGAATAACTTTGTTTGTTGTTTAATTAAATATTCTTTTTCATTTTAAAGGAGGGTATAGAACTTCAGTTCCGTATCCTCCTTTTTGTGATTTCGTCATTCCTCAAAAAATGGAATATGTTACTATAAACGGCACAAAAAAGCAGAAAATGTGCGGTTTAATAAAAACAATGTGTTACATTTGTACAATAATTATCAGCATGTATAATTTGTAGGTTGCATTAATGTGAAAGGCAAAATGAAGCTTTTGATTTATATATAGCCTGTATGGTCTCGGTTGATGCAATATATGGAACTTTGAAACTTTAAATGAATAAACTATAATAGAGAGTATGGTATTTACAAGACTTACAGCTGCAGAAGCAGCATCACTTATCAAAGACGGTGATAATATCGGTCTTAGCGGTTTCACTCCTGCCGGAACCCCAAAGGCCGTAACAGCGGAGATTGCAAAAATTGCTCATACAGAGCATGAGGCTGGTCGTCCATATAAAATAGGTATTTTTACAGGTGCATCGACAGGACAATCATGCGATGGTGTGCTTTCCATGGAGAAAGCAATACGTTATCGTGCACCTTATACAACAAATGCTGAATTCCGTAAACATGTGAATGCTGGTGAAATAGCATACAATGACATTCATTTGAGCCAGATGGCGCAAGAATTGCGTTATGGTTTCTTGGGTGATGTGGATTGGGCAATCATTGAATGTTGTGCCATAGAGGATGATGGAAAAGTATATCTTACGGCTGCCGGCGGAATATCACCAACTGTAGCTCGTCTTGCAAAGAAAGGGGTGATATTGGAACTGAACGCATTCCATAGTGCAAAGTCGATAGGCATACATGATGTATACGAACCGCTTGATCCTCCAATGCGTGCTGCCATTGAAATAAACAAACCGAGTGATCGTGTAGGAACTCCATATTTGCAGATAGACCCTAAGAAGATTGTAGGTGTTGTAGAATGTAATATTCCGGATGAGGCTCGTGCGTTCAAGGATGCGGACCCTATAACGGATACAATCGGACAGAATGTTGCTGATTTCTTGTTGGCAGATATGAAGCGAGGAATCATTCCGTCGTCATTTCTTCCGTTTCAAAGTGGTGTAGGCTCGACAGCCAATGCCATTTTGGGAGCCCTTGGCAGTAATCCGGCTGTTCCTGCCTTCAATGTATATACTGAGGTTCTGCAGGATGCTGTAGTGGGATTGATGAGAAGCGGAAGAGTGAAAACAGCGTCTACCTGTTCGCTTACGGTCACCAATGAAGTTTTGCAGGGTATTTATGATGATATTGATTTCTTCAAGGATAAATTGGTGCTTCGTCAGTCTGAAATATCAAATAATCCAGAAATCATCCGCAAGCTTGGTGTCATCGCTATCAATACTGCAATAGAAGTTGACCTTTATGGTAATGTGAATTCTACGCAGATCTGCGGAACGAAGATGATGAACGGAATCGGTGGTAGCGGTGATTTTGAACGCAACGCATTTCTTTCTATTTTCACTTGTCCTTCTGTGGCAAAGGGCGGATGTATCAGTTCTATTGTGCCGTTCTGTTCGCATATTGATCATACGGAACACGATGTCAATATTGTTATTACGGAACAGGGAGTGGCAGATCTTCGCGGTAAATCCCCGATTGAACGTGCCAAGACAATTATTGAGAATTGTGCACATCCGGACTATAAACAATTATTATGGGATTATCTCAAGTTTGCCGACAAAGGACAGACTTGTCACAAGCTTTCTGCTGCATTTGCTATGCACGACACCTTTATGCGTGAAGGCGACATGCATCTGACTGATTATTCGAGATATATAATAAAATAAGAATAAACGACATTGTTGCAGTCTTTTTCTCCTCGGAAAGAAAACTGTAGGCGATGTTGGCAAAAAAGTAAAAGGAGGGGTGTGCCGGAGTGTATGGCTTGTCTGATATGCCGGACGGACATTTAGTGTGGTCTGGCGGATGAGTACGGTTCGGCACACTCTTTTTGTTGCTAATAAAAAGGAATAAACCCAATGAAATTTGTATCATGGAATGTCAACGGGTTGCGTGCCTGCTGTGACAAAGGGTTTCGTGAAGTGTTCAGAAGCATCAACGCAGACTTTTTTTGTCTTCAAGAGACAAAGATGCAGGCTGGTCAGCTTGATTTGGATTTTGATGGTTATCATTCGTATTGGAATTATGCGGACAAGAAGGGATATTCAGGCACTGCCATTTTCTGTCGTCATCAGCCGTTGAGTGTCAGTTATGGCATTGGTATTGATGAGCACGATCATGAAGGGCGAGTGATAACTTTGGAAATGGAGAGCTTTTTTCTGGTGACGGTTTACACACCTAATTCGCAGGATGGTTTGAAACGTCTTGATTACCGTATGAAGTGGGATGATGATTTCCGCAGATATCTTCTTGAGCTTGACAGCAGAAAGCCGGTAATAGTGTGCGGAGATTTGAATGTGGCTCATGAAGAGATAGATTTGAAAAATCCCAAATCGAACAGGCGTAATGCCGGGTTTACGGATGAGGAACGTGAAAAGTTTACTGATCTTCTCAATGTAGGTTTTATCGATACGTTCCGTTATTTTTATCCTTCACAAGAAGGGATTTATTCGTGGTGGTCATATCGTTTCAAGGCCCGGGAAAAGAATGCCGGTTGGCGTATCGATTATTTTGTCGTGTCAAAATCAATGGAGGGCAGGCTTGCCGATGCGTCTATTCTTACAGATGTATTGGGATCAGACCATTGCCCTGTTGTGCTGGAAATAAAGGATTGAATGCTTGAAAGTGTTCGCTTATGAAATGAAAGAGTCCTCCTTGTTATACTATGATAGACAAGGAGGACTCTTTTTATACATTGTATTATATGTAAACACTCTCTTTTTTCTGTATATATTGAATAAAGAGGGTATCTTTCGTTTAGTTTAAAGCTGCAGTAAGTTCAGCTCCGCCTTTGAACTTTGCGGATTTCTTTGCTGCAATAGTGATAGAAGCACCTGTTGCCGGATTTACTCCCTGACGTTCTCCTCTTTCTGCTACGGAGAATGTACCGAATCCTAAAAGTGCAACTTTGTCACCGGCTTTCAATGCCTCAGATATTGTCTCTATAATGCTGTCAAGAGCTTTCTTGGCATCAGCTTTGCTCAGTTGTGACTTTTCTGCAACTGCGCTAATAAGTTCATTCTTGTTCATAATTGTAAGTATTAAGTATGTAAATATATGTCTGTGATTTTCTTGCAGCTTGTCTTCCGACAAAACTGTTGAGTAGGGTAGAATAAGCAATTCTTATATGCATGGTATTTGTGCATAACTCTCTTGTCTGCAAATATATATCATAATTTGCAACATGCAAACAAAAATATTTAAAAAATCAACAAAAAACAGAAAACATGCAGTATTTGCATGTAATTTTCGGTTTAATAGAATAAAAAAAGTAATTTTGCAATGGTTTTCAAATACATAACATCGTATGAATATGCCTCCTGTAGTAAAGACGCTACTTCTGCTTAATATTGTAGCGTTTATAATTGACATGTTGTTTCCGATGATTTCCGGCGGAATATCATTAAACGGAATTTTGGGCTTGCATTATATCCTTCATCCAGATTTCCATTTTTATCAATTCGTGACCTACATGTTCATGCATGGCGGTCTGTCGCATTTGTTTTTTAATATGTTCGCATTGTGGATGTTCGGACGTATAATGGAGCAGGTGTGGGGAGGGCAGCGTTTTCTGCTTTATTATTTGTTCTGTGGAGTGGGCGCTGCTTTTGTGCAGGAATTGGGACAGCTGTATGGGCTCATTAATCCTTATGCGATGACTATCGGTGCGTCCGGAGCAGTGTATGGAATATTGCTTGCATTTGGTATGACATTCCCTAATGAGAGATTATTTATTATTCCTATTCCATTTCCGATAAAAGCGAAGTATTTTGTCATGTTTTATGTTGTGGTAGAAATACTTGAAGGCATGAGCCTTAGTGACGGTGTGGCGCATTTTGCTCACCTTGGAGGTATGCTCTTTGGCTTTATTCTCATACTGTACTGGAAAAAGACAATGCGTAGACAGCAGTTTGGAGGAGGCGATTTCTGGAATAGTAATGCTACATATTATGAACAAGGATATGACCGTGGCGAAAGTCTTTTCGATAAGTTGAAAAAGAAGTTTGTCGGTAGCAAAAAGAAACCGAAGATGAATGTCAGCTATGGGGGTGGAAAGCGTGAAAAGGATTATGAATATAATTCGAGAAAGAAGCAGGATAATGAAGAAATAGACCGTATTTTAGATAAGGTGCGTAAGGATGGCTATGCCAGCCTGACAACAGAAGAAAAGAATCGTTTGTTTAATGCCAGCAAACAATAACTGTTTGGTGCATGACAGATATATTTGAAGGGCATGTCGTTTATGGGTTTCAAGATAAAGAAAATATTTCAGAGTATATTCATTGCTGCAAATTTATTTGTTATTGCAGCAATGATTTTTTGTGCATATACAACTTATCTGCCGCCGCAACATTATCCTAACTGGTCGTATTTTGGACTCGTTTTTCCTGTATTCTTGTTTTTGGATATGGCTTTTGTCGTATTCTGGCTCATTTTCAAGCTGAAGTTTGCTATGCTGCCTTTGGCTGGACTTCTGGTTTGCATAGGGGCTGTGAGGGCATATTTCCCTATAAATATCCCTCAAAATCATCCGTCTGATGCAATAAAGTTCCTGTCGTATAATGTGCTTCATTTTGGTGAAGACCATACTTTGGAACCTGAAGAGAATCCTATACTCAATTATATTTTGCAGAGTGGTGCCGACATAGTCTGTCTGCAGGAAGCGGGGGAACATGATATGGAGCGTATGAAAGATGCTCTTGAGAGCGTCTATCCGTATAAAGAACTTGGGAGGAGCCGGACGACGGTGTCTGTTATTCTTTCCAAATACCCGATTCTCAGTAGTGTTGAGATAAACTATCCTTCAGAGACGAACAGCAGTTTTGCACATGAGATACTTATTGGAGGGGATACTGTGCTTGTCGTAAATAATCATTTGGAATCATATAAACTTAATGATGATGACAAACGACAGTATAAGCAGCTTATAAAGAATCCGGAAAGCGACGGGGTGGAAGAAAAATATAACTCATTGGTGTCTAAAATTGTGAAGGCAACGGCGATACGTGGTGTGCAGGCTGATTCTGTGTCCGCTTTTATTGAACGTAGCCGGCATAAGTATATTATATCCTGCGGGGATTTCAATGATTCTCCTATATCGTATGTCCATCATTCCATGACCGGAAAATTAAATGATGCTTATACGCGTTCCGGAAATGGTCCGGGACTTTCATATAACAGATACGGAATGTATTTCCGACTTGACAATATTCTCGTAAGCGATGGCTTTGTTCCTTATGAAGCCCTTGTTGACAGGAAAATAAAGGCAAGCGACCATTATCCTATATCTTGTTACTTGAAAATGAAATGACATAATGAAAAAACATTCCAAAGATATTTAATTTATAAAAAAAGCATTATCTTTGCAAAATTGAAAGGCACAGTATGTCTTGGAATACAAAAATCAAATAACAAAATTATAAATTATCAACAAAATGCAAAACAAAGGATTTGTAAAGTTCTTGGCAGTGGCACTTACTCTGATTTGCCTCTTCTATCTTTCATTCTCTGTTGCTACAAGCTACGTTGAGAAGCAGGCAGCTGGAATGGACGAGAAGGAAGCAGATGCATATCTGGATTCGTTGAACACGACTCCGTTTTATCTCGGGAGCTATACACTGAAAGATTGCCGTGAAACAGCTATTGGTCTTGGTCTTGACCTTAAGGGCGGTATGAACGTCATTCTTGAAGTTTCTGTCCCTGAGGTTATTAAGACGCTGGCTGACCACAAGACTGATCCTGCTTTTCTACAGTCGGTAGAGGAAGCTCAAAAGCTCTCGGCAGAAAGTCAGGATGATTTTATCACATTATTTGTCAATGCCTACAAAAAGAATGCTCAGGGAAGCAATTTGGCTTCTATCTTTGCAACCCAGCAGCTTAAGGGCAAGGTAAACACAAACAGTACAGACAGTGAGGTGGAGAAAGTTCTCCGTACAGCTGTGAATGAAGCTGTAGACAATTCTTTTAATGTGTTGCGTACACGTATTGACCGTTTTGGTGTTGTTCAGCCGAATATCCAGAAGATTGAAGGTCAGTCGGGTCGTATCATGGTGGAATTGCCTGGTATCAAAGAACCTGAACGTGTTCGTAAGCTTCTTCAGGGTAGTGCAAACCTTGAGTTTTGGGAGACATACGATACTCAGGTTGTATTGCCTTATTTGAATCAGCTTAACGCAGCTCTGCGTGAAGGTGGTAAGACTGCAGTGATAGATACTTTGGATTCTGCTGCGCTTGCTGTTGATTCTGCAGAAGTGCAGGAACAGGTTGCAGAAGTGGCTGATTCTTCAGATAATGCGAATTCTCTTCTTGCTCAAGTTTCCGGTGGCGACAATACAAAAGCTGTGGCTAACAAGTCGGCTGATGCTGTTGAAGCTATGAAGGCAGAGAATCCGCTTTTTGCTATTCTTCAGCCAATACAAGGTAACGCTGGGTGTATGGTCGGCTATGCTGTGGCATCCGATACTGCAGAAATCAATTCTCTTGTTAACTCTGCTGTTGCAAAAGATATTCTGCCTGTGGATCTTAGCCTTAAATGGGGTGTGAAATCAGAAGATAAGGCAGGAAAGGTCTTTGCTCTTTATGCAATAAAAACAACCGGTAAGAATGGACGTGCTCCATTGGAAGGTGAAGTAGTAATTGAAGCGAAAGATGAGTTTGACCAGTATGGAAATCCTTGTGTTTCGATGAAGATGAATACAGAAGGTGCACGTAAATGGTCTGCTCTTACAGAAGCAAATGTAAATCATGCAATTGCAATTGTACTTGACAATTACGTGTATAGTGCTCCTAATGTAAAAGGCAAGATTGATGGTGGAAGCTCCCAGATTTCCGGTAATTTCACAACCAATGACACTAAGGACCTTGCCAATGTGCTTGAATCAGGTAAGATGCCTGCGCCGGCACAGATTGTGCAGGAAGATATTGTAGGACCTACTTTGGGTCAGGAATCAATCAATAAGGGTTTCATGTCCTTTATTGTGGCATTTGTGATTCTTATGGTCTACATGTGTGTAATGTATGGATTCAAGCCTGGTATGGTGGCAAATATGGCACTTGTGCTAAACTTCTTCTTTACTATTGGAATTCTTACATCTCTGCAGGCTGCATTGACAATGTCCGGTATTGCTGGTATGGTGTTGTCTTTGGGTATGGCTGTGGATGCAAATGTGTTGATATACGAGCGCACAAAAGAGGAGATGAAGGCAGGAAAGAATATCAAGAGTGCCGTGGCTGCAGGATACAGCAATGCATTCTCTGCTATATTTGACTCGAACCTTACCTCTATTATCACTGGTATCATTCTCTATAATTTTGGAACAGGACCTATCAAGGGATTCGCAACGACTCTCATCATTGGTATTGTATGTTCATTCTTTACTGCTGTATGGCTTACACGTATTGTATATGAGCATTTCTTGAACAAGAACAAGTGGCAGAATCTTACTTTTACAACAAGTATCTCAAGAAATTTTGCTCAGAATACCAACTATAACTTCATGGCTGCATATAAGAAGTCATTTGTGTGCTTTGGTATAATACTTGCGGTTAGTCTTGTTTCTTTGTTTGTACGTGGACTCAGTCAGTCTATCGATTTCACTGGAGGACGTAACTTTAAGGTTGAGTTTGTCAATGAAGTTCAGCCAGAACTTGTCAATGAAGTATTGCGTGAGAAATTCACTGCAAATGTTGCTGAAGGTGAAAATGTGAATGTTCAGGCTATAGCAATAGGTACTGATCATAAGACAATACGTGTGACAACGAACTATCGTATTAAGGAGAATGGTGCGGACATAGACTCAGAGATTGAGAATTTGCTTTATGAAGCTTTTGTAGAAGCAGGAATTGTTGACAAGTCTGTTTCAGCAGAGCGTTTCCTCAATCGTGACGACCGTGCTGGTGGTTCTATTATCAGTTCTCAGAAAGTAGGACCGTCTATTGCGGAGGATATTACATACGGTGCTATTTGGTCTGTAATACTTGCTCTTATTGCAATTTTCGTATATATCCTTATACGTTTCCGTAATGTGGCATATTCTGTCGGTTCTGTAGTGGCACTTACAATTGATACATTGCTTATTATCGGTGCGTATTCAATATGCTACGGTTGGATTGGTTTCTCTCTTGAGATAGACCAGACATTTATTGGTGCAATCCTCACCGCTATCGGTTATTCAATCAATGACAAGGTGGTAATTTTTGACCGTATTCGTGAAAACTTCTCGTTGTATCCAAAGCGTGATCATCAGCGTCTGTTTAATGAATCGTTAAATTCCACATTGGCACGTACAATAAATACTTCTGTTTCTACACTTATTGTATTGCTTTGTATCTTTGTACTTGGTGGTGATAGCATCCGTAGCTTTGCATTTGCAATGATTCTCGGTGTGATTATCGGTACAACCTCTTCAATCTTTATCGCAGCTCCTACTGCCTATCTGGTAATGGGACGTCGTATAAAGGAGGCTGAAGAAGTAGAGCCAGCACAGTAAACTGATTTTTCAATATTAATAAATAGAAAGAAAAAAGCAAATGCCGATTCCAAAATGAATTGGCATTTGCTTTTTTTGTGTATCTTTGCACGTTAATTTGGAGAATACAGAAACAAATAATTATTAATTGTAAAATGCAGAAGATAAGAGCTGCCATTGTTGGATATGGCAATATAGGAAAGTATACACTTGAAGCACTTCAGGTGTCACCTGATTTTGAATGTGTGGGTGTAGTTCGTCGTAATGGAGATTTGGACAAGCCTGTGGAACTTGCAGGGATTCCTGTGGTGAAGAATATCAAGGAACTTGAAAATGTGGATGTTGCCATTCTGGCTACTCCGACACGAAAGGTTGAAGAATATGCTAAAGAGTGTTTGGCATTGGGCATTAATACTGTTGATAGCTTTGATATTCACACACAGATTGTAGATCTTCGTCGTTCGCTTGATGAGGTGGCAAAGAAACATGGGGCTGTTTCTGTGATATCAGCAGGATGGGACCCGGGGAGCGACTCTATCGTGCGTACTCTTATGCAGAGCCTTGCTCCTAAGGGTATCAGTTATACAAACTTCGGTCCTGGACGCTCTATGGGGCATTCTGTTGCTGTGCGTGCGATAGAGGGTGTGAGAGATGCCTTGAGTATGACAATTCCTGTGGGTACAGGTATTCATCGCCGTATGGTGTATGTGGAACTTGAAGATGGATATGATTTTAATGTTGTAGCAGCTGCTATAAAGGCAGATCCGTATTTTGTAAATGATGAAACTCATGTTCAGCAAGTCGCTTCTGTTGATGAACTCAACGATGTTGGGCATGGAGTAAATCTTGTTCGCAAAGGTGTTTCTGGAAAAACACATAACCAGTTGTTTGAATTTAATATGAAGATTAATAATCCGGCTCTTACAGCTCAGGTGCTTGTGAATGTTGCTCGTGCATCAATGCGTCAGAAACCGGGTGCTTATACAATGATTGAGATACCGGTTATAGATATGCTTCCAGGTGATCGTGAAGAACTTATCAGACATTTGGTATAAAGGGGCATAGGACTATTATATAATGAAACAGGCTCCACAAGAATGA